>WNFT01023465.1_pt1 | contig 13250 bp, 10 predicted proteins | sample 5400191 | NCBI WGS metagenome assembly WNFT01 (sample SAMN13153359, study PRJNA577476) | soil metagenome | isolation source: 80 cm saprolite under Madrone tree | place: USA:California | collected 2016-06-14
CGCCACCGCCGTGGCGCGGGCCTGCGCGGCCGCGGCGCAACAGCTGGGGATCGGGACCATCTGCGTCTACACCCGGACCGGGGAGACCGCCCGCCAGATCGCCGAGTATCGCCCGCAGGCCCGGATCGTCGGCTTCACCGGCAGCGACGTGGCGTACAGACGGATGGCCCTGTACTGGGGAGTGACTGCCCGCAAGGTCAACCGCCCGTTCGAGACCACCGACGAGATGATCAGCACCATCGCGCAGACCCTGGTGGGATCGGGAGAGGCGATGCGCGGCGAGGCCATCGTGATCGCGAGCGCGGTGCCGCCCAACCGGCCCACCTTCGGCGCGTCGATGATGCAGATTCACCGGCTCTGAAGCGCGGCCAGGTCCTCGCGGGCGAAGTCCGCTTCGTCGCACTCCTCCGACGTCGCGTTCTGCAGATGCCGGCGGGCGGCCTTGGCGTCGTCCAGCGCGCGCAGGCGCCCGAGGTAGTACTCCGCCTCGCAGCGCTCGTCGGACTCCTCGGCGGCCGCGACCACCTGGTCGTCCTTCAGCTGGCCCAGGTAGCCGCGCACCAGCGGCGCCGGCCACACGTCGTGCGGAACGGTCCGGCCGAGATCGCGCAACCCGGACTGCGCCTCCCGTTCGCGGCCTGCCTTCCGTTGGAGCAGGTAGAGCTCCAGGCGGGCGATGGGGTCGCGCGACCGGCGCAGGATCTCCTCGGCGCGGGTGGGGTTGTTCATCCTCTCCAAGGCGCGCGCCCCCGCGATCAGGCCCAACCTCCCCGCCCGGGGCAACGACGCGGTGACCTGCTTGCGGATGTCGCGCGCCAGCTGTTCCCCGTCGACCTCGGGGACTTCCGGGTGCTTGCCCGCGACCGGCGGCGGAGGCACCGGCGGCAGGGGAACCTCCGGGCTCCGCGATGCCGTCCGGCGCGCCCTCTCGCCCGCGGCATTGCGCGCCGACCTGCTCGTCTTCAGGGCGGAGACCACGGCTGCTGCGACGGCCAGGAGCGCCACGGTCACCATCACGAAGCTGGACCGGCGCCAACTCCTGGGCCGCGGCGGCAAGGTGACCGGCGCGCTGGGCTCCATCGTCTCCAGCGCACGCGAGAGATCGGCGCCGCTCTGGAACCGACGCTCCGGCAATTTCTCCAGGCAGCGCTTCACGGCGGCGGCGAGGGGCCCCGGGACCGAGGGCGGAACCGGGTCGGGCTGCGCGTTCAGGGTCGCGTGACCGGCCTCGATCAGCGAGGCGCCGGGGAACGCGCGCTTTCCGGAGAGCAGCTCGTAGATCACCGCGCCGGCGCTGAAGACGTCGCTCGCCGGCCCCGCCTTCTCGCCGCGCGCCTGCTCGGGAGACAAGTAGCCGGGACTGCCGAAGATGGCGCCGGTCAGCGTCAGTCCGGGCGCTTGCTCGTCGCCGGCGCTGAGCCGCGCCAGGCCGAAGTCGAGGATCTTGAGGCGCCCGTCGTCGGTGAGGAAGAGGTTCTCGGGCTTCAGGTCGCGATGCACGATTCCGCGCGCGTGGGCGGCCGCCAATCCGCGGGCGAGCTGAAGCGCAAGTCCCTGGACCTGTGACGCGGGAAGGCGGGGGCCCTCGATGACCGTCCGAAGCGTATGTCCCGCGAGGAGCTCCGTGACCAGGAAGGGCACGCCATCCTCTTCGCCCAGGTCGTAGACGGCGAGCACATGGGGATGCTCGAGGGACCCGGCGGTCCGCGCCTCCTGCTCGAACCGCCGCACTTGCGCCGGGTCGTGGGCGGCGGTCACCACCTTGACCGCGACCCGCCGGCCCAGTTTTTCGTCGCGGCTCGAGCCGGTACCGGCCGGCGAGCAGAACGCCGGGCGCGAGCTCCCGGGGGACCGGCGGCGGCTGCGGGGTCGGAGGCGTGGGCTGTCGGGGCGTGCCCGGCGTCGGCGCCCGGGCGGGCGGAGCCTGGGTGCGCACGAAGCCGTGGCGCGTCAGGTCGTAGAACCAGGAGACGATGAAGGTGGCGACGAAGCCCGCCACCGCCACCCAGATCAGCGCCCGGACCGTCCAGCCGGGCAGATCGAGGTTGTGCGCCACGATGTCGGCCAGCTGCAGCACGCCGGCGGCCGCGACCGCATAGGCCGCCAGCGCCCCGAGGACGCCGCGCCGCCGGAGCTCGCCGAAGACCCCGCTCACTTCACTTGGTGCGCGATGACCTTGTCCTTGATCTTCGCGTACGTGGCCTTGGGAACGATCTTCTTCTCGACCAGCTCGTCCTTGGCCTTGTACGGCCGCCCGTCGACGATCTTCTTCGCGTAAGCGTCCCCGATGCCTGGCAGCGCCTTCAGCTCGTCCTCGCTGGCGGTGTTGAGATCCACCTTCTCGGTCTTCTTCGCCGCCGTCTTCTTCTCGGCCGGTTGGTCCTTGGCGAGAGCGACGCTCGGCGCCGCGAACGCCAGCGCCACGGCCACCGCGATTGCGCGGAGCAGCTTGATCATGGTGCCTCCAGGAAGCGAAGGGCTTCCGCCCTCCTCCTAGCACACCCTACTCGAGGGCGGCTGCGCAGCGGGCGACCCGCTCCATCGCCCTGCGGATGTCGGCTTCCGAGGTGGCGAACGAGAGGCGGACGTACCCTTCGCGGCCGAAGGCGCTCCCCGGGACGGTCGCCACGCCGAACTCCTCGAGCAGGAGCTCCGCCAGCCGCTGCGTGGTTCCGACGGGCTCGCCGCGGAACTTCCGCGCAAGGAGCGAGGAGAAGTCGGCGAAGACATAGTACGCGCCGTCGGGAGCATGCGCCCGGACGCCCCGCAACTGCCGCAGCAGGTCGACCATGAGATGCCGGCGCGTCTCGAACTGCGCGCGCATCGCCTCGACCGGCTCCTGCGGTCCCCGCAGGGCGGCGACCGCCCCGTACTGAGACAGGGAGCTGGGGTTCGAGGTGCTGGCGTCCTGCACCTTGTTCATCCCGGAGATGATCTCGGCGGGCCCGCAAGCCCATCCCAGGCGCAGGCCGGTCATCGCGTACGCCTTGGAGCAGCCGTTGACGAGCACGGTGCGGCCCTTCAGCTCCGGCGCGACCTGGAGAATGTTGGTCGCCTTCGCTCCGGCGTAGACCAGCCGGTCGTAGATGTCGTCGGAGAGGATCACCACCCGGGGGAACTTCTCCAGGACGCGAGCGAGGGCGCGCATCGTCTCGGCGCTCCACACGGCGCCGGTCGGGTTGGAAGGGCTGGAGAAGAGGAAGACGCGCGTGCGCGGCGAGAACACCTTCTCCAGATCTTCGAGCCGCGGGGCCCAGCCGTCCTCCTGGCGCAGCACCAACTCGACCGGCCGGCCCCCGGACAGCTTCACCATCTCCGGGTAGCTGACCCAGTACGGGTTGGGGATGACGGCCTCGTCGCCCTCGTCGAGCAGGGCCATGCAGGCGTTGTAGAGCGCCTGCTTGGCGCCAGAGGTGGCGATGATCTGCCCCGCCGGCCAGCGCACGCCGAATTCCTTCGCCATCCAGTCGGAGATCGCCTCGCGCAGATCGGCGATGCCGTTCGAGGGGGTGTACTTGGTGAATCCCTTGCGGAGCGCGTCGGCGATGGCGTCGGCGACGTGGGGAAAGACGGGGAAGTCGGGCTCGCCCACCGAGAGCGAGACGATGTCCCGGCCTTCGCGCCGCAGCTGGATGGCACGAGCCGTCATCGCCATGGTGGCGGAGGGCTTCACCGCATCGAGTCGCCTGCTCGTCACTTGAACCTCTTCTTCAAGGCCTTCAGCACGTTGGGCGGCACCAGACCGCTCACGTCGCCTCCCAGCCGGGCCACGTCCCGGACGAAACGGCTGGAGATGTAGAAGTAATCCTCTCCGGTCATCATGAAGAGCGTCTCGACCCGCGGGTCGAGCTTGCGGTTCATGTTGGCCATCTGGAACTCGTACTCGAAGTCGCTCACCGCCCGCAGGCCGCGGAGCACGGTATTCACGCCCTGCTCCTGGGCGAACTTGACCAGCAGCCCGGAGAACGCCTTCACCTCCACGCGCGCGTCGCCGTTCACGGCCTCCTTGAGCAGCTCGACCCGCTCCTCGACGCCGAAGACCGCGTCCTTGGCGGGATTGCGCAGGACCGCGACGATCAGGCCGTCGAACATCTTCAGGCCGCGGTGGATGATGCTCAGGTGCCCGTTCGTCGGCGGGTCGAAGGACCCCGGATAGAGGGCGATCCGCTTCGGCATCGGCCGGCATCCTGCGGGAGAGCGCGCGACAGGTCAATCCGCCGCGTAGAGCAGGACCCGCGTGTCACCGTAGCGGCGCTCGCCCGCGAGTCTCAAGCCCGGCGGCGGCACGGGAGAGGGCTCCCGGCGGTCCGTCTCCAGGACGATCCGGGCCCCGGGAGCCAGCACCACGCTCGCGCTCAGTGCGTCGAGCGTTCCCTGTGCTGCCCGCTGGGCATAGGGCGGGTCGGAGAAGACCAGATCGAATCGCTCGCCCTGCAGCTGCCGGAGCGCCGCCGGAAGCTCCGCTCGCACGACCCGGCAGCGGTCCTCGTACCGGAGGGCGGCGACGTTGTGGAAGATCGCCGCGCAAGCGCGCGCATCGCTCTCGATCAGGACCGCTCCCGCGGCGCCGCGCGAGACCGCCTCGAGCGCCAGCGCCCCCGTGCCGGCGTAGAGATCGAGGACGCGGAGGCCGTCCATGCGCTGGCCGAGGGCATCGAAGAGGCTCTGGCGGACCCGATCCGCCGTCGGACGAGTCTCCCGGCCGGGGACGGCCCGCAGGGGCCGCCCGCGCGCCTCGCCGCCGACGATCCTCATCCCTCTCCCAGGTGGCGCGCCGCCATCGCGGCGATCAGCCGCGCGGACGTCCCCCGCGCGCCGGCCTGACGCAACAGCTCGAGGGCCTCGAAGCAGCAGAGGGCCTCGAGCTTCTCCTGCGCGGCCGGAGGAAGATCGCGCAAGAGCCGCTGGTGGCGCGCCGCGGCCTGATCGAGCGTGGCTCCTTTCTCGTTCGCCCACGACTCCAGGGCCTCCCAGGTCTCCGCGGGCGCCGCCTTGCGCAGCGCGCGCAAGAACGGTCCGCAGGCGACGAGCTGACGCAGCCCGCGGCGCGGCGTCCGCAGCGCCTCCGCTTCCGTTGAGGTGGTGAGCGCCGTATCGCCCAGCTCCGCTGCCAGCGCTTGCGCCTCGTCCTCCAGCCCGGTGATCCGCACGGCGCTGGGCGATGCTCCGCGGGAGCGGAGCTGCCGGGCCAGCTCGGCTGCTGCCCGCGCGCCGCCCAGCGGGACGACCTCGAGGCCCAGCTCCATCTGGCACACGGAGCTCGCGGCGAGGGCCGCGTTGCGCGCGTCCCGCTGCGTGTCCGCCGCGGCGAGCGACACGCCGGTGAAGCCGGCCTCGATCTCGCGCACCACCCGCTCGGTGTCCGGGACGGCGCTGCCGGCTCGCGGCGGCTCCTTCAAGAGCGCGAAGGGGCCGAGGAAAGGCAGATCTCCCGCCGCCGCGAAGGCTGCCTCGGCGAAGGCGGCGTCGTCTCTCGCCTCCTCGGGCCCTTTCTCCTCCGCCGCTCCCGAGGGCCGGACCAGCAGCAACGGCGCGGAGGCGTCGCGCGCGGCGCGGGTGAATCCGGCGATGGCGGCCGGAGCGGGGGCCGCCAGCGCGACCAGCAAGAGGTCCTCGCGAGCCGCCGCCAGGAGCAGGTCCCGCACGCTGACCACCAGCAGCTTCCGTCCCCCGAGCCTCGCGACGGCCTTGGCGGGTCGCCGCGACCAGACGAGCTGCACCGCTTGGCTAATGGACCACCTCTTCGTGCCGGTACTCTTCGCTCTCGAACTGGATGGTGGTGTGCTCGATGGCGAACCGGTCGCGGAGGACCGCCTTGGCGTCGGTGAGGATCTCGTCGTGGCTCCGGCACCCCGGGCCCTCGCAGCTCACCACGATGTGGCAGGAGAGCGCGACCAGCCCGCTGGTGATGGTCCAGATGTGCAGGTCGTGCACCGCCGAGACCCCCGGCACCCCGGCGATGGCGGCGGAGACGTCGCGGATGGGGATGTGGCCCGGCGTGCCCTCGAGGAGCACGTGGAGGGCCTCACGGCAGAGGCGGACGGCGCTCCAGACGATGGTCGCCGCGATCAGGAAGCTGACGATGGGATCGACGATCAGCTCTCCCGTCCAGCCGATCACCGCGGCGGAGACCAGCACGCCGACGGAGTTGAGCAGATCGCCGGCGAGATGCAGGAACGTCGAGCGCAGGTTCATGCTCGCCTGGGCGTCCGCGTGCGTGATCCACATGCCCACGGCATTGAGGACGATGCCGAGGCAAGCGAGCACCGCCACGGTGCCGACCTGGATGGGCTCCGGGTTCCGCAGGCGGTGGAAGCCCTCGATGGCGATCCCGGCCGCGATGGCGAAGAGCAGCGCTCCGTTGACCAGGGCCGCGAGGATCTCCAGCCGGTGGTACCCGTAGGTGCGCTTGTGATCGGCGGGCTTCGCCGAAATGCGCAGCGCGAAGAGCGAAAGCGTGATCGCGCCCACGTCGGCCATCAGGTGTCCCGCATCGGACAGGAGCGCCAGGCTGTTCGCGTACCAACCTCCCACCGCCTCGGCCACCATGGCGACGACCGTGACCGAGAGGGTGGGTGGGTGCGCTCCTGTCCGTCGTGGGGATGGTGGTGCATTCGCGCCGCGATCATAATTCGTCGCGGCGCCTGCTTCCAGCATCCACATGCGCTACCATTCCTCCATGCAGCGGGAGCCGCAGGCCACCGACTCCGGATTCGCCGAGTCCAAGGACGGCACCCGCATCCACTGGTCGGTGACGGGCAGCGGCGCGCCGGCCCTGGTGTGCTGCGACGGGATCGGCTGCGACGGATTCGCCTGGAAGTACGTCGTCCGCGACTTCGCGCCCCGGCACCGGATCATCCGCTGGCACTACCGCGGGCACGGGCGCAGCGGCATCCCCAAGGACGCGACGCACGTCGGGTTCGACGACATCTCCTCCGACCTGCAGGCCGTGCTGGAGGCGACCCGGACGGAGCAGGCGGTCCTGCTCGGCCATTCCATGGGCGTCCAGGTGACGCTCGAGCACCACCGCCGGCGGCCGGACCAGGTGCTCGCGCTGGTGCTGATGTGCGGCTCGCACGGCCTGCCGCTGGACACCTTCCACGACACCAAGGCGCTGAAGATCATCCTGCCCTCGATGATCGCGGCGGCGGAGAAGTACCCGCAGGCCATGGACCTGATCTGGCGCCTGACCGCCGGCGGAGAGCTGGCGTACCAGCTGGCCACGCATCTGGAAGTGAACGGCAAGCTGGTGCGCCGCGAGGACTTCCTCCCCTACTTCCGTCACCTGGCCGGGATGGACCCGCGGCTCTTCCTCGGCATGCTCAAGAACGCCAGCGAGCACACCGCCTACGATCACCTGCCTTCGGTCAAGGTGCCGACCCTGATCGTCGCGGGCACCGAAGATACGTTCACGCCCTACTGGTTGAGCGAGGAGATGCACGACAGGATCGCCGGGTCGGAGCTGCTGACGGTCCCCGGCGGGACCCACGTCGCTCCCATCGAGCATCCCGAGCTGATCGCGCTGCGCCTGGAGAAGTTTCTCGCCGCGGTTCCGGGACGCGCCCCGGCGTCCACCCTGCGCACCGCCTGAATGCGGTCGTCGCCGGGCGTATTCCTCGCGCTGCTCCTGCTGGCGCTCCCAGCCCGGGCCCTCGATCCCCGCTTCGAATGGCAGACGCTGGAGACGCCGCACTTCGAGGTCCACTTCCACCAGGGGACGTACCGGTTCGCCCAGAAAGTGGCGCGGGCCGCGGAGCTGTCGCACCAGCGGCTGTTCCCGCTGCTCGACCACGTTCCTTCGGAGCGCACCCACATCGTGGTGGAGGACGACACCGACTTCGCCAACGGGAACGCCAGCCCGGTGCTCTACAACCTGATCCACGCCTTCGCCGCGCCGCCGGATTCGCGCAGCACGCTGGCGGACTTCGACGACAACGTCTACGAGCTGATCGCGCACGAGTACACGCACATCCTCCACCTCGACACGGTGCTCGGTCTCCCGGCCGCGGTGAACGACGTGGTGGGCAAGATCTGGATCACCAACGGCGCCCAGCCGGTCTGGGTCATCGAGGGAATCGCCACCTTCGCGGAGAGCGAGGTGAGCGCCGCGGGCCGGGTGCGCGCCTCCGAAGAGGACATGGTGGTCCGCGCCGAGGCGCTGTCCGGAGGGCTGCCCCGCATCGACGCCCTCTCCAACGCGTCCCTGGATTGGCCGCGGGGCTTCGGACAGTACACGCTGGGCTCCCGGTTCCTCACCTTCATCGCCGAGGAGTACGGCCTGGGCGCGCTGCGCGATCTCTCGCACGACTACGCGGAGAGGGCGGTTCCTTTCGGTCTGAACCTGAGCGCCGACCGGGTGCTGGGAGAGACGTACCTCGATCTCTACGGCGAATACGCCAGACGCGAGCTCGATCGAGCCCAGCAGCTCGAGGCCGAGGTGCGCGCGCGGGGCGAAACGCCGATCGAGCCGCTGACCCGGCTGGGAGAGTGGGTGCGGACGCCGCGCTGGAGCCCCGACGGCTCGACGCTCTACTACACGAACGCGGGGCCGGACCGGCTGGCGGAGATCCGCGCGCTGCGCCCCGGGCCCTGTTGCGGCAGCGCGGAGCCCATGCGCGATGCGGTCCGCCCCCGAGACCACCACGCCGGGAACCTCTGGTCGGACGGATCGGGGGATTCCACCCTGGCCGTCGCCCGCGACGGGCGGGTGATCTATTCGCGCCGCGAGGTGTACCAGGAGTTCGAGTCGGTGCAGGACCTCTACTCGATCGGTCCGGCCGGCGGCGACGAGCGGCGCATCAGCCGGGGACTTCGCGCTCGCAGCCCAGACGCCGGCCGCGACAACGCCATCGCCTTCGTCTGGCGGCGCCCCGGCGGCCGGACCGCGATCGCCGAGCTCACGCCCTCGGGTCCTCGCGTGCTCTTCGAGGACCCGGAGGGCGGGCCGGTGGACAGCCCCCGCTTCTCCCCCGACGGGCGGAGCGTCGCCTTCCTGCACCACCGCGACGGCTCCTGGGACCTGCGCATCGTGGACCGGGAGAGCCTGGCGCTGACGGACGTGACGCACGATCGCGCTCTCGACCGGGACCCGGCCTGGACGGCCGACGGAAAGTGGCTGCTCTTCAGCAGCGACCGCACCGGCATCTACAACCTGTATGCCTGGCGTCCGGGCGATCTGCGCCAGGTGACGGACGTCGTGCTCGGCGCGTTCGATCCGGACGCATCGCCCGATGGCACGCAGCTCGCGCTCGTCACTTACAGCGAGCGCGGCTACGACGTGGGACGCATGCCGCTCGACCCTGCGTCCTGGCGGCGGGTGACAGCCGCGCCGGTGGCCGAGCAACGGCCCGAGGTCACTCCGCTTCCGCCGGAAGAGGTCTATCCGGCGCGGCCCTATTCGCCCTGGTCCACGCTTCGTCCCCATTTCTGGCTCCCCTACGCAGCCGCGGACGGGTACGGCACGACGATCGGCGCGCTCACCGCGGGGTTCGACGCGGTCCTTCGCCACGAGTACGCAGCGGCGGTCTGGTGGAGCCTGGACGGAAAGGCGCCGGGCTGGGACCTCATCTACGTCAACCACTCCTTTTATCCGGACCTGACCCTGGAGCTGTCGCGGGACCTGAACTCCCCCCAGGCGGCGGGAGGACTGAACGCTCCGGGCTACTATTACGAGCGGGCGGTGGGCGGATCGATCCAGGCGGCGTTCCCGTTCTCGCAGGTCGCGCGCCAGCAGGAGATCGCGTTGTCGTACTCGCTGGAGAACCTGAGCGTCGACCGCAATCCCCTCGGCGTCCCCACCTCGCCAGGCTTGCTCGCGGCGGCGACGGTGACCTGGGCGTACTCGGATGCGCGGCGCTTCGTGCGCAGCGTCTCGTCGGAGCAAGGCCAGCGCTTCTCGCTGGCGCTGCGCGTCTCCGACCCCTCGCTGGGGAGCGATTTCTCCTTCTGGCAGGCGACGGCGTCCGCCGCGAAGTATCTGGCCCTCCCCTTCTCCACGCGCGGCGTTCCCTTGCACCACGTGCTCGCGCTGAGGGGATCGTTCGGGGTCTCGAACGGCGACCTGTCCAACCGCCACGACTTCTTCCTCGGCGGCTTCCAGCAGGAGAACCTCGTGACCGCCGTCCTCAACCCCGCCAGCGCGCCGGGACGCGTCCTGCGCGGTTTCGTCGGCGACGCCTTCCACGGGACCGCGTACGCGCTGGGCAGCGTGGAGTACCGCTTTCCCATCCTCGACATCGACCGCGGGGCCTGGACGTTGCCTCTGTATCTACGACGCCTCCACGGCGCCGTGTACACCGATGTGGGGGACGCGTTCACGTTCCGGCGCGGCGATTTCCACCTGCACGCCGGCGCGGGCGCCGAGCTGCGCGCGGAAGTGGTCCTGGGATGGATCCTTCCCACCGACCTGCGCCTCGGTTGTGCGCGCGGCCTGGAGAGCTCGAGCCTCGCGATCCTCGATTGTTACGCCGCGCTCGGCGGAGTTTTCTGAGCCGTGCGGAAGGCGATGCTACTGTCGATCGGATGCCGGGGACGCTCGAGCGCGCGCTGGAAGCCGGGCTGCGCATCCGTCCGGGAGAACAACGGCGCGTCGTCCTCATGTCCCTGTACGCGGCCAACGCCATCGGAGCGGTGGTGGTGGGCCGCTCGATCCGCGACGCGCTCTATCTGGCGAACCGGCCCGCCCGCGGGCTGGCCGGCATGTACATCTGGAGCTCGCTGGCGATCGTGCTCGTCTCCTGGCTGTACGCGCGCATCGCCGACCGGGTGCCGCGCGGGCTGTTGAACGCCGCCTGCGCCCTGGGGTGCGCGGCGCTGGCCGCCGCCTTCTGGGCCATGTTCACGGTGACGGACGCGGTCTGGGTGTACGCCGGCCTCTACGTCTTCGTGGAGGTGATGGGCTCGCTGGTGGTGATCCAGTTCTGGACCCTGGCCAGCGACGTGTTTCACGCCCGCGAAGCCAAGCGGCTCTTCGGGCTGATCGGCGCGGGCGGGACTCTCGCCAACGTCATCTTCGGTCTGCTCGTCGGCCGCTACGCGCCGGTGGTCGGCGCGCAGAACCTCTTGCTCCTGCCCGCGGCGCAGCTGGCGCTCTGCGCCGTGCTGGCGCAAGCGTCCTCGCGGACGGCAGCCACCCTTCCCCGGGTGGTGCGCTCGCGGCCGGTCCGGAAGGCGCGGGTCCTCTCGCGTGCGGGCCTCGCGTTCCTCGCCAACAAACACCTCACAATCGTTGCCTTGATCGGCGCGATCAGCGCGGCGGCGGTGACCATCGTCGACTTCCAGTTCAAGCTGTCTGCCGCGGCCGTGCTGGACCAGGACGCTCTGGCCGGCTACTTCGGCCGGTTCTACGGAGTCTGCGGGGCGGTGGCGCTCGCCGTCCAGCTCTGGCTCACGGGCCGTGTCCTGGAGCGGTACGGCATCCTCGCCTCGCTGTTGCCCTTGCCTCTCGGTCTGGCGGCAGGGTCGGCCACCGCCGGCTGGATGTCCAATCCGGGCCTCTTCGTCAGCTCGCTGGCCAAGGGATCCGACACCATCTTCCGCTACACCCTCAACGACGCTTCCATGCAGCTGCTCTACGTGCCCGTGCAAGCGCACGTCCGCGGCCGCGCGAAGGCCTTCATCGACGGCATCCTCAAGCCCACCTCCGTCGCCCTCGCCGGCGCGGCGCTGCTCTTCTACAAGGAGTCGGGCGGCCGCGGAGGCCCGCTCGCGGTGGCGGTGCTGCTGCTGGCGGCGCTCTGGGTGGTGCTGTTGGTGCGCGCCCGGGCCGAGTACGTGCACAGCCTGGTGGAGTCGCTGGAGCGCCGGCGGCTCGATCTCTCGGCCGCGCGATTCTCAGGCGTGAACGCCGCCACGCTGGCCGCGCTCCGGACCGCGCTGGCCGGCGACACCGCCACCGTCCTGCACGCGCTCACGCTGGTCGAGCAGCTGGCGCGCGAGGCGGATTTCACCCCCGAGCTTCGGGAGCTGTTGCAGCACGAAGACGCTTCGGTCCGGGCGGCGGCGGTCGGACAGCTCGGTGCGCTGGGCAAGAGCGAGGCGCTGCCGCAGATGCGGCGGTTGCTCCTCGATCCCGTGCCCGGCGTCCGCGCCGCGACTCTCAGCGCGATCTGCGCCATCGAGGGCGAGCGGGCCGTCCCGCGCTCGTGCGTCACGCCGGCATCGAGGGAGTGCTCGCCGCGGCCAGGCCGCTGCAAGAGCTGCTCGCTGCCGGAGACCCGCGCGACCGCGCGGCTGCGGCCGAGGCATTGGGGAACATCGGCGTCCGCGGCTTCTTCCGGCCCCTGCTCGCGTTCCTGCGCGATTCCGAGCCTTCGGTTCGCCGGCGGGCCATCGCGGCCGCCGGCAAGCTGCGCGCCCCCGAGCTGGTGCCGGCGCTGGTCGAGCAGTTCCAGCGCCGCGAGACAGCGCTCGAAGCGGCGGCCGCCCTGGCGGGATTCGGTCCAGGCATCGAGCCGCAGCTGGAGGCGATCCTCGTCGACGAAGCCGCCCGGGCGGATTGCCGCCGCGGGGTCGCGCTGGTGCTGCAGCGCCTGGGAACGAACGCGGCGGCCGCCGCTCTCACCGGCGCGTTGAGCTCACGCGAATCCGCGGTGCGCAGGGCGGCGGCGCGCGCGCTGGCGAGGCTGACGCGGCGCCAGCGCGGAATCCGCGTCGAGGCGCAGCGGATCGAGCGCGCCATCCACGCCGAGCTGGCGGCCGCGCGCAGGGCCCTGGCCGCCCTGAAGAAGCTGCCCATTCCCTGGGTGGCGAGCTCGCCGCGCACCGCCACCGGCCTGTTCGCGATCGCCTTGCTGGAGGAGCGCGACGCGCGCGTGCTGCAGGCGCTGGCGCTCCTTCAAGTGTTGCTTCCCGACGCCCGACTCGACGTGGTGGCGGAAAACCTCCGATCCGAGTCGGGAGAGGTGCGCGCCAACGCCATCGAGGTCCTGGACAACGCCCTGCCGGAGCGATGGAAGCGGCTGGTGATGGCGCCGCTCGACGAGGTGAAGCGCCGCGGTGACCAGGTGCTGGCCGACGCCCGTCCCCTGGCGCAGGTGATCGCTGCGCTCATCGCCGGCGAGTCCGGCGCCTGGGTGGCCACCTGCGCCGCCCGCTGGGTCATGGACGGCGCCGTGCCGCTGCCACTGCTGCTGGCCTCCCTGACCGCGGCGCTGCGCTCGCCGTTCGCGCCCCTGCGCGAGGCGGCCGCCGTCGCCGTGGCCCGCGCCGCGCCGGCGGAAGCGCCAGCGCTGCTGGCACACCTGGTCGAG
>WNFT01003753.1_pt1 | contig 13248 bp, 9 predicted proteins | sample 5400191 | NCBI WGS metagenome assembly WNFT01 (sample SAMN13153359, study PRJNA577476) | soil metagenome | isolation source: 80 cm saprolite under Madrone tree | place: USA:California | collected 2016-06-14
CGTGTGGGTGGGAACGCTGGAAGTGGGAGGAGACCTGAAATTCATCCGCGCGGAATTCCACTCAGGAGTGAAGGGCACGCTCCACCTCGAGGGTGCAGGCGACTTGACCCTGGTCCGCGCGAGCGAGAGCAGCAGCCACACCTACTTCGCAATGAGACGAGGAAACGATGAGTTCTTCTTTGTCGGCACTCTTGGGGAGGGGTCCATCACCGGCAGCGTGCATCATGGCGGGCGGCGGTTGCGCTTCGCGCTCTATCGCACCCTGGAGATCGATCGCCGCCTGCTCGACGCCTATGCGGGCGCTTACAGCGATTCGGGCTCGATTGAAGACTGCACCGATGAGCTTGGATGGCAGCAGCTGATTTACGTCGGTCGCTCGGGTGGCCGGAAGGCGCTGTTTCCCGAGTCGGAAGACAGCTTCTACTTCGGCCCCGGCTATTTGATTCCTGGGCCGATCGAAGGGACCATCACGTTCCTTGGCGCGACGGAGGGCCGCGCCAGGTATCTCATGGTCGAGCAGGCCGGCTCGGAACCGGAGATCGCCAGACGGTCCGATTCGGGTGCCGTTCGATCGCGCAGCCTGCACGGCTGCAGCCCCCTGAGAGCGAGCATGAAGGCAGGGCGTTCCGGTTGAAATTCCGGGGGACGCGCCGCACGCGGCACTGGCCGTTGTTGACGCCCGACGCGGCGGAGAATTATTGTCGGTCGGTTCGTAGGGGGAATCTCCTTGGGTAAACTCGCGCTCATCGCGATGCTTCTCGCTGCCTGCGGCCGGCGGGAGGTGCCGGCTTACCGCACGGAGGCGGTCACGAGCGGGCCGGTCAGCGAAGTGGTGAACGCGACGGGCGATGTGTCTGCCATCGTCACGGTGAACGTCGGTTCCCAGGTCTCCGGGATCGTCGACCGGCTGTACGTCGACTTCAACAGCGTGGTGAAGAAGGCGCAGCTCCTCGCCAGCCTCGATCCGCGTCTGTTCCAGGCCCAGCTCGAAAAGGCGGAGGCGTCCCTCGCGTCGGCGAAGGCCAATGTGGAGAAGGCCCAGACGGCGTATAAGGACTCACTTCGCATCGCCTCGCGCCAGCAAGAGCTCCGGCAACAAGGCCTGATCTCACAGGCGGATCTGGACACGGCCGTCGCCAGCAGCGATCAGAACGCGGCAGCATTGTCGGCAGCGAAGGCGTCCGTGCTGCAAGCGAAGGCGGATCGCGACATGGCGGCAACGAACCTCGCGTTCACCAGAATCGCCAGCCCGATCGACGGCATCGTGGTGTCGCGCAGCGTCGACGTGGGCCAGACCGTCGCCGCTGCCTTCCAGGCGCCGACGCTGTTCCTGATCGCGAACGACCTCACGAAGATGCAGATCCTCGCCAACATCGACGAGGCGGACGTCGGCAAGGTGCACGCGGGATTGGAAGCGAGGTTCACCGTCGATGCGTACCCGGGCGAAACGTTCAACGGAACCATCCGGGACGTCCGGCAGGCGCCGACCACGATCCAGAACGTGGTTACCTATCCCGCGGTGATCGACGCGCCGAACCCGGACCGGAAGCTGCGCCAGGGAATGACCGCTTCCGTGACCATCACCACGACCCGAAAGGACGACGTGCTCCGCGTCCCGAACGCGGCGTTGCGCTGGACGCCGGGGGATGCCGCTCTTCAGGAACTGATGCCGCAGCGTCACGGTGTACCGACTCAGGCGCGCACCGCCTCCGCTGCGGCCCGCGGCGCCCGCGAGGGACATCAGGCCGGGCGCGCCGGCCGCGTCTACAAGATGGAGAACGGCAAGCCGGTTCCGGTGTTGGTCCGCGTCGGCTTCTCGGACGGGCAGCGGACCGAGCTGATCGAAGGCCTCGCGGATGGCGACTGGGTGATTGTCGGTGGTGGCGAATCCCGCGGCAGCGGACAAGCGGCGAGGCGCAGTGGACCGTTCTAGAGCCGAGGTCGCCCCGGTCGTCGAGGCGCGCGATCTGGAGAAAATCTACCGGATGGGAGACGTGGAAGTGCGCGCACTGCGCGGAGTGTCGCTCTCGATCGCTGCCGGCGACTTCCTCGCGGTCATGGGCTCCTCCGGCTCCGGCAAGAGCACGTTCATGAACCTCGTCGGCTGTCTCGACCGGCCGACGCGCGGCAAGTATCTGCTCAACGGACGCGACGTCGGAAAGCTCTCGCGCGATCAGCTCGCGAGAGTACGCGGCCAGCAGATCGGGTTCGTCTTCCAGGGGTTCAACCTCCTTCCCCGCACCAGCGCGTTGGAGAACGTGGAGCTGCCGCTCCTGTATCAGGGTGTCGGCGCGCGCGACCGGCACAACCGCGCGGCGGAGGCCCTGCAGCGGGTCGGTCTGGGAGATCGCCTCGATCACACTCCCGCGCAGCTCTCCGGCGGCCAGCAGCAGCGCGTCGCGATCGCGCGCGCGCTCGTGAACCACCCCTCCCTGTTGCTGGCCGACGAGCCCACCGGCAACCTCGATTCGCGGACCAGTCTGGAAGTGATGGGCATCTTCCAGGAGCTCAACGAGCAGGGGCTCACGGTGCTGCTGGTCACCCACGAGGCGGTGATCGCCGAGCATGCCCGGCGGGTTGTGACCTTCAAGGACGGCCTGGTCCTCGGCGAGGCGTCGCTTTCCCGCCGGCGCCTCGCATGCGAGCAGCTGCAATCCGGAAAGGAGCAGTCGGTGTGAACGCCTCGGCCTCCTTGCGGACCGCGCTCCGGGCGCTGCGCAAGAACAAGCTGCGATCGCTGCTCGCCATGCTCGGCATCGTCATCGCGGTCGCTGCGGTGATGGCCACGGTCTCCATCGGCCAGGGTGCCCAGGCCAAGGTGGTCCAGCGATGGGAGAGCCTGGGAGCCAATCTGCTGGTGGTCTCGCCCGGGTCCGTAGCCATGCACGGAGTGGCGACGGGATCGGGCGCGACCCAGAACCTGACGCGAGACGACGCCCTGGCGATCGAGCGCGAGCTGACGAGCTCCGTGTTGGCGGTCGCGCCCGTAAACAAGACCGGAGCGCAGATCATCTACGGCGACCAGAACTGGTTTACGCAGGTGCAGGGCACGACTGCCGCCTACCTACAGGTCCGCAACCGGCCGCTTGCCGAGGGCCACGCCTTCGGGCGCGAGGAGGACGCCTCGGCCGCGAAGGTCTGCATCCTGGGTGAGACCGTCGTGAAGAAGCTGTTCATCCCGGGTGCTCCCGTGCTCGGCGAACAAATCCGCGTCAAACACGTGCCCTGCAAGGTGATCGGGATCCTCACCAGCAAAGGCCAGACCTTCGGCGGCACCGATGAGGACGACACGATCCTCATGCCCTGGTCCACGGTGGTGCGCAGGCTGATCGGGTCGCAGTCCGACGCCGTGGGAAAGCTGATGATCTCGGCGCGGTCCTCGCAGCACGTCGCCGACGCGGAACGGGAGGTCACCGCTTTGCTGCGCCAGCGTCACCGCCTCTCCGACGGGGCCGAGCCGGACTTCCAGATCCGGAACCATGTGGAGATGCAGGACGCTGCCAAGCAGAATACGGACACGATCGCAACGTTGCTCGAAGCCGTCGCCGCCATCTCCCTGATCGTGGGCGGCATCGGGATCGCCAACGTCATGCTGGTGTCCGTCACCGAGCGGACGCGCGAGATCGGCATCCGCATGGCGGTCGGCGGCCGCAGCCGCGACATCCTCTTCCAGTTCCTCACCGAGGCGGTGGTGCTGGCAAGCGTGGGCGGCGTCATCGGCCTGGCGCTCGGGATTGGCGCAGCCCAATGGATGGCGGCGAAGGGCGACTGGCCGACGCTCATCTCCCCGCCGGTCATGCTCGGCACGATGCTCGCGGCGGGCGTGGCGGGAGTGGTCGCGGGGTTCTACCCGGCCCTCCGCGCCTCGCGGCTCGATCCCATCGAAGCCCTCCGCTTCGAGTGACACTGCCGCCTTCGGAACAGCACCGATCCGCCAAACGTCGGACCGCAAGATCACGTCGCCATTACAGCAAAGCTGTACGAGCCATCGCGGCCCTTACAATGTCCTTGCAATTATCTAGGGAGTGCGCTTACAGGCTCCGCTGGCAAGGAGTCCGACCGGCGCTGTTGGTCAAGGACCCGAGGGGATTGCCATGCACAACCTGTCCGAGGGCGCGTCGGTGGCGGCGCTCAAGAGCCCGCCGATTCCGGATACGACCGTCCTTCCGGGAATCGCGCCGCAGACCTCCGCCGTACGGTCGCCCGTCCATGCGCTGCTCCGCCCGGACATCCGCGGCAAGTTCATCTTCGCGGACCACGAGAAGCTCTTCGTACGCGGCGTGACCTACGGGGCGTTCCGCCCCGACGCAGCGGGCCGCGAATATCAGAATCTCGCCGCCGTTGAGCGAGACTTCGCGCACATGGCCGCGTGCGGCCTCAACGCCGTCCGGATTCCGCACACGATGCCGGACCGTCCGCTGCTCGACGCGGCCCGCCGCCAAGGGCTGCGCGTGATGGTCGGATTGTCCGCCGAGCAATACCTGGGCTTTCTCATCGACGGCAAGAAGGACGTCGCAGAGATAGCGGAGATGGTCCGCGCGAAGGTCCGCACGTGCGCCGGCCACCGCGCGCTGCTCTGCTACAGCCTGGGCAACGAGATCCCCGCCCCGATCGCGCGCTGGCTGGGCCGCCCCAAGATCGAACGTTACCTCGAGTGTCTGTACCACGCGGTCAAGGAGGAGGACCCGGGTGGGCTCGTCACGTACGTGAACTACCCCACCACGGAATACCTCCAGCTTCCGTTCCTCGATTTCGTCTGTTTCAATGTCTACCTGGAATCGAAATCCCGGTTCGAATCCTATCTCGCGCGTTTGCAGAACATCGCCGGCAACCGACCCCTGATGATGAGCGAGCTCGGCCTCGACAGCCTCCGCAACGGCGAGGATGTCCAAGCGCGATCGCTCGATTTCCAGGTTCGCGCGGCCTTCGCGGGCGGATGCGCCGGCGCGTTCGTATTCTCGTGGACCGACGAGTGGCACCGGCACGGCAGTCTCGTGGAGGATTGGGCCTTCGGTCTCACCCGTGCAGATCGATCTCCCAAGCCGGCGCTGCAGGCGGTCCGGGAGGCGTTTGCGCAACTGCCGTTCCCGCGGAACGGCTGCTGGCCGCGCATCTCCGTGCTGGTGTGCACCTACAACGGAGCGCGCACGATCCGCGATTGCCTGGATGCGCTGGAGCAGCTCGACTATCCGGATTACGAGGTGATCGTCGTGGACGACGGATCGACCGACGCCACCGCGGCGATTGCCCGCGAATATGATTGCCTGCTCATCCAGACCGAGAACCGCGGCCTCGCGTGCGCGCGCAACACGGGCTTGCAGACAGCGACGGGTGAGATCGTCGCGTACATCGATGACGACGCGTATCCCGATCCGCATTGGCTCACGTATCTCGCGTTTACCTTCCTGAACACGCCGCACGTCGCCGTTGGTGGACCCAACCTGCCCCCTTCCGAAGACGGATCGATCGCTGAATGCGTCGCGCACGCCCCAGGCGGGCCGGTCCACGTCCTCCTCACCGACTCCGAGGCAGAACACATCCCCGGCTGCAACATGGCGTTCCGCAAGCATTGCCTCGAGGAGATCGGCGGCTTCGATCCGCAGTTCCGGACCGCAGGCGACGACGTGGACGTCTGCTGGCGGCTTCAAGAAAAGGGCTGGACGCTGGGGTTCAGCCCGGCAGCGATGGTCTGGCATCACCGGCGGAATTCGGTGCTCACCTATTGGAAGCAGCAGACCGGCTACGGCCGGGCCGAGGCGATGCTCGAGCGCAAGTGGCCGCAGAAGTACAACGGCCCCGGCCACGTCCGGTGGGCCGGACGCCTCTACGGCAACGGGCTCCTGCATGCTTTGGGATGGCGCCGGCCGCGCGTGTACCACGGCATCTGGGGAGCCGCGCCGTACCAGTCGCTCTATCAACCCGCGCCGACCTCGCTCGGTTCGCTTCCGCAAATGCCCGAATGGTATCTGCTCATCGGCTTCCTCATCGCACTCTCGGCGTTGAGCCTGCTCTGGAGTCCCCTCGGTATCGCGCTGCTCCTGCTCATCGGCGCTGCCTTTCCACCATTCGCTCAGGCCTGTTTGAGCGCGGTCCGGGCGCCGTTGGCGGGCGAGGCGCCCAACAACGTCGCCGCGCGGCTGCGCCGCCGGACATTGACCGGCGTGCTCCACGTGCTGCAGCCGCTCGCGCGCCTGCGGGGGCGACTCCAGCAAGGCCTGACTCCATGGCGCACCCGCGGCGCCATGCAACGCGCACCGCTCTGGCCGACGAAGACCTCTCTCTGGAGCGAATGCTGGCAGACTCCGGAGCAACGGCTCCAGTCCGTCCATGCCGCGCTGCGGGCGGAGGGAGCCTGCGTCAGCCTTGGCGGCGAGCACGACCGCTGGGATCTCGAGGTCCGCAGCGGAGCGCTCGGCGCGGCGCGGCTGCTCATGGGCGTGGAAGACCTTCCCGGCGGGCAGCTGGTCAGACTGCGGCTCTGGCCACACGTGGCGGCGGTCGGTCCGCTGCTGTCCGGGTTGTTCGCGGCGCTCGCCGTCGCCGCGCTCGCCGATCACGCCTGGTTCGCGGCGGCCACGCTCGGCCTGTTCTCGCTCGTCGGCGCGCTGCACACGATCGCGCAGGGCACGTCGGCGATGGCTACCCTCACCCGCGCGCTGCAGCAGCTCCGCGGCGAGAGGCAGTGATGGGCAACGTCGCCCTCTACCGCAAGCTGCTGCGGCAGACGCTCCCGTACTGGGCGGGCATCGCCGGCCTGCTCGCGCTGGGGCTGCTCGCGAGCGCGGTGGCGCTCCTCAATCCGGTACCGCTCAAGCTGGTGGTGGATTCCGTCCTTGGCCCGCGGCCGCTGCCTGCGTTCCTGCAGCGACTGGTCGTGGAACGGGCAGCGAGTCCGACAACGGCGATCCTGCTCCTGGCCATCGGCCTCTTGATCGCCGTCGCGGTACTGGGACTCCTGGAGAACCTCGCGAGCACGCTCTTGCGCGCTTCGGTCGGGGAGCGGCTGACGCTCGATTTCCGCGCCCGCCTGATGCAGCAGGTCCAGCGCCTCTCGGTCTCGCGTCACGATTCGCGGGGGACCACCGATTCGCTGTACCGGATCCAACAGGACGCCCTCGCGATCCAGTACATCACCACCGACGGCATCGTTCCCCTCATCGGCTCCGCGATCACGCTGGTGACGATGATCTTCGTGACGGCGCACCTCGATGGGCAGCTGGCGCTCGTCGCGCTGGTCGTCTCGCCGCCCCTGTTCTTCCTCTCGCGCATCTACCGCCCGCGCATGCGGAGCCAGTCTCTGCAAGCGAAGAAGATGGAGAGCTCGGCGCTCGCCGTCGTGCAGGAGGCTCTCGGCGCGCTGCGCGTCGTCAAGGCCTTTGGTCAAGAGGCGCGCGAGACGGACCGGTTCCTCCGGCGCTCGCGCGAGGGGATGGCGGCTCGCATGCGCCTCGCTCTCCTCGAGGGACGCTACGGCCTGCTGGTGGGCCTTACCATGGCGCTGGGCACCGCCGCAGTCCTGCTCGTCGGCGTGAGCCATGTCCGCTCCGGCGTGCTTACTCTCGGGCAGCTCCTGATCGTGATGGGCTACGTGGCGCAGCTCTACGCGCCTTTGAAGACGATCGGCCGCAAGACGGCCACCATCCAGTCCCACCTGACGAGCATCGCGCGCGCGTTTGCCCTGCTCGAGGAGCCGCCCGACGTGGCCGAGCGTCCTCACGCCCGCTCCATCGCGCACGCAGCGGGCAGGGTCGCGTTCCGGCACGTGTGCTTCTCCTACGATTCGATGCGACCAGCGCTGGACGACGTGACGTTCGAGGTCCCGCCGGGCGCGCGCGTCGCATTGGTGGGCACGACGGGAGCGGGCAAGACCACGCTGATCAGCCTCCTGACCCGCTTCTACGATCCCACCTCGGGGACCGTCCTGCTCGACGGCGTGGACCTCCGCGACTATCGCCTCGCCGACCTGCGCGACCAGTTCGCCCTCGTCCTTCAGGAGCCGGTGCTGTTCTCGACCAGCATCGCAGAGAACATCCGTTACGGCCGGCCGACGGCGAACGACTTGGAAGTGATCCGCGCGGCCAAGGCAGCGGGCGCGCACGATTTCATCCTTCGCCTGCCCGGCGGCTACGAGACGCCGGTCGGCGAGCGCGGGGCGCAGCTCTCGGGAGGCGAGCGGCAGCGCGTCGCGCTCGCGCGCGCGTTCCTCAAAGATGCGCCGATCCTGATCCTCGACGAGCCGACCAGCTCCGTCGATGTGGGGACCGAAGCCGCCATCCTCGAGGCGATGGAGCGCCTGATGCAAGACCGCACGTCGTTCCTGGTGACGCACCGGACGAGCGCGCTGAGGAACTGTGGCACGCGGCTGCAACTGGAAGGTGGACGTCTGGTGAGCGCAGCTGCTGTGGCCGCCTTGCAGGAGCAGTGACGATGCTCGACCTTCGCGGCGAAGTCCGGCGCGCATTGCAACAGACTGGGGAGCCCGGCTGCGCGGAGCTCTGCGATGCCCTCGACGAGATGCTGGACGGCAAGGGCAAGTTGCCCGCCCAGGGCGTGACCCTTCGTCCGATCAAGCGCCGCGTCTTGCGTCTGCAGCTCCGCGCCGGGGAGGCGTCCCACTCGTACATCCTGAAACGGGTCGAGCCGCGGATCGCGCAGATCAACCGGCTCGCCGCGGACCGCTGGCTCCCGGCGCTGGGCCTTTCGGACCATTGCGCTCGCCTGCTCGCGACGGCGGCGGAGCGTCGAGGCCTGTGGACCTGGCAAATCTACGACGACATCGGCGAGGAGACCCTCGCCCGCCGTCCCGAGCGCTCGCGGCTCGAGGCCGCCGTCGAGTTCATCGCCGAGCTGCACGTGCGGGCCGGCGGGCATCCGCTGCTCCTCGAGGTCCGCCAGCACGGCCCGGACTGCGGCATGCACTTCTTCCGCACGAACATCGGCGACGCCATCCGCGGGCTCGAGGCGCTGTCGCGCTCGGAACTCACGCTGCCGCCCCAGACAAGGGCAATCCGGAGTCGGCTCCTCGAGCGCCTCTCGGCCCTTCTCGCCGATGCGCCGCGGCGGGAGCGGCTCGTGAGCGAGGCCGGCGGTCCGGAGACGATGCTGCACGGCGATCTCTTTCCCAAGAATGTGTTCGTAACCTCCACGGCCGACGGGCTGCGGGCGCGCCTCATCGACTGGGACCACGTCGGCATCGGCCCGTGGAGCTTCGATCTCTCGACGTTCCTGTTGCGCGCGCCGCCTGGCGAGCGGCCCCTCATCTTGAGCCGCTACCGGGAAGTCGTGGCGCGCGCGGGTTGGCGCATGCCCGGCATTGCCGAGCTCAACCTGCTCAGCGAGACCGCCGAGTGCGCGCGCAGCGCCAACGAGCTGATCTGGTCTCTAATGGCGCTGCTCGAGGACGGCGCCGAGTGGGCGCACGGGAAGCTTGCCGAAATCGATGGCTGGCTGTCCGGGTTGCGCCCGGTGCTCGACGAATGAAACCGCCGGGCGAATCGGCCATGCGCGGGGCGGCCCCGAGCTGGCTGGGCGGGGCGGGGCTCGTCGAAGAGCGGCGGGCGAGACTGCTCGAGCATCCAGCGGTGCGCGCCTGGCGCGAGCTTGGCCGTGAGCGCCTCGAGCCCGTGCGCGTGCTGGCGGGGAGGAAGCATCCGGCGTCCATGCAGCTATGGCCCCTCTATCGCCTCGAGGGCGTCGGCGATGGTGGAAGGTCCGTCATCGCGAAATGGTGCACCGGCGAAGGCGGCCGGGCCGAGCGGATGATCTACGAAGAGGTCCTCCCCGCAGTGCCCGTGGAAGCGCCCCGCTACTACGGGTCGGTCGATGACGCCAGGTCCGGAGGCTTCTGGCTCTTCCTCGAATATGTCGAGGGGGAGAAATATTCGCGCCTGGTCCCGCTCCACCGCGCGCTCGCCGCGCGCTGGCTTGCGCTGCTCCACGCCTCGCCCCCGGGCGCCGCGGCGCGCGCTCGTCTGCCGGACGGGGGACCACCGCGCCATCTCGCGAACCTGCGCGGGGCGCGCGATCGGATCCTGGGTCATCGCGCGAACCTGGCGCTCAGCGCAGACGAGGTGGGGTTCCTCGAGCTCCTCGTCGCGCGGCTCGATGAGCTCGAGGCGATCTGGGGCCGCCTGGAGGAGGCGTGCATAGGTCTCCCGCCGGCGCTCGTCCACGGCGACTTCAAAGGGTCCAACTTGCGGATCCGCAACGGCCGCGACGGCCCGACGCTCGTCGCCTTCGACTGGGGAGAGTCGGCTTTCGGCGTGCCGGCCGTCGACCTCGCGCAGTCAGCGCTGCCCGAGAGCGCGCTTTGCGCCATCCCCGATCTCGAGATCTACGAATCGGCCGTGCGATCCCGAAATCCGCAGGTAGAGCGCAGGACCATCCAGAGGGTCGCGCAGTGCGGCACGATCTTCCGGGCGGTGGCCGCCGTGCGCTGGGCAGCATACGGCCTCGAGACGGAGTGGCCCGCATTGTCGGTCCAGAGCATGAGGTTCTTCGACGCGGACCTGAGCTACGCCCTTCAGGCGGCAGGATGGGCCCGGCCATGAGCGGCAAGCGGTTGGCAGTCCTCGGCTACCACCAGATCGGCGATCCGCCTTCGAGGGAGTGCAACACCTGGTACTACGTCCCGAGGGCCACTCTCGCCGCGCACCTGCGCTACCTGGATCGCAGCGGCTGGCGGACCATCGATCTGTCGACCTTCCTGTCGGCTCTCGTCGAGCCCGACCGCCTGCCCGATCGGGCGGCGCTGATCACGTTCGACGACGGATACCTGCGTACGCTCACCGTCGCGCTCGGGTGCTTGGTGGATTTCCGCTGCCCGGGCGTCGTCTTCGTGCCGACAGCGTACATCGGCGGGACCAACCGATTCGACCTCGGGATCTCGCCGGAAGAGCCCATGTGCGGCTGGGGCGACCTGCGCAAGCTCGAGCGGCACGGCGTCTCGGTGCAATCGCATGGGATTTCCCACCGCGCCTTCTCGCAGCTCGATCCCGCGGAGCAGGAGGATGAGGCTCGCGGGTCGAAGTCGCTGCTCGAAGCGCAGCTCCAGCGTCCGGTCGAGTGCTTCGCTTATCCCTACGGCGACGCCGGCCGCGATCCGGAGGCGGTGTCTACGCTGCTGAAGAGATCCGGCTACCGCGCCGCGTGCCTGTACGGAGGAGGCCCGGTCGACGTGCCGATCGGCAATGCTTTTGCGGTGGAACGGCTCGCCATTGGGTCTGATACCGAGCTCGAAACGGCCCTCCGCCCCTCGGCGGAAGAGAGGCTCCAATGAGCATCACCGTGTGCCTCGCTCCCGCACGGACCATCCGTTATCCGCAGGGCGGCGGCCATCTCTGGGTGTACCTGCAGTGGGCGCTCGGACTGCGCGCGCTCGGCTGCCGCGTCATCTGGCTCGAAGGCTTGGACCCGCGCGCTCGCGGCGTCCGCGCCCCGCGCAGGCTCATCGCCGGTTTGAAGAGCCGGTTGCAACCCTTCGGGCTCTCGGAGTCGGTCGCGCTCTTCTCCGCCGACGGCGGGCCGCTGCCCCGCGAGCTCGCGCAGGATTCGCTCGATCTCGACGCCGCCGCGGAGGCGGACCTGCTCGTCAACTTGTGGCACTCGCTCCCCGCGGCGGTGGTGCGGCGGTTCCGCCGGACGGCCTTCGTGGACACCGACCCGGGACGGCTCCAGATCTGGATGACGAACCGCTTCCTGCGCGTGGCTCCGCACCAGATCTACTTCACGATCGGGGAAACCGTGGGCACGCCGGCTGCGCGTTTTCCGGACTGCGGCCTGCGCTGGCACTACACGCCGCCCGCGGTCTTCCTGCCGGAATGGCCGCCGGCCCGCGCCGATTCCAGCGCGCCCTACACCACGGTGGCCCACTGGTGGGGAGGGAAGATCAGGTTCCGCAGCGAGACGATCAGCAACGACAAGCGGGTCGCGTTCCTGAAGTTCGCCCAATTGCCTTCCCGCACGTCGGCGAAGCTCGAGATGGCGATCTGCCTCGGCTCCAGGTATGAGCAGTGGCGCGGGCGCCTGGAATCGTTGGGGTGGACGATCCGGGAAGCGTGGGAGGTGGCCGCGACCCCTGGGCAGTACCGGAGCTACATCCAGCGGTCGAGGGGCGAGTTCGGTTGCGCGAATCCCGCCTGCGTCCATCTCGCGAACGCGTGGATCAGCGACCGGACCCTCTGCTATCTCGCCAGCGGAAAGCCTGCCATCGTCGAGGACACCGGGCCGAGCAGGATCTTGCCCGAAGCCGAGGGTCTCTTTCGCTTCCGCTCGCTCGACGATGCGGTGCGCGCGCTCGCGGCCGTCGAGTCCGATTACGGGCGGCATGCACGTCTGGCACGCGCGCTGGCCGAGGAGCATTTCGACGCGCAGAAAGTCGCGGCGCGCGTGCTCGAACAGGCGCTGGCCTGTCCACGGCGCCGCTCTCGCGCCGGCAATGATCAGCGCGGGACGTCGATCGTCCCGGCCGAGGCGCGGCGTCGTTAACGGCGGGAATCTCGGCTCGCGTTCACACCGCGGAGCAAGAACTCGTCGAGCATCGGCGCAACGTCCGCCGCGCGGTCCGGCATGGCGAGATGATCCGTCGCGGGAAGCACCGCGAGCTGCGCGTTGGGGCGCGCTCGAAGACGAAGGGCGGCGAGGAACTGAGGCTCACCGCCGCCGTCCGCGCGCAGCAGGCGAAGGTGGACAAGATCACGATGACGCTCGTCGAGGTCGGCGTCTCCGAGAGGCTCCGCACCCTGCTCCTTCGCGAGGAGGAGCGACTGCGCGACCTGCGCCGCGAGAAGAACCTAACGCTCTTCGCGTCCCTCGGGCGCGACCGTGCCGGCCGAGCCGTCGACGACGATCCGTTCGCCCATCGCGATCCGCGTGGTCGCGTCCGGAACGCCCACAACGGCCGGGATCCCGTACTCGCGCGCGACGACCGCGCCGTGCGACATCATCCCGCCCATCTCCATCACGAGCGCGCTCGCCGTGAGGAAGAGCGGCGTCCATCCGGGATCGGTCGCCGGCGCGACGAGGACCTCGCCAGGTTCGAGCCGCGCCCCCGCCGGCGAGAACATCACGTGCGCGACGCCGCGCGCGGTGCCTGGCGACGCCGGTGTGCCGCGGATCGCGCCGTCTGCGGCGGGCGACGTGTACGCAGCCTCGGCATCGGTCCCATCGGACAGAAGCACGCGTGGGACGTGACGCCGCCGCTCCTCGCGGCGGTACTCCGCCCGGCGCTCGGCGACGCGCTGGCGCATG
>WNFT01003754.1_pt1 | contig 13248 bp, 16 predicted proteins | sample 5400191 | NCBI WGS metagenome assembly WNFT01 (sample SAMN13153359, study PRJNA577476) | soil metagenome | isolation source: 80 cm saprolite under Madrone tree | place: USA:California | collected 2016-06-14
CTTCCTCCAGTTTGAATTCATTCTCGGGTCACACTGTGCACACAAATTTTAACAAAAATCGACATGAAAAATATGAAACTCGTTCGCGATGTTGTCGCCGCAGTCGCTGACCGCGTCGGAAGACGGCTTTCCAGGCTGTCTCGGCGGACACGCTGTCAGCGTGTCCATGTTCATTCGGTGCAGGCTAGAAGCCTGCGCGCCGGGACAGGCAAGATGCCTATCTTCCGCTTGCTTGCGTCGCTGCTGTTCGTATTCGGAGCATTGGCGTCCGCTCAAGCAAAACTCAATGTTGTCGCGACATTGCCCGATTTCGGCTCCCTCGCGCGCGAGATTGGCGGCGACAAAGTTGACGTGACTGTTCTCGCGAAAGCGACCGAAGACCCGCACTTCGTTGATGCGCGCCCGAGTTTCGTGGTCTCATTGCGGAGCGCGGATGTTTTGATCGATGGCGGCGCAGAGTTGGAGATCGGCTGGCTGCCGCCGCTTCTACAAAACGCGCGCAACCCGAAGATCGAGATCGGCAAACCGGGCCGCGTGCAGGCGTCGCAAGGAATTCGTCTCATGAACGTGCCCGCGAATGTGACGCGCGCGGCGGGCGACGTGCACGCGCTCGGCAACCCGCATTTTATGAGCGATCCGATCATCGCGAAGGCAGTCGCGCAACACATCGCACAATCGTTTTCCACACTCGACGCCGCCAACGCCGCGTTCTACGCCGCGAGCTACAAAAAGTTCGAAGAAACGATCAACGGCAAGTTGCAGGAGTGGGGCGCGGCGATGCTGCCATTTAAAGAGCGGAACGTCGTCGCATATCACGATTCGTGGGTTTATTTCGCGCACCGTTTCGGTTTAAACATCGACATCTTCCTCGAGCCAAAGCCGGGCATCCCGCCGTCGCCGTCGCACCTCGTGGAAGTGATTCAGCAAATGAAGGCCCAGAAAATCAAAGCAATTATCGTCGAGCCGTTTCACGATCGAAGAATTGCGGAGAAAGTTGCGAGCGCGACTGGCGCTAAGGTCGTGGATTTTTCGCAATTTCCGGACGGACTGCCGGGAACGGACAACTACGTGAAGTTGATCGACACGCTCGTCTTACGACTGACGGCGGCGCTCAAATAATTATGTGGGAGGTGATGTTCTGGCCGATTATGGCCTGCGTCCTTTTGCCATGGCTGCTGGTTTATCTCGGCCTGCACGTTGTGCAGCGCGGGATCATCTTCATCGACATCGCCATGGCCCAGATGGCGTCGCTCGGAATTTGTCTCGCGGTCTTATTTCATCTCGATCTTCAAAGCTGGACAACTTTCGGCATCGCGCTCGGCTTCACGCTCGCAGGCGGGGCGATTTTTTCGGTGACCGGAAAACGATCGAGCCAAATCCCGCAGGAAGCGGTCATCGGCATTTCTTATGTCGTTGCCGCGGCCGCTGCGGTGTTGCTGCTAAGCCGCGCGGCGGAAGGCGATGAAGAAATCAAAAACATGCTTGTCGGGAACATTCTGCTCGTGACGCCGCATGAAGTTTGGAAATGCTTCGCGCTTTTTGTCGCGGTCGGGCTTTTACATTTCATTCTGCGCCGGTCGTTTCTGCTTGTCTCGTTCGATCGGGACCGCGCTTATGAAAAAGGTTTGCGCGTGCGTTGGTGGGATTTCCTTTTCTACGCAGCGTTTGGTTTGGTCGTAACGAGTTTTGTGCGCATCGCCGGCGTGCTGCTCGTTTTCAGTTATCTCATCGTGCCGGCGGTTTGTGGAATCAATCTGGCGAAAAGAATCAGTCACCGCTTGCTCATCGGCTGGGTGATCGCGTGGCTTGGCGGAATCACAGGGCTGTTCCTCTCCTTCTGGTGGGACTTGCCGTCCGGAGCAGCGATTGTCTGTACTTTCGGCGCGCTGCTTGTCATGATCTCTATCTACACGTTGCTTCGAGCGCGGCTCCGCACCGAACTGTAGTGGCGGCGGTTGCTCGCAAAACCTTTCGCGGTGTGCCCTGCTTTGGCTCCGGGAAGTGCTACATTGTACAGCGAGCCGGAGCGCGGATTGTCGACAAAATTTATGAGTTTCAAGATGGCCGCGGTATGGCCTTGGCGCAGTCTGGTCAGCGCCGGGGAGTTTACGGCACGGTCGCGTACGATTTTTAAGCTGACGGAGCGATGATCGCGGTATCTTAATGAGGATGCATCGGACAGATCATTCTCATTTCCGGAAGGCACACGATTTTGTTCCGGATTTTTCCCGCGCGGAACGGCGAACCCGCATTGTGATTGGTATTACCGCCGTGATGATGGTCGTCGAGATCGCCGTTGGCTTGATGTCGCATTCGATGGCGTTGCTGGCCGACGGCTGGCACATGAGCACTCATGTGATTGCATTTCTGATAACGGCGGTGACCTACTATCTCGCCCGCAGGCATGCGACCAACGTGCGCTTCAGTTTCGGCACTGGAAAAATTGGCGTGCTTGGTGGCTTCACCAGTGCGGTCGTGCTCGCCATCGTGGCGTTCTTGATGGCCGGCGAGTCCACGCACCGGCTATTTGTTCCACTAACAATTCATTTTGACGAGGCAATCGGCATCGCTTGCATTGGATTGCTCGTGAACCTGGGTTGCGCAATTCTGCTTGGTGATCACGATCACGAAAGCAGCGACGGAAGCGCTCATCGTCATGATTTGAATTTGCGCGCGGCCTATCTGCATGTCTTAGCAGATGCATTTACCTCCTTGCTTGCAATTACGGCATTAACCGGCGGCAAATTCTTCGGCTGGTCCTGGCTCGATCCCGTCGTGGGTCTTGTCGGAAGCTGCGTGGTTTTCTCGTGGGCTTACAGCCTGTTGCGCGATACCAGCGGGATTTTGCTTGATCGCACGCCTGCGTCTTCGGATTTGCCTGACCAAATTCGCCGCTCGGTGGAGAGTGATGGCGATTCACTCGTGACCGATCTCCACGTCTGGCAGATCGGAATTGGAAAATTTGCGGCTATGATCTCAGTCGTGGCGCACGAGCCGAAGAGTTCGGACTCGTATCGCGAACTGCTCCGCGAGCATGACGAACTCGTTCACGTTACCATCGAGACGCAACACTGCCGGGAAGATCACGAATCACTCACGACCTCTTGAATGGCGAACTGACTCTCTGGCAGGTCGTCGCGGCCTATGCTTTCGCCCTCATTGGCGGGTCGATCAGCGCTTCGCTGCCATTGGCGCACAAACCCCTTTGCGCGTTGATCAGCCTGGCGGCCGGAACACTGCTCGGCGTAACCCTCTTCGCCATTTTGCCCGAAAGTTTGAGCAACAGTCCTTGGTGGGCGGTAGCGTTGGCGGCCGCGACCGGATACGCGCTGTTCTTCTTCATCAGCAAATACGTCCATCATGTCTGCCCCGCCTGCGCGGCCAGTCACTTCGACGCAGACGCGACGCAACATTTTAGCGAAATCGCGAGCGCGCTGATTGTGGCATTGGCCATTCACAGCACGACCGACGGTGTCGCCCTGGGCATTGGAACGGGGGCTGTGGTGCCGGAAGCGGTCCAATGGTCGCTGTTCCCCGCGCTCTGCATTCACAAAGTTCCGGAAGGCCTTGCGCTAGGAAGCCTTTTGATCGGCGCTGGATTGGGACGCGCGAGCGCGCTCGGCTGGGTTGCTGCAGTTGAAGCAACCACGCTCCTCGGCGGGGTGATCGGCTTTTTCTTCCTGGCGAAAGCTTCTACGTTTTGGCTCGGCTTAATTATGGCGCACGTCGGCGGTGGATTTTTCTATCTGGCCGCGCACGCTGTCCTCGGAGAAATGTTGAAGCATGGAAAGAAACTTGTTCTGACAAGTTTTTCGGCCGGCGTGGCGCTTATCGCGCTTCTCAATATCTGCCTGAGAATGCTCCCGGTTTAGCGAGTCGGATCGGGCGATATGATGTTGCGTCTGCAACACTGAATTGTCCGAGTTCGGAGTCAGACGCGTGCGTTCCCCAGACAACCCCGCTACATTTACGCGTGCATTTCTTTCGTTACCGCAATGGCAGCCTCCATTGCGAGGAAGCCGATCTTGCGTGTGTCGCGCAGGAGTTTGGGACGCCGCTCTACATATATAGCGCGGGGACGATTCTTGATCATTACTGCCGGCTCGATGCGGCGCTGGCTGAATTGGATCATTTGATTTGTTATGCGGTCAAGGCGAATTCGAATCGCGCGATCCTCAAGCTGCTGGCGGAAGCGGGTGCCGGCTTCGACATCGTTTCCGGCGGCGAACTTTTCCGAGTACTTTCCGCCGGCGGCAATTCGGCGAAATGTACCTTTGCCGGCGTCGGCAAATCGCGCGAGGAGATCGAGTACGCGCTGGAGCAACGCGTTTGCAGTTTAATCGCCGAGAGCGAAACGGAGCTCGCCTACATCGACAAGATTGCCGCTGCCAAAAATGCGCGCGCGCCGATTGCGTTGCGCGTCAATCCCGATATCGATGTTCCGACACACGAGTACATCTCCACCGGTAAAAGCGAAAACAAGTTCGGCATCGGGTTGGATCGCATCGCTGCGGTTTATGAGCGCGCCTCGAAAATGCGCAACATCGACATCGTCGGCGTGCAAATGCACATCGGTTCGCAAATCACCGAGACGCGCCCGTTCGTGGACGCGATCAGGAAGGTCGCGCCGTTGGTTGGGAAATTAAGAAGCAAATACGGGATCGGGTTTTTCAGCGTCGGGGGCGGAGTCGGTATCGTTTACGAATCATCATTTGTCAGCGGGACGAGCGAGTGGTGGGATTCGAGTACCCGCCTTCGGTCGCCGCGGCGACCTACGGCGAGGCAGACGAGAAAGAGTAAGAGTGAAGGTGCGTTGTCGATCCAGCAATATGTCGATGCAATTTTGCCGCCGCTGCGCGAATTGAACCTTCGAATCTTGCTCGAACCGGGGCGATTGCTCGTCGGCAATGCCGGCGTGTTGCTCACCCGCGTTCGCTACATCAAGCGAACCGGCCAGAAAAAATTCGCGATTGTCGATGCCGGGATGAACGACCTGATTCGCCCGGCGCTTTACCACAGTTTTCACGAGATCGTTCCGGTGAAGGAACCGATTACGAATAAGAATACCCGCCTTCGCCGAGCTACGGCGCGGCAGGCGAGGATGAAAAGAGAAAAGATCGACATCGTCGGTCCGGTTTGCGAGACCGGTGATTTCTTCGCGCTTGATCGCGAGATGCCCGAAGTGCACGAGGGCGATCTGCTCGCGATCATGAGCGCGGGCGCGTACGGTTTTGTCATGGCGTCGAATTACAATTCGCGCCCGCTCCCGGCCGAAGCGCTCGTGCGCGGCGACAAATTCGCGCTCATCCGCAAACGGCAAACATGGGAAGACCTCATACGCGACGAGGTCGAGCCGACCCGGAGGCATGGAGTGATGGAGTGATAGTCTGTTGCTCATTATTCCACTACTCCACTGCTCCATCACTCCATTTTCTGCCCCACTTGCGCAGTTCCGTCTTCAGCATAGATAGTGCTCTCCTCCATTCGATGAAACGGTTGCTTGTTATCTTCTCATTGGCTGTCGCAGGTGCGGCCCAAGCCCGCGCGGCTGGCGGCGAATACATTTTGCTCGTGGGCGGCCCTTCCTTGTATCAATGGGAGCAATACAAAGCCTACCCGCACGATCATTGGTGGGCAAACTTCCTCCACGCCGCGCGCTTGCGCACTGAACAGGTGCGTGCCCAGCTCGGCCCTGACGCCATGATTACCATGCTTGTTTATAAGCAAGGTTATCTCGACCGGGCCAAACAGGAACACCAGGACTTGATCAGCTACATCAATTCGGTGGGGGAGAAGTTTCATCTCAACCTGATTTATTTTCAGAACGGGGGCGATGTGATCAACTACTTGAACGACGGCCAGAACCGCGAACGCCTGAAGATAACCGGCTTCGAATATTTCGGGCATTCCAACCGGGCCTGTTTCATGTTCGATTACAGCAACAACATCGACAGCGCCTGTAAATCATGGCTGCACGACTCCGAGTTGACCAAGATCCGCCGCGGCATTTTTGCACGTGGCGCTTACATCAAGAGTTGGGGCTGCCACACCGGCGAGGAGATGTCGAAGAAGTGGTACAGCGCCACCGGCACGCACATGATCGGCGCGGTCGGCAAAACTCAGTACATGATGGAAGAATTGCCCATCCTGGTTTCCCAGAGTGATAAGTGGGTGAACTGAAGGCAATGACGAATGGCGAATGGCGAATGACGAAAGCGATGGCTCGGTCCTTTTGGCGAAAAATCAGAAGCAGAAATAAATGCGCACTTGAATTTTCGCCGCGCGACCATATCTGATTGCTCGCCGTGTGATAAAGGTGAGCTAAGGTTGGCGTCTACCACAGACGCCTTACAATTCTTCAAATGAAGATCTCTGCCGATACCCAAAAAGCGATCAGTCTAATCTTGATTTACATGGCGCTGTTGTTTTTTTTGATTGGCGCCGCGGCGCGAATGAAATCGCAATTCCACGCCCGTCTCGAAATTTCTACGGCCGGATTCGTGGTCGCCGCGATATTGGCAACGCTCGGCGTGATCACGCTCTTATTCTCGTTCAAAAGCAAGAAATTGTAGGGCGTTTCTGTGAAACGCCGTGGCTGATGCGACGGCTTGGGCTGTCGACGTCGCTCTCGGAGCGACGCGCGCACCGCGGGCGTTGGGCGAAAAAATGCGGCGACGACCCTTCCCGAATCGCCGCCGCTCCACCCCCCAAAAATAACCGAAGTTATTCCTTCGTTGCGTCGTGAAGTTCCTTGCGGGCGTTATGCATGTCCTGACGAGCCTTTTGCTGGGCATCGAATTTCGTCTGCTGTTCAGGCGTGAGCAACGGACGAATTCGCAACACGGCGTTGTCCATGATCGCTTTGGTTTTCTGCATCGCCTCCTGATGGATGGCGATGATTTGCGGTTTGGTCTGATCGAGAATCGGTTGAACCTTTGCCTGCTGATCGGGCGTCAGATTCAGTGTCTCGGTCAGCCGAGCGAGCGGATTGCCTTGGCCATGCCCGCCACAGTTGCCACCGTTTTCTGCTTGCGCGATGGCGAAGCCGCCGAGCGCGATCGCGCCCACGGCAGCGAATGTAAGGAAGTTTCGTTTCATAGTTTTATTTGTTTTCCCTTGAGCGCTCCATGCGCTCGTTTCATAGGTGATGACCGAATGGAAAGGCTGCCGGTTACAATTTTTTCAAGGAAGGGCGATCTCTAGATCGCCCCGGTCGCGCTGCGTCGGCTCCTTGGACAAACTTGTAACCGCAACGCGCCCAGGCCGGTCTTAGTTAATAGTGTGGATGCGATCTCGACTACATGGATGATCTTGATGCAGGCGCACTGGTTGAAGCGGCGCTTCGGAATGACGATGAAGCGGCTCGCGAACTGGTTCGGCGGCTCTATCCGCTGGTGGCGAAATTGGCGCGCGCGCATCGTCCGCGCCGCACGGACGAGGAGGACCTTTGTCAGATGATTTTCATCAAAGTATTTCAAAAATTATCTCAGTTTTCGGGCAAAGTGCCGCTCGAACATTGGGTCTCGCGCATCGCTGTGAACACCTGCCTCAACCAAATCGAGGCGGAGAAAGTGCGCCCCGAATTGCGCTACGCCGATTTGAGCGAGGAGGAACAAGCGGTCGTGGAAAATCTCGCCGCTTCGTCTCGGGAGCTGGCGCCAGATGAGCAACTTGCCTCCCGGCAACTGGTCGAGCACCTTCTCGATCTATTAAAACCGGTCGAGCGGCTCGCCATTGATCTGCTTTACTTGCAAGGACGTTCCGTTGAGGAAATCCGCAAAATCACCGGCTGGAGCGTAGCCCTTATCAAAGTGCGAGCGTTTCGGGGGCGGCAGAAAATGAAAGATCAGCTCGCCAGAATTTCGGCCAAGGAAAATCTATGAAAGATGACGATGGGAAAATCGATCGCTTGCTCCGAGCAGCGGCGCTGAGCAGGGAAGAGGCTCCGCTGGAGGCGCCGTTTGGATTCGACACGCGTGTCGTCGCGCTCTGGAGCGCGAAGGAGAAGGCTGCGTCGCTCGGCCTGGCGCGTCTGGTTCGGCGCGTCGCGCTCATTGCCGTCGCCGTGGCGGTCGTGGCCGCGGCGGGCGCGTATCGCGAAGCCGGTCAAAGCCGCGAGAGCAGCGAGCCGTTGGCGAATGAATTCGCCATCGCGGATTCCGTGATTCAAGACGAATTTCCGCAATGAATCGCGCGCTGAAATGGAAAGTAATCGTCGGTTTCGTCCTTGTCTTTGTCGCCGGCGGAATGACCGGCGCTTTCTTGGGGGCGTCGCACGCGCGCCATCTTTTCTCCGCCCAGCCCCACCGGGGAATGATGAGCGAAAGGATGCGCGACCGCTTTCGGGCGCAGCTGAACTTGACGCCGGAACAAGTCGCCAAAATATCGCCGATCATGGATAAAGCAGCCGCCCAGCTGGAAGAGATTAGAAGAACCACCGGGCGACGCGTCCGCGAAACTTTCGCGGAAGCGCATCGGGAAATGGCGACCGATCTCACTGAGGAACAGCGCGCCAAATTGCAAGAGATCGACGCCCGGCGCCGGCGCTGGCACTATCAGGCTCGGGAACCGCGCGAATCCACGTCCCCGGAGCCGGAAACTTCTCCGCAATAATTGGGACGCGCTCGAGCGGCGCGGCACATAGGTTGTGGGGCGTCTGTGTCAGACGTCATCTCATCCATCGGCGTCTGACACAGACGCTCTACAATTCTGCTGTGATCTCCCGCAGCAAGCCCGACCCGCGATAAATGAAGGCGGTGTAAATTTGAAGAAGCCGCGCACCGGCTTCGATTTTTTCGCGCGCCGATTCCGCATCGAAAATTCCGCCGGAAGCGATCACTGGGATGGTCGATCTTGCGATAATGGCGCGGACAAGCGCGGTCGATTTTTCCCGCAGCGGTGCGCCACTCAAGCCGCCCTCTTGATCAAGCGCCGGCGGGATCGACGAATGATCGAGCGTCGTGTTCGTCGCGATGATTCCCGCGATTTTATTCTCTTCGCAGGTCGCGATGATCTCATCTAACTCGTTCGGCGAAAGGTCGGGCGCAATTTTCACAAGTATCGGTTTGCGCGTAATTTGATTCTTGTCGGCAATGGCGCGCAGCAACTGCGACAGCGCAGCCGGCTCCTGCAACTCGCGCAGGCCGGGTGTGTTTGGAGAACTGACATTCAGCGTGATGTAATCGGCAAACTCCCGAAGCAAGCGAAACGAGTAGAGGTAATCATCTGTCGCTTGTTCGAGCGGCGTTGCGCGCGATTTCCCAATGTTGATTCCAACGGGAACAGTCGGCCATCCCTCGCTGTTGCGGAGTCTGCGCAGCCGATCTGCGATCGCATCCGCGCCATCGTTGTTAAACCCGAGCCGATTTATCAGCGCTTGTTGCGCAGGTAACCGAAAGATGCGCGGCTTCGGATTTCCCGGCTGCGCTTTTGCAGTCACGGTGCCGATCTCGATGAAACCGAACCCGAGCGCCGCCCAGGCGGGAAGGGCAACACCGTTCTTGTCCAGGCCGGCCGCAAGTCCAATCGGGTTTGGAAAGTTAAGACCAAAGACTGTTTTTGGTTTGGACGGCGGCTGAAAAGACCGGAGCGCGCGCAGCGCCAGATTGAAATGTGAAGCCGTGCGAAGCAATCCAACGGTAAGGTGATGCGCAGTCTCGGCATCCATTGAAAAGAGCAGCGGCCTAACGAGGCGCTCGTAGGTGTTTTTCGGAAGACGGCCGTCCTCGGCTGTCATGGCAGACATGCTTCCCAGCATGTCGGCTCCGCCGACTTTGTAAACAAGCAAGATGCCTGTTTGCCGTGGCAGGCGAAGGGCGCCTGTCTTTCATTCATTTCCCGATACAAAATTGGCTGAAAACCGAATCGAGAATCTGCTCTACATCTACGACGCCAATTACTTCGCCGACCGATCGCAGCGCCTCATCAAGATCAACGGCAACGTATTCCGCCGACAATCCCTCGCCCAGGGCCGTCTGCGCGCGATCGCATGCTTCCAAAGCATGACGAAGGCAATCGCGATGCCGCGTATTGATCGCGATCGGGTTTTCCGGCCTCAGATTCTGCTGCCGAATTCGCGCCAGAATTTCCCTTTGCAGGTCGAGCACTCCGTCTCCGTTCACGCAAGAAATCCGTAACGCCTGGAAATCCTTCCAGTCACTATCCTCGGGCAAATCGCTTTTGTTCAACACGAGAATCTCGTTAGGCTCCCCTGCGCGACCGTTGAAATGCGCCGGCTTCGGCGCGTTACGATCAGCTATGTGCAGGCGCAAGTCAGCCAGTTGCAATGATTTTTCGGTGCGCGCAATTCCTTCCCGCTCCAGGTCGCTTTCGAAAGCGCGCAGGCCGGCGGTGTCGAGCAAGCGGATCGGCACACCCTCCAGGTTGACCATCTCCTCGATCGTGTCGCGCGTCGTGCCATGGATGTTGCTGACGATCACGCGATCGTAACCAAGGAGACGATTGAGCAAGCTCGATTTGCCTGCATTCGTCGCCCCATAAATCACTACGCGCACGCCTTCGCGCAGCACGCGACCTTCATCCGCGGTAGCCAGCAATGCGGCGATTTGCCCGCGAATGGAGTCGAGTCGGGCGGACAGCGTTTCGCCTTCGTCCGGGTCAATGCCTTCTTCCGGAAAATCGATCGACGCTTCGATGTGCGCGATTAGAGAAATCAATTCGTCGCGGAGTTTCCTGATTTTTTCGCCGAGTCTGCCTTCGAGTTGCTCGGTCGCGGAGCGCAGAGCGAGATCGGTCTTGGCGCGAATCAAATCGATGACGGCTTCGGCTTGGGTGAGATCCATTTTGCCGTTGAGAAATGCGCGTTCGGTAAACTCGCCCGGACGCGCGGCGCGGGCGCCGGCGCGTAGACAAGCTTCAAGCACGCGCGCGCTTACCAGGGTCCCGCCGTGGCAACTGATTTCGACCAAGTCTTCCCCAGTGTAACTGGCCGGCGCGCGATGGATCGACATCATCACTTGATCGATCAACCGCTCCGTTTCATCGACAATCTCGCCGAAATGCTGGACATGCGACACAAATTCCGACGGCTTCGCTTTTGCGCGAAAAATTCTGCCTGCGACGGCGATCGCGTCGGCGCCGGAGATGCGGACCAGGGCAATCGCGCCCTCACCGGGCGGGGTGGAGATGGCGGCGATGGTGTCGGAACCCGTCATGTTTGTTTGCTCCAGTCTAAGGGAGCCTAAGATCAAATTTCTCGAACCGGCGGAAGTCGCGTATGTTCAATGTCGCCAGAACCGCGCGGCGGCGAATCGCGTGCGCTGCGATCATACAATCGACGTGACTGCGTGGGCGGTGCCCGGTTCGATTGAACAGTTCGCTTGCGAGCTCGGCGTCTTGTTCAGTGAAAGGCTCGATGCTGCTGAGTAATCTTCGCGCAACAGGCACTAGGGCGGGTTCGAGTGGGCCGCACAGATACTCAGACCATGCGATGGCACTGATTTGGATTCTCGCCCCTGCCCGCACCCACCTCTGAAGCGCTTCGCTTTGGCTCCCTCCAGCACCAAGAACAGCAACGAGGAAGTTCGAATCAAACTCCACCAGCTCAGTGCTAACGCCGGCCATCTTTGATAGTTTTCTTCCACTTTTCGAGATCGATTCGTTTTTCCTTCACCCATTGCTGGAGCGTATGCAGAGCGGCGAGGCGCTCTTCGGGCGAGGGCGCAGCCATTTCCGCAGCCTGATGGACCGCTCGGCGCAGCACTTCGGTTTTAGAAACTTGCCAGCGGTGGGAGAGGCGATTCAGCTTTTCCAGAGTCGCAGAATCGAGCGAATAAGTTGCTTTGGTCGTAGAAGACATACCATACATCTTACCATACTCAAAAAGTCGATGCAATTAGAGCTCAGCGCGACGTTCGAGAACCCCGTTCAACGCTGCGATGCATTTCTCATTTTGCTCCATTGTTCCGATGGTAATGCGGACCCATTCCGGCAAGTTGTAGCCCTTAAGCGGGCGCACGATAATTTTTTGGGCGAGCAGTTTCTTAAAGACAGTTGCTCCATCGCCGACATTCACCATGACGAAATTTGCCGCGCCCGGAACAAAACGCAGTTTCATCCCAGCGAATTGTTCTTCGAGATAAACGCGGCCTTGATCAGCAACGCGTTTCGTTTTGCGCTGATGCGCTTCGTCCGCGAGCGCGGCGAGGGCACCGACCTGAGCGATTTGGTTTACGTTGAAGGGCTGTCTCGTTTTCTGGAGTACCTCGATCAATTCGCGTCGGGCGATGCCGTAACCGATGCGCAAACTGGCGAGGCCGTGAATTTTCGAAAAGGTGCGCAGGACGACGATGTCCCGACCGTCGCGAATGTACTGAAGTGTGTCGGGCGGACGATCGAGGAACTCGAAATAAGCTTCGTCGAACACGGTGACGATGTTTTCCGGCAGGCGCGAGATAAACTTGTCGATCTTTATCTGCGAGATCAACGTCCCGGTCGGATTATTTGGATTGGCGATGAAAATTATTCTCGTTTTCGGCGTGATCGCCTCGAGCATTGCCTCGAGATCGTGCTCATAATCCGGGCTGGGCGTTTCAATCGTGCGCGCGCCGAAGAGCGTCGCGATCAACTTGTAGGCGATGAAGGCGTGCTCGGATACGATCACGTCATCGCCGGGATTAAGAAACGCGTGGCCGAGAAACTCGATCACTTCGTTCGAGCCGTTCCCGAGAATGATGTTCTCGCGCGCGAAACCGAGCCTGGCGGCGAGCGCGCTGCGCAAATAAAAACCGCCGCCGTCTGGATAAAGCTGGGCGTTTTCTAATACGGCGCGCATCGCCCGAATTGCTTTGGGCGATGGGCCAAGCGGGTTCTCGTTCGAAGCGAGCTTGATGATCGCAGTTGGATCGACACGGAGCTCGCGCGCCGTTTCCTCGATTGGTTTTCCGGGTTCATAAACGGCGAGACCGCGCAATTGCGGATTGGCCCGGTCCCAGATCGAAGTCATGGGCGCAATTTAGACGGAAGTACGGCAGGCTTCCAGCTTGCCGGAACCCAGCGGCTCGCAAGTTAGAAACTTGTGCCCCATAACAAAAAGCTGTTCAGCGCGCGTGATCTGTCTCAACGTTTCCGCCGTTATGAACAGCTTGCACTTTCTCGCCGAAACGAAATTCTTCGGGCTCGCGCTCACTCCTTGGAAGATTATCGGCCTGAGCGGCAGCATCATTTTCGGCCTGCGCTTCTTGATCCAGTGGATCGCTTCGGAGCGGGCGCGCAAGAGCGTGATTCCTT
>WNFT01003755.1_pt1 | contig 13248 bp, 11 predicted proteins | sample 5400191 | NCBI WGS metagenome assembly WNFT01 (sample SAMN13153359, study PRJNA577476) | soil metagenome | isolation source: 80 cm saprolite under Madrone tree | place: USA:California | collected 2016-06-14
GAGATGTCCTGGGTGTTGCAGCGCACCTCGCACAACATGATGATCTACGAGGTCCGTGATTATTGCTGCGGCTTGCTCGATACCCAGGGCCGCTTGTTGTCGCAGAACGTTGGCGGGGTGTCGCACTTCGTAGCGAACCTGGGTGTCGTGATTCGCGATGGAGTGGAACGTTACGGCGAAGACGGCTTCCATCCCGGCGATGTGATCATCACCAATCACCAGCGCGTCGGCGGGCAACATCTGAACAACATGTTGGTATACACACCGTGTTTCGAAGGCGGCAAGTTGTTCGGATTCGCCGCGACACGCGCCCACTGGACGGATGTCGGCGGCCTCAGCACGGGTTTCGGAGGCGCTAATGCTCTGGATCCCTGGATGGAAGGCCTGCAGCTCGATCAGATCAAACTCTACGAGGCGGGTAAACTCGATGAAAAAATCTGGCGGCTGATTCGCGATAACATCCGATTTCCGGACGCGTCGATGGGAGACTTGAAATCGCAGGTCGCGGCAAACCGGCTGGCGGAAAAACGGCTGGAAGAGATCTTGTTGCGCTACGGACGCGCCACAGTAGAGCAGGCCATCGAACGCATCTTCGATCAGACCGAAGCGAACTGCCGGGCCGTTGTCACCGAGTTGCCGGACGGCGTCTATGAGGCGCAATCATTGTTTGCCGGAAGCCCACTGGACGGGAATCAACCAGTCGAGATCAAAGTCCGGGTGATCATACAAGGCAGCGGCATGACCATCGACCTCACTCAGTGTTCGCCGCAGCGCCGGGCTCCCATTAACGCGCGAACGCTGGCGGCGCCGCTGATCGCTTACAAGGCTCTGACGATGCCGACGGAGCCTGTCAACGAAGGCGCTTTTCGCGCGCTGAAGGTTGAAATCCAGGAAGGCAATTACATGATGGCGCATCATCCCGCCGCAATGGCTTCCTGGGGCCGGACCCTGCCGACCGTCGTCGACACGATCTTCCTGGCATTAGAGCCCGTGCTTCGTGGAAAACTGCCCGCCGCCCACATGGGTGTTCTGGGTGGACCGGTTGTGTTCTTTGGGAACGACCCCCGCACCAGGCAGGCCTTCGTCACGCAGAGCATCGAGGGCGGAGGATGGGGAGGCCGGCCCACAGCCGATGGTGAATCCGCGAGTGTTTCCATCTGCCAGGGCGACGTTCGCAACGCCCCCATCGAGAAAATGGAATTGCGCTGGCCGATTCTTGTCCGGCGCCGCCAGCTGCGCATCGATTCCGGCGGCCCCGGCCAGTATCGCGGAGGCCTGGGTCTGGAGACTGAAGTGGAAGGTCTCGTCGAAGGGCAGTGGTCGTTGACGGACATGGGCCGCCAACAATATCCGCCCTGGGGCATCGAAGGTGGGAGACCCGGTGCGACGTCGGCCACCCTGATGAAGCTACCCACGGAAACCGCGTTCAAGCCTGTGAGCGTCGTCCGTCACATGGTTCCCGCCCGCACCGCCGCTGTGGTCGCGACTGCCGGCGGAGGTGGCTGGGGCAATCCCTTACAACGCGACTCCGAGCGTGTCCGGGAGGACGTGCTGGAGGGTTATGTGAGCATCGAGTCCGCTGCCCGGGATTACGGCGTGGTCATCGATCCTCAGACACTCGAAGTCGACCGAGCCGCGACCGCGGCGCGCCGGCGCTAACCCACACATCAATACTTAGCAAGAGATCTGCGTAATCTGCGCAATCCGCGGCCTAACATTTCGCTCAGGGCAAGACATTTCAAAATTGGATTTGTCCAATTTCGAGATCGATTCCCAGACGTTTGTTGAATCCGGTATGTTATTCCCCTGAACTCATGCCCTCCGCTCTCGAATCTCTAGCTGCGTTCACTCAGGATCCGGCCCTCGCCTCGCACTCTGCGTCACGCATGGAGGCCCTGCGCCTCCATATCGCGGACACGTTGGGAATGATGCTGCAGGGCGCGTTGCTCGCCGAGGGCAGGGCAGCCATGGCGCTGGGTTGCCGTTTGGCGGGCTGGTGCGCTTGCGCCCGTTTGACTGAGGCGGACGATATTCACCTGACATCCTGCACTAGGCCCGGCTCGGTGGTCATCCCCACGGCGCTCCATCTGGCGTCCGCGGGGGCTTTTAAAACCTGGGGAGACTTTGTCACTGCTGTGCTTGCGGGCTACGAAACGCTGATCCTCGTCGGATACGCGATTAACGGTCCGCGGATCCTGGCGAGCAAAGTCTGGCCAACACTCTTCGGCGCTCGTCAGCATTCCACGCGGGGATATCCAGAATCCGCTGCGCTGGAAAGACGTATTGTTGAAGGCCACACCTCACCGCCGCGCGCTTGCCGCTATCCGCAAAACCAAGTCGCAAGAACCCATTCCTCGCCGGGTTCTTGGCGCATTGCCGTAGCCAAGGGCCGCTACGACGCAATGCGAAGGAGTTTGATCAGATTGCCGCCCAGAATCGCTTCCCTGTCCGCATTGCTGAGGAAAGGCGCGTTGAGGACGAAATCAATGCCGATAGGCCAGTCAAAAGGATAGTCTGTCCCATAGACCATGTGACTGACGCCGACTTCCGCGATCAGATGCCGCAGGCCCTCCTCATGAAAAATCATCGAATCGATATAGAGCTGGTCTTTGAAATACTCGCTGGGTTTTTTCTTGAGCGCCTTGCAGTCGGCACCGCTGCCTCGCCCGCATAAAGCATCGGACCGGCCGCTGTACGAAGGCAGGTATCCGCCGGCATGCGCTGAGCAGATCTTGAGCCCCGGGAAACGATCCAGCGTTCCTTCAAAAATCAAGTGGGAGAGGAACACTGTGGTTTCCAGCGGATTTCCAATCGTGTTGCCCAAACCGCCTCTTCCCTGCAATCGCGAGTTCTGCGTGGTGCCCGGCGCGTTTTGCGGATGCATGAAGAGCAGGACGCCGAGTTGCTCCGCCTTTGCCCAGAACGGATCGAACTTGCGGTCGGAGACTTCCTGGCCTTCGACGCTGCCTCCGATGGCGGCGCCACGCAGTCCCAGCTTTTTGACGCCCTCCTCCAACTGATCGGCCGCCAGGTCGGGGTGCTGCAGCGCCACGGTCGCCATTCCCACAAACCGATCCGGGTACCTGGCACACCATTGTGAAATTTTTTCATTCTGAAGCTTGATAAGGTCACGAGCCAGCGCGCGATCCGCCGAGTACCCCCAGGCGTTGACGTTGATCGCCTGATAGTCGATGCCCTGGGCGTCCATGTCGATCAGCCGCTGCGGGTTGCCGAGCGCGATGTTGCCGGTCAGGTTGTTCTGCGCCGCTGCAGCGAGTGGTGTGTTCTTGACAAGGTCCCAGACCTCCGGCACGAAACAGTGGGCGTGTGCATCCACCGTTTTCACGCGACGACCGCCGATGGACAGCTCGCGGCGCTTGCCTGGGCGCGCGCCGATCTGACCGCCGATGTACACTCCAGCGGCAGCGCCCGTTAGGTTTTTGAGGAAGTCTCTGCGATTCGGCATCGTCTTCTCCTTGGGCTGTAGCGGCGGTTATGACCGCCGACAATTCAGCGGTTGCGACATCGTCGGCTGTCATAGACCGCCGCTACAGTATCTTCTAGAACGTGTATTGAGCGCCGAATTTGACCAGGCGCCCGCCCATGATTTGTATCGCGTTCCGCCACTGGTTGTTCTGGAGACTATACCGCGTTTGTTCGTTGAGGACGGTGCTGTTGTTGAAAATGTTATAGACGTCGACATTCGCCTGTATTTTGCTCCGCTCACCCAGCGGGAAGAACCGGCTGAAACGCAGATCGAGCTGTTTGATCCGCTCCCCGTATAGCGTATTGGCGGGGATCAGATCGATCAGGGCAGTTTGCGTACAGGTGGCCGCCGTCTGGCTGGGACATGTCGAGAGATGCCGGCCCAGCGATGGCTGGATTTCAGAATCGCCGGCTACGTAACTCGCTCTTATCGGGAACCCAGGCTTGTTCTGATAGATGCCGCTGATCTGGACCTTCCCGGGGAGCGGGTAGACGGCATTGAAACCGAAAGAGGTCCCGCCGGACCACGGCGTGCTGACGCGGCAGAATCCCGGCCGCGTATCAATCGCTGGCAATGCCAGGGCCGCTCCCGCGGGCAAGCCCGCTACAGCAGCCGACGGGGAATCGATCAACAAGCAGTTGTCGGTGACGACGCGCCCGGTGCTCAAAATCCCCTGGAGGCGCCCAGCCTGCCGAAAACGTGCGTTGAAAGTGACATCGACGCCGTCGAAAACTTCGCTTAGCTTCCCGTAGTGCGACGCCTGAGTGATCAGGTTGTCCACGAGACCGAACTTCTCCGGCTTGATGTCGGAGCCGCAGAACTTCTTGCCGCTGACATCGCTGGGCAATCGTTGATCCACGGGTGCCGTGATGCAGAACGGGTCGTAATCGGCCGGCGTCACGAGCTGGTTGTCCGTAGCCAGGAAACCGCCGTACCATGTGCGGAAATAACCGACATCGATTCCCGTATTCGGCGTCAACTGGCGCTGGACGGAGAGCGAGCCCTGCCAGTTGTAGTTCTCTTTGTTCAGGCCGCTCAGCGCATCGGCTGCCCGATGTGTGCTGGGGGCTACGTTCTGACCGAAGGTCAGATCACTCCACCGGCCACATTCGCCATTGGGCTGCGGGTTTTTCAGATCGCAGTCCGGGACGTAGTTCAGTCGCCGAGGATCGCCAACCGGAAAGGTAGTGTCATTCCAGCTCCGCGTCGTGCTTTGGGCCGCGTTCATAACAGGGAGGTCGACGGCGATGCCCACGTCACGGACCGGATACCGGCCCAGTCCCACCTTGAGCGCCGTCTTGCCATCCCCAAACAGGTCGAACGCAGCACCCAGACGCGGGCTGAGATTGGGCCAGTGCGGCGAGTGTTTTACCTCCGGGAAATCGCGCGCCGGCACCCATGGACCTGCGGGCAGGTGCATTGCGGGAATGATCGCATCATATACCGAGTACCGCAGGCCCAGGTTCAAGGTCAGCCTCCGGATGGTCCACTGATCCTGTGCATAGACGTTATTCTCCGTTGCCCTTTGATACGGGCCAAATGGCCCCGTGTGAATCGTGACCTGAAGCGGCAGCCGGTCCCGGAAGACGTACGAGGTGGCCTGGTTAACAAAGTCAGGATTGTTGTAATCCTTGCGGCCCTGGCTGAACTTGTTTAGGTCGACTCCGATTTTCACATTGTGGGTCCCGGTAAGGTAGGACACCGCGAACCGTTCGTGAACACGGAGGTCATTGAGTGTATTGTAGCCGGTGCGCCGGGAACCGTACTGGAGGTTCAGTCCCTGATCCAAAACGGCGATAGCGGACTCCGCGCCCGGTTGTCTTTTTTGAACGCGCCAATACTGACTGGTTGACGCGTCCGCCTCGAACAGGAGCTTGTTGGTTACCGAGTAGGTGTAATTGACAACCGACACGTTCTGGGGACTGTAATGGTGCGCCGCAACGGCCTCGGGCGCAAGGATGGGACTCACCTGCTCCAAAATGGCAAATTGACACTGGCAGGCGGGATGCAGCGTGTAGGAGAGGTTGATTTTGTGTTTCTGGGCGGCCTGCCACGTGAAGCGGACCGAGCCGTCGGTGGAGTAATCACGATTGTAGGCCGGCCGGCTCAAGTCCGGCTCATAGAACAACGTGCCCTGCAGCTTGTTGTAATAATTGCCCACCTGATAGCTGGATCTGTCCTCCCGCCGGAAGGCGATGAAGAACCATAGCTTGTCCCGCTTGATCGGGCCGCCAAACCCCCCTCCGACGTCATAGTACTTTCGGACTGATGGTGCCCCGGTCAGGCCACGGGCGTGCAGGTCGTCATTGATATTTTCACTCGTGAAGCGGGGGCCGGTGGCCTCGACGCTCACGCTTCCCGAAAACCTGTTGCCGCCATCCTTGGGGACGATGTTGATCTGGACGCCGCCAGTCGTGGATTCGGCGGAGCCGGCCGCTGTCTCGACGACGACTTCCTCGAAGGTGTGGGCGTTATATTGGAAGCCACCGCCGCTAAACACTCTGCTATCCATACCGGAAAGGTTGTAGGTCATATCGTCGGGGCGCTGGTTGTGGACCCCGAAAAACCCGCGGTCGCTTCCAACGCCGCCGACATCGTGGAAGTTCGTGCCTCCGGCATTAGCAGAAGGGATGAGCGTAATCAGCTGAGCGGGACGTCTGCTGGTCGGGAGCGCATCCAGCGTGATGCGCGGGATGGTGACCTGCTGCTGGGTATTCTGGGTGTCCACCAATGAAACCTGCTCCGTGACTGTGACCGTGTCCTCGAGCGCACCGACCTTCAGTTCTCCATTCACGGTCGCTGCGAAGCCTGTTGTCATTTCGATGCCTTCCCGCCTGAGCGTGCCAAAGCCAGGCAAGGTGAAGGTCACCGTGTAGAGGCCGGGCCGCAGATCGATGATTCTGTAGCGGCCCTGCTCGTCGCTGACGGCGGTGCGGGCCCTTTCGATCAGCGCGGGGCTGGCCGCTTCCACTGCAACCCCGGGTATCACCGCACCCGAAGTGTCTCTTACAACTCCTACGATGTTACCGGTCTCCGCCTGAGCCCACACCATTACGGGCAGCAGCAGGAGACACGACAACATAAATGGTCGGATCATTCGCTGAACATTCATCGCATTGCTCCCTTCGTGTAGAAACACTTGTCGGAAGACGGCGCAAATTTTGTGAGATTTGTGGTGCTAGGGCTAGCATGGTGGATTGGCGGAAGTCAAGAAGAAAACTTGAAATTGGACGAAAAACAAAGAATTAGCCGCGAATTACGCGGATTACGCGAATGGGGCGCATAAAAGGTTCTTTTTTTCGGCGCCCCATTCGCGTAATCCGCGTAATTCGCGGCTAATTCTTTGTTTTTCGTCCCACTTCAAAATTCCCCTACTGGATTTCTTGACGTTGGCAGATCGAGGTGGTGATATATGCGGAAACAAAGAGGTATCTAATGCACTATCGATTGAGAGGCGTGGTAAGTGTGGCTGCTGTCTTTGTGGCTGCGCTATGGTTAGCGGCAACTCCGACCGCGAGTCAGGCACCTTCGGCCGGGTTTCCTTCTTACACGCCGCCCCGCACGGCGGACGGCAAACCCAACCTGAACGGGATTTGGCAATCTTTCACTACGGCAAATTGGGACCTTGAGGCGCATGGGGCTCAGCCGGGACCTCATCCCGAACTTTTGGGCGCATGGGGCGCAGCTCCCGGAGGGCAGAGTATTGTCGAAGGCGGTGTAATTCCTTACCGCCCGGAAGCGCTGGCGAAAAAGAAGGAGAACTTTGAAAAGCGGATGGCCGTGAAGGTCACCAACGATCCGCAGCGCTATGACAGTGGCGAGCCGGAACTCCAGTGTTATCGGCCGGGTGTGCCTCGCGCCAACTACATGCCGTTTCCATTTCAGATTTTCCAGACTCCCCGGGAAATACTGGTCGTCTATGAGTACAAGGGAGCTTCCCGCACCATCTACATGGATCCTCATCGGGAGCCTCCCACCGATTCCTGGATGGGGTGGTCGAATGGCCACTGGGAGGGCGATACGCTGGTCGTTGACGTGACCGGGTTCAACGACCACACGTGGTTCGATCGGGCAGGGAACTATCATAGCGACGCCCTGCACGTGGTCGAACGCTACACGCCCATCAGTCCTTACCACATCAAGTATGAAGCAACCATCGAGGACCCGAATGTCTTCACCCGACCCTGGAAGATAAGCTTCCCTCTTTATCGTCGTGTGGAGGAAAATGTTCAACTCGTAGAGTTCAACTGCGTGCCGTTCGTGGAAGAGTTGATGTACGCGCCTGTTGGACTCTACAAGCCGCCGACCAGGTAAACACAGAATCAGGAGGTTTTCAGATGCGTAATCGATTTCTCGCGGCATTCGCTGCTGTAACACTCGTGATGCTGGTGGTGTTGTGGGCACCGGTCCTCGTGGCGCAGGCCCCGTCCCCGGCCAAACCGGTCGATGTGACGGCGATTGATCCAGAGGCCGCAATCAAAGCGGCCGCCGAGGCGGCGAAGGCCGCGGCCGCAATCACGAATTGGACCCCGCCCCGTACGCCGTGGGGCGACCCGGACGTGCAGGGATACTGGCTCACTGCCACCTATACGCCGTTGCAACGCCCGGCCGCGCTCGGTGGAAAAGCGTTTTACACGGAAGAAGAAGCCCTCGCAGCTTTCAAGAAGGCCGTCGAGATCGACGCTTCGGTCAATCCGAGCACCGTCCATTACGATTGGAAAGAGTATGCGATGGACGGCTGGCAAAGTCCGGTCCGGCCAAACCGGCGGACATCCTTGATCGTGGACCCCGAGGATGGAAAGATCCCCGCCTTGACCCCGGAGGCGCAGAAGCGTCAGGCCGCGGCCAGGGCCGCGGCACAGGCCAGAAACCCTCAGGTCGGCGTGCAGACTCTCGGAAACCTGTACACGCGTTGCGTGACGGGAAACAATGCAGGACCAATGCTCCGGGGCGGCAACCCCGGATCGGATAACGGCGCGGCAGGCGTTACTGCCGAGGCCCAGCTCATCCAGATTCCGGGATACGCGCTGATCATCACGCAATCGAATGACGACGCTCGCATCATTCCTCTCGACGGGCGTCCGCATCTCCCTCCGGCCGTCCACAACTACCTGGGGGATTCGCGCGGCCGTTGGGAAGGCAATACACTCGTCGTCGAGACCACCAATTTCATCGTTCCCGGTACGAACTTCAACGGCGGCAGCCCGGCCTTGAAGATGACCGAACGCTTCACGCTTGTCGGCCCGAGCACGCTTCGCTACGAATTCACGCTCGACGATCCGGCGACGTGGACAAAACCGTGGACGGCAGAGACTCTCTTCCCGAGGATTGAGCCGCCGTTATACGAGTTCGCATGTCACGAACAGAATTATGGCTTGATGAATGTCGTCAAAGGCGCGCAGACCACGGAAGCCGAACAAGCCGCAAAGAAGGCTTCGCCGAGGTAAGGCGGGAGCGCGCCATGACATTCGAAAACACCAATCGAACGAAACAGGAACTTAAGAAGGGAGCTCAGATGCGGATCTCAATCAGCCTGGTCGGTGTGATCGTTGGCGGTTTACTTCTAGCCGCCGTGCCGGTGCAGGCGCACCACGCATTCGCGGCGGCATTTGACGAGAACCGGCCGCTCAACTTGCAGGGCAAGGTCACAAGAGTGGAATTGATCAATCCCCACGCCTGGATCTGGATGGACGTGAAAGGCGCTGACGGCAAGGTAGTCAATTGGGGAATCGAGGGCGGGCCCCCGACCAATCTCTTCAGGAACGGTATCACGAAGACCAGCTTACCGATCGGAACGGAGATCAAGGTCTTCGCATACCAGGCCAAGAGTGGAGAGAGTAAGTGCGTCGGCGTTTTTGTGGAATATCTTGACGGGAAAAAAGTGTTTATGGGCGGGTCTGCTCCAGGCGCCAACGGTCAACCGGCGACGCCGGCAAAATGAATTTAACTGTAGTGGCCGTCTAATTCGGGGACAGACGTATAAATCACCTAATTACAAGTCAAGAACCTTTGAACGTAATTAGGTGATTTATACGTCTGTCCCCGAATTAGACCGCCGCTACAGTGCCAAATATGTTTCTTCTTCGCCTCTGTGAGTGGCTGGCGACCACCTCTGGAAGCATAGCGCTCCACGAGTCCCGCTACATGTATCTTATCGTCCTGTCGGTCCACGTTCTCACCTTGTGCCTGTTTGTCGGGACGGCCGCGATAGTGGACCTGCGTCTGATGGGCCTGACGATGCAGAGCGTGAGAGTGTCGGAAGTCATGACGCGGCTTCTGCCGTGGACTGCAGCCGGCTTTCTACTCATGATCATTTCCGGCGCGCTTCTCTTCTATGCTGCGCCGTTGCTCAGATATCAAAATATCTTCTTTCGGGCCAAGATGGTGACGCTGGTGCTGGCCGGTGTGAACGTATGGGTCTTTCACAACACTGTGTATCGCCGGGTGGCCGTATGGGACCAGGATCCTGTCCCGCCGCGAAGTGCCAGAGTGGTGGGCGGCCTGGCACTGGTCTTCTGGGTTGTCCTGATCACGCTGGGGCGGATGATCCCATACCAGGTGTATTGGTTCGACTGCAACAGGCAGCCACAACCCGCGATCGTCAATGTCCTCGCCGGTTGTAATACCGATTCCCGGTAGAGTGAGAAATGTCTTTATTTGAGTTCTGTGAACGGGTCCAGTATTCGCCGCTGCTCTCCGCGATGCGGAGTTCGTCGTGGGTTTTTCCTCTCATCGCAAGTATCCATCTCATGGGGTTGGCCTTGATCGGCGGAGCCTTGCTGGTGGTTGACCTGCGTCTTCTGGGGCTTGGATTGCGGCACCAACCTGTGGCCCAGGTTGCGCGGGACGCTGAGCGGTGGCTGCTCGTGAGTCTTCTGGTGCTGTTGCCCACGGGCCTCCTGCAATTCATGTGTTTCGCCGCCACCAAGTATTACTACCTTACAGCTTTCTGGGTGAAGATGGCCGCTCTGTCCCTGGCTCTCGTCTTTACCTTTGTGGTCCGCCGCAAAGTGGCGATGGCCGACGAAACGCGCATCAATCCAGTCTGGAGCAAGCTGGTGGCCCTCGTTTCGCTCTCGTTGTGGTCCACCGTCGCGATCGCAGGACGGTTGATCGGATTACCCTGACGGCGTTATTGACGCTGACCTGTGGCTGGAATATTCTAGCGCCAACCCGCACGTCCTGATTACGTCAAGGAGGCAATATGACGCGTTTCCGAATCACCAGTGCCCTGGTCACTGCGTTGCTTTTCGGTTTGGCTTCGGCCGGACCTGTATCGGCGCACCATTCGGTCCAGGCGCAGTTCGACATTCACAAGACCGTGAGCGTTAGCGGAACTGTGGCGAAGATAGAGTGGATTAATCCACATTCGTACCTCACTGTGAACGTAAAAGGCCCGGACGGCAAGGTACAAAAGTGGGCCTTCGAGCTGGGAGGGGCGAACGCTCTCCGCCGGGCCGGGATGAGCAGGGCTGACCGGGGTGGCTTGAAGCCAGGGGATGAAGTTACAGTCACGGCGCAGGCTGCGAAAGACGGCTCGAACAGCGGCTTTCTCTCGGAATTGAAGATCGCGGACGGCCGCGTCTTTAAGTTCATCGTGGATGCCAACGGTCAATGAGCCAGGAGGTGTGCATGCGTTTATCCGGGTATAGCAGAATCATTGTTGCGGCTGCTGTGCTGTGTCTGCTTCCAGCGGCGGTTTTTGCCCAGGAGTTTTCCCAAATTCCGCGTACCAGTAACGCTCCACCGAAGCCGTCCGGCACCACGCCGCGGACGGCGGACGGGCATCCGGACTTGACCGGAGTGTGGAATGGCCTGGGCGATAATCTGCTCGGAGTCCCGAACCAGATCGCCAACAACGGTCTGGCGATTGAAAGCGAAACCTCCACGCGCGACCTTCACAGCGGCTTACTCATCGCGACTTTCCCCCGGGCTACGAATCGCCCTCTGAATAACGAGCAGTCTGAGCGTGCGGCATCTCTTCTCCGCAGAGTCGGCTCGAACAGGCCTGTTTACAAGCCTGAATACTGGGAAATGGTGAAGAACCTGGACCACAACGCCAATGAAGAGGATCCTTCCAATAACTGTATGCCTGCGGGGATTCCTCGCGCCGGCATTCCCTCTTACATTGGTCAGACGCCAACTTACTTTATCTTCATCTATCCCGGCCAGGGCGGTTTGATTGCAACACAGACGATGTACCGCATGATCCCGAGTGATGGTCGCAAGCACACGCCTTTGCAGGACCTCGATGGGACTTATACCGGGGAATCCATCGCCCACTGGGAGGGGGACACGCTGGTGGTCGATGCGTGGGGTTTCACTAGCAATACCTGGTTTGACCAGATTGGTGGCTATTTCCATAGTGAAAACATGCACGTGATCGAGCGCTTCCATCGGGACGGAAACACGCTTACCTGGACGGCGACGGTAGAAGATCCTGACGTGCTGCTGGAGCCCTGGACCACGACTCCGCGGGTAGCGCTGCTGAATCCGCGGCCCGACGCAATGCTGCCGGAATCGCTGCCTTGCAGCGAAAGGGATTTAGGTCACATCGTCACAAAAGAACACCACTAGAACTGTAGCGGCGGTCTATGACCGCCGGCAATGTCTTGCTTACGGATTGCCGGCGGTCATAGACCGCCGCTACAGTGGAGGCCGTATGCCAGCGAAGCCAACGATTCTACAGACATTGATGATCACGGCTGTTGTGGCGCTTGCCATCCAGTCTGCCGGTGCCCAGAACAATGCGCTGGACCGCGCAAAGGTGCTCAGGGCTGCGGCAGACGCGCTGGGCATGGTGCGGTGGTCGGATATCGGCGCCGGAGCCACCCGCCTCGCGGGAGTTGATGTAATCAACACCATGGAATTTCAGGGCAGCGGGACGAGCTATAGCTCCGGCCAGGCATTCAAAACCGAATATCATGTTGCGCTCGGCTACAATCCCGCAGCGATGCGCGTGGAGATGACGCGCGCCGGCGGTGGCGCCCCGCAGCACAGTATTCAAACAGTGCGCGAAACCTACGCATGGAATGAATCCGAGCCAGGTGGCGGCCTGGTGCCGGGAAAGGGTGCGGCAACCCCGGCGATGACCGCGCTCAAGGATCGGCTTCTCCAGCTCTGGACGCTCCCTTACGGCGTTGTCAAGGCTGCTCTGGCCGCCGGCGAGAACACTACAGTCTCCATGGAGAACGGAGCCACAGTCATTACCTTCCCTCTCAGCGGGCAACTCGCTGGGATCACGGTGAAGGCAACGCTGGACTCGAAGAACTTCGTGACAAAAGTGGAGACGCGGCCAAACAACCCAGCTCTCGCCAACCTGGCCATGGAAACGGAATATTCCGATTACGCAGATCGTGGAGAAGTCCCGACGGATATCAAGTCCCCCGGCCGCATCGTTCAAAAACAGGGCGGCCGGCCAATGCTGGATATCCAGGTGAAAACATGGGAGGCCAATAATCCCTATCTGGTCTTTCCGGTCCCCCCGAACGTTAAGACGGCTTCCCGTTGAGCCATTACCGTTCCTGGATTGAGAGTCCGCTGCGTGTCGTAATTTCCCTGGCCATGGCGAGGCCGCTCCACCTTCCGCCGACAATGGCCACATCCACGGGTTTGAGATTTGTCATGTTCCTGGCTTTCGTTCGCCGCGTTAAACAAGTCCGTTCAGCCGGTAGCACCGCGCCGCGGAACCGGCGAACAGATCGACTTTCTCGCTGCTGCTCGCGCCCTTCGCCATCAGCTTGCAGGCATTCCAGAAGACG
>WNFT01009979.1_pt1 | contig 13243 bp, 14 predicted proteins | sample 5400191 | NCBI WGS metagenome assembly WNFT01 (sample SAMN13153359, study PRJNA577476) | soil metagenome | isolation source: 80 cm saprolite under Madrone tree | place: USA:California | collected 2016-06-14
CGCTTGAAATCGCTCCTCGAACATCTTTTGCGGTGCCGGTGCGTTTCACTTCAGGTCTGCGTCCGCCGGCTGAGCCTTAGCCCCAACTTGCGTTCTATCCGCCGTCGAAGGAACCAAACGTCAAAACTCTTACTACTATTAGCGAACCTGGCTGGCAGGCAGGTGGACGGCCAGGATTTGAACCTGGACCCTCAACGGTTTACATGACCCTTGCAGGCGCCAGACGATTCCAGGGAATCCGCCTACAAAGCCTATATATATAAAGGATCAGCCTTCGTGGCCAATTTATGTATCTAACTGTATCTATGAGACTTATGATCCGTAGCGAAGCACGGGCGAGCGCGCGATCTGCAATTGGAGATTCGACCGGGCCATCGTTCGTCACGCTTGGGATCGCGTCAGAGATGGGCGCGACAACAGGCTCTCCGAAGAGCACCATCATACAGCAGAAACCTTTTCCCGCAGGGGACCGAGCTTTGGCTGGACGCTGGGTACTCTATCCGCCACACTCCGTGGCCTTACTCTCTATGACGGGCTATGTTTACCGCACTAGTCAACTCCAGTATGTCGGCAATGCGCAAGCTATCGCTGATACCGCCTGGCTGTGGACGCGGCAGCGTTGCCGCCACAAACCACTTCACTTATGTCACACCAGATTTCCGCTGAATCGGGGAAAAGGGTGCAAAAGGGCACCAAGACTGTGTCCCTCTTCGCCGCGAAGCACTAGCACCTCCAGATTCCGGACGATTTTGTTTTTCTGCTGACAGTTCGTCTAAAATGGCTGCCCGTGAGTGAAGGAATTCGGCGGCGCTGCATCTTGGGTTTGCTTGTGGTTGTCTGTTCCGTTGTATTGGTGTGCCCGACCGTGTGCGCGCAAGATTCCGGAGCGATGGAGTGGCCGGCGTACGGAAACGATCCCGGTGGGATGCGCTACTCGCCGCTCGCTCAAATCAATCGCGAAAACGTGGGTAAGCTGAAGGTCGCCTGGATATTTCATACCGGGGACATTTCCGATGGCCGACATGGCAGGAAGCGCAGTGGGTTCGAATCCACGCCTATTCTCGTCGATGGAACGCTCTATTTCACCACGCCTTTCAATCGCGTGATCGCACTCGACCCAGAAACAGGCAAACAACGCTGGGCCTACGATCCGAAAATCGTTTTGGATGGTGACTACGGCGACGGGTTGGTGAATCGTGGCGTCGCGACTTGGCTCGACTTAACTCGCGACAAGGGACAGTCGTGCCGTCGCCGAATCTTTGAGTCGACCCAAGACGCACGCTTGGTGGCGATCGACGCACTGAGCGGTGCTCCCTGCGTGGATTTTGGCCAGGCCGGTCAGGTCAGCCTGCGCGATGTGAAGCAGTATGATTCGGGGTGGTATCACATGACTTCTCCGCCCGCGATCATAGACGATCTGGTGATCGTCGGCTCGGCTATTGACGACAATCACCGCGTGGATATGGCGCGCGGCGTAGTTCGAGCCTATGACGCGCGCACCGGTGCCCTACGGTGGAGCTGGGATCCACTTCCGCTAAATCCTGCGGCGGCGGTCGCACAGGGCAAGAACACGACATGGCAAAGCGGTGCGGGCAACGCATGGTCCATCATGGCCGTGGATGCCCAGCGCGATTTGCTTTTCGTACCTACGGGAAGCGCAAGTCCCGACTACTACGGAGGACTGCGCCCGGGAGATGACAAGTGGGCCAACTCCATCGTGGCTCTGCGCGGAAAGACTGGCCAGTTTGCATGGGGATTCCAACTCGTTCATCACGACTTGTGGGATTTCGACAGCGCATCACCGCCGCTGCTGACTACTCTACACCTCGATGGACAAGAAGTTCCGGTCGTGATTCAAGGCAACAAGTCCGGGCTGCTTTACGTACTAAACCGCGATAGCGGCAATCCGGTTTTCCCCGTCGAAGAACGAGCCGTACCGCGAAGCGATGTCCCCGGCGAACACTCCTCGCCCAGCCAGCCCACTCCGATGAAACCGCCCCCGTTGGCCCGCCAAACCCTCTCCGCCGACGAAGCCTGGGGGCCGACACCCCAAGACCGCGAGACTTGCCGCAATCTGATGACCTGGAGCGGATATGCGTTCGATCCTCAGCACAATTTGCTGGTGACCAACACGAACAACCTCGTTGCCGGAGCCAAACTAATTTCCCGCGCAAGATATGACGCACCTGGCTCGCACTCCGATGATGGCGACTATGGCGATCAGACTGGGGCGCCCTACGGTTTATACCGGCGATTTCTCCAGTCGCCCTCAGATCTTCCCTGCAGTCCTCCACCGTGGGGCATACTCACGGCAGTGGACATGACCAAAGGAGTAATTCGTTGGCAGATCCCGCTAGGCTCGATGCAGGATTTCGGCGGTGCGCACGCACAACAGATTCCAGGTGGCTCGATCAGTCTTGGCGGGCCCATCATTACCGCCAGCGGAGTCGTCTTTGTCGCCGGCACGACCGATTCTTTTATTCGTGGCTTCGACGTGGAAACAGGCAAGGAGTTGTGGAAGGCCCAGCTTCCGGCTAGTGGAAACGCGACGCCGATGACCTACCTCGTCGAACGAAGCGGAAAACAATATCTAGTAATCGCCGCTGGCGGGCATCCGAAAATCACGGAAGAATCACTGGGTGACGCGCTGGTTGCCTTCACTCTGCAAGAATAGAAGGGCACAAATCTCCATCGCTCTCTCCGCACCTCTTCGAAGCCCTCCTCACTTGGCGACGATCATGGACGCATCGCGGGGCACCCGGAACTAATGAACTATCTAGGTTAGTGTCGTGTAGCGTGATGTGAATTGTGCCAGATCGTGCAAAAAAGCGACCAAAAAAGAAAAGAGAAAGAAAATCTGACCAACCCGAATTGATCAGAACTTGCTGACTTCCCTCGATTTAGCTCGACTCCGGTAGTTTATGATTAAGTTAAATTCACGGCTGTTAACCGAACGGTTCCCGGCTATCCTGCCGGCGAGACCTTGATTTTTGGCGGCGGTTTCCGAAACCGTCGCCGGGTAGCTGCTGTTTCCAATGGATGCACAACGGTTTTCTAGACCGTTTAACATTATCGGCATCTGCTCGTAATGAACGATGATTTAGCAACCTACGAAATCCAGGAACACTCAGGAGCTTAACCTTACAGAGCCATGTTGTACGCTTCTGCTAAAGTTGCTACAATTGTTATAACATCGAAATTAGGAGGAGACTTATGGTCGAGCTCAAAGTCCGTAAAATTGGGAATTCTCTCGGAGTCGTCCTGCCGAAAGAGGCCGTGAGCCGTCTGCACGCCGATGAAGGGGACCGCCTTTTCTTGATTGAGGGGCCGAACGGGGCGTATCAGTTGACTCCTTATGACCCTGCTTTTGAGAAGAAAATGAAGAAAGCCGGTGACATCATTGCCCGGTATCGCAACACTCTGCGTACCCTCTCCAAGTGAGCGAACCTCTCTGGATCGACGAGCAAGATGTCTTGGTCCTTCACAACCGTCTCCTCGCGCTGGACGGAGGTTCTGCGGGCGTTCGCAGTGTTGCACTCCTGCAATCAGCACTTGCGCGCCCCCAACAACTTTACGCCTACGGCAAAGCGCCGAACATCATCGATATGGCCGCCGTTTACATCGCCGGCATTGTCCGTAATCACCCTTTTGTTGACGGGAATAAGCGGACCGGCTTTGTCGTCGGCGTCCTCTTCCTCGAATTGAACGGCTGTCGTTTTATCGCTAATGAAGAAGATGCCACTCAAGCCATTTTAGAACTTGCTGCCGGAACTCTCGATGAAGGAGCTTTCACGCGTTGGATGCGAGCCAATGTGAAATCCGACCGCGCATAGGAGACACGCTAGAGCGCGAAGCGTATCCGCCGCGCACGGCTTGACCTCTAAACGGTGTTCCAATCGCTCAGTTCTTGAGTAAGCCGTAACCGCCCGTCTTTACTGGCGCTTTATTGAGAGTCCTTTGATCCGGTCGCCGATCGGTTTATCAATTCTTAGAATCGAAGGATGCATGTTTTAGTGTATTGCGCTGGACTTAACGAGGATGAAAGTTGGTCTGTGTCTACTCCTTCTCGTATTTTTTCATCACCCTGCCCGGCGACCGAGAGAAAGGAGAGAGACGTCATGATGTATGTTCGAAACCTAGTCAAGAATTACTTGGACCTGCAACATGTTCCGTACCAGCACCATGTCCACTCAACCGCATTCACCGCTCAGCAGCTGGCGGCGGCCGAGCGGATATCGGGAACGTTAGTTGCGAAGACCGTCGTCGTGAAAGCGGATGATCAATTTTTGATGGCCGTGCTGCCTGCTACCGCGAAAGTCGACACGGCGGCCTTAAAAGGTGCGCTGAATGCCCGTGAACTCGAGCTCGCCACAGAACGCGAATTTCAGGAATTGTTCCCCGACTCGGATGTCGGAGCCATGCCGCCGTTCGGCAACCTATATGAGCTTCCTGTCTGCGCCGAGGAATCTCTGGCTCGCGCTGAGGAGATTGTGTTCAACGCGGGCACCCATGAGGATGCAATCCGAATGAGATATTCGGATTTCTCCCGGCTGGTTGGACCAAAAATCTGTTCTTTTGCTTTGCAACGCAAACGGCCGGAGTTCTGACCCCGGGAAATCCGCACCTAGCGTGAAACTGGCATTCCGAGGATTGAACGATTCTAGTAGCGGGCGCTCACGTCTTGTGGCGAACGAGTCTAGCCACTTTATAAAATCCGCGAATTTGACTTCATGCTCGACCCGGACATCGGCAACCGATATTTTCACCGCGCTCGGACCTGCGCGATCCCAGCAGCCCATTTGTTGCCACGGACCGCCGCCACGCCTCGGGCCACCGCTTTCTACAGCGTGGCCGCTATGACCTCGACCGCGTGACCAGCGTTTTACTCGTCCAAGGAAACGGCCTCGGTCGATCCTGGGCCTTCTGGTTATTTGGCCTCTATGCGTCGCGAGTGCGGATTCCTTTCGTCGAACAGCGCCAATTGACAACTGGATGCGGCGTGCTTACGATTCGACCGCGTTTCATTTCTGAGGCTGAAAGATCCCCCATTTACTCTGCGAGTAATGTCGCTGTCATTCGGGGCCATGGGAGGTGAACATCATGACCAAGAGAGGCTTCTGTCCGCTGATCGCTACTGGCGTGATCATATTCGTTTCGTTAAGCGGGCTGAACGCGCAGCAGTCCACAGGGAAAGCGATTTCGGTCGGCGACCATGACATTGGCGGCGTGGTTACGAGCACCAAGGGTTCGGAGGCGGGCGTTTGGGTGATCGCTGAAACGGCCGACCTACCGGCCAAATTCGTGAAAATTGTTGTTACTGATGACAGGGGGCGCTACCTACTCCCGCAGCTTCCCAAGGCGAACTACAAAGTATGGGTGCGCGGCTACGGGCTCGTGGATTCCCCACCGACACAAGCGGCGCCTGGAAAGGTTGTCGATCTGACTGCGGCAGTAGCGCCGAACGCGCGCGCAGCAGCGGAATACTACCCGGCCATTTATTGGTTTTCCTTGCTCCGTGTGCCGGCGAAGAGCGAGTTCCCCGGCACCGGGCCCAAAGGCAACGGCATCCCGGAAAACATGAAAAGCCAGGGCCAATGGCTGCATTTCTTGAAAACCGATAGCTGCTGGTCGTGTCATCAAATGGGCGACAAGGCCACGCGCGAGATTCCAAAGAGCCTGGGCCATTTCGACTCCTCGACCGCGGCCTGGGCGCGACGCATACTCTCGGGACAAGCCGGCAACAACATGGTCAATGGCCTCAGCCAGCTAGGCCCAGAACGAGCGTTGCCGATGTTCGCGGACTGGACCGACCGCATCACTGCCGGCGAATTGCCGCCCCCACCCCCGCGACCGCAAGGTGTCGAGCGCAATGTCGTCATTACCGAGTGGGACTGGGCCGATCCCAAGGCGTATCTCCACGATGAGATCGCCACGGACAAGCGCAATCCCACTCTCAATGCCAACGGCGAAATCTTCGGAGCCACGGAACTCAGCACGGATTATCTACCAGTCCTCAACCCGGTGAGTGCAGCGGCCAGCAAGGTGAAACTACACGTGCGGGATCCGAAAACGCCATCGAGCGCAGACGATAAAGTTGTAGCACCTTCGCCGTATTGGGGTGACGAAGCGATCTGGCACAGCCAACCCAATGTCCACAATCCGATGTTCGATGGGCAAGGGCGCGTGTGGATTACGTCCAGAATCCGCAGCAGCGAAAATCCGGCGTTCTGCAAAGAAGCCTCGAACCACCCTTCGGCGATCTCGTTCCCCCTCAAAACCAGTGGCCGGCAACTCGCAATGTATAACCCCACGACGAAACAACTCACGCTGATCGACACCTGTTTTGGCACACATCATCTGGTTTTTGCCGAGGACACGAACAATACGCTATGGACGAGCAGCGGTGGTGGCGGAGGAGCGGTCGGCTGGCTGAACACGAAGATGTTTGACGAAACCCACGATGAAGAGAAGTCACAGGGTTGGACGGCGCTCATCCTCGATACCAACGGGAACGGAAAGCGGGATGAGTATGTGGAGCCAGATCAAGCCGTTGATCCTGCCAAAGACAAGCGGATCAATGCTGCTTTCTACGGCGTGACCGTCAGCCCAGCGGATGGATCGATCTGGGGAACTGTGTTGGGTTTTCCGGGCGCCGTTGTCCGGTTGAACCCAGGACCGAATCCTCCGGCAACTGCTCTTACAGAAATATATGAACTGCCATGGAACGATCCAAATGCCCCGGTTCACGGATTCTCGCCGCGCGGGCTCGACATCGATCGCAATGGCATTGTGTGGACAGTGCTTGCCAGTGGGCATTTGGCAAACTTCGACCGGCGCAAATGCAAAGGCCCGCTCAACGGGCCAACTGCGACAGGTCAACATTGTCCCGAAGGTTGGACGCTCTATCAACTACCGGGGCCGCAGTTGAAGGGAGTTACTGATCCAGGAAGCGCCGAGGCCAGTTACTACGATTGGGTCGATCAGTTCGATACTTTCGGACTGGGAAAGAACGTGCCGATTGCCACCGGCAACGGAAATGACGCACTCCTTGCCCTGTTGCCCGACAGCGGGAAGTTCGTTGTGCTTCGCGTCCCGTATCCGATGGGATTTTACGCCAAAGGGATGGACGGTCGGATCGATGATTCCAAGGCTGGCTGGAAAGGAAAAGGACTCTGGGCGACCTATGGCACGCGAACACCTTTTCACGCGGAAGGTGGCAAAGGAACAACAAGCAAGGTCTTGCATTTCCAGCTTCGCCCCGACCCGCTCGCGCACTAGCGCACTAAGATGGTTAACGAGACGTATTTCGTACAACTGGGAAACGCCCGGTAACTGCCGTGAAAGCCGAAATGTAAGTGCAAGATCAGCGTATGTTCGGCAACCGGAAGTTAACCGCGGCGCACCGGGCTCGTGATTCTCGAAAGGGTTTTGTTACACGCTCAAGATCTTGTCAGGATACGTGGCCTAACGAATTCGGCGAGTGGTAACTCGATGACGAACTTGCGAAAAAGCCAGGCTCCCTCTCAACGCACTGCACTCCGTGAGATGAGTGACTTCTCGTGACAGCGACATTGAAACAGTCTTGAAAGGTCTTGTTCTATGCGATGGCTCATCTGGCTTTCAACCAAACGGTTCAGTAATATTGGCAACCCGCACGCGAGTTCTGCAACGGTTTACAAGACCGTTGTATTATATACTGTTTGGGCACCTATACTCATTGCTGGTAAACGAACGGATGAAGCCTGTAAGTCTCTATGCTAATTGCACTTAAGGCTGGCGGAGAGGGGGGTTATATTGCTCCTTTTTCCACAACTCTCTTGTTTTCTGTTACTTCATTCGTAAAACCCGCATTTTCTGCCGTTTAAGGCCGAGTCTCAGCAGTGCCCTCCAGTCTCTCCTATGGACGTCGAAAGTGCCCAAAAAAGTAACATGAGTAACAAACCGGGATTTCCCTGTTGGGTCTACCAGGACGCAACACGTTTTCAATCTGCCTGAGGGGTTCCAACGATCCAACATTGCGCTGCCTTCCAAGGTCCTGCACTGAACCATGGTGCTTCGCTTTGGCTACAAAGAAATCGAATCGGCGAAGGACCGAATGCCGTCAAAGCGCACTCTTAGGTCTCCATAATTGCGGGTGAAGGCACGCTCCACATCGTGAGCGAGGACGATGTTGTCGCCTTCCGGATGTTGGTGCCGGAATGCAACGACATTTGTGGGGTCGAAATTGTTTGCCGACCATTTGCACTCGATGGCTACTGGTCTCTTTCGGTGGGTCGCAATGACAAAGTCCACCTCGTGCCCGCGCTTGTCTCGCCAATAGAACACTTCGCGGGTCTGCGAGCGAGCCATGATTTCATTCAGTACGAAATGCTCCCATAGCGTCCCAAGGTCATCATCCCGCAAGTCCTGCCAGCCACGGTAGTAACAAATGAAACCGGTGTCGAAGCCATAGACTTTGGGCGCGGCGACTATTTCCGTGGGCCGACGAGTGCTGAATGGCCGAACCACATGCGCGACGAATGTCGCCTCAAGAACGCGGAGGTAGTTTGCAATGGTTGGCCGGCTTACTTCGCAGGGGCGGGCGAATTGAGTTGCTTCAAAGATGCCGCCGCTTTGTGCCATGACGAGCTCGGTGAATCGCTGGAACGAATCTCGCCGCTCTAGACGAAAGAGTTCCTGGATATCCTTAGCCCAATAAGCGTCCATCCATTCTTGAAAGTCGCGTTCCGGATGTTTCTCAGGCAGAAAGAAGGGAGGAAGTCCGCCCCGCAGAAAGCGGTGCTTGAGGTCCGTCTGGTTCGCGTCGTGCATGTCGAGAAGGCACATCGGCGTCAGCCAGAGGTCCCTCTTCCGTCCCGCCAACGTGTCGCTGAATTTCTTCGAGGCGCCCAGAGTCGAAGAACCGGTTGCCACAATGTGTGTGCGCGAATGATAGTCGGCTGCAATCTTGAGCAATTCTGATGGGTTCTGCAGTCTGTGGATTTCATCCAACACGATGCGCTTGCCACGTAGACCGCCGAGAAAGCTCTCGGGGTCAAGCATCATGCGGCGAACGCGAGGCAGTTCGCAGTCGAAATATTCAACTTCGGGGAGATCCTGACAAAGCCAGGTTTTTCCTACCCGCCGCACGCCAGCGAGCCAGACGACGGATCGCTCCTTCCACGCGCGGCCGAGCAGGTTCAGCCAAAAACGCCTGTGTACCATATGCAGCTATAGTTTCATATAGTAGCGCCAAACGCAAATGCATTTATTGGCAGCTTGGAACCGGTCTGCGCCCTGCCGGTCCAGAGCCTGAAGGAAAGCAACGAACGTGCCAAATGCAAGCTCTTCGCGGAGGGCCCGCCGTCAACTCTTCGAAGACGATGAAAAAGCTGCCACTAAGACCGTTCAAGCGCCCTTAGCGTCCGGTCCCCAACTTCTCCCTTCAGATCTTTCGAGTTAGCGGACGTCGTATTGCGCCTCCGTATTTCGCGTCGACGTGAGATGTCACGTTTCGCCAAGTGGTTCGCTGTTCAACTGATTTCTGGAAAGCCTTTGAATTGATGAAAGTAAATCGGCATCCATTCTGGGGAACGTGGAGATTTGCAGAGACTCAGGTCCTCTTCTCTTTGGCGCCAGTTTTGCCCAGACAAAAAAGCTGGACCTTTCGACATGTCGAGGTGCAAATTGCAAAGAGCCATGTTCGCTTTGATCGGGATGACGTTTTTGTTCGGAGGCATGTCGTACAGGGAGTCGTCAATACAAGAATTGATGGCGTGCCTTCGTATTTACAGCGCGGCGAAGACAATCGCTGACTGCCTCAAGTACCGGAAGAAACTTGGCGGAAACCTGGCCGGAAAAGTGCTGCGGGAAAGTATCGCGCGAAGGAAATGTGGCGAACAAAGACTTCGCCATTTCGCAAAAATATGCCGCGTGCAAAAACTGGTTCACGCGGCATATTCTTTGGTTGCGCGCCGCAGCATTGATCGGACATTATGTGGGATCCGGTACGAAATGAGTGACTCGGAGAAACGAGGCTGATGAGAGCGCTAATAAGATGGATTCTCGCTTCGAGCGTGGTTGCGTTAGGAGTGGGAATCGGCGCCGTCTTTTGCACGCCCTTCCCGATCACCGGAAATTCAAAACAGATACCTACTTTGGGTCGGGGAAAGTATCTCGTGGAATCCGTCGCAATATGCTTTGAGTGTCATTCAGAGCGCGATTTCTCAAAGCCGGGTTGGCCCATTCCGCCAGGCCGAGTTGGCGGTGGCCGCGTCTTGAGCGGTGAGGGCACGCCTGAGCCAGTGGTCGCACCCAATATTTCTCCAGATACGACCGCTGGAATCGGAGAATGGTCCGATGATGAAATAATTCGTGCCATTCGCGAAGGCGTTGGAAGAGATGGAAGATTACTGAATCCCGAGATGCCTTACCGCTATTTCCGTGGTCTAAACAGTCCACCTGTTAGTCATACTCTTTCCGAGATGGCCAAATACGAGCCCGGAAATCACCCACCAACGGTGGCGATGGATTCAATTCGACTCACCAGCTCTTCAAATACTGTGAAACGCGGAGAGTACCTGGTCCGACTTGGTGGCTGTGAGACGTGCCACACGCCGACCAACCAGAAAGAATTCAACCCAGGGTTGGAGTTTGCTGGTGGCACCGTTTTTCGTCACGACAATCAAGCCGACGCAAGTTCTAACCTGACCCCTGACCCATCCGGTATTGGTGCAATGAACGAGCAAGAATTCATTCAAATTATTAGGACAGGAAAGTCGGGCACTAGGGCCCTCAACTCCGCAATGCCTTGGTATTTTTATCGCAACATGAGTGATAGTGACCTGAAAGCCGTGTTCGTTTACCTCAAGGCGTTACCGCCTATATCACATAAAATTGATAACTCCCAACAACCGACCCTGTGCCCCAAATGCCGCAACCGACACGGCCTCGGAGACCAAAATTGAATATGAGAAGGAGCATCAGCTACAGTTGGGGCGACAGATACAAATCCGGAAGTCACAATAATCGTTCCAGCACGAAACGAGAAATTGAACCTCGGTTCCTCCGCCCACAAAGCCTATATATGAAAGCCTATGTATAAAGGATCAGGCTTCGTGGCCAATTTATGTATCTAACTGTATCTATGAGACTTACGATCTTGGCGGTTACTTGCATCGCATCCGCTGAACTTAACGCGCTCCCAACTGATTGTTGTCGCATTCCCTCCTTGCGCCTTACTATGTGTTGCTGTCCTACCCGCGAAACCTTGATTCTTGGCGGCGGTTTCCGAACCGCGGGCAGGGCCGCTGCAGTTTCCAACGGACGCACAACGGTTTCCAAGACCGTTGCATTATGTACTACTCGTTTATCCATACTTTAGAGAAGAATATTAGACAGAATAGTCTGTAAGTCTTTGACGCTACAGGCACTTAAGATATGGCGGGGGAGGGATTCGAGCCCTCGTTAGGGTGTTTATTTCCTAAAACGGTTTAGCAAACCTGCCAACTTTTTTGAACCGCTCTGAAAATTGTGGACTTTACTCTATTCCTCAAGCAAAACAGTCTTGACTCGTTTGTACTGGAATTGATCCGTTCTGAACAAGGAACTACTACATTTTTACTACACTCAACTGAAGCCCACAAGATGTTACCCGCGAGGCTTGAAGAGCTCGGCGCCGAAGACCTTCGAGGAAGACTCGGAGGTAAACGGTCAACAGCATCGAGCGCCTTGTTTCGGGGTGCGGATCGCACTTTTCTGGGCTTCTTTGCGGTACGCTTCCGTCGCGGTGATGACTTCCGCTGGCTCGCCCAGCCCCTTTTTCTGCCAGTTCAGGCATCCGCGGACTGCCCGCGCCAGGATTCCGGACACCCGCAGTTTTTCCGGTAAATGTTTGCTCCACCTTATACGTGCGCAGCGTGATCGAAGGTCTCGGCCGGGCCCTACGAAATCCTCGCACCCGTTCGCACTGGTGGGATGGAAAACGTGTACCGCGCGGGGCTGGCTACCCGGCTAAATTCATGCGTCCCAGCAGATGCTGAAAACGGGGATCTGAGTGTAGCGAGTCGAACCGCGGATCTACCTTGAGAAGAATAACGAAGGGCGCTCGCAGCTCGATAGCTTTCTCTAGTTGATGGAATGCTGCGTCTTTTTCCCCCAATCCGGCATGGACGAGAGTCACTCCACTGTGTCGATGAGCTTCATCGCCTCTTCTCGTTTACCCGCCACGGCTAGCGCGTTGGCTAGCTCCGTCGCAGTGTGCGCATACATCGTGGAAGACTTGAGCGCCTCTCGAAGCTCAGCAATCGCCTGTTCATGCCTTCCCATCTGCACGTGCGCAGCCCCCAAGCCGTGATGATAATTCCATTCCAGGCTCGGATCTCTTTCCACCCATCCTTGGCGGACGATGGTGTAAAGATCGATGCTCCCGGTGGGCCAGTGGTGGGAACAAAAGCGAGCGGCTTATGCGAAGTTCCGGGCGCAATACCCGGAGTTTCAGGTGTTGAAATATGTGCCTAACCACAAAGATATGCAAACCGCGATCGCCGATGAATGGGCGATCGAGGTCGGTAGTAGTACGGATATCACCTACAAGATGTCCGCAAATGCCACTCCGGTTGCGGTTCCGAGGACCAAAGGAATGCGTTTGCTGAAGCGGCAGTCCGACGGTTCATGGAAATTCGCGCTGTGTTGTTGGGTTGAAAGACCGAAGGAAAGAACGTTGAGCAAAAGGGAATTTGCGCGCGGAATCCGGATTCGGCGTTGTTCAGTTTGGATGCGGCACTTGGCTCGCGCGGCATCACGGCGGGTAGCACCGGAAGAACGAAACAGCGTTAGCTCGGCGGAAAGCACTATAATCAGTCCATCCCAGCCACCGGTGGCGGTGTACAATGGATACCGTGTCCCCAGGGCGCGGCTTGCCGCGGCCCACAATGGAACTCGCGAAAAGTAACGCATTCCCGCCATGGGCGTCTAATGTAGCCTCGGGTTTCCCTTCGCTTTATGCACAGAACCAGGCGTCACAACTCAGAGATACCGGCAGGGCTGGTGTCGACCACGGGGCTTTTGGGCCTAGCCCGCAATACACCGTTGGCCTGTAGCGTATAGAAAGACGAGGGGAGGGAGGATGAAGTTGCAGCTCCGATTTTTGTATGTCCTGCCGCTGTTTGTCTTGCAAATAGCAGGGTCGGGCTGTAACCGAGCGAATCCCCAAGCTGCTGGTCCTCAACTCCCGCCACCGCCCCTGGTGAGTATAGTCAAGGCG
>WNFT01003764.1_pt1 | contig 13241 bp, 8 predicted proteins | sample 5400191 | NCBI WGS metagenome assembly WNFT01 (sample SAMN13153359, study PRJNA577476) | soil metagenome | isolation source: 80 cm saprolite under Madrone tree | place: USA:California | collected 2016-06-14
CAGTTGGACCGGAATGCAACGGCTCGTCGATGGGCCGTTTCCGGCCTGGATGATCACGGCGAGCATTGCCGCGACCATTCTCACGATCATTCCGGTCGCCACCGTTGGGCTCAATCATCACATGACGATGCAGGGGTATTTCCCGCTCCTGCGCTACAGTCCGACACTGCGCTTCACTGTGTTCGGTGCGATTTCCTACACGGTTTTTAGCGCCGTCGGCATCTTGATTTCGCTGCGCTCCGTCGCCCGCTACGTCAACTTCACCCAAGCGAGCATTGCTTATTCGCATCTCGGCCTCTACGCATTTTTTACCATGGTGATGTTTGGCTCGATGTACTACATCGTGCCTCGGCTGGTGGGCCGCGAGTGGCGTTACGCCTCGCTCATCAAACTGCATTTCTGGGCCTCGGTCTATGGCGTCGGCCTCATGACGCTCATGCTGCTCGCCGGCGGTCTCCTGCAAGGCGCGAACATGGAGAATCCCTCGCTTGCTTTCAGTGAAAGCACACAAACGATCCTTCCGTATCTGCGCGGCCGCAGCTTGGCCGGGATCTTAATGACGGCCGCGCATTTTATCTTTGCTTTCCATTTTGGCCTGATGCTTCTGGGCCTGGGCCGCACATCCAGCGTTCCAACGTTTCTGAATCCAGTTGAAGCGGAGGGTTCTGAACCGCACCTATGAAAGGATTCGTCCCCCTCGTTCTCGGAATCTTTGGGACGTTCGCCTTTTCGTGGGTGGGCTTAATCTTAATTCCGAATCTGCAAATCGGACATCTCGAGCCGCAATCCGACGAAGAAGGCACCGATATCTATCCAATGCCGCAGTCGGGAATGGTCGAGCGCGGCCGCCACATTTACGCCGCCAACGGCTGCGTTTATTGCCACAGCGAGCAACTCCGCGCCGAGTATGCTGCTGCCGACCTCGATCGCGAACGCGACGCTGCGCTCCAGCCGCGTCCGAAATGGGGCCAGCGCCGTAGCGCCCCGCGCGATTACATTTTCAATCGCCCCGTGCTGCTCGGGAAAGAGCGGATGGGTCCTGATCTCTCGAACATCGGAAAAGCCGCGCCCGCGGAAGAGAACGCCGCGCCAGCAGCTAGCCCCGGCGCTTCGCCCGCGCCGAGCGCGAGCCCCGTAGGCTCTCCTGCCACGGCAGGTTCGCTGGCCAAAGCGGCGCCTGCAGCTTCAGCTGCGCCTTCGGCTTCTTCTCCCGCGCCTGCAGCCCCGCTTCCTCCAAAGCCAGCGAATTCGCCCGCTGCATCGACATCTCCTCCGGCAGCCGCCGCGTCACCGGCGCCGGTGGGCTCGAGTCCGCCTGCTGCTGGAGCCAACCCACCTCCGGCCACGCAAGCCGCAAGTGTCGCCGCGAGCTCAGCCGGAAGCCCGACTGGCATTGAACCAAAACCTGGAGAACCAGCGCCATACTCCGCCGCTTGGCACCATCGGCATCTTTATTCACCGCGCAGTTTCTCGATCGACTCGGACATGCCGGCCTATCGTTTTCTTTATGAGAAGCGGCCCATCGCCGGCGAACCTTCCGCCGATGCACTCAAGCTCGCTGGCCGCGACACCCCACCCGCTGGCTGGGAGATCGTTCCCACTTACGACGCGCAATGCCTCGTCGCGTATTTGATGTCGCTCGATCAATCGCATCCTTTAAAGGAAGTGAAATCAGCTGCGCCAGCAGCTTCACCCGCGGCCGCGCCACCAGCTTCCCCAGCGGCGTCGCCAGCAGCAGCCGGGAAGGGAACAAAATGAACGAGAAAACTTCCGATCCCTCCTCACTCGTTCGTCAGGGAACTGATTACGGAGAAACTGCGGACGTGCAGCAAGTGCACGCCGCCATTCAGCGCGAGAAACGTGAGCCGCGCGTCGGGCTCGAACCGCTCTCGATCTGGTTGATCGCCGTTTACGGGCTCGCGGTCTTTTTCGGCGGTGCTTACCTCGGGCGTTACTCGGGAAATTTCAGCGGCGATGGGCTCGATCCGCTTGGCGGTCAGCCGCCAACAAAGAAAGCTGGGGGACCCCAGGGTGAACAGCAGCAAGCGGAACTAACGCCGCACGACCGTGGCAAAAAGATTTTCGCGGCGAACTGCCAGACTTGTCATCAAGCCAACGGTCTCGGCGTGCCCGGTCAATATCCTCCGCTGGCTGGCTCAGAGTTTACAACCGGGGGCCCGCGTCGGCCGGCCATGATCGTCCTCAAGGGCTTGCAAGGCCCGGTCACCGTCAAAGGCCAAAAATTTGGCAGCGCAGTGATGCAACCCTGGGACAAAACATTGACCGACCAAAAGATCGCCGACGTGCTCACTTACGAACGGAGTGAGTGGGGGAACAATGCCAGCCCGGTTACAGTCGAACAAATTGCCGCTTTGCGCAAAGAGCTGGCCAATCATCCAGATTCATTCACTGAACCTGATCTGCTCGGAGTTCCAGCGGACGCCGACCTTGCCGGCGGTGCACCCGCAAGCGCTGCGCCGCCAAAACTTGGCGAAGCCGCAAAACCCGGTGCCAGTCCACCGGCTACGCCACCGAAACCGTAGTTCATGCGGGCCGCCAGATAGGACGACGCCTCTTCAGGCAACTTGTTCGCTACCAAAGCTCTCAAAAACATGTTCAAACACTGCCGAACACTTTTGCTTATAAAGTTCTGGCGGATAAGAACGTGGCAAACCGTCATCGAGCGAATCTTCGATAGCTAAGCGAATTTGAGCGCGTGCTTGTGCTCGTTGGCGCCAATCGACGACAAGGAGCGCTTGTAATCGTTGAAGAAGTTGCCGCGCGACTTTCTTTACTTCTTCTCGCTCTTCACCACTGAGGTTCGGGCCGGGTCGAGTGAGAATATCGAAGATTGTTAATTCTTGTTCAGAAAGATTCTCTCGCACATGCCGTTGTTCTTCCTCGGTCAATGCACGCGTGAAATTCAGTAGTTCTTCGAATAGGTCCTGAATGTTTCGACTACCGGAATTGTAGGACTCGATTAGTTCCTCGAATTTCGCCAGATAATCGGCGCGCGTTCGGTTGAGTCGGATTAGTTTGTCGAGCTGTGCGCGAATCGCGGCTTTGAGTTGCTCAAGATCGACATTTTTCTTTTTCGATTTCGCGAATCGCTTTGCCAGCGCATCGAAATCGATCTTGGCGAGATCAATGATGGCTCGGCCATCGTCTCGTTCGCGAATCCGAAAACCGTCGGCAGCGATAGATTCATCGAGCAAGCGGTTCACCTGCGACAGAACGCCGGAGATATCGGCGCCGTTACCGGAGCCAGTGCGCAATCCAATCTCATCCGCGATGACAGCGAGACACGAAACGCGCGATAGAAACTCGAGCACAGCCGGATCGGGCTTTACCGCTCGGAATAAAGTCCGGACGAGTCTTTCATGCGCAAGGAATTCTTTCCGAAGCGGGTCAGGCGAAATGAGCGCATCTACCGCGTCACCGATTAACTGCACGCGATCGAATCCCGTAGCGACTTCGATTGCGCTAAGATCGACATCTTGTGCGGAGCAAAAGGCGATAGCGCTATCGAGCGCTTTGCGCAGCTCAGCAACCAGCTCCGCTTTGTTGCGCACTGGAGTCGCGCCGCCTTTGCCAGTGCCATAAATGGCGAGTGCTTTTTCGAGTAACGCGAAGACATTGGCGTAATCGACAATCAATCCGCTGTGCTTGCCTGGAAAGACACGGTTTGCCCGGGCGATCGTCTGCATGAGCGTGTGATTTCGCATCGGCTTATCGAGATAGACGGTCGAACAGCCTGGAGCATCGAAGCCCGTTATCCACATCGCGCAGACGAAAGCGATGCGTAACGGATCGTCCGCGTCTTTGAATTTCTCGTCGAGCGCTTCGTTGTTCATCCGTCTGCGGTGCGGCACAATATCGAGACCGAGTATCGCCATCTGCTCCACTTCGTTTTGACCGGGCGAAACGATCAACGCCATATCAGTGCTCCTTAAGACGCTGAGCCGCTCATTCAGCGCTCGCACTTTATCGGGATCTGACTCTTGGAACTTCGTGAGCTTTTCCAGCTCGTTCTCCACTCGATCCTGTTCCTCCTTCCAGTATTTCCGCACTTTGTCGTGCATCTTCAGCGCGGTCGCCTTGTCGATCGAAACGACCATCGCCTTTCCCTGAAAGCCGCGACCGAGAAAATGCGTCACGATATCTTTCGCAATCTTATCCAACCGATCGTCGCGCGTGATGATGTGGTATTGGCGGCCAAGCTCGCGTTCGAGTTTCGTTTCCGCGTCTTCGTTCAGTTCTGCTTCCTCGATGAGTCCGTAAATGTCCTCATTGAGCTTCGGATTCTTAAGGCGTAACTCGGGCGTGCGATTTTCATAAAACAGCGGAACGGTCGCGCCATCTTCGACTGACTGTTGGAAATCGTAGATCGACACGTAATCGCCGAATACATCGCGTGTCTTTTCCTCACCGATGATCAACGGCGTGCCCGTGAAAGCGAGGAACATCGCGTTCGGCAACGCCGCGCGCATATTGACCGCGAGCGTGTCGTACTGGCTGCGATGTGCTTCATCGGTTAGCACGATGATGTCGCGCCGGTCCGAAAGTTTCTCCGGCGTCAGGAACTTGTGAATGAGCGTGAAAACGTAGCGATGATTGCCGCGAAGTAGTTGCCTCAGCTCTTCACCGCTTCGTGCATGACACTCATCGCCTTCCTGCTGACTGACCGCGCCGGTAGCCTTGAAAGTCTTGGCGATCTGATCGTCGAGCTCTGTGCGGTCCGTCACGACCACGAAGGTCCAGTTGCCTTCGATCTTTCGCAGAATCTTTTGCGAAAAGAACACCATCGAAAAACTTTTGCCGGCGCCTTGCGTTTGCCAAAACACGCCGGCGCGCCCGTTTCCCCGTTCACGCGCCGTCAGCATCGAACTGATCGCGTTATTCACCCCGAGAACCTGATGATTTTGCGCGAGGATTTTGATCAGCCCGCTCTTGTGTTCGGAGAAGAGGGTGAAATTCTCCGCCAGATCGAGCAAGCGCGCCGGCTCGCCGACGCCGCGGATCATCACATCGAGTGACACGCGCCGCGGCTCGTCTTCGCTTTCCACGCGTTTCCATTCCGACATGCGCTCCCAATCCGCCGTGATTGACCCGACGCGGCTGGCTGTTCCGTTCGAGGCAATAATGAGCGTGTTGTACCAGAACAATGCCGGGATCCCATTCTGCGGATGTTTGTAGCTGGTGATGTTTTCATCGAATGCAGCGCGCGCGGGCACGCCGGGTTTCTTGAATTCCATTAGCACGAGTGGCAAACCATTTACGAAACCGATCAAATCGGGCCGGCACGTGTAGAGCGGCCCGGTGATTGTCATCTGGCTGACGAGAAGGAAATCGTTTGCTAGTGGGTTTTGCCAGTCGATCACGCGAACTCGCCCGCTTTTCTGCCCGCCGCGTTCGCGATCCGGCACGCTGACCGGCACGCCTTCTTTGAGGAGCGAATAAACATCGCGATTCGCCGCGACGAGGCTCATTGCGGAACGATCACGACTCAGTTCGTCGATTGCGGATGAGACCGCCTCTGGAGGACTAGTTGGATTGAGCTTTTCCAGAGCTGCACGGAGTCGATGGGCCAGCACGTACTCGCCGCTGGTTTCCCGCTGAAGCGTGCCGCCTGCGCCGAATGTCTCGTGTAAAGCCGAGGCCGTTTGCCAACCTAACGACGCGAATAACTCTAACGCGGGCTGCTCAACGAGCTGGTCCTCTGAGTAGCCTGCGGCCACTGTTACTTACGTCGACGAGATGCCTTGGAACTCAGGGGTAGACATCGGCTCGACTTCGGCTGGAAGCCGTCCCTCGAGTTCCACGAGAACGCGTTGATTGTAGGGCCCGGGAGGCGGGTTCAGCTTTGCCACTCTAGCATGAATGTCTCCAGGGCATTCCTCTAACGCCCGAAGCATATCCTTGATGAGGTATCGCGGAGCCCAGCCAATCATGTGGTAGTCATCGGCAGTTTGGAGTTGGACCGCAGCACCGGTAGCTGGATTGTTGATCTCAAGAGCCACTTGAAGCGTGTCCCCCTCACACAGACTCGATAATCTACCTTGCGAATCCGGGCTTACGTGTCGCCATCCATGAAGAAAAAATCGGACGGCAAATGTCCCGTCGCGCCGCTTCTGAATCTTTGGAAAGACTTCGAGATTGTCAGTCTGCCGTCCGCCTCCGCTAATAGCGAGGATCTCAAAGGGATTCGCTTCCTCCACCGTAAGACCGAGACGTTTCACAAATTCCGCGTAATCTCCGCGCTTGGGGTTCGGCACACGATTCTGAAATAGCGGGAAGAGCTCCTCAGATTCGTAAGCCTGCTCAAATCGTGGAAACGCGTCGAGCGGTTGAAATCCCGCTTTGTCTTTGGCAATCAGCGCGCCGCGCGTATACCGAAAACTGTAAAGTGGTCGTTCTGTTTCCACGTCGAGGCGCCCGATCGGATACCAGCCGCGAGTGGCGAGTCGTGGCGACGCCTCGCGCGGTGTATCTTGCCAGGCTAAAAACAGCGTCTTCATTTCAGAGTTCGTAAATGTTCAAGCGTGAACCGAAGCAGAGCCACACAGAAGCGTCGCGACTGCTGCGGCATCACCGCCTGCGGCACACGATGAACAATGTCTGACAATTGAGCAATATTCAATCCGCGCAATTTCTCCAGCCATGGGCTGACGTGCTGCGGACGCCATCGAAGCGCCACCTCCGCCAGACGAAGAGGATTCTCGCCGTGCTTTTGATCCTCCTTTAAATAGATACCGCCCGGTGCACGTTTAGCGTACCAGCCGGCGCGCCACTCTTCTCCCTCCCACTGGGCAAGCTTGTCCGGCAGCAACTCGCGACCGAGCGATGATGCATGATCAAAAGAGGGGGCGACGCGATGACGAACCACTCCAGAGGGTCGATTCTCGCGTAGCAGCGCCCAGTTTTCGTGATGCCGGTCCGTGTTTAAGATCAGCGCATCTAAAACAACGTAGCCCGCAAGGGTGGTCATCGCGTCGTATTGCTCCTGCTCATTGGAAATCGCGCGCGCGACTGCGGCCAAAATGTTTTCAAGCGTATGGTTGCTTTGATGGAACCGCTTCTCTCGTTCATAGCCGTGAAACAATCCCGACAGGAGATCGTTGCCGTGGATTAATTCCATCCCCGATTGCGACAATTCAGGAAACCGGCGGCTCAGGCTGCCCATTCGACCGCCGAACTCGGCAAGCTCGACCTGACAATGTGGGACGCCGAGCAGTTCTGCAATCTCCGCTGCGATTTTCTCCGCCCAATGTTCGCCGGTGCTCACCTCCTGGTTCACCCGCGCGTATTTGAAAAGCCAGCGCTCTTGTCGATCCGGAAGCAGAAACCAGGATTTATCTTTGCTCCCCATCGTCTCATCGGCTCTAACCCATTCAGGATCGAGCTGGATGATTGGATAGGGTTCAAGTTCGGGCACTAGGCAGCTTTAAGCGCACTTGGCCCGACAGCAACCGCGGCAGCAGCCGGTCGCGCGTCCGGCCGAGGTTTTGGATTTGCGCCTGGAGCGTCGCGATTTGTTCCAGCGCGTCTGCGGCGAATGTGGTGAAGCGTTTCATCGTCGCGCGGTCAGGGATCAAAAGCTCCTTTCGTTCTGCGTCACCTTGAGAGATGAACGGTTGGGCAGCGCCTCGGCGTGGCCAGAAGTCTTGTCCTTCCGTTGCGACGAACAAGAACTCGGTGCTGACGCATTCGTCCTTTGACCAAAACCGAATCGTGTTCTTGATGCAAGACCACTTGCCCCGCGCGAGCCACGTTCTGCCGCATTGTGCGCCGATCGCACTCAGAACAATACCTGTTCGGTCAAAATCATAGTGATCCAGTTTTCCATCTAGGCCGGATGCACTGTAAGCAGCGTAACCTTCCTCCACGTATGAAGCCTTCGTCGTAGATGTGTCGCCCCAACTTATGTCGGCGAGGTCGCCGAGTTTCTTCGCCTGCCAGCCTTGGGGATGTCGCGGAGGGGCGGAGGCGACGCGCGGGAGCTTTTCGTGGCCGGGGAAGCAGAGGTGGACGAACCACTCGCGATAAAGTGCGCGACCCATCGACTCCAAAATCCGAATGCGTCGCAGATTATTCTCTATCAGCTCGTCGTACGCTGACAGAATGCCCGCGACCCGCCGTTGCACCGGAAGGGGGGGAAGCTCCATCTCCATTCCCTTCAAAAGCACAATCGTGAACGCCGACTGAGACGAACCAATCGTGCATTTCTGAAGTTCTGCTTTTCCCTGAGGCGAACCCAGCCAGTAGTAAAGCAAGTGACTATCGAGTTCTCGGAAGTTGCGAAACCAAGTCAGGTTTCCGTCTTTGAAGTAGAATCGGTCGCCAGGCTTCACTACATATACCGACCCGAGGGTGCCGACGGACGTGAGAAGCAGGTCGCCCGACTTGGGTGCGCCGAACTTGCGCTGAATCTCGCTGAACTTTTCCTCGGTGATGAACAGCTCGGTCGAGACATCGAGATTCCCTTTGTATTTTTCGGTGATTTCTCTGCCGCGATAAAAGGGCACGCCTTCTGAAACGTAGTCTGCGGCAAAGATTCGTTTGCTCGAGGTTATTTCGCACAGCTCATCCATTCGCCTTACGGGCCACGCTACCATCGTTACGCCTCCAGAATTTCCGCCACGTTGCCGGAGATAGTTTGTTCGAGGTCGCGCGCCTGGGCGTTAAGGATTTCGAGCTCCTCGTTCAGCGTTCCGAGTTGGAGCTTAAAATCCTCGTCACTTACAGCTTCGCCCGGCGCGACACCAACATATCGACCGGGATTAAGCGACCAAGCTTGCGTTTCGATTTCCTTTAGCGTTGCGGCTCTACAAAGTCCTGCGACGTCGGCATATTTCGGTTTCTTACCAAAGATTTTCTCGATTTTGGCAGAGGCTTCGTTGCCGGAGAGGGTGAAATCCAGTTCTTCGCCACGATAGAGCCGGACGATGTTGGCGAGGAAGCCAATTTGCGCGGCTGTCCAATCGCGATGCGCGCGATCAACTTGCCGACAGATATGGCGGGCATCAAGAAAGAGCACTTTGTCACCGCGCTTTGACTCTGATTTGTCTTTATCCAAAAACCAGAGCGTGCAGGGAAGGGTAACCGTGTAAAACATGTTTGGTCCGACGGCGACCATCACATCTACGGCGCGAGCTTCGATTAGTTGGCGTCGAAGTTCCTGCTCGGATGCGCGCGCATCGGATGCGGAGTTGGCCATGACGAAACCGGCTCGACCATGTTCATTTAACGCCGAGTAGAAGATTTCAATCCAAAGATAGTTCGCGTTGTCCACGCGCGGTAAGCCGAACGGAAAACGCCGGCCTTTGCCGACTTGATCTTTGAGGCGTTCCTTATCGACGGCGTTGACGTTGAAGGGCGGATTGGCGAGCGCGAAGTCAAAGCGACTGGTGGAATCGTGGAGGTCGTCGTAATAACTGATGCCTTCGCGGATGTCGCCTTCGAGTCCGTGCATGGCGAGATTCATCTGGCAAAGCGCGACGGTCGCTCCTACTTTCTCCTGGCCGTGGATCGACAATTCGCGTGAAGGATCTTTCTTGTGCGCGGAGACGAAGCGTGCGCTTTGCACGAACATGCCACCTGATCCGCATGCGGGATCGAGTACGCGCCCGTGAAACGGTTCGATTACCTCCACAAGTAATCGAACAATGCTGCTCGGCGTGTAAAATTCGCCGCCCATATGGCCTTCGCTTTGTGCAAACTCACCGAGGAAGTACTCGTAGATCCGACCGAACGCGTCGTAGTCGAGCGTCGCCGGAATTTCCGAGACGCGCTTGAGCAACTGTTTTAACAACGAGCTTGTAAAGAGTTCGTAATTCTTTGGAAGAACGCCAACGAGCTGCGGATTATCGCGCTCGATCGCGCGCATCGCGTCATTTAGCTTCGATCCGATGTTCGCGCCTTCCGGCAGTTTGAGCAGGAAATCAAACCGCGCATCAGGGGCGAGAAAGATGATGCCTTCCGCGGTGTAAGCAGTTGGATCATCAATGCGCGAACCCCGGCGAGTTCCTTTTTCCTTCTTCTCGAGCGCGGCCCTTTGTTTCGAGAAGCGAACCTCGGCGAATCGCAGGAAGATCAAACCGAGAACCGGCCCTGAATATTGTTGTGCAGTGAGTCCGGAGTTCGCGCGAAGTTGATCGGCCGCCTCCCATAATCGCTTTTCGAGGGCGTCATTCGCTGTGTCTTTCTCAGAGGGGGCGATCCATTGCATCAAACCAGAGTAGCTGAAATGGGCTCTGGCGAGCAAGTGGACGCACGCGGAACGAGCTTAGTTTGGCGTGGTGCGCTGAGTTCTTGCACGTGATTGATCAAGCTCTCCTTGCTGACCGAATGAATCGTTGCCACTCCAGCGAAGAGTTCATGGTCATATTTGATCGTATTCGCATCAGTGGTCTCAGAAACATAAAAGCTGATAACCAAGGGGCGCTTGCCCTCGGAACTTCTCCTCAGGGCCCGTCCTATTCGCTGGATTCTCTGCCGCTTTGTTTGGCTGGAAGAAACGAGCACGGCTACATCGATTTCTGGCACGTTCAGGCCCTCATCCAGCATGCGACAGCAAAGGAGGGTCGCGACAGCAGAGCTACGAAACTCATCAAGAATCCTCCGTCGGTCTTTTGTGTTGAGGCCACTCTGCACAGTCTTACACCATGCATCCGGATCAATTGCATGAAGTGTATCCGCGACCTCTTGGAAGGAATCGGTGACGCTGCGATCTTCGACGGTGTCTTCGATTTCTACAGCAGACTGAATCCGCTCGAAGAAGAAGATTCGCTTCCCTCGCCCCTGTTGGTGTATGAAGAAATGGCCGAGTTGTTTAGCGAGCTGAATCTTCTGCTCGCACTTATGACTAATTGCCGCACGGCGGAACAGTTGTCCAAACAGTCGCCCAATCTGTGGATCTGAGGTACGCCGCTGAATCCGGCTAAGTTCTCGAAGCAGCCGCCATTCTAACTTTACTTCATCTATGCCTTTCAATTCCGTCGCGTAAAGACCCTTAACGAGCTTGAATTGATCTTGTAATTGGTCCGTCAACTGTTCGTATTCCCTTCGCTCCTGGCTATTAAGCGACACGGCCACCTGAACGAGATCGAAATCAGGGATAATTCCGTCTCGCTTCGCATCTTCGAATGTAAAGCGGTAGAACCGCCTGCCTATACGATCATCCCGTTCTTTGTCGAGGGTTGCGGACATGCCCAATGTATAAGTAAAAGGATAATCCAGTACCCGTCCATGTTGCTCCGCGTAGATTAAGCGGTGCACCTCGTCTGCGATGATGAGCGTCTGAACGTTTCCGTTACGGGCAAAGGCTAGTAGGTTGTTTACGTGATTAGCTGCGCTGGGAGCAACAGCGATGATCATCGAGCATCTGGGTCGTGAGAAATCGTCTTGATGGCCGTCGCCTAAGCGCCCGATCAGATACTGTTGATCGGTCCCAAAGAACTTTTCCGTTTCGCTATACCACTGATCCATCAACGTGATCGTCGGGACAACCACGACGGTGTAGAGACGCTGATTGATCGCTTTGCGAAGGCGCTTGGCCGCTTCCAAAGCAAGTCGGGTTTTTCCCGATCCCGTCACCGCTTCGACCATGCCCCGGTATCCTTCTGTCCTCCACTTATCTAAGGCGTCCTCTTGCCATCGATAGAGACCGGTTTGAGCTGACACTGCAGATCCACCTTCGTGTTCCACGGTTTGTGAAGGTCGCTCGTCTGCGCCCGCGAGAGGCGGGACCGAAGGTCGAGTGGTTGCGCGCCAGAGCGGTGCGCTTTCGCTTCCCGCGTTTAGCTTCTCTACAAACCCAGCGTGGAATAATCGGTAAAGCAAAGAGTTGACCTCGCTTTTCTCCACTCGCAGCTCTGCCGCGATTTGCCGCGCTGTGCACATCGGCCTTCGACTAAGCAATGCAAGAATCGAATTCTGCATGACAGAAAATCTTTCGCTACTGATCATTAGAAATTGCTGGGTAGAGAAAGCTCTGCTCTTCAGGCATGAACGCCCTGCGTAGTGCGTTTCTGAAAGCTTGCACCGTGCCAGAACCTCTGTGCCGCCTAGGAATAACCGACAGAACCGATTGCACCTACAACACCGCATCAGCCAACACTTCGGCCATGTGCTTTGGCCGCGCGTTTGTTAAATCGCTGATCTGATGCCGGCAACTTGTGCCGGACGCGATAATCTCTGTTCCCGGTTGTTGATTGTCGATCTTGCCGAGTAAATCGGCAGCGACCTGAACTGACAACTTGTATTTCTCGGCCAGCGCGCCAAACGCGCCAGCCATTCCGCAGCAACCGGTGTCGAGCAACTGCGCTTTTCTTCCCGGCAACCTCTCTACCAGCCGCGCCATGAAGGCCGGGTTCATCAACGACTTGGCGTGGCAATGCGGATGAATCGCAACGTTAACCTGCCTGTCACGCCGTAGCCCTGCGGCGAAGGTGGATCGCTCTTTGAACCGCAACGCATCCGGCTCGCGCGCGAGCAAATCGTCTATAAATTTTTCAAACAGGAAACAGCGCGCCGCGACCTTCTCTGCATTATCGATCTTCAGCTCGCGGTAATCGTCCACGAACATCGACCAGCAGGAGGGCTCGAGGAACAAAATCGGCGGTGCCGATAGTTGAGAGTTGAGAGTTGATTGTTGAGAGCCAGCAGAATTCAAAAGATCGACATTGTGTTTTCCTAGCTTCGCTGCCGCATCGAGGTTGCCCTGGCTGAATGCCGGTCGCCCGCAACATTTCCGGTTCTTCACGAGTGAGACTTCGAAGCCGAGCGCTTCGAGAACTTTCACTGCGGCAATTCCAATGTGGGGTTCGTGATAGCGCACAAACGTATCGTCCCAAAGAATGACTTCGCCGCGTGAATGTAGAAGCGGCGCCCCGCCGCTTGTCTTGTCGAAAGCGCGACGAGGCGTCGCGTCTACTTTCCCTGCAAACCAACGATCGAATCTTTGCCTGGTATAATGTGGCAGCGAGCGTTTCGCCGAAATGCCAAGTGTCTTTTCCATGATTGCGCGCACCGGCCGAAGATCGACAATCGCGTTTGCGAACCGCGGCATCGCGCATCCCATTCGGCCTAACAAATCAACGGAGCTGAAAATTCGCTCACGCAGCGGGAAACCATCGCGCTGATGCCGCGCGTAAAGCATCTCGGCTTTGAGCAGCGCGAGATTGACGTTGGAGGGACACTCCGGCGTGCAACCTTTGCAGGAGAGGCAATTGCTCAGCGCG
>WNFT01029356.1_pt1 | contig 13241 bp, 18 predicted proteins | sample 5400191 | NCBI WGS metagenome assembly WNFT01 (sample SAMN13153359, study PRJNA577476) | soil metagenome | isolation source: 80 cm saprolite under Madrone tree | place: USA:California | collected 2016-06-14
TCCCTCAGGCGTGGGCTTCCTCAGAGCGCGGACGGCGGGCCGACGTTTAGGAGCCCTCCGCGGGGCGGCGCCGGCCCCGGACCTCACGCTCCTCATCAAAAATGTTCGCCAACGTCGGCGGTTCGACCCAGATATCGGTCCGACGACTGACGCTTTCGGCGGCGAGCGCCATGACATAGCAGTTGAGGTGCTTGAAGAGGGTCGTGGCCGCAATGTCTAGCTCGTCGGGGTCACCACGTTGCGCCATGAGCACCACAATGACGGCGCCCAGCAGGCCCGCACAGCAGTCGTCGACATGCGCAGGCGCTCCTGGCTCCAACAGCTCGGCTTCTTCCAGGAGGGCATCGAGCCAGCGATCCGGCAGGTTCTGCGGTAAGACAGCTGCCGCGCCGCGATGGAGGATCTCGGTGGAGAATTGGGCGAATTGCGTCCCGTGCATACGCCTCCACGTGCATGGTCTTCATGGGTTCTGGGCCCCAGGCCAGGAGGGCCATCCCACCCCCGGGGCACCCTGCACCGCGCACGCCGCACGGTCCTGAGGGGCCTCGCCCGGCGGTACGTACGCAAGCATACCACGGGGTATGCCAGCCCGGCCACGTGGGCGAGGCCTGCGTTACAGCGCTGGCCTACCAGGCGAGCCCATCGGCACGCGGGCTCCAGCCCGCGCATGCACCGCTCCCTCCACTCCGCGCGGTGCACGCACCATGGGATGCCCTCGCACGCCAGGGGGTATCCCCTGGCCCGGCCGCCGCAGCATGGCCACGCGGGGAGCGCCCTGCCGACCGCCGAGGAGGGAGGACCACGGTGCGTGCGCTGGCATGGGGGAGAGACGCGCCAGGCGCGTCGTGCCCGCTCTGTGTCCTTGCCGTCGTGTGACGCGTGGTGCGGGCTGAACAGCCGGCCGGCGGCTCTGGGGGGCGGGTCGCTGCCAGGGCGTTTCCAAGGGAGCATATGGCACACGGCACCCAGCGAGAAAAACGCCCTAGGACGCAATTGGAGGGGGGGGCACCTGCGAGCTATCGTTTCTACTCTCCCTCCGTGTTGCACGGCTCTACGAGCTTCCTGGAGGCCTTGCCGGGCCGCTGCTGAGATATCCCCGCCGTCCGGTCCCGTCTTCCTCCACCCATTCCCCTGGTGAGACGGGAGCCGTCCGACATTCCCCCGGAGCCGACACCTCTGGAAGAGCACCACAGCGACCGCCGTCAAGGGCGGCAGTCTGCGGAGCAGATCGGAGCGGAGCGGAGACCCTTGACGGGAGGAGGGAGCAGAGGTGCTAGACTTTTGGTCGGCAGAGGGGGGAGAGGGACTTATCCACGGGGTAGTGGTAGGGAACTACAGGATACTGCAGCTACAGGGTACCAACTACAGGAGAGGGCAAGTACCTCTAGGATCTACGCGGATTTCCGGGGTGCTCGGTATAAAAATCTGCGTGGATTTCAGCTCTTTCGGTATAAAAATCTGCGTGGAGTCGGTATAAAAATCTGCGTGGATAAGTTCCGCTTTGCACCTACTTTTTCACACGCACTTTGGTCTTGGGTATAGGGGGTTGTGACGCATAAAACAGATACCCTTCCTTGTGCTCATCAAGGCGGGCTTCCGGGTAGCTACACCGTGCTGCGGCAAGATCAGTTGGAAACACTTGCTTGAATACCTTCAACGGGCTTTCTCCCCCAAACATCTCATAGAGATTCTGCCAACGCATGAGCAACGGCTTGTTATAGCGGATGCGGCATAGCCGCTGCGTCAGCCAGAGGTAAATGTCCTGAGCACGAGGATTATTCCTAATGGCCCTTAGTGCTCTGAAATCGCACGGTATGGCATGATCCTTGAGGCTATAGTAGTACTCGTCTGTCAGCACGATCTCTGAGGGCCAGAGCGCCTCTTGATCGTTATTGGCTGGGAACCATACATCAAATGTTTTGATAGGTGGGGCCTTGATATGTCGCCGTGCCCCTTCAATCGGTCCGGGGCCAACTATGGTGAAGTGACACGCGGCAAAACGGGTAATCTGGTCCTTGAAGCTGGCGATAGTACCTTTCTTGCCTCCGGTGATGCCGAACCCCAATACTTTCATGAGGGCTGTCATGGAACGCTCTACGGGGATGACAGGAGATTGCTGCTTGATGGCCTGCGTACAGACATAGCTCTGAAACAGGCGTGGCTTGGCACCAAAGGGCAACCCAACAACCCGGGCATGCGTGGGATTGTATGGGTCTTCAATTGTTCCTGCGGTCAGCATAATGCTGAAATCCCCATTTCTCCGCGTCCAGTCGCGGGTTTCTTTCTGGTCTGTATAAGGCAAAAAGCACTGAGCAAGCACCGTATGAACGAACCAAATGTTCTCACTCGTCAGGAGCGTCTCAGTCCGCTCCCGGAGCTTCTCAATACGCATGTGGTCAATGGGACGAAGATTGACGACGATGTTGACAGGCTCTCCATTACTCATGCTTGGCCTCCCATGCGTAAGTTGCCGCTCTTATTCTCCGTTCCATATGCAACTGGCAATGGCGTATTGCTCTGCGCCGATGGCATTCGCATTAGATCGCCGTCGTCTCGAGGCGGGCGTGGCTCATCCATTTGCTCAGCATGTTGAGGAGGACACGACGGGTGAACGCGTACTACACCAACTAAGGTCCTTCTCTACGCCTCGTCACGTCTCATGTCAACAGGCTCTTCCTACCGTGCCCGCTGGCGGGCTGCTCGGCGTGCCCGTGCCGCATCGCATTGCGGGCAGACCCGCCCCGGCAACCGTCACAGCGTGTGCCCTGTGCCGTGAGAGTCATGACCACGGGGGCAGAGCTTCCCCACCGTGTACGTGCTGGTATCAAACGGCGGCATGGCTGGCGGCGGCACGGTCGTCTCCCGGGCTGCCCCGTTCATGTCATACACATTTAAAGCAGTGCCTTATGTTCTGTCAGACGTCTTCTAGTGGTGTGCTGCTCTATTCGCGTCAGACACGATATCAGCCTCGGCCATCCTCTCACTTTTTTCCCCTTTCTTGTCTGACATTCTTTTTGGCTGCACCGCGGGGCTGTCTCCCATCAGCCCGGGGGGAGCTCTGTGCTGTCTGATACGATGTCTGGCCAGGGGCCGTGGGTGTCTGACGTGCGGGAGGACCCACGCGGGGCCGGAGGTCGTGCGCGAGCGTGTCAGAGACACGTGCGAGGACGCCCGACGAGCACACATAGCCGCCCTGCGCGTCGCGCTGCACCCGTCCCTGCTGGCGCCAGTGCTCCAGGTCATGGCGGACGAGCCCACTGGTGGCGCCGATCTGTCGGGCGATGTCCCCGGGCGTGGCGGGCGCCTGGGCCGTCCGGACCTGCTCCAGCACCGCCCACCTGCGCCACTCGAGCGAGTCTCTGTCGGCGGGCTCAGGCTCTGGGAGCGGTATGGGCTGCGCTGGTCCATGGCTGGCTTCCTCATGGGTGTCAGACGCCAGAGAGGATGGCGCCGCGGTGCTGTCGGGCACCAGCGAAGAGGTGTCCTCTTGCCTGTCTGACGCTTTCTCGCTCTCTGCATGCGTGTCTGACACATGATCGCGCTTCGTCCGCTTCCGCTGGCGTGCCTTTTTCGTGTCTGACGCAATATCGGGCTGTGCCTCTTTCACGTCCGACAGGATATCGGTGCTTGCCGCTGCCATGCCTGCCGCTGGCGCCATCTCCCCCTTTCTGTCCGACACAGTATCTGGCAGTGCCTCCTTCATGTCTGACACGATAACGGGCTGTGCGTCTGTCGGTTCTTCTTCCTCTTCTGCCCCTTTTACGTCTGACACAATATCTAATGTCGCATTCCTGTCTGACGTATATTGCCTGTAAGGATCGTCGTCCTGCAAGAGCACCAGCACCCCATCGCGCAACACCTCGGAAACCGTCTGCCGCTTGCGGCCGGCATAGTGCTCGACCCGGTCGGCCAGGTCTTGCGGAAAGCGCGCCATGAGGGTCACATACTCCTTGGTTTTGGGTCGGCCGCGTGGTCTGCCTGTGGGTTTGGTCATGCCTCCTCCTCTGTGGTGTGAGCTCTATCCTGTATGATGTCATACAGGATAGAGAATCGGAGCGGCAGGCACAAGGATTTTCTGTCTGACATCAAGGAGGAAGGTTGTCAGGCGGTTGCATGCACCCCCGGTCCCACCACCCCCAACCCGCCACAAACCCCGTACACGAGCGCAGGCCTGATGGGTGACGCAGCACGCATGCTGCCTCGGGGCGCCCTTTCCACCGTAACCCTAGGAAAATCAATCCCCCAAAAGTTCACACAATGGCCCTTATCAGAAGCTGACTACCCTGGGACCGGAGTGTAGTCAACCAGGCGATCGTAGGAACGCTGCATAGGATGCACGCACCGCAGCCAAGACCATGGGTCCTCAGCAGCGTGTCGTGTACAGAGCAGTGACGCTTAACGGGACTAGCACAAGACGAAACTTGCTTGGTAGCGTGGAGTCTCTCACAAGAGGGGTACAATTTTGCTCTACCCTTCCACAAGGTATCAATCTATAATGTCCCCCCAACAACGCGGATCTCCTTCCTATAGATGCGTCTAAAGATAAGAGGGTTCATTCATGCTGTCCGAATCTTCCCCGGTTTTGCCCCTGGCTCACGAAGGGGCATACGAAGACATAAGGAGCCGAGTGAACCATGCTTATCCAACCCCACCAGGTAGGAGCACACACATATGCAAACAATGAGTCGGCTTGGCATGCTATATAACCAGATTTATAGCCTGATTGGTGGTCAGCATCCCCATTTTCGCCCTTGGCATTTTCAGTGGCTTGCAGGCAAAGACTTGTATACAGTCTCAAACGCGTCCTACCGCAGTGCACTGGCAGGGTTCTAGATTTGGGATGTGGCTTAAAACCTTATGAAAGCTGGTTTACACAGACTGACACGTACATAGAGCGTGTCGCGTAACGGAGATTGGGGACTGCGGTCAGCGCTTCCAACCCAAGGAGCACCGGGTGCTCATCTTGGGTTGAAAAGCTGCTGTTCTTTCTGGTATGTCTAGAGGTATGCAAACCAGTCTCACCTCAGGAGCATATCATGGAAGAACACGACGATTGTACGTCTGGGGTCTGCCCAGGGGCAAGCGAACACGGCGAAACGGTCTCGCTCTATGTGGACTACAATCACCCGCTGCTTCAGCTCAAGCGCGCCCTGCCTAGAAGTCACTAGGCAAACCGTAGCGGCGTGGTTGCGCCATCCTGGCGTGCAAGCAGCGCTGAACGGTCGCAGACAAGAGCTATGGGTAGGCATGACCGACCGGTTACGTGGGTTGTTGCCGAAAGCGTTGGACGTTCTAGCGCAAGAACTGGAAGGCGAGAATCCTGTACCCGTGGCAGTGCATATCCTCAAAGCGTGTGGTTGCTACGGTTTGCTCGCACCTCAAGACCCGGTAGAGGCGGAAGAACTGGCAGTAGCAGAGCAGGAGCGGGTGAATAATCGAAAACAGCGGGCGCGTATGGCGAGTATGCTGGGTATCGGGTAGGACACGGCGGGGCGATTGTAGGACCCCGTGTCTGAGGTTACGTCCAAGCACACGGGGGGGGGGTAGCTCCCTTTCTCAAGCAGAGGATACATATGAGTTCGCAACAGGCAGCAGAAGTTAAGGCGGGGAGCCGGTTTGCCTTTGGAGAAAACTGGTCGCGATTCTTGGTCGCACTAAACGTTGACCGGATTCATCAAGCTGAACAGTCGTTACGTGACGTGCTTAAAGTGAAAAATTTGCAGGGGAAACGATTTCTTGACATTGGTTCCGGTAGTGGTTTGTTTAGCCTGGCGGCTCGGAAGCTTGGGGCAACGGTTCATTCTTTTGACTATGACCCTCAGTCGGTAGTCTGTACTGACGAATTGAAGCGCCGGTATTTCCCTGCTGATCCGCATTGGAATGTGGAACAGGGTTCAGTACTCGATGAGAAGTATATCTCTGAACTTGGCCATTTCGACGTTGTTTATTCTTGGGGTGTATTGCACCATACAGGGCAGATGTATAAAGCTTTTGCTAATGTCATTCCATCTATCACACCTGGCGGTCAACTTTTCATTGCCATCTATAACGATCAAGGATTAACCAGCAAATACTGGTCTCAGGTTAAGCGTGCCTACAACAGAAACGCCATAGCTAAGGTTCTCTTAGTAGCAATACACGCTCCATATCTATTTGGAGTGCGATGGCTGGTTCGCGCATTGACTGGCCGTTTATCTCTTGAAAGAGGCATGTCTTTGTGGCACGACATGATTGATTGGCTTGGAGGGTATCCATTTGAGGTAGCTAAACCGGAGGCCGTCTTTCACTTTTTTCAAGATAGAGGGTTTACGCTCGAAGATCTAAAGACATGTGGCGGACGGATGGGATGTAATGAGTTTGTTTTTCGCCGTCAAGCCTAACGATAACGTTAACTCGGACGGCAAATCACCGCCGCTTCGCTCCGTTGACAACAGATGGTCCCAACTGTTGTCAGACCAGCCTTGAATCGTCACTGCCCCTCACCTCGTTGGGGGACGAGCACGAAAAGCGTAAAATTCCAGATAGCCACCGCGAAAGCGCCGAAACTCGTCGAGGTATGCGACTTACTGCACGTTGATTTTCGCAGCAGTTTTAGCACGGTTTTGCAAGGTATTCGTAAGGGTTTTGCCCTCTCTGAAGGTGCCTGATGAGGCAGTGCAACAAGTACACATTTTGCACTCGCACTAAGATGTTTGACCCAGAGTAGTCTGCTGCATTCTATGGATGATAATTTCATATGCATCAATGTGTTACGAGATGCACTTGGAATATCGCACGTTTCGTGCTCATCCCCCCTTAGGGGCGATGGCCTGGGGTGGGGCACAGACCCATCCCATCTGGGTCAGTGCGTCACAGTGCTCGGGGGTGAGGGTGCCGCGCAGCTGGGTGGCGTCGACCGGGTCGTGCACGCTGTGGCCGTGTTGGCTACTGCTGACGCCCTTGTGGCCGTGCACGATACGCCCACCCTGACGTTGCGCGTTGCGCGTGGGACCTGCTATGACTAGATGTGCCGAGTATGGTGGCGCCCTATGTGTGACCAGCACGCGCCTGTGGTCCTCGAGGAAGCCCAGGCGATGCCCGGCCAGGGGACGCGCAGTATGTTTACGATGGGGGTCGGTTTTGGCGTCTGGCTGGGCATGGTGGGCACGCTGGGGCTTGCCCATACGCGCGCGTCCCCACGTCTGGAAACGTCGCCTGGGGCTCAGCAGCGACAAAGAACAGGCACGGCTGAGAGCCATGCAACGCTTCCCGGGTGCTGACCTTCGCCTGAAACGACAGCGCGGCCGAGCCGAAGCGCTCTTGCTGGCGTGGTACGGGGGCAGGTCCGTTGGTGTCGCTTGTCGCTAGGCCAAGATGCAGCGCAATGGTGCCGCCCAGAGGCACGCCTGGCGCTCGCTCGCCCACGTGCCTACCCCTGTCCGCAGTGGGGTCACCGCAGCCTCTCTGTCGGTAGCGTACGGTCCTCTCGCCGCACGTGGTAGCCCCTCCCTAGGCACGCGAGACGCTCCGCTCACCCACATCCTGCAAAAAAAAAGCTCCTCCTGGGGCAGAGGGCGGTGCAAAAAACGTCCTGGTGCCCGTCTTACTTTCCTGAAGGGTGCAGACGCGGCCTCGGGCACGCGACCCGGAGGCGTCTGCACAGCCATCCATCGCCTCAAGGAAAGGCCAAGACCATGAAGAAGTCCACCATCGTGACCTCCGTTGCCAGTCTGTTGACTTTCGCCAGTGTCGCCGTGCTCCCCGCCTTCGCCCTAGATACGGGTGGCGTGCAGCGCCGGTATGATGCGCCGGGCTATCAGGACAAATCCTCCTCGGGCACGAAGTCGTATAACTACAAGAAAAGTGGAGATTTCTCACGCTCCCGTGGGGAACGCGACCAGTATAGTAAGGGCGACCGGAAAGACGCTGACGGGTCTCGCCACGCGGGGTATGGCAAGAACGAGCAGCGCGGCGATCATGACGGGTATCGCTGGGGACACGGGAAGCAGGATGACCGCGGCGGGCGGCAGTATGGACGCGGGAGCGATCGGGATCGCGGGTACAACGGTGGGCGCTCGTACGCCTCGCGGTAACGTGACAGCACTCCGCAACGACCACGTCGCACACGCTCGCAACAAGGAGACCGCCTCATGACCCGGCCCTGGCTCCAGTCCTTCCTCATCGCCTGCCTCCTGACTCCCGGTCTGATACCCGGCCTGGCGGCGCCGGCCGCCGCCCAGCCGGCCGTCCTTCTCGACGCGCAGGCCTCGCGCTGTGCTATGTTGCAGGCGTTGAGCCCCACGCCACCCTCCCGCTGCCAGGTCCGCACGCGGTCTATTGTCTTGCGGCCGCCTGCGGGGACGGATACCGTCGTGGCGGCCGCGGCTCCAGAGGCCTCCCCCGCACGGCCCTCCGCTGCAGCAGGGCAAGCGGCCCCGACGCCACGGCCGGCCGGTCCCGCCGAGCGCGTGTATGCCTTTACCACCCGCATTCCGTTTGCCTTTGACTCCGCCCAACTCGCCCCCGAGGCACGGCCGCTCTTGGATACCCTGGCGGATGCCCTCCAGGATAGTTCTATGGCCGACAAAGTCCTCCGCATTGAGGGCCATACCGATAGTGCCGGGTCGGACGCCTATAACCTGCGCCTGTCGTATGCCCGGGCGGTGGCCGTCCAAGAGTATCTGCGCGATGCCCATGGCCTGGCACCCTCTCGCCTCCGGGTCGTAGGGCGAGGCAAGGCGGAGCTCTATGATCCGGACCATCCGTACGATGCGAGCAATCGCCGGGTGGAGTTTGTCAATCTCACCGACAGTGCCGCTCGCCCCTGACAGGCAGAGGCGCCAGGCACCGTTGCCACCCTGAGACGCCAGAAGGGAACCTTATGAAGCCCCGTCGTTCTCGTGCACTCCCCGTCCTCGCGCTCCTCGCGGTCGTGGGGATCGCGACCCTGGTGGTCCCCCAACCCGCCCCGGCCCGGCCCACGATTGTGGTGGGTGTCCCTGTCGCCCCAGCCCCGGTGGTCGTCTATCCGGCCCCGGTGGTGGTCGCGCCGCCGCCCCAGGTCGTGGTGCCTGCCCCCGTCCTTGTGGTCCCGCGCCCCTATAGACCCCATGCCCACCGCTGGCACCACTGGCAGCGCTGGTAAGCGCGCCCGCCCTCGCGCGCGTGGGCGCCACGACGCAAATCGGTCATATGTACCGATTTGCACCCACCCTGCAGTAGCCTATGCTCGGTCCAATGGGACCCACAGGAGGGAAAGTGTGATGAGACGCCATAGGAGGTGTCTCGGATGAACATGATTTCCCTTTTTATGGTTGGCGCTGGCACTTTGTCATCAAAATGGTACGTACAACCCTCTTTTGCGCCCTCAAAACCGGGCAATAATGCCGGAACCTTGGCAAGTGGGAAATTCTGCCGCAAACGCTGGGAAGAGCAGCATCCGCAGGCAGCCCAAGCGCTTCGTCAACTTGCCGACGCCCATGCGCAACAAGACCCCACGTTTCGCACGGGGTGTGTTTTTTTCGCAACGACGCCTCCAACCCTGGTTTTCCAGTCCCCTAGCCAGCTGTGATTTGTCAGATAGGTTGGTTCTTGGCCAAAGTTCGTGATTCACGGTGGCTGAAGCAAAATTGCCACGAGCGAGTCAGGGTGGCAAACTCGAAAATCCTTTTTAATCAATGGAGAAACGAGCACCCTTCTCGCTACCGGCTGGGCCATAACCTGACGTTCACGAACTTTGGCCAAGAACCAACCTTTGTGACAATCGAGCATTTTTGGGAAATGACAGGTGGCATGATAACGTAGGTATAGTATGAGGTGGCCCTTTCGTCACGACCTGTGGAGCGCCTCCAGAAGCCGCTCGTGGTCTCTGGAAGGCCCAACGGCAAACCTTTCATGGCAAAGTGGCAAACCTTTCTGGCAAATCACATGTGGGCCTATCGAGGACGCTGCCGTGGGGGTAGGACGGGCGGCTGGGGCGGATGGACCTGCTGGCGCAGACTGGCTGCCAGCGCCTGGGTGATCCGCGCCTCCAGGTCCCAGGTGCTCCACGCCACGCCCCCCACGAGCCCGAGCAGCAGCGCGCCCAGGCCCACCACTACGACGAGCCCCCACGTCGGGAGCGGCGCCGTCCGGGTCGCCTGGAGCTGGCGCACCTCGTGGCGCAGCTGCTGCATCTCCTGGCGCAGCTCCTGAAGCGGCCGGGCGGCCTCGCTCAGGACCATCTGCGCTTCGTGCAAGGCAATCAGCAGCTCCTCCTCCTGGTGGTCCATACGGTCGCTCCGGGTGGTAGGGACTCCAGACCGCTCCCCTGGCGTCGTGGAGCGCGCGTGGCCCTAGAATCCCATCCCGAGATCCCGCCCCTCGTCCCGCTCGCGCTCCCGGTCGTGGTCGAAGAGCCGGACCCGCAACGCGGCGCCCTGCTGCGGCTCATCCCGCACCTGCTCCAGGAGCTGCGCCAGGCTTCGCTGCACGGCAATGCCATGCCGAGGGGCCTCACTGAGCACGCGCTCCACTTCCCGGGTACTGGCCGGGCTTCTGAACCGTCCCGTGCGCGCGTACGCCTGTTCCAAGACGTGCTCTTTCACCAGGGTGCAGTGGTAGCGCTCCAGGCCGGCGATCTCCTGGGTGAGGCGCTGGGCCTGCGCGCCCAGCTCGCGGGCACTGACGCGAGCAGGCACGTGCGTCACCGCCTGCGCGCGGGCCACACGGATACCCGCCAGTTGCTGCGCCAGGGGCATCCCCTGGCCAAGGCCCAGCTCCTGCTTCCGCTGCTCCCAATACGTGCGGGCCTGCGCCTGTTCGGCGTCCGCATACGGGCCGCGGGCGGCGCGGTGGTCCAGCACCTGCTGCATGGCTGGGGTGATCGCCTGTTTGAACTTGCGGGCGTTACTGTCCGAGGGGGCCAGCCGGGGTTCTGGCGCGCGGTCAAAGCCACGCGCCGTGAGCCGGTCCGGGTGCAGGCGTTCCTCGCGTCCGGCGCACTCCAGATGCAGATTCAGCACGTCGGTATACAGGACCCTGGAGGCCTTCACCGCGCCAAAATGACTGTACTCGCGCGCCTTCTCTGCCCCACCGCGTTCCGGATGCGCTCGGTTATAGCGGGTGAAGAAGGTTTCAGGTGAGCGCGCATATGCATCCACCACCCGGGCGGACCAGAGCACGTGCACATGGGGTTGCCGGCCCCCGTCCACGGCCAGGGGATCATGCATCGCCCAGATAGAGGGGTGCTTCGTGCCAAACGCGGCCTGAAGCACGTCGCGGGCCGCAGCCAGTTGTTGGCCACGACGCAGCTCCCGTGGCAGGGCAAATTTCCACTCCTCATAGGCGATGCCGTTGGCCCGCTCGTGGGTCTCCGCAGCACTGAAGAAGCAGCCCGGATCATCCGCGGCCCAGGTGGGCAGATTGCGCGTCTCCCAGTGCACCAGGTCCTCACGCACATGCTCGGTCCTAGCCTCCAGACCCTGATACCGTATACGGGCCTCTGCGGGGCTGTACAGTCCCGTCCGCGTGATGTACTGGATGCGCCCAGCCGCCAGGCCAGCGCCGCCGCTCTTGTGCACGGTGCGGGCAAAATGCGTGGTGGCCATCGGGCACCTCGTGTGTGCTTCAGAGGGGGTGAGGGCGTTTCTCTCTGAGAAACGCCTATTGAACTCTTAACCAACTGGCACCGCAGGGGCCACACCAGGCGAAGCCTGGGCACAGCCAGGAAGAGACCCACGGGGAGGACTGCAACGAGCGCTGAGCAGGGCGTCCAGGATGGCGACAGGATCAGGCGAATCGACCACGGCAGTAAGCACCTGAAACAGTCCCGCGAGCGTCTGGTCATCGCGGGCAAAGAGCCCGGCGTCTTCCACCAGCTTGCCGACCAGCACCCGCCGCTTGTGCAGAGCCTGTCGCTCGGCGTCACGTTGTTGCCCATGCACCTGCTTGAGGTGGGTGCGATCCGCGTCGAGCTTGGCGCGGGCGCGCGCTTCTGTCTGGGCCAAGCGTTCCGCTCGCGTCATGAGGCCTCCTTGGCGGTGGGGCGTGGGACCACCAACACATGCGGCATCCTAGCACGCTCCCACAGCGGCCACCAGGAGACACGCGCGCCTGCCCATGGAGCAAGGTCCGGACGCGGCGCTGAACATGCCAGGGACAGGAGATCGCACGGCGATGGACCACCAGGACGACGTCCCCCAGCGTCTCCAGGAGGGGACGTCGGCTGTGCAAGAGTTGTGCGACACGAGGCCTCACCCGAGAGGGCGTCGGGAGATGCAGAGCCCACCTCCCGCATCAGCGGCGGCTACAAGCCCTGGCAGCGTGGCGGGAGCCGTGCCAGGGGAAGACTGCCACCCGGCATGCCACCGCGGACGTACGCCGGCCGCAGGGTCCGGCGGCCGGCCGGGCCCGGGGGCCGCGTCCGCGCGCGCGCCGCCCGCAGCGTGTCCAAGGCCTCCGCGAGCGCCTGCAGCTCCGCCAGCGGCCAGCGCCGGAGCTGCGTCAGGGTCTTATGGAATCGTACGGCATGTTCCATAGGCAGATAGTTATATAAGACAGCAGCGGTGTCAACAGGGTAGGGTGCCCTCATTTCTTCCTAGAAAGCGATTACAGAGGGGTAGGGGGGGCGCTCCCCTTTTTATCTGCCTCTACCGTCTTTTGCCTTTCTAGGGGCATCTCAGGCGGTTTTCGGGGTATCGCCGGTATGGTCCCCTTCTTCGCTGCCATCCCCTTGGTGGGACAGGAGTCGTCCGACATCCCCCCGGAGCCGACACCTCTGGAAGAGCACCGCAGCTCCCGCTGTCAAGCGCGGCATAGCCGTCCCGTAGGGATTGGAGCGTAGCAGAGACGCTTGACAGGAGGAGGGAGCGCAGGTGCTAGGCTTGTGGTCGGCGAGAGGGGGAGGACTGCTGCTACGTGGGGGTTTTTGCCCAACGGGCGTCATGTCATGCTGGGTATGAGGGGGGTTGGGCGAAAAACCCCTGCCTGGTCCTGCGGCGTGAGGTGGAGCACAGACGGCCGGTGGTCTGCGGCGAGCACCACGGGGCATGCTTTCGACCAGCCAGACGCACCGCGCCCGGTGGGGATGTCTCGGCGGCGGTGCTGGCGGCGAAGCATAGCCCCGATCGTCTCCCCTCGCCCGCCTCTGGGTGGCTCCTTCCCTCAGGCGTGGGCTTCCTCAGAGCGCGGACGGCGGGCCGACGTTTAGGAGCCCTCCGCGGGGCGGCGCCGGCCCCGGACCTCACGCTCCTCATCAAAAATGTTCGCCAACGTCGGCGGTT
>WNFT01003765.1_pt1 | contig 13240 bp, 7 predicted proteins | sample 5400191 | NCBI WGS metagenome assembly WNFT01 (sample SAMN13153359, study PRJNA577476) | soil metagenome | isolation source: 80 cm saprolite under Madrone tree | place: USA:California | collected 2016-06-14
AGAGGCATGAGAAGATTTCAACAACAACTTATTTTGTTTGCATTGTGCGTCTCTATGGCGTTGCCCGCGGCCTCATACGCGCAGTCAACTACAGCTCAAGAGCAAAAACCTGCCTCCCCTCCCGCGCCGGCCCCTGCAGCACCGACGTCGTCACGCAGGCATCCCGCGCCGCCAAGTACAGTGAGTGTAGACGGCAGCGAAGCGATGTTCACGACCATGTGCGTGCTGCTGGCCTCGGGCTTCGAATCGAACGTGAGCGCCGACAATTGGACGGCGTTCCGGGCGCAAATGCGCGAGCGCTTGCGGCAGCAGCAGGGCCCTGCGGTGGACGCGGCACGGGAGTTTTACAGACAGCATGAGCTGCGCGATCCCGGGGCCACGCTTTCCAGGTACCTGTGGTTTGGATTGGTCTCCGGACCTGCGCCCGCATTTCAACCGCTTTTGCGCAGGGATGAATTGCCGCCGGAAGTGATCGCGCTCGAGGGTTTCAGCGAAATCCTTTCCAATTACTACCAGGAACAGAAAATCGGGCGGCTCTGGCGGCAGGTGCAGCCGATTTATAACCGCGAAATCGAGCGGCTGCATGATCCTGTCTCACAGGTCGTCTTCGTTTCGTCGGCATACCTGCGGGAAATCCTGGACCCGTCGGGGCCGCGAACGTTTTCGATCGTCGTCGAGCCACTGGTCGGGCGCATCACCAACGTGAGGAATTTTGGAGATCACTATTCGCTGGTGTTGAGCGGAGGAGAAGAGATTCCCACGGACATATTGCGTCATGCGTTTCTGCACTTCCTGCTGGACCCTTTGCCACTGATGTATGCCCACGCGACGGCCGTAAAACGTCCTTTATTTGAGAAGGCTGCCTCTGCGCCGCGCCTGACGCCGGATTCAAAAGACGACTATTCCTCTTACTTTGCGGAATGTACCGTACGCGCGGTGGAACTGAAACTCAAGCGCCTTTCCCCGGGTGAACGGGAAGCGGCGATCAGCCGAGACGATGAAGACGGCTACGTACTGGTGAGACCGCTCTTCGTGGCCCTCTCCAAGTTCGAAAACTCCGAACCTTCCATGAAGCTCTTTTTCCCGGATCTGGTCCGATCCATCGATGTTGGAGCGGAAGCCAAACGGCTGGAGTCAGTAAAGTTTGCGGCGGCAGAGACCGCCAAACTGCAGGACGACGCAGCCAACGAGGCAGTAGCGCGTCCGAAGAAATTGGCGCCAACCACGGTGCCCAATGATGCCGACGTCATCGCGGCGCTGACCGAAGGGGAGCGCCAGATAGCAGCGAAAAACGCGCGCGCTGCGGAAGCTTCTTTTCAAAAAGTGCTGACGAGATACCCGGATCAGCCGCGGGCCTGGTTTGGGATGGGCGTTGTGGCGTCACTCGATCAGGACGCGGCCAGGGCTAAGCAAGTCTTCGGGCGCCTGACAAACGGTGAACATGCCGCGACGCAAGATCCCATGGTGCTGGCATGGTCGCATGTCTATCTGGCACGCATCTATGACGCTGAAGGGAATCCCGCCGTGGCGAAAACGGAGTATGAATCCGCCCTTGCTGTGGATGGCGCGCCTGATCGAGCGAAGCAAGCCGCGCAGACCGGACTGGCAGCGTTTCGCGAAGACAAACCTGTGGCGCGGCCTTGAGCGGAAGACTATTCTTGACAAGAATAGCTAAATCCAAAGAAGGCGGCCTGGCCCAAACTGCGAAGCCGCGCAATTATTGTAACGGGAGAAAATGCATGAGAAGCAAGCGGAATAGTTGGTTTAAAGTGGCGAAGATCTTGACTTTGGCGCTTTGCGCCGGAGGAACTGTCCTGGCCCAGGGATTGCTAGGTGCTCCCGGTTCTCAGTATGGACAGGGAAGCCAGAGCCAGCAGCCGCCGGCCCAGCCGAGCGATAAGTCGAAGACTCCGGATGTTACCCCTCTGACGCTGGACACGGCGGCGCCCATGAGTGCGGAAGAGGACGCATCCTACAAAGCCTTTTTTGCCGTGCCTCCGAATGATTCGGCCAAAAAGATTGAGCTCGGTGAAGCATTTATCCAGAAATATCCAGAAAGCCGCTATAAGTCTCCGGTGTACGGCGCTTTGACCTTTGCATACGTGCAGGTTGGCAACATGCCAAAGATGCAGGAAATTGGAGAAAAAGAAATCGCGCTTGCACCCAACGATGTGTCTACCCTTGCGCTGCTGGCGCAGACGTTGCCTCGGAGCATGCACGGGAGTCCGGCTACACCCGAAAACGTGCAGGCGCTGGCAAAGGCGGAAGAGTATTCCAAGCAAGCCATCGAGATCGCGCCAACGCTCCCCAAGCCCGAGAACTTGACGGACGAAGCCTTTGCGTCCGCACGCAATCAGGCGCTTGCGATGGCTCACAGTGGGCTGGGATTGGTGTTTGTGCGGCGAGGAAAGAATGCTGAAGCAATTCCGGAACTGGAGCAGGCGATAAAGGTCGATCCGAATCCGGACCCCGTGAATTATTACTTGCTGGGGATGGCCAACAAAGCCACATCACATTTCGATGATGCCGTGACGGCATTCAACAAGTGCGTAGCCATGGGCGGCCCCATGGAGGGAAACTGTAAGGCCCAGTCGGAAGCTGCCAAGAAGCTTGGCGAAACGCAACTGAGCGCCCCGAAGTGAACCAGGCCGCGAGCGCGGCGGAACTATGCAAGAGACTATCCGAATCGCGGACGGAGCGTTTGAAGAACGTCTGGGGTACAAGTTTTCTACAAGGGAGCTCCTTGAGAGGGCGCTGACGCACAGTTCGGCAGTGCCTGAGTTGCGTGCCGCAGGTGTCGAGGTGCCTGGCTACGTCTTGCTCCCCAGGGACAACGAGCGCTTGGAGTTTCTTGGAGACGCCGTCCTCGAGCTGCTTACTAGCGAATACCTCCTGTCCACTTTTCCAGAGTGGAGCGAAGGGCAGCTGTCCAAGAGCCGCGCACGGATCGTGAATGCGAGTTCACTCGAAGCAGTGGCCAGGCGGCTGCGGCTGGGCGAGCACCTGCGCCTGGGGCGCGGGGAAGAAAAAACCGGAGGCCGGGAAAAACAGACCCTGTTGGCCGATGCGTTCGAAGCGGTGATTGCGGCCGTCTACCTGGATGCAGGCCTCGGGGCGGCGCGAGAAGTATTGCGAAAGATATTGTTCGAGCAGGCTCTGGAGGAGCGCGGCGAGCGCATCGCGGACTCCGATCGCAAGTCGGCTTTGCAGGAGCTCCTGCAGGGACAAGGGAAATCGCCGGCGGAATACCGTTTGGCGGGCGAGAGCGGGCCTGACCACCAGAAGATTTTTCAGATTGACGTTTGGATTGATGGGGAGTGCATGGCAACGGGCGAAGGCAGCACCAAAAAAGAAGCGGAGCAACGCGCGGCGCGGAGCGCATTGGAACTGCTCGGGCGCGCGGAAGCCAAGAACTGAGGCGGAATGGCGGAAGAGATACTGGCGGAAATTGTGGAGCAGGCATCGGCAAAGAAGCCGGAGCACCACGAGGATCAGACGACGATATCCGAATACCTGGAGTCCCTCCTGGTGACGGTAATCCTGGCGCTCTTCGGCACCAGTTTCATCGTTCAGGCTTTTAAGATTCCTTCGGCGTCGATGGAGGGCACGCTATTGATCGGTGACCATTTGCTGGTGAACAAGTTTGTTTTTGGCGGGACAGGAGCTTGGTACGAAAAAGTACTTCCTTATCGCCAACTCCAGCGTGGTGACATTATTGTTTTCAAGTATCCCTACGCTGATCACCAGCATTTCGTGAAGCGGGTCGTCGGTCTGCCTGGTGATCGCTTGAAGCTGGTCGACGGCGATGTCTATGTCAACGGAAAACTCTTAAATGAGCCCTATGCTGTCCATGATGCTTCAATGTTTGCTGATCCCTTCAACCACTCTTTCCCGCCCACGCGGGGCCAAATGATGTCGCCGAACGCGATCGACGAATGGAAGCGGGAGATCCGGAAATATGTTAAGGGTGACGAAATCGTGGTCCCGCCCGGGAAGTATTTCGCGATGGGTGACAACCGCGATCACAGTCAGGATAGCCGCTATTGGGGGTTCGTGGATCGCGACGCCATCATGGGGCGTCCCTTTTTGATTTACTGGTCGGTGGACGCGAAGAGCGCTGACTACAGCGGAGACAGCACCTTCTGGTCTCGATTGACTGGCATTTTGGGGACGCTGGTGCATTTGCCTTCCCGCACGCGATGGAGTCGCATGCTCCATACGGTGCATTAGGATTCCAATCCAAAGCGGAGAAACCATCCCTGGGCGATCCCTCACTTCGTTCAAGGAAACGGGCTCGGCCCCTACCTTTTTCCGCATGAGTCTGCGAAACTTCCGAGCGACATGACGACGCTTCAAAAGTGGTGGAAACCCGCGCTGGCGATCGTAGTGCTGGTCATTGTCTTGCAGGCCTGTGTTTCTCTTCTGGCGCGCACCCATCGCGTGCACGCGTATCTTGTCGAACATCTGGAAAGAGCCTTTGGGCGGCCGGTGGAAGTGGGGAGTTTCGACGCGCGGATGCTGCCCAGGCCGCGACTGGACGCCGAGGGCATTACCGTGGGTGAGGACCCCGCATTCGGCCACGAATACTTTCTTCGCGCGGAGCATCTGAGCGCCAATCTTCGCTGGATGGGCCTGCTTCGAGGCCATTTTGAATTTGGCACCATGGCGCTCAACAGGCCGAGTCTGATTCTGGTGCGAAATTCCGAAGGCCGTTGGAACCTCGAGAAGTGGCTGCCGCCGGCAAAAGTGAATCCCTCACAAAACGCGAGTGCTTATGGACCGGCCTCGCCGGTTGCTTCGGTGAACCGGCTGGAAAAAATCGAGTTCGAAGAAGGAAGAATCAATTTCAAGACCGAGGATGACAAACAGCCTTTTGCATTCACGAATGTCTCTGGGACCGTGGAGCAGATCTCGCCGGGACGCTGGCAATTGCAACTGGCAGCTCAGCCCTGGCGCAGCGGAGTTTCACTGCAATCGGCGGGAACGATTAGAGTCTTCGGCGACTTGGCAGGGACTTCCGCACGGTTGCAGCCCGCGGAATTCACTTTGCATTGGAGCGAGGCGTCGCTGGCGGATGTCTTCCGGCTTTTCCGCGGACAGGATTACGGAGTGCGCGGCATCTTTACTCTGGATGCTACTGCCAAGAGTGGGATCGCCAAGGGAGATGGGCCAGGAGACTGGAAGATTTTGGTGCAAGGGCGCGCCAGGCAGATCCACCGCTGGGACTTGACGGAGCGCGCGGACAATCCCCGCTTGAATATGAATGTGAAGGGACATTGGAACGTGGGCACGGGGAACCTGGCAGCGGAGGAAATCGCCGTGGAGGGGCCGAGATCAAATCTTCGCGGCATGTTCCGTTTCGCTAGCGGAAGCGTACCCTCGATGGAATTGCGGCTGGATTCGATGGGGATTCAGGCCTCCGATTTGTTGGCCTGGTATCGCGCTTTTCATTCCGACGTGGCAGAGGGCGTGACGGCGGAACAGTATTTCACGGGGGGAATGATCCTTCGTGGATGGCCACTGACGCTGGAATCGGCGGCGCTTTCAAGCCGTGGGGGAATCGTAACGGTGCCCGGTTTCGCGGAGCCTGTGCACATCGGGCCTGTGACCGGAGGCCGCGAGCGGGGCGTGCTGATGCTTGGGCCGGTGCGTGTTGCTCTCGGAGGCGAGCTTCGCGACGTCGTTGCGCCAAAGCGGCGACGTGTGGCGCTGGCGATGGACAACGCCGCGGACCTGACGTTGGCGCAGGACCTGAACTCGCAGGCTGGAAGCATCAGCATTGAAGGAAACTTCACCACAGTGGAAGATTTTCTGAGACTATCCGCGGCGTTCGGGCATTCGCTGAACCACGGATGGGAAATGACCGGCCAGGCGACAGCCGTCACGAAGTGGGAGTGGAAGCAGCCAGTCGACGGCCGATGGGATGGCAGGATTGGTTTTAAGAAAGCGAGTTTGACGGTGGCCGGGCTGAACCAGCCGCTGAAAATATCCGAGGGTGAGTTGGATTGGATTGAGGGGCGTCGCGTCGCGCGTGTGGTAAGAGTGGAAGGGTTTGGAGGGACCTGGACGGGAAATATCGAGGAAGCGCCAAAGCCCGATCGTGAAAACGAGGCTAACTGGAGCTTTCACTTGTACGCCGACCAATTGGACGCGGCTGACCTGGATCGCTGGGTCGGACCGCGGGCGCGGCCGAGTTGGTTGCAGCGGCTCCTGCCATCGCTGATGGGCGGATCGACACCAAGCACGCCCGCAAGTGAGCTGGTGCGCCGCGTGAGCGCAGAAGGTGAGCTGGGCATTACTCACCTGACCGTCGAAAAGTTGAAACTGGAAAAATTGCTGGCCAAAGGCTCTCTCCACGATCTCAAACTGGACGTCAGTGAAGCCCAGGCTGAATGGGCGGGCGGCAAGGTTCATGCAAAAATAAATGCGAAGTTTTCGCCACGCCCGGTTTATGAGATCGCCACCGAATTGGAGCGTGTGAACTTAGCGCAACTCCCCGGGGCCGGGCGCATCGCTGAGCGGTTGGGCGGCGTGGCATCGGGGACGTTAAAGGTGAAAACCGAAGGCGTGGGCCGTGACGAGCTCCTGCACAAGCTGGCTGGGCGCGGCGATTTCCATTTGAACAACGTGGAATTTCGCGGCTGGGACGTGAACGCTAGCGTTGCGGATGGCGCGGCACACACCGGAGTCTCGCGCTGGGCCACCGGAGAAGGCTCGCTTCGTTTGGAGGATAACCACATCTTGCTACAAGACTTTCACCTCGACGCCGGAAAGCAGTTGACGCTTGTGAATGGAACACTCAGTTTCGGGCGTAACGCCAACCTGGCAATCGAGACGGCCGGTATGCGTAAAAGCAAGGATCGCAGCACGAGTGATTCCAGAACTGGAAACGTACTGAAGATTTCAGGTCCCCTCGATGGACCAAACATTTCCGTGGAAAAGGCGGATGTCCGTCAGCCCGCCGACTGAGTCTCGAAAGATTTCTGAATATCTGCGAATGACATCACGAAGGGAGAGGATCGATGAATCGTCTGGCTCTTTTGTGTGCAGCGTGTCTGTTGATTCTGGTGCCGCGGGCGAGCGCGCAAAAACCGTTCACGTTGGAGCAGTTGCTAAGCGCGCCCTTCCCAGCGGATTTGACCGCGGCGAAAAAAAGCAATCGCGTCGCTTGGACGCTTAATCAAGAAGGCCGCCGGAACATCTGGGTTGCCGAAGGACCGAGTTTCGCGACGCGGCAACTAACGAAGTACGACGAGGATGACGGGCAGGAATTGTCAGGAGTAAATTTTTCTGCTGACGGCAATACGATTGTCTATGTGCGCGGCGAAGGGAAGAACGTGGCCGGCCAAGTGCCAAATCCCACCAGCAATCCAGCCGGAGCGGAACAGATTGTCTGGACTGTGGCGTGGAGTGGAGGCGATCCCAAGCGCGTGGACGCCGGTCATTCAGCGGAGATTTCTTCACGCGGAATCATCTCATACGCAAAGGATGGGCAGATCTGGCTCGCGCCGCTGGATGGAGCGGACAAGCCACAGCAACTTGTGGCGCGCGGACAAAACTTCGACGCGCACTGGTCTCCGGATGGAAGCCGATTGTCGTTTGTTTCGGCGCGCAGCGATCACGCCTTCATCGGTGTTTATGAAGTCGCCGCGAAGACCGTGCGCTTCATAGCGCCTTCTGTGGATTCCGACGGTGATCCCGTGTGGTCGCCAGACGGCAACCGCATCGCGTTTGTACGGCGTCCGGCAGAGGCACGTGACACGCCGCAGGGTTACTTCATCGCGCCGGACAAAATTCATCCGTGGGCCATTTGGGTGGCCGACGCCTCCGCAGGAGCTGCGAAAGAAATCTGGCACAGCAGCGCCACGCCGCAGGGCTCGTTTCCGTACATGGCGGACGATACCGGCGGCGGCGCCATCAATTGGGCCGCCGACAATCAACTCGTCATTGCCTCCGAACAAGACGGCTGGCAGCACCTTTACGCGCTTTCCGCCGAGGGAGGAGCGCCGAAGCTGCTCACGCCAGGGAATTGCGAAGTAGAACAATGGTCTTTCACTCCGGACAAGAAGTCGGTTTTGTTCAACTCAAATTGTAACGACACCGACCGCCGTCACGTGTGGACCGTGTCTGTTGCTGGAGGCGGCGCTTCACAACGTACCATGGGTCAGGGGAATGAGTGGAGCCCGGTAGCCCTCGCCGATGGATTGAACTACTTTTACATTGGTTCAGATGCGACTCACCCTGCACGCCTGTTTAGGAGCACGCTCGCAACGGACACCACCACGGTTGGTGTGGCACAGGACACCTGGCCGCATGACTTTCCTTCGGACAAGCTGGTCGTGCCGCAGCAAGCTATTTTCAAATCAACCGACGGATCGGGAATTCACGGGCAGATTTTCTTGCCCAAATCCGCAAAGCCCGGCGAAAAGCTCCCGGCGTTGATTTTCCTTCATGGTGGGTCCATGCGGCAGATGCTCCTCGGCTGGCATTACATGTACTACTACTCGAATTCCTATTCGATGAATGAGTACCTCGCTAGCCGTGGCTACATCGTCCTCGCACTGAATTATCGCAGCGGCATTGGCTACGGTCGTGCGTTTCGCGAAGCCCCCGGCCGCGCGGGCCGCGGTACGACGGAGTATCAGGACGTGGTAGCCGCTGGAAAATATCTGCAGAGCCTGACCAACGTCGATCCAAAACGCATCGGATTGTGGGGCGGAAGTTACGGTGGTTATTTGACGGCCCTGGGTCTGGGCCGCAATTCCGATATTTTTGCTGCCGGCGTGGATTTACACGGCGTGCACGACTGGCCAACCGACAACTGGGACGGAAAGAATATCCCCCCGGAACTCAACAAGCTCGCGCATGATTCTTCGCCCGTAACGGCCGTGAATACCTGGAAGTCACCAGTCCTGTTTATTCACGGCGACGACGACCGCAACGTCTATTTCACCCAGACCGTCGATCTCGTCGCGCGGCTCCGCGAGAAGGGCGTCGAGATCGAACAGCTCATTTTCCCCGACGACGTCCACGATTTTCTGCTACACAAGAATTGGCTGGCGGCTTATCACGCGGCGAGTGATTTCTTTGACCGTCATTTCAAAGCTCCTCGAAGATAGTGCTTCCCTTGGGTTGAGGTGCGCGCACTTGGACCGGTCTCCGATCACTTGCGAGGCAGCAGCGCCTGCGATGAAACGCAAACTACAACGCCTTGCCGGAGTATTCCTGCTTGCGGCCGCCACTCTCGGCGCCGGGGACAAGCGCGTCCATCTCCTCCCCAAATTGCAGTGTGGCCAAATCATCATCTATCTGATCCGCTTTCAGGCCGATAAAAACGTCAAGTCCGAAAGTAAAGTTGTCGTGCCCTTGGCCCCGAACGCAGCGCAAATCGACGCGCACGGCTTGCTGCGAATCGAGGTCCTGGATGTAAAACAGATAGACGCCAAGGCGGAGATTCGCGCGCGAGCTAAGTTTCTGAACCTGGACTCGGGCGTGTGGCTGAAGAAGCCGGGTCAGAAGAAGCCTGCTTGGGACGCACAACTTGTCGACCCCGATGGCAAGACCATCGAGTTCACCATTTCTCCGGACGGCTCGGTGAACGACCTAAAAGGTTTGGATTCTCTTTTTCCCGATCAGCAGCAAGCCTGGCAGCAATGGGTGGCCCGTTTTGCGCTTGCCTGGACGCTTCCTCCCGACGGGGTAAAGTCCGGCGAAAAATGGAAGTTTGATCAATCGGAACAGGCTGCGGCACCGATCGCAGGATTGCAATGGGCGCGGCAGTCTCACTACGTGAGAGATGAGCCGTGTCAGGCAACTCAACTCTCTCTCATGGGGGATGTCTCCGCGTCCGCCGGCCCGCCCGATACTTGCGCGGTGCTGCTCACGAACTCAACTCTAAATCAGAAATCTTCCTCGAAGAACGCGACCCCCCAAGATTTCAAACTTCACGATTTGCGGACCATGGGAACCGCCAAAGGCGCCAGCGAGATCATCACTTATATTTCCCTGAAGAGCGGCCTCGTCGTGCGCGCCACGGAAGAGACCGCCCAATTCATGGACGTAGTGGTGGCCACCGCCGACGGCTCAAATGGTGTGCGCTACAAAGTTGACGCCAAGAGCCACTCCGAAGTCCTGCTCGTGACGCAGACGCCACTTACTTATCCCTGATTCGAAACTGCTGGTCCTTTTCGTTTTCGAAGGCAGATCTTGCATGCCGGAGTATAATGTAGGTTTCGCCAGCGGCCGACGAAGCTGCAGGAGACTCTTCCCATGAATTTCAAGCTGCACAGTAATTATCAACCGCGCGGAGACCAGCCTGCGGCGATTGATCAGCTCTACCGCGGCGTCGAAGCCGGCGACAAGCATCAAGTGCTCCTCGGCGTTACCGGCTCTGGAAAAACCTTCACCATGGCCAAGGTGATTGCGCATGCCAATCGCCCCGCATTGGTGCTGGCCCACAACAAAACGCTTGCGGCGCAGCTCTATCACGAGTTCAAAGGGTTCTTCCCGGAAAATGCCGTCGAATATTTCGTCAGCTACTACGATTTTTATCAGCCCGAAGCCTACGTTCCCTCTGCGGACATCTACATCGACAAGGAAGCCACCATCAACGACGAGCTGGACAAGCTGCGCATGAGCGCCACGCGTTCGCTCTTCGAACGCCGCGACGTTGTGATCGTCGCCTCCGTCTCTTGCATTTACGGCATTGGCTCGCCCGAAGCGTATTACGGCATGCTCGTTACATTGGAAAAAGGGCAGCAGTCTTCGCGCGAAGCGCTCCTTCGGCGCCTCGTGGAAATCCAATACGAGCGCTCGGAGCATTTGCGGCGTGGAACATTTCGCGTGCGTGGCGACATGATCGAAATTTATCCTCCCTACCAGGACGAAGGATTCCGCCTCGAAATGTGGGGCGAGCAGATTGATATGATCCGTCAGATCGATCCGCTCACAGGCGAAGTCAACTCAGGTCAAGAAGATCTCCCGCGCGTCACGATTTTTCCGAAGACCCATTATGTGATGCCCCAGGAACAAAGAGATCGCGCTATTGTCACCATTCAGGAAGAGCTTTGGTGGTGGAAAAAAGAACTCGAGAAGCAGGGAAAATTCGTCGAAGCCCAGCGCGTCGTGCAGCGCACCATGTTTGACATCGAGATGATGCGCACCATCGGCTACTGCCACGGTGTCGAAAATTACTCGCGCCATCTCAGCGGGCGTTTGCCCGGTGAAGCGCCCCCGAGCTTGCTGGATTACGTGCCGCAGGACTATTTGCTGTTCATCGATGAATCGCACCAGACGGTTGGGCAGGTGCGCGGGATGTTCAACGGCGACCGCTCGCGCAAGCAGACGCTGGTGGATTACGGCTTTCGCATGCCTTCGGCACTGGACAACCGCCCGCTCACGTTCGAAGAATTCGAACACCGCGTCAATCAAGTTGTCTACGTCTCCGCAACGCCCGGACCTTACGAGCTGACCAAGTCTGGCGGTGTGGTCGTCGAGCAGGTCATCCGCCCAACGGGGCTGGTGGACCCGCAGGTGGAAATTCGCCCCGTGAAGGGCCAGGTCGATGATCTCCTGGAAGAGATTCGCGTGCGCGCGGAAAAAAACGAACGTACTCTCGTGACCACCCTGACCAAGCGCATGGCGGAGGATTTGTCCGAGTATTTCACCGAGATTGGCGTCCGCTGCCGGTATCTGCACTCGGAAGTCGAAACGCTGGACCGCATCAAAATCTTGCGCGATTTGCGGCGCGGCGAATTTGACGTGCTCATCGGCATCAATCTATTGCGCGAGGGTCTGGACTTGCCGGAGGTGTCGCTGGTAGCCGTTCTCGACGCCGACAAGGAAGGCTTCTTGCGCAGCACCACCTCGCTGATTCAAACGATTGGCCGTTGCGCCCGGCACGTGGAAGGCCGCGCGATTCTGTATGCCGATCGCCGCACCGATTCCATGAATCAGGCTATAGACGAAACGAACCGCCGCCGCGCAAAGCAAGTCTCCTACAACAAGGAAAATGACATCACGCCGATGTCCATCATTAAGTCCGTGGACATGGATCTGGCGCGCATCGTCGAAGCCGACTACGTAACCGTGCCTCTCGATGATGCCGGTTTGGATATCGCTGCGGCCAACATCAAGAGCGAAAAACAGTTGGCCGAGATGCTCCAGCAGCTTGAGTCCCAAATGCGCGAAGCCGCCAAAAAGTTTGAATTCGAAAAAGCCGCCCAGCTCCGCGACCGCATCCGCTCGCTCAAGCAGCGCGATCTGGCTGGCCAATTCTCCACGGAATCCGCTTCTGCTTCCGTTCCCGCCGACTGAGCAAACTAAACCACCCCGCGCTTCAGTTCCTCCAGCGGATAAAACGTGTCGCGCCAAACGATCCCACCCTGCTTGAGCGTGACAATCGTTGACCGCAGCAGCATGTAGCCGAACAAGATCGCCCCGAGCGGATGCGTGAACGCGTACAGCGGCGAGACGCGCATGCCAATATCCACGCCGGCGTGGAAGCAAAGCGCAATCACCAATGCGGTTGCCGCGAAAATGCGCATCCACCCGTGGCCGAGCAAGACGCCAAGGACTGGCGCGATGTTCATGAGCGCAAGCCCGGTAATGGCCATCGCCACCAGCCCCACGTTGTAGCCCAGTCCGGCAAAAAAGTTCTTTGTCACGCCTCGAATCAAATTGCCGAGTCCCGCGTGCCACCGCACGGTGACGAAATCCTGCGCAACGCCTGCGCCGGAACGAAACCCCGATTGCTTGACGATTTTTCCCAGCTTCATATCGTCCACAACTTCCATCGCCAGCCGCCGATGCGTTCCACTCCCTTCATATGCGGAACGCTTCAGAAGTTGAAACGCTCCTACTCCGATATACGCTCGCGAATTCGGATTGGCAACGCGATGAGGATCGGTTGCCATGTTAAAAGCCATTCCAAAAAAAGTAATCAGCACGGTCTCCCAGAAGCCAACCATCTCCACATCACCCATCAGTGTAAGGTGATCGAGATTGCGCGTTTTCGAAAGAGCCACGGCGCGGCGGAGTACGTCGGGCTTGAATCGCACATCGGCGTCAGTAAAGAGCAGCCAATCTCCTGTAGCGGCTTCATAGGCTTTCTGCAGAGCGTGCGGTTTCCCGAGCCAGCCGGCCGGTAGTTGCGAGATGTGCACGACTCGCAGCCGCGAATGCGCCGCAGCGAAGTCGTCTAGGATGCGTCCAGTTGCATCTTTCGATCGGTCATCAACGG
>WNFT01003766.1_pt1 | contig 13239 bp, 10 predicted proteins | sample 5400191 | NCBI WGS metagenome assembly WNFT01 (sample SAMN13153359, study PRJNA577476) | soil metagenome | isolation source: 80 cm saprolite under Madrone tree | place: USA:California | collected 2016-06-14
CGTACACGGCTTTTCTCAATAAAGATGGACTGCGTGGCGCGCGACTTGGCGTCATTCGGGAGCCTTTCGATCCGAAAACCGACACGGCTTCTGATGACTACAAAAAGGTCAAGGCGGTCCTGGATAAGGGGCTTGCCGATCTGAAGAGACTCGGAGCCGAAGTGGTTGATCCCTTGACGATCCCCGACTTGAAAGATCGCGTGAAGAAGACGTTTGACGACAACGTCTTCGAGACCGAGCAAGCCATCGAAGGTTACCTGGCGAAGCATCCCAATGCTCCGGCGAAGACCTTGCGGGAAATCCTTCTGACTGGAAAAGTCGTGCCGTCGCGATCTACCCGACTCGTGACAAACGTCGGAAGGACGACGGACGAACCCGGATACCTGAAGGTTCTGTTATTGAGGGAAGAGACCCGGCAAATCGTGCTGCAATTGATGGCCGACAATCGCCTGGACGCGCTGGTATATGCCACTTTCGATTACCCGCCAGTCGTGATTCGTCCGGACGCTATGACCAACCCCTCGTTTGCGGATCTGGCGGACCCCGGCAACAACCGGCGTCTCGCCCCGATCCTCGGCTTTCCGGCGATCAGCGTGCCGGCGGGCTTCACCGCCGACGGGCTACCGGTGGGGATCGAGTTTATGGGGAGACCGTTCGCGGAACCGACGCTGTTCAAGGTTGGCTATGCCTACGAGCAAGCCACGCACAACCGAAAGCCGCCCGCGACGACTCCGCAGTTGCGAGGCGAGCCGTAGGCGCAGGATGCAGAAAAACTCGGATCGAGCAACTGTAGCGGCGCTCTATGAGCGCCGGTTTTTCCTGGAATCAACGAAATACCGGCGGTCATAGACCGCCGCTACAGCACTCTTGACCCGGTCTGGCGTGAACGGCACCTGACGCAGCCGGACACCGGTAGCGTCGAAGATAGCGTTGCACAATGCGGCAGCCACAGGAACGGTTGCCAGTTCGCCTGCGCCGGACGGCTCGACGTCGCGTTGATCAAGCAACACGGTCTCGATGTCGGGCACGTCCGGGAACCTCAACACCGGATACGATTGCCAATCCAGGCTCGTGACGTGAGATCGGTCGAACTTCACGGCCTCGAAGAGGCTGCGACTGACCCCCTGAAGCACGGCCCCTTGAACCTGATGCCTGAGCCCGCGCGGATTGATGATTCGGCCGCAAGCGGTCGCGATGACGATCTTCGAAACACGAACGCGGCCGCTGGCCCGATCGACCTGCACGTCTGCCACGATCGTTGCGCGTTTCTCCGGGCCGTGCTCGCCGAAGGCGATTCCGCGCCCGCTCAAGACCCCCTGGCGAGCATTTGGTCGGGGTGATGGCCGGGTCTGCCAGCCGGCCTTTTGCACTGCGGCGTTGAACACGCGCAATGCCATCGCATCCTTTAGTAGATAGCGACGACGGAATTCGACGGGATCGGCATGCTGGTCAGCGGCGATCTCGTCGATGAAGGATTCGATCGCGAAGGTGTTCTGTATGCGTCCCGGCGCTCGAAGATAAATCGACCGAAACAGCTCCTCGGTGAAATGGGCCGACGTCCGCACGTTGGTGAACTCATAGGACGGCGTATACGGACCTCCCGAAAGCCGATCCCAATCCGGATTCCCACCGGCGAGACGCCAGGCGAGGGAGTTGCCGGACTCACCTCGCGAATGACTCTGCGACCATTGTTGAAAGTCGAACGCGATGATACGACCCTGTGCATCCAGGCCGGCTTGAACGTCCATGGTCATTGCGGGGCTCATTGGCTCCCAGCCGTGTTCATCGTGGCGCATCCATTGCACACGCACTGGTCTTCCGACTTGCTGCGACAGCAACGCCGCATCAGCGGCGGCGTCGTCGCAGCCCAATCTGCCGTATGAGCCGGAAGCTTCCACCCAGATAAAGCGGACGCTGTCGAGCGGAAGACCCAGCATTCTGGCCAGATTCCGGCGATCGCCCTGGATCCACTGTGAGCCCGACCAGATTGTGGCCCGTCCCTCACGAACGTCCGCCACTGCGCAGGACGGACCGAGCATCGCGTGAAGCTGTACTGGATATGTATAGGTGGCTTTGAAGACCCTGGCCGCGCTCGCCAGCGCGGAGTCCACGTCACCGGAATTCTTCGCTACCTCGGTCTTGACCAGCCTGGCGCCGCGAACCGCCTCATAGAGATCTTGATAATCCGGCAGAATTCGGCCTCCCGTCCACTCTACCTTCAACAGTCGGGCCGCCTCGATAGCCTGCTCTTCGCGTTCGGCGACCACACCCAGGAAATCGGCTTTTCTGACGACCTGGACCGGTCCGGCAATGCTGCTCAGGGAGCGGTCATCGAAGCTGACGAGGCTGCTGCCGATCATAGGGGGCCGAATCACGCGCCCGTGAAGCATCCCTGGGACGCGAACGTTATGCACGTACGGAAATGAAGCGGTGACCTTGGCGGGAACATCCACCCGCGGAATGGACTTGCCCACGAGGCGCAACTCATCGGGTCGTTTGAGGCGAAGCCCGCTTGATGCGGCGGGCTGGGCAAGCCCGCCTTCGATCTTTTGTTCGAGCCGGGTCATGAAGCGATGTCCGCCAATCAATTCAGCGTAAGAGATCTGCTTCGAAGAAGTTCGCACTCGAACGATTCCGTTCGTGACCTCGAGCTGATCGACAGGCACGCTGAATCGACTCGCAGCCATGCTCAGCAGTGCCCGGCGAGCTTCAGCAGCGGCGATTCGCAGAGGTTGAGCGCCCTGGGACGCGTTGCTGCTGGCCGTCGATTTTCCCTGATCCGGAGTCAGTTCCGTGTCGCCCATGACCACCTTGACGCTCTCGAAAGGCACGTCCAGCTCGTCGGAAATCAGTTGGCCGAACGCCGTCTCGATGCCCGTGCCCATGTCGATCCGGCCGGTGTAGACGGTTACCTTGCCGTCACGTCCGATTGAAAGCCACGAATCGAGCTCCTCGGGAATCACCGGCTTCGCAGACAGCGTCGCGGGCGCTGCTGTTTGACTCCACACAACTGCCGGAGGAATTACACTGCGAAGGCTGAAGCCAACGATCAACGCGTCGTACGCTTTCCGCACGAATTCTCTACGGCTGACCGGCTTCATACCTTGACCCGATGTTGCGCGGCGCGCTTCACGGCTCGCATGATTTCCAGATGGGTTCCACATCTACACAGGATGCCGGCCAGCGCCTGCCGAATCTGATCGTCTGTGGGACGAGGGTTGTCGTCGAGGAAGGCCTTCGCGGTCATGATGACACCGTTGATGCAGTACCCGCATTGCGCTGCCTGCTCGTCGATGAAGGCTTGCTGAACGGGATGAGGATGCTCGAGGGTTCCGAGCCCCTCCAGCGTGAGGATCTCTTTGGCTTCGGCAGCCGACACTGGAGTGACGCACGAGCGGATGGGTCTGCCGCCCGCAATGACCGTGCACGTCCCGCACTGCCCGAGCCCGCACCCGAACTTCGGCCCGTCCAGTCCAAGGTCGTTTCTCAGGACGTACAGCAGCGGAGTTGCCGGAGCGACGTCGACAACTGCCGCCCGTCCGTTGACTCGGAGCTCGATCCTCATCTTGACCTCGAGCGTCTATCCTAAAGCTGCTTACTCGGCGTGGTCAACTCTTGACGCTCCAACGAACAGACGGTGCTTCCACCTTCACTGCCTGGTGGTTCAGGTAGTTCAGCCAGCCCCCGAAGCGAGTGATCTCGACGGCTCCGCTCAGCGCGAAAGGTTCGCACAGGAAGCCCTTGACGGTTTGGCCGTCATCCAACACCACATTGCCGATGACCAGGGGCGCAGGCATAGCGGCCACAAAGCCGCCGAACTGGTTCTCAGGTACGGCCCAAACCTCAACCTCGATTCCCCAGCCGTTCAGGTCAGGTTCCCGCACAAGTCCAGGCTTCGGCGGTGCCGTATCTTTCAACGCAAACAGACGATAGTCCGGCGCAGTGCGGCAAGATTTCACCAGGCGTGCGCCACGCTCGATCAATTGATGATTTAGAAGTTGCCCGCTGAGATGAGCGCCCGCGACGGCGACAAGCACGCAGCCGGGCAGCTCCGAGGTTCGACTTGCACGCTCTCCAAGAAAGCGCCCCGCCAGGCGGAGCAGCGCCTCGTCGGAAAAAGCCGGCCCGATGAGTGAAACTCCGAAAGGCAATCCATCCGTACGGAAGCCTCCCGGCACTGCAACGGCCGCCAGGTCCATGAGATTGACGAAGTTTGTGTAGTAACCCAGGTTCGAATTAAGACGTATCGGATCCGCGTCAACAGCCTCGAGCGTGTAGATCGTGCCCGCTGTCGGCAGCAGCAGGACGTCCATCAGCGACCACTGAACCATCGCTCGCCGCTTCAGTTCCTCGAGCTTGTACGCAGCGCGATATGCATCCACTGCGAAATACTTCGTGCTGCCCATGATGATTTCAGCCACGACTTTGTGGACACCCTTCGATTCACGCATCAGGAAATCGCCCACCGCCGCGAAACGTTCTGCAACCCATGGACCTGCGTACAGGAGCTGTGCCGCATCACGAAAGACACCGAAATCGATCGGCACCCGAATACCGCCCATCTGCTGCAGCTTTCGGATCGCCTGCTGGAAGAGATCCGGCGTCTCGTCGTCACCGAAGAATTTGAGATCGGAATCATCCGGCACGCCGAACCGGAACGGGCCCTTCAACCACGGGGCTGCGTTGGCGCCCGGAGTAACAGTACGAGAGTAGGGATCATCGGCATCGAACCATTGTGCGACTTGCCACACCGCGTTCGCGTCCCCCGCGGTGGCCGCGAAAATGGAAACACAATCGAGCGAGCGGCAAGCCGGCACAACCCCGGTTGTACTGAGTAAACCACGGCTTGGCTTCAGGCCCACAATGTTGTTGAAGGCTGCCGGCACACGTCCGGAGCCTGCGGTATCCGTCCCGAGCGCGAATGCACAATAGCCTTTCGCCAGGGCTACCGCCGAGCCCGCACTCGAACCGCCCGAGATGTAGCGCGAGTCGAAGACGCTCGAACAGGCCCCATACGGAGAACGCACACCGACCAGTCCTGTCGCGAACTGGTCCATATTCGTCTTGCCGATGAGAATGGCGCCGGCATCCAGCAGCCGCTGGACTACAGGAGCTGTAGCCGCCGGTATGTAGGCGAACGACGGGCACCCGGCCGTAGTCGGCATACTCTGAACATCGATGTTGTCTTTTACGGCGAACGGCACTCCGGCGAATGGAAGCGAGAGATCGACGCTCTTGGCGCGGTCAATGGCCTGGCGCTCGTTTGCAAGCGATATCCAGACGGGAAGTTCGCCATCCGCGCGTATGCGGGCGAAAATTTCCTCGATTACGGCAGCCGGCTTCCTCGCGCCGCTCAAATAGTGTTCTTTCAGATCTGCTATGGTCATCATCTCTGAAACTCCATCGCTAGCCGCGGAGCGGCGACAGAGTGTAGCCCCGGGCGAGAGCCCGGGGTTTTCTTTCGAAACGGTCTCAGCCCCGGAGGGCGAAAGAGTCCGCGCAATCTTTCGCCCCTCCAGGGCTGCGTTCGAAAACGACAGGTACCCCGGGCTTGCGCCCGGGGCTACACTCTGTCGCCGCTCCGCGGCTGAATACGGACGCGGGTTTCAAAGCTGTACCCGCAAGGTTGCGAGGGTCTGGCCGGCGTTGACCATGCCGCCTCGTGTGCAGTGAACGACTTCAATGACTCCCTCCGCAGGAGCCACGACAATAAATTCCATCTTCATCGCCTCCAGCACCACAATTCTTTCCCCCGCCTCCACGCGCTGGCCCGGCTCCACGGCCACTTGCCACACGCTCGCGGTCATTGGCGAGCGCACCGCTTCACAACCTTCCGGAATGCCTGCCGGCGGGGCGGCCGGCGCTTCTTCCGGCGGTTCGACAAACTCCGGCTGGCCGGCGGCCGCCCATCGCTCGCGTTCGGCCAGGAAAGCGGCCTGCTGATTCTTCTTGAATACCGCCGCCTCAGAAGTGATACCCCGCAGGAAGGCGTGATAGTCGCGCAGCTTGAAGTCGGTTTGCTCGATGTCGAGCCCGTACTTCCCCCGGGGAAATGCGTCGCGCATCTCGAGGAGTTCCTCGGCCGAAACCGGAAAGAACCGAATCTGATCGAAGAAACGCAGCAGCCATGGCGTGCCGGGCTCGAACTCCGGCGTGCTGCGGTACGTATTCCACATTTGAACCGTGCGCCCTACAAATTGATAGCCTCCCGGACCTTCCATGCCGTAAACGCAGAGGTAGGCTCCCCCGATCCCGACGGAGTTCTCCGCTGTCCACGTGCGCGCCGGGTTGTACTTCGTGGTCACCAGGCGGTGCCGCGGATCCAGTGGCGTTGCGACGGGCGCCCCAAGATACACGTCGCCCAATCCCATCACGAGATAACTCGCGTTGAACACGATGTGCCGTACGTCTTCAATCGAAGCGAGCCCGTTGATGCGGCGGATGAACTCGATGTTGCTCGGACACCACGGTGCATCCGGCCGCACCGACTGCATGTACTTGCGAATAGCAAGCTGAGTCGCCGGATCATCCCAGGATAACGGCAGGTTGACCACTCGCGTGGCGAGCGTGATGTCGTCGAGATCCGGCAGAGACTTTTCGCAGGCCTCCAGGCAGGCAATCAGTTTCTCACGCCGCAGCAGGCGGCTGTCGTAGTGCACCTGCAGAGATCGGATGCCCGGCGTAATGTCGATAACGCCGCGCAGATGCTGCTGCCGCAGCATCTTCTCGAGTTCGTGAACGCGAAAGCGCAGATTGAGATCGAGTACGTTGGGGCCGATTTCGATCAGGAGATAACGATCGCCGGAAGCGCGATAGACAGTGCCTTCATGCTCGTGCAAAATCGCCGATTCGGGTGCTTCAGCGGGCTCACCAAAGGCGCGCCACCCTCTGCCGGGCGCGGTGAAAGAGGAAATCGCGTTGTCGAGGTCCTGTTCCATCCGCCGCGCTTCCGGCTCGGAGATGCGGACAAAACGAATGGTGTCGCCCGCGCAAAGCTGGCCGATCTTCCAGACGTCGGCGTGCGCGACGACAACCGGGCACACGAATCCACCAAGACTCGGGCCATCGGGACCGAGGATAACGGGCATATCGCCTGTGAAGTCCATGGCGCCGACGGCGTAGGCATTATCGTGCAGGTTGGACGGGTGCAGCCCGGCTTCACCGCCATCTTTGCGCGCCCACTTCGGCCTGGGACCAATCAGACGCACACCGGTACGGTCCGAGTTGTAATGCACTTTCCATGACGCGGAGAACATCATTTCGATGTCTTCTTCCGTGAGGAAATCCGGAGATCCGTGGGGACCGTACAAAACGCTGATCTGCCATTCATGGGAATATCGCGGAATGAGCGAGTAGGGTAACGGGGCAGAGGGCGAAGACAAAGGCTGATCGTGCAGCCACCGCAACATGTCGCCTGTGCGAAGCGTGCGCCCGGCGTGTCCGCCGAATCGGCCGAGGATGAACGTCGCCCGGCTTCCGAGATACTCGGGCACATCGATGCCCCCGCGGACGGCAACGTATGCGCGAGCGCCCGCCTGGGTAGCCGAGCCCAGCTGCAGAATCGAGCCGGCCTGCACTTCGATCGCGCGCCAGCAAGGCACCTGTGTGCCATCGAGTCGCGCGGCCATGTCCGCTCCCGTAATCGCGATGAGCGCATGCGAATGGAAGCGGAGCGTGGGCCCCGTCATCGTGCATTCGAATCCCGCCGCGGATTCCGGATTTCCCACAAGCCGATTGGCCATCCGGAAGGCAAGCATGTCCATAGGTCCCGAAGGCGGTACGCCCACGTGCCAGAAGCCCTCGCGGCCCGGATAGTCCTGAATCGTAGTCTGCATACCCGGTTCCAGGACCTCAACCGCACGAGGGTGGTACGTTATGCGGCCGAGAAAACTCGTTGGAAATCCGCCCGCGCGGAATTCGGGATCGGCAATGACGCGGCGAAGGTAATCGAGATTGGTTTCCAATCCTTCGAAGCGTGCGATTTCCATCGCTTCGCTGAGGTGCGCCACGGCCTGTTCCCTGTTGTCTGCTCGCACGATGATTTTCGCGAGCATCGGATCGTAGAACGGCGTCACATCGGTTCCGTTCTCAACCCAGGTTTCACATCGCGCATTCCTCGGAAATAGAACTTCGGTCAGGAGCCCGGTGCTCGGCCGGAATCCGTGGGCCGGATCTTCGGCATAAATGCGTACCTGGATCGACGCGCCATAGGGCTCCGGGCGAATCGTTTCGAGAGGAGGCAGGTCACCCGAGCCCAGTCGCACCATCCATTCGACGATGTCCACACCGGTCACCTCTTCGGTAACGGCGTGTTCGACCTGGAGCCGCGTGTTGACTTCAAGAAAGAAAAACTCTTCGCAATCGGAATCATAGAGAAACTCCACAGTGCCTGCCGAGCGATAGTTCAAGGTTCGGACCAGGCGCTCTGCGGTTTCACAGAGCCGCCGGCGCATATCGGGCCGTATGCCCTGAGCGGGTGTCTCTTCGATGACTTTCTGGTTGCGGCGCTGCGCGGAGCAATCGCGTTCGCCCAGCGCGAGCACGCCGCCAAGTCCGTCGCCGAAAACCTGTACTTCGATGTGACGCGCCTTTTCGACGTACCGCTCCAGGTAGACTCCGCTTTGACCGAAGTTGGCTGCGCCCAGACGAGCGACCGCCGGGTAGTTCTCCGTGAGTTCTTCCTCGCTGCGGCAAATTCGCATACCGATACCGCCGCCGCCGGCCGTGCTTTTGAGCATTACGGGATATCCGCATCGTGAGGCTTCGCTGGCGGCATGCGCCTCATCCAGAAGCAATCCGCTGCCGGGCAGCAAAGGAACGTCTTCACGCCATGCGACTTCCCGTGCCGTGTGTTTGATGCCCAGTACGCGCATCTGTTCGGGTGTGGGACCGAGGAACACAATGCCCGCCCGTTCGCAAGCCTCTGCGAAATCCGCGTTTTCACTCAGAAAACCATAACCGGGGTGAATCGCCTCAGCGCCGGTCTGCCGCGCTGCTTTGAGAATGGCTCCCTGATTCAGGTAGCTCTCGGCCGCGGGTGGCGGGCCAAGCAAGACGGCCGAGTCGGCCTGCAGAACATGGGGCGAATACCTGTCGGCGTCCGAGTACACGGCTACCGGTGAGACTCCAAGCCGATGCAAGGTTCGCATGACCCGGCACGCGATGACACCTCGATTAGCGATCAGGACCTTTCGAAACATCGTTAATCCGTCGGATCCCAGATCAATACACGTATCGGCGTGGGGTTGTATGCGTTACATGGATTGTTCAACTGGGGACAATTGCTGATGACTGCGAGCACGTCCATTTCGGCGCGCATCTCGACATACTTGCCGGGGCCAGACAAGCCGTCTTCAAACCTCAGACCGCCCTCCGGCGTCACTGGGACATTCATGAAGAAATTGATGTTGTGTGTGATGTCGCGCTTTTCAAGCGCGCCGCCCAGGCCGTGCCTCCAGGCGAGGGCCGCTTTCACAAAGCTCTGGCGGCAGGCATGCATGTATCGCTTCTCGATCGCGTACCGCACCATGTTGCTTTCCATGGAGCATGCGCCACCCAGCGTGTCGTGCCGGCCGCAGGTATCGGCAACGATGGTGAGCAGGACGTTGCCTTTGGACGACATCAGCCTGGTTCCTGTCGTGAGATAGATGTTGGCCTGCGAGCGGATCGTGTCCTGCGCCGAGTAGCGATCTTCGTAATCGTGCGCGTTGTAAAAGAGAGTGTCGGCCGCCTGGTTGCCCTCGACGTCCACAATTCGCAAGTACTGTCCCCCCAGGATTTCGTAAATCCAGGGTTCTCCGGCGGGAATGGTCGAATCGTACTTCATGCGAAATAGCGCTCCGTGAGAATGAAGCCACGGGTGTTTTCAGGGCGCGACAAACGGCACAGGTCATCGGATGCCGGTGCCGGTACTTTGCGTACGACGATACTCACCGGCTTTGGATCGTACCTGGGCTTCGGGTCCATCGGATGCTGGCAGGTGTTCAGAATAACGAGCACATTCATTTCAGCGCGCAGCTCGATCATCGTCCCGGCCCTGGAATGATTGGTGACGAACTGCATGTTCCCGTCTTTGTCCACAACCACCTTGCTGAAGAAATTCACGGGTGCCGCCATGTCTCTGGCGCTCAAACCGTACTTCGCAAGTTCAACCACGAAACCGTCGTATGGGTTCTTGATGCACTCGTTGCGATGTTCCTGGTAGCGGGCCTCGCCGTACTTTGCTTCCGCCATAGCCGCGTTCGAGCAGCCGCCCAACGGATCGTGCCAACCGGCCGTATCTTCTGTAATCGAACACAGGATCCGGCCCATATCCGAGTAGAGAACGTGGCCTCGAGTGAGATGGGCAATATGCTGGGCCTTGAGCGTGTCCGGCATGTTGTAGCGTTCTGTGGGGCTTTCCCAGTTGTAGAAAATACCCCCCGCGTTGACCCCTCCTTCGATGTCAGTCATCCGAATCGCCGTGCCGCGCTTCAGGACGTGCGACCATGTTGCTCCGGGTTGAATGATGTCTTCGAAAAGGACGGTCATCCTTGCGCCTTTCTTTCCGATTTCCGATGCAGTTCATCGGCGAGGATGATCGCGTCCGCGAGTTCCTGCATTGGTCGGCGCAACCGCCGGCTTTGACTTCGCAGGTCCATGTATGCTTCTTCTTCGGTCATTCCGTGCCAGCGCTGGAGAATGCCCTTGGCACGTTCAATAACCTTTCGAGCTCCGAGCAGGCGTTTCATCTCCAGCGTTTCGGCCATGAGCTTCGCGTTTTCATCGAGCAGACTGGCTTTCGATATCGCGCCACCCATTTGTTCAGCCACGTAGGTGAGAAGCCTTATCTCCTCACTGGTGTGCTCGTGAGGGCGTTTGTGGTGGATATTGATAACGCCGATTACACCGCCTCCGCTGATCAGAGGCACCGAGAGGAAAGCTTCATACGTGTCTTCCGGAAGTGAAGTGAACGCCTTGAATCGCGGATCCGCTGCGGCGTGGGATGTCAGGGCGACCGGAGACCGATGCTGCGCGACCCAGCCGGTCACGCCTTCTCCGATCTTCAACCGGATGTTACCGATCTCACCCGCGTGAGGAAGTTGCGAGGCGCACAGGACGATTTCGCCGGCCGCCTCTTCGAGCAGATAAACCAGACATGCGTCGCAGTTTGTGACGCCGAGGACAAGCCCGATCAGCTCGTCGAGCATTTCCTTCAGCGTCATGGCCGAACTGACGATCCCGCTGATGCGGTGGAGCAGAGGATCACCTACAAAATTGACATTCTTGCTCATCGTGGAGACATTTCTGTTCATAGCCATCCTGAGAAGGGGCCGCGAGTGACCAGGCTATGAGGAGGTGGGGGGGCCAGATAACCTTTAGCCACTCGCGGCAATCACAGGAGGCTTCCTTCTAATGATGGCTGCGCCCTTACTTGAGGCTGCGCGCTATCGCGCTTGCGCTTCGCGTCGGACTTGCATTCGCAGCCGCTCATGGAACAGCCGGACAATTGCAAAATTGATACCAATCGGAGGTAATCCGCGGAAAGGCAGACACAGCCTGAATTTGCGAGTGATGCTCGCGTCGCGAAACCAGACTCGATCCTTACATTCCTGTCGGAAGGACGAAGTAATCTGACAAATATGAAAGTCTTAAGGTAAGATGGCGACCCTATGTCGAAGGCCATTAGCGCCTGCATTGTTCTGATGTTGCTCCTGCCTGCGATGCTTGGCGCCCACGGCGTATCGAAGGGCGACGCCAAATTCGTGCAGGCGAATCAGGGATCTGCGATCGGCCCATTCCTGTATCTCGGTGCAAAGCACATGGTTACAGGGTATGACCATCTGATGTTTCTGGTCGGAGTGATCTTCTTCCTCTACAGGCTGAAGGATGTGGTCCAGTACGTGAGCCTCTTCACTGTCGGTCACAGCATCACCCTGCTCCTGGGTGTGCTGGGCGGAGTGCATGCGAACTCCTACATCATCGATGCCATCATCGGCCTGTCGGTCGCATATAAGGCATTCGACAACATGGGCGGCTTCCAGCGCTTCCTTGGGTTTCAACCGAATACCCGGCTTGCCGTCCTGATTTTTGGCTTGTTCCATGGATTTGGATTGGCTACCAAGCTCCAGGAATTCGCGCTGGCCCAGAATGGCCTGGTAACGAACATCGTGAGTTTTAATGTGGGTGTCGAAATCGGACAGGGCCTTGCCCTCACGGCAGTTCTCATCGGTTTGAGCTACTGGCGCACTCGAGGTGGGTTTCTTCGCCACGCTTTTGTAACCAACACTGCATTAATGGCGGGCGGTTTCATTCTCATCGGCTACCAGCTCGCCGGATATTTCATTTCCGCATAACGATTCATCGGTAACTCCGAAGATCCCGCGCAATGAGGAAAATGATCGTTCCCACCCCGGCAACGGCCACCAGGCCGATTATGATCAGTCTTCCTTCGTAAAAGGTTTCCATCGAACGCCATTGTTCACCGAGAAAGTAACCGAGAGAAATAAAGGTTGCAGCCCAGCAAAAGGCGCCGCTGTATGCAAACAGCATGAAGCTGGGCAGACGCAGTTTCGAAACTCCAGCGACATACCCCGTCAGATGGCGCACTCCAGGCACGAAGTAGCCGATAGTCAGTACCCACCGGCCCCGCCGCTCGAACCACGCATGAACATGGTCTATTCTTTCGTGAGTTATATGAAGCACTCGTCCATATTTCACAATCACATAGGTGTCCAGGATTCGTCCCAGCAAATAGCTGAACGTAATTCCGCATGAACTGCCGAGAAATGCCGCAAGGAAAGTAGGAACCGGGCGGAGCGTGTGATTGTAGACGAGATACCCGCAGAACGTCAGAAGAAGCTCGTCCGGCACCGGCAATCCGACGATTCCAAAGATGAGGAGCGAAAAGATTCCAGCGTACCCGTGCTGGACGACCCACTGAAGGGCGGCTTCTTTCACGAATTGATTCCGATGAACACGAGGAAGCATTCTCGCGCAAATTCCTGCCAGGCAAAAGGAAGAATACGGCTTGCTTTTAGCGGAGGAGTTTTTGTACAAAGCCCTCATGCTGGCGGACTTCACAAGGGAGCACGCAATTCGTTACGTCGTCAACGCCGAGTTCAATGAAGCCGCTCTGTATTTCAAGGACGGCAGTTTCCTTCAGTTCGAACACAAGGGCCGCGACAAGCGCTGGGCGCGGCCATCCACCGATGACACCACTGCCGCCGGAATCTGCCGGGCGCTGCGGCAGTTCCGTCT
>WNFT01004372.1_pt1 | contig 13238 bp, 13 predicted proteins | sample 5400191 | NCBI WGS metagenome assembly WNFT01 (sample SAMN13153359, study PRJNA577476) | soil metagenome | isolation source: 80 cm saprolite under Madrone tree | place: USA:California | collected 2016-06-14
GCACGCGGTGCGCTTCCTGAGGCTTGGCCACAAATTCGATGCTAAGAGCAGTGATGGGAGGACTTCCCGATGCGGCGCCCGCAAGCGCGTGCGGTTTCGACGCGGCGCTTTGCGAGAATGAATAAGCGGCATCTTGTATCACACTTGAATATGGTACCGGACTCGCCACTATTCCTCCTGTAAACTGGCCCACCCTTTGATAGAGGGGAGGCGCATCCAAACCCGTTCAGGGCGGGTTAGAATGCGCCCACTGGGGCACATGGGGACCGGGGAGGGTTCCCCACGGATAAGGACTCCCGAGCATACGGGCGTTCCTACAGACGAGTAGTGCAACTGTCCTGCGTTCCGTTTCAACCCTGCGCCAAATGAAACATAAGTCTCGTTTGCTCCCCGGGAAGTGGGACGCTATACTCCTTCGCCAAGATTCCGAGGCTTGCGTGGAGTTTTTCACTTTTAGCAAAGAATACGTAGAGCTGCTCCGGCAGGGGGACCCTGTGACCGAGCAGCATTTTGTCGCTTATTTTGAGCAACTTCTGCGCATTAAGCTCCGCTCGCGGATTCTGGCTTCCGACAAGGTAGAAGACCTGCGACAGGAAACCTTTATTCGGGTTATTGCCGCGGTGCGCAAGGATGGCGGCGTACGCCAGCCGGAGCGCTTTGGAGCCTTCGTTAACTCTATATGTAAGAACGTTTTACTGGAGTATTACCGATCCGCGGCCAAGGACCAGCCGATGGAGGAGGTGCACATGGACATCCCGGACAAAGTATTGGATCTGGAGGGCATGCTGGTCACCAAGCAGTCCGCCGAACAAGTGCGCCGCATTCTGGACGCCATGCCAAAACGGGACCGCGACCTTCTTCGCGCTATCTTCTTGGAGGATAAGGAGAAAGATACCGTCTGCCGGGAATTCGGGGTCGACCGCGAATACCTGAGGGTGCTGGTCTACCGCGCTAAGGATAAGTTCAAGGCCCTCTATGAGAAAGGCCAGATCGGCATGGCCCGTCGGGCGACTGGCTCGGCAACCCAGTGAAACGATTTAGCGCTCTCCCGCACTACCTTTCGGATGGCACAAATGGACCATAACGAAGCAATACAGCTGCAAGCGGCAGTAAAGTATGTGCTCGGCGAACTCTCCCCGGTCCAGCGGGACGATTACGAAGAGCATTATTTCGATTGTGCCGAATGCGCGATCGACATCAAAGCGCTCGCCAAACTCTGGCAACGCAGTCTGCGGCGCCCCGGGTTCTGCCGATGTTCTCGCTGATCACAGCGAATACGCGGAGTTCAGACTCACTGGCTTTCCGCGTGCCGCAATATGAGCCGTTTGGGCTGTATATCGATGTCCCTACGGACGCTGCCTATCAGGCGTATCTTTTGCGGCTGGTAGACCCAAAAGGTCAGACCAGGATTTTGCGCGCGCTGTCCTATGAGGAAGCGCAGAAAACCCAAGTCGTGGAAGTCAACCCAGACCGGAGTCCCGGCGCTTACCAGATCGGAGTGTTGGGGCTGAGCAACAAGGAAAGCGATCCTGGCAAGGCGGCCATTCTTGCCACGATGAAATTTATTGTTGAATTCAGCAAATAAATTCAGCACTATTGGCGGCACCTTTATCTACTTGATGTGAGGATCAGCCCATGTCCCCGAACCCCTACCGTACATTTCACTATCACGCGAATGCGCATGCCTTCAGCGGGCACTTCACTCGGCCCTTCGAGCATCAAATCGATGTCCAAGCGGGCTCCGTGCTGCCCATCATCGGCGGCCATGGCCAGGCACGCGTCGAAAACTTTCAGTTCCGCGAGTTTCTGTCGTTTCGCAGGGGCTACACGCATGTCTCGGGCGCGGAGCAAAAAGAGGATGACGGCACGCTGAGCCACAACACCCTGGTAACATCGACGATCGAGGGGTTGAACCTGCTGGACGTGGTGACGGCGGATCGCATTGTGGCGCGACTCTACTCGAAACACCGTGAAGGCCCGGAAGGATCGTTCAACATGGTGGGCAGCCGATTCGAGGGGCTTCGGATCGCCGATTGCGACGTGAACGTTAAGCTGGACATAAAACTGTTTGGCACGATCCCGACCTACAAATCAGCTTTGGAGGAATTTGACAAGGACGGCGATTTCTACAAAATAGCGAGTAATCCTTTCAAGGAGAAGGAGCCCCTCAAGAAACCGGACGCGAACGGAGCGTTTCTTTGTTCCTGTGTGAAAGAGATAGAAACGACGACTTGCCCTGGCGTCACGCGCGTCGGGCACCATGGCTTCAGTGTGGAAGGCTTTGGCAAGATCTTTCTGGGCGAAGTTGTCGTGCAGCACGGGCAGCGGACGTTGACAATGGTACGCTTCGAAATCGGATCGGCCGTCAGCGGCAACGGCACCGTCGTGCAGGCCACCAGCAACGGCAAACCCTGGCCTCCTACTAGTTGAGTTCTCCGAGCGAAATTGCGAAAGCTGCTCCACTCCTGACCGTCAATCGGCACCTCGCTCCTGGACTGCTCCTGGCTTTGGGAATCGCCCTTGCGATCCTCGGTTGCCGGCGCGCCAGCTCTCCTGATGCCATCTTTCAACAGATTCGTGATGAGATGCGCCGTGGGCAGTTGGATCCCGCCTTGCGGGACGTGGAAACCGCCAGCGGAAAATACCGAACCAATCCGGAATGGGCCGCGCGCTTCCGTGTTCAGAAGGCCCACATCTTCATGTTGCGTGGCTCCTATTCCGAATCACTGGAGCTCTTGAAGGAGCCTTTGCCCGTTTCTCTCGTGCGCACCGACACGGAAGTGCAGAGAAAAATGGTGCAAGGGCTCGCGCACGACTTTTTGCAGCAATTCGAAGCTGCGGACCATGACGTCTCGGATGCGGAAACTCTCGCTGCCGCCATTCGGTCATCGTTGCTTGGCGATGTTGCTCAGGCGCGGGGTACCCTGGAGCTCGACCAAAAGAAATATCTAGAAGCCGCAACTACATTCCGCAGTGTGCTCGCATTCGCGCGCCGCCAAAACCAGCCCTTTTTGGAAATTCTTGCTCTCGGCAGCCTCGGGAACGTCGCTATGTGGCAGGAACATTACGATGAGGCAATCGACTGGTTTAAGGCTGCTTTAGGTAAGGCACGGACCCTCGGATCGTTGTCTTCCGAGTCGAGAGCCCTTGGCAACATGGGTTGGAATTATTCCGTTGTCGGCGACTTCGACAATGCTGAGGCCTCGCTGATAGAGGCGCAGACAAAAGCTGGGCAGGCTGGTCTTGTGGACAACCAAATTTACTGGCTGACTTGGCTTGCAGACGTTCATTCCCACCAACTTCGCTTTCTGAAGGCCGAGCCAATTGCGCGGCAGGCACTAAAGCTTGCGGAGCATCACGAGGACAAATATACACTCACTACTTGCCTCAACACGTTGTCCCAAATCGCGCTGGTGATGAGTCACCTGGACGATGCGGAGAAGTTCAACCGCCAAGCCATGGACATCGAAAACGCTGGCCTCGACCAATTCGGCGTCAATTATTCCAAGCTCATCGCCGGCCGTATCGAAGTGGGCAGACGGCATTACCAGGCTTCGCGAATCCTATTCCGACAGGTTCTCGCCGATTCCAATACCGAAACGCGTCTGAAATGGGAGGCGCACGCCCGCTTGGCGGAGGTCTACGCTGCGGAGCATCAGGCCGCAAAGGCCGAGCGCGAATTCGATGTCGCCATCGGCACGTTTCAGGGTGCTAGCGGGTCCGTTCAGCGTGACGAATTTCGCCTCTCCTTTCTTTCCAGCGCCATCGAGTTTTACGATGCGTATGTCAATTTCTTGATTGCGCAGAAGAGGCCGCTGGACGCGCTGAAGATTGCGGACCGCAGCCGGGCGCAGACGCTGGAGCACGGTCTGTCTTCCGCTGCGAATGGAAAGAGCGCACAATCAACAGCTTCTCGTCCTCAAGAGATCGCGCAGCGGTTGAACGCCACGCTGTTGTTCTACTGGCTTGGCGAACACCGCTCGTTTCTCTGGGCCATCACTCCGGCAAAAGTCTCGCTGTTCTCTTTGCCCCCGAAGGCGGAAATCGACACGGCTGTGAAATCCTATCTTGCGTCTTTCACGGATCCGCGCGATCCCCTGGAAGCCGGAAACGTAGACGGCAAGAAACTCTACACGACGCTGATCCAGCCCGCGGAAAAACTCATTCGCAAGAATTCACGCGTCATCGTTCTTCCAGACGGCAATCTCAATTCGCTAAACTTAGAAACGTTGATCGTGCCCGGTCCGAAGCCTCACTATTGGATCGAAGACGCCACGCTGCTCACCGCTGGCTCGCTGTCACTACTCTCTAAGGCTTCGGTGTCCACTCCGCCCAAAAACGCGAACCTCCTGCTAATGGGCGATGCAGTGTCCGCTAGTCCTGACTTTCCGGCCCTCCCGCAGGCGGGCAAAGAAGTTGGGCTCGTCGAAACCTATTTCCCTGAAGGGCGGCGCTTCGTGCTTACGGGCGCCCAAGCCACGGCGTCTCGCTTTCTGTCCAGCAAACCAGAAGAATTTTCGTACTTGCACTTCGCTACCCATGGCACCGCCAGCACGGCCCGTCCGCTCGAATCGGCGGTGATCCTTTCGCCCGAAGGCGATTCCTACAAGCTTTATGCGCGCGACATTGTCCAGCACCCGCTTCGCGCGTACCTGGTGACCATTTCGGCCTGCAACGGCGCGGGGATGCGCACATATGCAGGTGAAGGGCTGGTGGGCTTGGCGTGGGCTTTTCTGCGTGCTGGCGCGCACAACGTGATCGCCGGCCTATGGGAAGTGAGCAACGCCTCCACGCCGCAGCTCATGGATGAGCTTTACAAGGGGCTGAATGCCGGTAAGGATCCCGCGAGCGCCTTGCGCACCGCCAAACTGACGCTCGTGCACTCCAGCGGGAACTATCGCAAGCCCTTCTATTGGGCAGCCTTCCAGCTCTACGCCGGCTCGTAGTCGACGACTTGCACGTGCGCGTCGAACCGTCCGAGTTCGAGCGCCTTGGCGCATTCCCGCGTCTCTCTCGTAAAATGCCGGCTGCTCCTCCTTTCGTGGACACGGCACCAAACAGAGTGATACGATTTGCCTTCCCTGCCCACTACTCCTACAGTACTAACCCGTCTCCGCCACAACATTGGGGGTGTATATGCCGCCTGCCGGACTCGATAACCTGAAGCACATCGTCGTCCTCATGATGGAGAACCGCTCTTTCGACCACATGCTCGGCGCCCTGATGGCCCAGGATAAGCGGATTGATGGCTTGGACGACACACAAACCAATCCCGACACCACCAATACCCAGATTCCAGTCAAGCCACTGGCCGAGTTTCAAGGTCAGCTCGATCCCGATCCCGACCATCACTTCCCGGGCGTGGACCTCCAGATTTTTGGCGGCGTACCCCCGAGATCAGGACGAGTGGCCAACATGCAAGGCTTTATCAAAAGCTATTTCCAGCAGCAACAGAACGTCCAACAGTCCCAGAAGATCATGTATTACTTCACTCCGGAGAAGTTGCCGGTCCTCACCGGGCTCGCCACTCAATTCGCATTATTCAATGGCTGGTTTTCCTCCATTCCCGGGCCGACCATCTGCAATCGCGCCTTCGCTCACTACGGAACATCGTTCGGCCAGGTCGGCATGAACATTTTTGAATGGAAGGGGCCGTATCTGAGTATCTATGAGCGCGTCCTTCTGGCCGGACGCACGGCCAAGATTTATTACTACGATGGACCCAGCTCAACGATGGAAATTGTCAATCTTCTTCGCAATCAATCGAAAATATTCGGCACCTTCGATCAGTTTTTGGGGGACTGCAAGTCCGGAAATCTGCCGGACTACAGCTTCGTCGAGCCCAATTACAACGATCACGACAGCGACAGTGGCGCGGAAATCGCTTCTGACCAGCACCCCGATCACCACGTGCAACACGGCGAGATTTTCATCAATAACGTGTACAACGCCATCTTTAACAACGAGGAGCTTTGGAAGACCACCGCGCTCCTGATTGTTTATGACGAGCACGGTGGAATCTACGATCACGTGTCGCCGCCGGACTGCACGCCCGACGACGCCGCGTTTGTCGCCTCCGCGGACAAGACCGGGACGGGCGCGCCTTTCGCCTTTGACCGCCTCGGTGTGCGCGTCCCGGCCATTTTAGTTTCTCCTTGGGTTCCCAAGAATGTCGTCATACCCGGTCCCAATCAAAGAAATGGGCGCAAGTTTGACCACGCCTCCATCCCCGCCACGGTGATGAAGTTCATTCTCAGAGACTTCGATCCCAACACCCTGTCCCCGGCCAATAAGCAGAAGTTTCTTGCAAGTTCCAAGCGAGAGCAGGCTGCGGACACATTTCTCGACCTTCTCGGAGACAAGATGCAACCCGACGATGACATTCCGACCTTTGTAGTTCGGTAGGAGACGCCACATGGCCAGAAAAGGAAGAGTGGTCCACATTCCGAAGCCGCCCAAGAGTGCTTTTGACAAGAACCGTCCCGCCGGAGCGCTCTTGCGGGCTCAGGCCGTTCACCTTCGCCATGCTCTCGCGAGACACGTTCAGAAAGTGGCGAGGCACTTAAACAAGGTTGGAGAGCTGCTGGCAACGGATCTCGACGCAATCAAAACGGAGGGCCACGTCAGCGACTACGCCAAGCGCGTCACGGCCGTCCTTCATCCACGCGGCGGCAAGCACGCGCATAAATAAAGGAGTCCCCATGCGAAGGCTTTTTGTTTCATTATTCTTGCTGGCGTTGGCATCGCCTTTATGGGCTCAGAACGAATCCAGGCTCGGTGCTGATTTCCACAAGGAACGTGCCAGCCTCTCGGGTAGCTGTTCGAGCTTCAAATCTATCCTCGACTGTGCTCAAGTTCTCTTTACTGACCATCCGTTGCACATCGCAGTCGGCAACATCGCGCCGCAAAACGGATTTGGCGCCGGCCTTGCATTTGTCGCTAACTACACGCCAAACGAGACCTGGCGTCTCAGTTGGAACGCTGACGCCGTTGGCTCGATAAATGGCTCCTGGCGAGCCGGCGCCTATATGAAGGCCATTTACATACCGCGAAAGCAAATCATCATGCAAAGAGGAAGACATCCGGGGAATACTCAGCCAGTCGGAATGGAGAACCCCGTTTTTCACCTCTACGCCCAGGCTATTTCCCTGAACAAGATCGATTACTTCGGCCTCGGACCTTCAACGCTGCCGGCGGCCCGCTCGTTCTTCGGGATGCGCGAGACCATCCCCGGCATCAACGTTTGGTGGCCCATCTATCAGCCTTCTATGGCAGAGATATCGCTATTCGGCGAATTGAACGGCCGGTTCGTGGCGATTCGGGGAAGCCAGGGCCAACCCAGCCCATCGATTGAAGCGCTCTATACGGAAGCCACCGCTCCCGGTCTGACCAGCCAGCCTGGTTTCGTCCAACATGGAGAAGGGCTCCGCTTCAAGACCAAGTCCCTGTTTCTCGGCGACCATCTGCGGCTGAATTACTTCGTCTCTTTTCAACAATTTATCGCACCGGGTAGCTCTCAGTTTTCCTTCCGGCGATTCACCACGGATCTTTCGCATGAGATTCCCATCTATTCAACCACGAAGACCTATCTGCCCAGCACTCACAATGGTCCCGATGATTGCTCCAAGAGCCTGGACGATCACACATGTCCGTCGATCTCGAGAAATCTCGAAGGAAGCTTCGGCATCCGGCTTTTCATCTCGGAGTCGATGGCGCCCTCGGGACACGTCGTGCCTTTTTACTTCCAGCCGACCCTCGGCGGCTCGGACCTGAACTTTAATTCTGCGCTGGCCAGCTATCAGGATTATCGGTTTCGCGCCCCCAACGTTCTCCTGCTCCGCGGCAGGTTTGAACATTCCATTTGGAACTTGCCGCTCGGCTTCGCGTTCATGTTTGACGAAGGAAAAGTGGCGCTCACACGCGGCGATATCGGCTTCAATCATCTCGTGCACAGCTTCTCTACGGGCCTTACACTTCGCGCGGGGGGCTTCCCGCAGGTGTACTTGCTCTTCTCCTGGGGCGGCAAGGAAGGTACTCACACCATCGCCAACGTGAACACCTTGTTGCTCGGTGGTGGTGGCCGCCCATCCCTGTTCTAACGCGTATTGCGCGCGAAACACTTGAAGAAATTCGCGTTGGGAAGCTAATTTTCCGATTGATTTTCGGTTAACCTGTGCTATACTTATTGTCAGGAGAAAGTGCGCAAACCTCGAATCTAGCCCTGTGAAGCGTCCAACCGCTCTCCTGACGCTCATTTTTGACACAACTTTTTTCTTTTGTTCGGTTTGCGCATTCCTTGGTGTCAACACGTTGCCCAGCGAAATATAGACCCTTTAAAATCAATCAATTACGAAATGCAAATTCTGTAAGTCCTGTGTTTTGACATTCATGCAAATTGGTGGGAGGTACCCCCGTCTGACTACGGCCATGTCGGAATCTTCCCTCTTTTGAGGGGCCGTGTCGCATCACGATGCTTGGCAAGACTCGATCAAGCTCAACTAATTTTGGTTGATCCAGGTAGGACAGAATCTGGTGAACCGGGGAGGACTCGAACCTCCAACCCGCTGATTAAGAGTCAGCTGCTCTACCATTGAGCTACCGGTCCACAGGTTGATTTTAGAATTTTACACGGGACCGCGAATTTTGTCGAACAACCGAAATCAGGCCGAACTTCTCTCAATCGCCTTATTTTCCTCGCAACGTGGCCGCCAGGCCGCGCGCCACTTCGCGCGCCCGCGGCAAATCGCCGGGATCGAAAGAAATCGCGGAGACTCGCGGATGGCCGCCGCCCCCAAATTTTTCCGCCAGCGAAGCAAGGTTCTGATTCGCGGTCGTTTGATTCCACGGGTTCGTGCCCAGCGAAACTTTCGCCCGCACAGCGGAAGCGCTCACGCTCACGGAATACACACATTCGGGGTGCAGCAGGTAGGGAATGAATTTGTTGTAGCCCTCGAGGTCCAAATCGCTGACGTCAAAAAAAATAACGCCGTCGCGAGCTTCGATTCGCTGGCGCAGAATTTCGATCGATTTGCGGTGCCGATCGAGAAGCGGCCCCAGATGCTTGGCCACCAGCGGCAGCTTCACCATCTCACTCAGCGGACGATACGCCAACTCCGGAATGATTTGCGCCGGCAGGCCATTTTCCGGCGCCGCTTCAATCACCAGGGCGAGTTGCGTCGCCGGCTCCGCCAGTTCGACCGCGGCTTGCGGCGTTGCATACTGCGCTCCGTCAATGATGTCGCCCCAGTGAATCAAGTCGGCGAGCGGCTTCGTGTCGAAGCCAAATCTTTCCCTGGCAATGGTGGCAATGAGCTTGGTGCATGATTTGTAATCCGGCTCGTAAAACATGTGCGGTCCGGGCTGCCTGCGGAATTGCTCGGCGTCGGCGGGCGTCAGAAACGCGCTCTGGTGATGGTCGAACCACCAGGTTACTTTCGGCGAATTCGAAAATTTGAAATCCACGATGACGTTTTCGTCACCATCGAACAGGCCCGCTTCCCAGGGCTGCGCCGCGCGGTGCGTCATCCCGGTGAAGCCGAACTCCGCGTCGTGGTCAAATCGCTCGCGGTAAAATCGGTAGAAGAGAGCAGCGGAAGCAGTGCCATCAAAACAGCGATCGTGAAAGCAGAGCCGGACCTTGGTCATAATTGAGCGAGCTTGCCTCTTTGCCTCCCTCCTGTCTCTAGGGAAGCGCGAGGAAGTCATCCAAGATGTACGCGGGCGGCAGGATTGTCAAGGCGAAAAGGCTGGCAGCATTGCATCTTAAGTTTGCATTCCTCGCAACAGAGCAATGATTAGTACGGTGCGGCCGATTCACTTCGCTTGACTTCTGGCGCACAATAGCTTTACTAAATCTATCGCCCAGCGATCATATCGAATTGTGCGCTCAGGAGGCCACATGGCCGATGAAAAGAACTTCTTTGCGGGCCTTTTCGACTTCTCGTTCCAGCAGCAGCTCACTCGCCGCATCGTGAAGCTGTTGTACATTCTCGGCATCCTCTTCGGTGGAATCGCGGTCGTGGCTAAGGTCGTGCTCGGTTATCAGCAATCTCCAGCGGACGGAATCATCAACTTGGTCGTGGGAATTGTGTCTCTCTTCGTCGGGATTCTCGTCGCGCGAGTCTTGCTCGAGCTGGCACTCGTGATCCTGCGCATTTCGGAAGGCATCGATCGCGCAACGCATCCCGGAAACTAACAACGAAACTGCATTCGCCGGTGAACGGGGCGCTCGTTGACTTGCTCAGAGGCTGGCAACTCGCGCCTGCATCCGTGTGCCTCCAGCTCGTAACGTGAATTTCTGCCCAAAGTAGGGCGCTTGCGCCAGCGTTCGCTGAAGGTCGAGATCATCCGCATAGCGGCGCTTCGGAATTCGCCGCGCCAGAATGCTGATCTCCAGTGGGTCGCGGCGGAACGGATACGGCTCCAGCGTGGCTCCGTCGTTTTCCTCCGGTTGGAGATCCCAATCCACTTCCTTGCCCTTGTAATCGGCCGCCACGGCGTCGATCGTGGCCGGTTCCACTGGACCGAGGCAAAAGTAAAGCGAGAGGCGGTCCAGCGCTTCAAGCCGCTGCGCGTTGGCCTGCACCCACTTTTCCTCCGCAAAATTTTTTGTCGTGGGATCTCCGCGAAGGTCCACCTTCAGCCGCAACTGTTGCAGACGCAGTCTTTGCAGAAAATCATTGACGACGCCAGCTTCGTGCGCCTTCACATACTTGGCGGAAAAACCCGGCATGGTGGCTCGTGTCTTATCGTAGAGTCCGGCGCAGTGCATGCTGACGAGGAGCCCGGCGTAGCGGTCCACTTTTACAACGCGTTCGATTCCCCGCTGGTAAAGGTCGATGTGCTCCGCAGTGGGCAACGACATGAAGCTGTACGGCAAAAAAGTGACCGGGTCGATGCGCGGCTGGACTTCCCATTCGTTCCAACCGTTGTCGTGTTCTGTGGCGGCGAGCTGGAACGATTCCAGAGGTTCGGGACGAGCGAAGTTTTCATTGCCTGCTTCGCGCGCAAAATACCCCGACAGGACCGCGTGATCCGTCTGGCGAATCACGATCAGATGATCGCCGTGCTCTTGAATGATCATTCCGCTGCCCTCGTTCGCAGCGTCACCTGAAGCACGCCCCTTGGGTTGGGCGCATCGGCCTGGCGGGGGACAGGCCAAGCTGTTTTCTTTTCGACAACGGTATTATGCCCTCATCCTAGTTTCTAATCTACCACCATCGCCTGCGATTTCATCCGCATGGCGAGCTGTCCCGTGGGACTAAATGGAGATTTTGACTCCCCCCGCTATTAAGGTATTCACCTGTCCCTGATTTCGGGAACTCGCCGGATTCAATCTCTGTTTTTCTATCCGTAGGCTGCACAGCGAGATGACTAGCACGCTCCCCTCCTGTTGCGCTCTCGGTGTGAGGTCCATCTGCCTTGGAAACATCATTCGACAGACTTCTCGGACAGAGAGGAACATATGACGCAAGCGGCCGGACTTGAGTTCTCGCAAGTCGTAGCAAGAGAACGCTCTTTTGGAGAGTGCTCACCTTCGCCGCCAGTTGCAGGACCGCTAGTGGGCGCATCCCGAAGCATTGGAAGGTCGGAAGCTCGCGACCGCCTGAGCACCTCCCTGTGGGTAACCAGCCTTCAGAGGCCGGGAGTTTTTGAAGTCGTTCCTACCGAGAACATCAGCAGATCCGGCATGCAGATGGTCACGCAGGAATTCTGGAAACCAGACGAACAGGTACTGGTTTCATCCCCGCCTGGATTTTGCGTCCAAGGCTCGGTCGTATATTGCAAGAAGCTCCCCAGCGACGATTATTTCTTGGGCATCTCGCTTGATGCGCCGGTCGAGAATTGGACTGATACACTCGGGCTCGGGGATTGATGACGAACCTTTAGGTTAGAGCAGGGGGTGAAGAATGCCCGGGTTTCCTGTCCCCCAAGGCCGCCACTCAAGGCGCGCCGCATCGAAGATTCCCGCCAGCCTGGTCGTCAATCTGGACCGCAACCCAAAGAGACTCCCCTGCCTCGTCATCGATTCTTCCAAAGAAGGTTTCCGGCTACGAGGAAGTTTCGATCTTAGGCGCGGCCAAGTGGTCGAACTTATACTCGAAGAAGATATGCCCACGCCCGAGCGCTGCAAGGTGGTCTGGGTCGGCAAAGCCGGCTCCAAGAGGGAAGGAGAACTCGGTCTGGAAACCCTCTAAGTGATCGCCGGATCCCAGTTTCTGTGCTTAGCCTCATGAACGCCAAAAATCGCAGTGGAGCAGCGCGTTTCAAGCTTGTAGAATAGACCCACCACTGCGGGAGTGGCGGAACTGGCAGACGCGCAAGACTTAGGATCTTGTGGCCGAAAGGCCGTGGGGGTTCAAATCCCTCCTTCCGCATATCTTATTTGTCAAAATCACACGAATCATGCGAAAACGCAGTGTTTATGCGGGATTCTGAGTATTCTGGCCGAAGTAGACCGAAGTAAAGTGTGGAACATCGAGGAAGAGAAAATGTGCCATTCTGTGCCAGTGGTTTCACGGGACGGCTCATTAGTATCGTGAAGAACGTTGCCCCATAGTCATTCGGTCCTTTTATACTACTTCCCTGGTTTTCCTGGTGCGTGTGCGTTATGGACGTAATCCTCGATTCCAATGTCTTCCTGAAGGACCTCAAGTTTGAGAGTCCTCAATTTGGCGAACTGCTTGCCTACCTCAGACGAACGGGCAGCAAATTGGTCGTTCCAAGCATGGTAGCGGTGGAAGTCGTAGAGCGTTACAAAGAACGGCTCAAAAACAGCTTGAACGCTGCAAAGGGGTCTTGGGGTAGCTTTGCAAGAATTAGAATGTCACCCCACCCAGAGTTTCCCCATATCGATTTCGAACAAGAAGTTCAAAAACTTAAAGAGCATCTTCTGAAGGTCAGTTCGGGAATCCAAACCGTTCAGTGGTCGGATGTGAGTGGAATTGATGTAAATGAAATAGCTCGTCGTGGCGCAAAAAGACTGCCGCCAGCAAACCAGAACGGAGAAGAACTGAGGGACGTAATACTCTGGTTGACGGTCTTTCAGTACGCACGAAAAACCAACCAAGAAATAGCTTTCATCAGCGATGACCACGGATTTCGCCAAGCTGAGGATAAGGATGATCTGCATTCCGAATTGGTGGAGGAAATAGCTAGCGCCAAGCTTCCAATACACTTCTATCGAAACATCTCTGCGTTCCTTACATCCCACTCGCTAAGTCAGAAGCCTATCGAAG
>WNFT01015587.1_pt1 | contig 13237 bp, 10 predicted proteins | sample 5400191 | NCBI WGS metagenome assembly WNFT01 (sample SAMN13153359, study PRJNA577476) | soil metagenome | isolation source: 80 cm saprolite under Madrone tree | place: USA:California | collected 2016-06-14
AGATGAGAAATGTGAGAGGGCGATGTATCGCTTCCTCGCGTTTCCTAGCGGTCCTCCAAGCGCCGGTGTAGTTCTTCAATGCGCTGGACAACCTCAGACAGGGTGGTCACACTCAGGTCTTCCATATCTTCGCGCAGAGATTCCAGGCGCTCTAACAATATCATCTCTTTGTATTCAAGTACTTCTACTTCGTCGTCCTCTGGCTCGTGCCCACTATCCTGGTCTTTTGATAAATTGCTCATAGCTCATCCCTCAATCGGTATCACACTGTCAAAACAGAAACGATGTATCAGGGTCCTCATACGTCCAACCCACTTGCGAATCGTTGCCTGTATCAACGACTGCTGGCGGTGCTTGCACTTGTCCGTGATCGTCTATGGAAACGGTATAAAGGCCGTTACCAGAACTCAAGCTCTTTGCTTGCCAAAGCAAGCGGCCCCGGGTGAGGAAAAGAAAATGGCGGCTATCGGATGCCCAAGCACTATTGGAAATAGGCTGAAGTAATGCATGGGCTCCTGGTATTCCCGCTGCTGCGGTTCCAGGTGCCGCGATCGTTGCCGTATCATGCAGCAGTACTTGCTGTTGTTGACCCACAACATGCACAAGTTGCAAGGTATGCGGACCATCCAGCAGCAGAAACTGGCTATCGGGCGACCAGTAAGGAACGCTGCCATTCTCACCAGAAACACTAAAGGATACATTATTTTTAATGTTAACAATTGTATAGGTCGTGCCTGTACTAAAGAGCACGTAATTACCGTCCGGTGACCAGGCAAACTGGACGCAGCTACATGTTGCGAGAGTGGTGCTCTGACCACCAGGATCACGCAATAGAAGTTGTATTGATATCGGCTTAGTGGTGGAAGATCGAGACGGCGTAGAACTTGAAGCGATCGCATAGAGAATGCCGGGATTCTGGTGTGATGGTTGCCACAGCACTCTCTCCAAAGCCGCAGGTAGCGGATGACCAGGAAGTAGCCCATGTATGACAAATTGCATTCCTGTTCCGGCAAGTGTACTGGTAAAGACACCTCGCCCGGTATTTCCTATAGCCATAGAATTGCTTGCTGAAATAGATGGAATGGAGAACGTATCAAGAAGCGGCTTGCGTGCGATGCCGTCTGGCTGGTCATCCTGTGAAACCCACCATGATACCGCGCCAGGATTCTGTGTGGTAGCGGTGGCTTCTTCGCGATAGAGCAGGCGGTTGCCAATGGGATTCCACCAGGCGTTACTGTGTTGAATGCCCAGTTCTGAAAGGGTAATTGGGATGGGGAAGCCCCCGTCTATGCCGACTGTGTTGAGAACACCAGGAATGTCTCCGGTTAGTCCGGTGATGGGGTTGCCGGCTATGTGCCTGGCAGCAGCAGTATTGGCAAAACTACTGTCGAGGGTACGGAAAGCAAAAATTTGATGGTTTGGTGACCATCCATAGCCAATCACCGGTGGGCTATCCGAAACTACCTCGAAAGCGTTTGTCCCATCCGGATCGATGGTCCAGAGATGCCCGTCGCGGACGAAAGCTATTTCGTTGCCTCCCAGGTGCCCAGGACCGCAAGCTGCCAGGGCCGGTAGCAGAAGTAGTAAGAGTATGAGGATACGCTGTCGTCTCATATAGCGAGTATAGCGTTGTGTCTACGGGGAGTCAAGCAACATCATGGCTATTGACGATCAATCGACTTTTAACTATGCTATGGCCGCACTCGTATATATATGTGGGAACTAGATAAACTTGAGATAAGCCATGAGTCAGATAGAACATTTACCCTCCCTGGAGGCCAGGGAAGAACCAGGCTGGAAGCGTTACCTTGGTGACAGTATACTGGCAATTGTGGGGACGCTCCTGGTAACAAGCCTGATCTACGCGTTTCAACTCTACCCGCGCATCCCTAATATCTCGCTGGTATACCTGCTGGTTGTCTTAACCCTGGCCAGCACACGCGGGCTGTATGCTGCTATCCTTGCTTCCGTAGTAGCGTTCCTTTCGTTTGACTTTTTTCTTGTTCCGCCATTCTATACTTTCACCATTGCCAAATTTGACGAGTGGCTGGCGCTGTTTGTATTCCTGGTAACAGCAATCATCACGGGTCAGTTGGCCTCGGCCCTGCGCAAGCGAGCAGAGCAAGCCAGGCGACGCGAGCATGAAACACGTATTCTTTACGAATTGGTACGAGCTACAAATAGCGAAGAGGATTTGAATCGCCAGTTGAGCATTGTCGCGCGCGCGGTTGTCGATGTGTTCGCTTCCTGGGGGGTGCGTGATTGTGAAATTCTACTGCCCGATGTCAAGAGCCGGCTGACAGTTCAGGGTAGTGCGAGTCAACCGGCCGATCAGGTGAAGCTTTCGCCGGACGAAGAAGCGACAGCTTCGTGGGTAATGACACAAGCCCAAACTGTGGAACTGCATGACGTCTCGCTTGCCCCTCAAAAATCTGGAGATTATGTGCCCCGAGCAATCGTGCGAAGTACCGCTGCGAAGGAAGCGGTGCGACGCTATATACGTATGATCCCTCTCAAGATAGGTCAGCAGGCGATCGGCGTTCTTTGCCTGTTCATGGAAGATGATCCGCGACTAATTGCCTTAGAAAAAAGCCTGGGGATGGAACGAGAACGATCAAACTCCCAAACAGCATTTTTCTGGACATTTGTTGACCAGGCTACGGCTGTGATCGAGCGTGCGCGTTTGCGTCGCGAAAGCTTACAAATCGAGTTGTTGCAGCGTACGGATGCACTTCGTGCAGCCTTGCTCCCTGCTCGACATGTCGCGCATCGAAAGTGGTGCGCTCAAACCTGAAAAAGAGTGGTATCCTATAGATGAGTTGATTCATGATGTGCTGGGCCGTATGCAGCCGGTGTTGAAGGGCCGTACCATACACACGGACTTGCCGGATGACCTGCCACCGGTGAAGCTTGATTATCTACAGATAGATCAAGTGTTGACCAACCTCATTGAAAACGCGCTGCGCTATACACCGGCCGGGTCACCCATAGAGATTGGTGTGCAGGCTCTTGGCGATCGCATGATCGTCAGTATTGCAGATCATGGCCCGGGCATACCTGCGGCCGATAGAGAGCGGGTTTTCGATAAGTTCTATCGTGTGATGGAAACTCAAACTGCTCGTACCATTGGCTCAGGTCTTGGCCTTGCTGTGTCCCGGGGCCTGGTCGAAGCCCACGGCGGGCGCATCTGGGTAGAGAATCGAAAAGGTGGCGGAGCTATTTTCCGTTTCACATTACCATTAGAAAAGACAGAGGGGATGTCAAATGAGTAAAAGTGGAGCGCGTATCCTGGTTGTTGATGACGAGATCGAAATCATGCGGGCTTTGCAGCGCAGTCTGATGGCCCATGGCTTTGAAGTATTCACCACTGCCAGTGGAGAGGAGGCTTTAGAGGCTATTGCCCATCACCGGCCTGATTTAATGCTACTCGATTTGGGGTTGCCCGGCATGAGTGGGCTGGAGGTTTGTAAGAGGGTGCGCGCGCAATCAAATTTGCCCATCATCGTGCTCTCAGTCAAAGATACTGAACGTGACAAGGTCATGGCGCTCGACCTGGGCGCCGACGACTATGTCTCTAAACCTTTTAGCATGAATGAGGTCCTGGCACGCATACGTGTAGCATTGCGTCATGCAGCCCAGGTCGAGTCTGGAACGGAGCCGGTCTTTATTGCTGGGCCGCTGAGGGTTGATTTTGCGCAGCGACTGGTGCAAGTCAATGGACAAGAGGTCAAATTGACGCCGACGGAGTATGATCTGCTCAAGGCGCTTATCAAGAATAGTGGCAAAATCATGACGCGCCATATGTTACTTTCCCAGGTATGGGGGACCGGTTATGGTACCGAGTCGCATTACCTGCATGTTTACATCGGCCAGTTGCGCCGGAAAATCGAACCAGACCCTGCACATCCTCGCTTCATCCTCACCATATCTGGGGTCGGCTACCGTTTCAATGCTGACGATTAAGGCCGCGCATGTCAAGCTCAATAAGGTAATCAAAAGTTGACTAACTGACCGTCGCTGCTGTTATGGCTTCCTTTTCTGTATCTCCACCACCTGATCCGTTTAGCATCGTTCTTGTCCGTCCCTGACTGAGCACGAGCACCTCACAAGGAGCATTTTTCATTACATAATCGACGGCTGGATCGATCTGCTGTACGTTGCCTCGCACACGAACAGCTGTATTTGCTAGCAGGATCAGGTCTACGGCTTGTAGCTCTGCTTCGCGTACAATGGCTGACCCAGCGTTACGTGCTTTCAATATGTGTTTATTCAACGTGGTGACGCTTTGCCTGGCTACTGATTCTGCTCTATCGAGCAACTCGAGCGCGCGTTTTTCGTCTTCCTCTACTCTCGCATCGAGTGGGAGCGTGAAAGGCACCTCAATCACTGCCAAAAGCTCGACACTGCCATTACGCGACCGGACCATTTGTGCGGCTAATGCAACAATACGGTCTGTAGCTTCGCTCTTGCTTAAAAGAGGTACAAGGATATGCGTCATCCTGTTTACTGAACGGACCGCCCTGGTTATTGTGCGGGAGCGTTCTGACTCTTTTGGCAAGCGTAACATCCATCCAAGGACGCCCACGATAGAGGCAAGAAACACTATGGCAATCACAGTGCCAATGAACGTAATTTGTAAAGGGTTGGTCGTCTCCGCTGCAAGGATTGGCATACCTTACACTCGCTTTCTCTTGCCTGGCGTGCGTTTATACTGTGCGTAGGCTCGTAGTCGTACTACCCCAAGCACGACGAAGGCTAATCCGAGCACGATAAGCATCCATGCCTGCAGTCCAACCATTGCTGCACGTACAATGATGATGAAACCAAGGGGGATAATGAGCAAGCTTACCACTGCACGATACTGTTCGCGCAGTGGTAGTCGCTGTGGCTGCTCTTTCATTCCATCTCTCCTTTGTGCTTCCTGCGATTTTCACCGTTGGAGTGAGCGTGGATTGGTACATCGAGGACTTGCGTGCCAACAGGTAGCCTGCTTTCACATTCCTCTTCGTGATGAAGACGGCGCTTGCGTGAAAGATTCTCGCGATACTCGTCTGCCAGGTCGTGTTCACCGGCATCCTCATAGACCAGCAGTTGCTCCTTTTCCCAGTCCCGTTTCAATGCCTTCCTGACCGGTAACTTTCTGCGGCGGCGATACCAGAAGTAGATGAGCAGTCCCAGTATAATCCAGGCGGGACCGGCAATGCGTCCTATAGAGTGCGTGAGTACGACAAGAAAGAGAATGGTGCTGATACCCAGAAAGCCAAGTACGCCGACAATCGGCAGGCGCCGTACTTCACCATCCTTGCCCCGCAGCTTGATATTCAATGGCACTTTGAAAGGTCGCGGTGTCCAGGGATCAACGAAACGGAGTACGAGTAGCGAGACAAACACGAGCATATAGGCAGTAGCGGCACCAAAGGCGTACATATTACCAAGCAGATCATAAGCATTAGATGAGAGACCAGCGAGCCAGAGTTCCAGCAGTGCGATACCCGAAAAGACGATGAGCGTTCGAACAGGAGTACGAAACTTCGGGTGCACCTTTGCAAACCAGCGTGGCAGCAGGTCGAACCTGGCCATCGAGTAGGTGATGCGCGAGGCGCCAAAGACGCCGGAATTGGATGAGATCAGTAAGAGTGTTGCACCTAACATTGCTACATAGGGCCCAGCAAAGAGGCCTAGAATGGGAATATGACTGGCAAGCCAGGCAATTGGATCGCCATTGTGTGTGGCAATGCTCTGCCAGGGCAACATGCCCAGACTCAGGTTTGAGAAAGCAAGGGCGTAGATCAGCACTGTCAGAATGAGCGCAATCGAAGTGCGCGGCACGACCTTGGCGGGGCGTACGGTTTCCTGGCTGGCCTGGCTGATGGATTCGAGGCCCACGAAAGAAATGATCGCCAGCGATGCCCCGTACGCCAGGTGGAAAGGGTCAGGCCATGCTGTAGTCATCTGGTGAATGAGCATCGTCGGGTTGAAGGCAAAAAGAAATCCGAAGAACAGGATGGCTGATTCACTGGCGATATCGAGCGCACCAAGTATCTCGTTAAATTTTGAGGATTCGCGTACTCCCAGAATATTTAGAAATGTCAACATAACGACGAAGAAGGTGGCTTCCAGGATCAAGATGGGCTGCACACCTGAAAAAGACAGCCCGAGCAGGTGAATATTTATGCGCACATCGAGTGCCGGGAAAAAGAAGTTGATATATCCTGCTGATGCAAGCGCGAACAGCGAAATGTCGATGGTAAAGTCCAGTAAGACGGCCCAGCCCGCTATGAAGCCCCAGAGGTCACCCAGGCCGCGCAGGACATAGAATTGGCCGCCGCCAGCCATCGGATACGCGGCTGCCAGCTCTGTATAGGCGAGGCCGACCATCACGTAGACAAGCCCTGCGAAAAGAAAGGCGACGTTGGTAGCTCCCTGGGCCGCCGCCATAACGATGCCGAGTGCAACATACACGTCGGCCCCAACATCAGCATACCCCCAGGTATATGACCCCCAGACGCCCACAGCGCGTCGCAGGCCCTGGCTTTCTTGAGGCGTACCGGCGGCTGCGCTGTTCGTTTCAGTCACGTCAGGCGCGACTTTACTGGCCATAGAGTTTCCTTCAAAATAGAGTTTCCTCCAAAAAGGTAGAAAAATAGATCATGCTTCTACCAGAGCAGTACTGATAACAATCCTATAACAATCGTGCACTTTTGGCACTCAAAAAATGCTCAAGAAGCTCATAGAAACTGTCAAGAAACGCTCAAAATGTGTTTAACAGGGTTGTCTTGGGGGTGATTTCTCTTGCTACCCAGGAGTCGGCGTTACTATATTATTGTAAAGTAGACAGTGCTTATACCTTGTGAGGTAACAGTATTCTCGCGTACAATACAGGGGAATATTTTGTGTAAAGCACAATCTAAAGCGCGCATGCAAAGTGCTACAAGACAGGCGAGCAACAAGCAGTTTACATATAGTAAGCATTAGAATACCAGGAAGTGGTATCGATGGAAAATAAAGACAATCAGGCCCGGGAGAGTGGTGATGACACAGACGTTGGTAGGCAAAGTCCGGGCCTGATGGACGAAGAAGATCCTACCTTATTGTCTCGCACCGAGGTACGCAAGGGTAGATTTCCGGGGAATGAACGCGTACGCGTGGTGCTGCCGAGACAAACCGCCTTTCGACGGCTAAGCACCGGCTTGCTGGAGGCTACGGAGCTAACACAAGCCCCGCCCCGCGGCATGAGGAGGGTGATTTACAATATCAAGCGTGTGCTCATCGGCGCACCCCTTGCCAGTTCCCAGGCCGAGCAAGAACGACTTTCGAAGTTCAAAGCCCTGGCTGTGCTTTCATCCGATGCTATCTCTTCGGTTGCATACGCGACCGAGGCGATTCTAATCACCCTGGTCGCAGCAGGTTCGGCGAATCTGGGCTACACGTTGCCGATCAGCTTTGCTATTGTCGCGCTGCTGGCTATCGTCGTAACCTCCTATCGCCAGACGATCCCGGCTTACCCCAATGGCGGTGGGTCGTACATTGTCGCGAAAGATAACCTGGGAACGCTGCCAGGTCTTGTAGCTGCTGCTGCGCTCATGATTGACTACGTGCTCACCGTCGCGGTGAGCGTTTCCGCAGGCGTCCTGGCGCTTGTTACACTCTTTAATCCGCTAGCACCCTACGTCGTTCCTATTGATGTTGCGCTGGTCGTTTTTATCACTATCGTTAATCTGCGTGGTGTGCGCGAGTCCGGATCAATCTTTGCCATTCCCACCTACATTTTTATTGGCAGCGCTTTATTACTCATCGTTGTTGGCAGCGTCGAAGCTTTCTTAATTCATCACCAGCCGGTCATCGGCAATTTTGCATACGTGAAAGCCGCAGAACCACTGACACTTTTCATGATCCTCAGGTCATTTGCTGCAGGCAGTTCTGCAATGACGGGCGTCGAAGCCATTTCTAACGGCGTGCCTGCTTTTAAGCGGCCTGAGGCGCGCAATGCCCGTACCACTCTCACCTGGATGGCAGTTATACTTGGAACGCTTTTCATCGGTATTACGCTACTGGCAATATCCTATGGTATCGAAGCCAATCCAGCGAGCAATCCGACTGTTGTTGGTCAGATAGCGCAGCAGGTGTTTACGGGACCACTGTACTTTATGTATCCAGTTTTCCAGATCGCAACCCTGTTGATTCTGACCCTGGCGGCCAATACCAGTTATGCCGACTTTCCACGCTTAGCTTCGTTGCTGGCACGAGATAAGTTCCTGCCGAGCCAGTTCGCCTTTAGAGGTGATCGCCTTGCATTTTCAACCGGTATTGTGGTCTTAGCCTTGCTTGCCATCCTCCTGCTGATTGTGTTCGATGGTATTACGACACGACTCATTAACCTCTATGCCGTAGGCGTGTTCATGTCGTTTACGCTCTCGCAGGCTGGTATGGTGCTTCACTGGCGGCGACTGCGCAACTCGCAGAGGGGGTGGCTGCGCAGTATGATCATTAATGGCCTGGGAGCGTTGACGACGCTCATTGTCAGCCTGATAATCGCCTCGACGAAATTTCTTGAAGGGGCGTGGATTGTGGTTATTCTAATCCCACTGCTCGTACTGATGTTCCTTGGGATCAATCATCACTACAGGCGTGTCGAGCGTGAACGGACTATCGATATTCCTATACACCCAAAGGACATACGTCATCGCCTGATTGTGCCTATTGCCGGACTTGATCGCGCGGCGATACAAAGCCTGGCCTATGCTCGCTCGATCTCGCCACACGTCACTGCCGTGCATATTGCTCTCGATATAGACGATGCCAATAAGGTGCGTGATGCGTGGGAACGCTGGCAAAAGAATTTAGCTGAGGAAGAGGAGACCCATCTTATTATCATCGAATCACCCTATCGCTCGCTTGCTCGACCACTGCTTGCTTATATTGATACCGTGCATGAACTTTTTCCCGATGATACGCTGACTGTCATCCTGCCAGAATTTGTTGTCGCGCACTGGTGGGAAAATCTCTTACATAATCAGACGGCTTTTCGCTTAAAAGCATCTCTACTCTTCCGCCCGGGGATAGTGGTTACCAGCGTTCCGCAGCATCTGAGAAGCAGGCAAGCAAACAGATAGTTTGGCTTCTTGCCCGGTGGCTCGCAGGCCAATCAGTACCGGGAGATGGTGATCTGGGCGGATGTCGATGTGCCTGTGCCGTAGAGCATGACCCTTGCGCTTTCTCTCATTAGACGGTAGAATAAATATGGTTCCACCTGTTTTGGTGCCGTGGGATCATGTAGGATTGGTTTGTTGTCCCCTGTCCCACACATGCATCACACGAGCCAGCCCCCAAGAAAGGTAGCAAAAAATCGGCATGACGATTATTACCCGACCTCGCACTGTTCGCGAGTTGCGTGAAAGTGGATATGAAGTACTCTCTATAAAAGAGGAGATGCGAAAGAATCTAATTCAGAAGATCCGCACAGGAGAAGAAATATTCCCAGGGATTGTAGGCTACGAAGACACGGTAATCCCGCAAGTTGAAAATGCCATTCTCATGGCACGTGGTCTTGTGAACTTACTTGATGACTTTATTCCGGTAATCGCCGGGTGCGAAATCAATGATAATCCTTACGAACCTGTTTGCAAAGCCTGCCGTGATAAGGTAGAAGAGCTGGGTGACGATGTAGAAATTGCATGGTTACCGCGTGACCGGCGCTATGGTGAAAAGCTGGCAACGCCTGATATTACCATCTCTGACCTGATAGGTGAGGTGGATCCCGTGCGTGTAGCCGAGGGCCGCTACCTCTCGGATGAATTGACCATCCACTACGGCATGATTCCTCGCACGAATCGCGGCATCTTCTGCATCAACGAGTTGCCGGACCTGGCAGAGCGTATTCAGGTAGGTCTGCTGAACATCATGGAAGAACGTGATGTGCAGATTCGTGGTTATAAAATTCGGTTGCCGTTGGACGTTTATGTTGTTGCCAGTGCCAACCCTGAAGATTATACCAACCGTGGACGCATCATCACACCTCTCAAAGACCGTGTTGGTTCTGAGATTCGCACTCACTATCCGTTAACCATTGAGCATGAGCTTCAGATTATGGAATCTGAAAGCAACCGCTTCATTACTGAGGGACTGGAGAGCGTCTTCCCGCAGTTTATGAAGGAAGTGATTGCCGAAATTACCCAACTGGCGAGGAGCAGCAATGACATCAGCCAACGTTCGGGTGTGAGCGTACGCGTTTCAATCTCAAACTTTGAGAATGTGCTTAGCAATGCCAGCCGGCGTTCGCTACGTCTCAAAGAACGACAGACAGCTCCGCGTGTCAGCGATCTTTCTGCCATTATAGCTTCGACTGGTGGCAAGATTGAGCTTGATACTGTGGGCGATGTCAAGGAAGAGCGTATCGTACAAAAGCTCATCAACAGCGCGATCCTTGAGGTCTTTGGTGAATACTTTGAAGTGCGTGAATTTGACCAACTTCTTGCGGGCTTCGAGCGTGGTCTGAACGTACAGGTGGGTGATGATCTACCTTCTATGGAATACGTTACCCAGCTCTCGAAAGTTGGCGGGCTAAGCAAAGCTGTTGATAGGGTCAATGGACGGGGTAGCCCGGCTAGCATTGCGTCAGCAGTTGAGTTTATTCTCGAAGGCCTGCATTTGAACCGACGGCTTAATAAGGATGAGGTCAATGGAAAAGTTCGCTATCGACGATAAAGGGAATACTCAACATGTTCAAACGCTTTTCCAAGAATCGCTATGGATACTCGCGCTGGGACGGTACGCAAAGCATCGAGGGATTGGATGCTGATGATATACTGAACGCGCTCTCTGATGAGTATCTTGAGAATAGTAACTTACAGCAGGCACTTAAACGGCTGATGCAGGAAGGTGTGCGCACCGAAGACGGTCGTCGAACGATGGGCCTGCGAGAGTTGATGGAACGCATGCGCAATCAGCGCAACCAGCAACTCAATCGCTATAATATGGCTTCTGGCGTAATGGATGACCTGCGCGAAAAGCTTGAAGAGATCAAACAGTTAGAGCGCGAAGGCATTCAGCGTCGCCTGGATGAGGGCGCCCAACGATCGCAGCAGTCATCAGATCAGCAGCAATCACCTGGTCAGCGGCAAGGGCAGAGCCAGTCTCAACGTGGGAGTGAACAAGAAGGTCAACAAGGGGAAAGTGGCAGTCAACAAGGGCAATCCGGCGAGGGCGATGAGGATCTCACGCCTGAGCAGAAGCAGAAGATGCTTGAGATGATTGCCAAGAGGAAGCAAGACTACCTTGATAATCTGCCAAAAGATGTCCCCGCTCAGATCAAAGGACTCTCCGAGTACGACTTCATGGATGACGAAGCTCGTGAGAAGTTCAAGGAGCTGCTGGACAGCCTTCAACAGCAAATGATGCAGCAGTTCTTCCAGGGCATGCAGCAGTCGTTACAGAGCATGACTCCTGAAGACATTGCCAAAATGCGCGAGATGATTCGTGATCTCAACAAGATGCTGCGCGAGCGACAAGAGGGCCTGGAGCCGGACTTCGACTCATTTATGCAGAAACACGGAGAATACTTTCCAGGTGTCAACTCGCTAGATGATCTGCTCGAGCAAATGCAACAGCAAATGGCGGCGATGCAAGGGATTATGGACAATCTCTCACCGGAGCAACGCCAGGAGTTGCAAGACCTCATGGAACAACTCATGGGGGATGACCGTATCCGTGTTGACCTCATGGAGTTGGCCCAGAACCTCGAGGCACTGGCTCCAATGGAGCAGGCGCGCACACGCTTCCCTTTCCGAGGGGATGAGTCACTGCCGCTAAACGAGGCCATGCGTATGATGAGCCGCTTGCAACAAATGGAGGGCCTGGAAGATCAATTGCAGGAGGCTCGCCGGCTGGACAACCTGGAAGCAATCGATAGCCAGAAGGTCAAAGATCTACTTGGCGACGAAGAGTACCAGTCAGTCGAACAATTGAAGGAGCTCATGGAAATGCTGGTGGAGGCGGGCTATATCCAGAAAAAGGGCAATCACTGGGAATTGACCGCCCAGGGCATGCGTAAGATTGGCCAGAAGGCCCTCCAGGACATCTTCAATAAGCTCAAACGTGATGGTTTTGGCCTGCATGTCAGCCCGTTCCGTGGAGTGGGTGGTGAGCGTACCGACGAGAGCAAGTCCTATCAGTTCGGTGATCCATTCCTGCTCGACCTGGAAAAAACGCTGATGAATGCGATACACCGGCGTGGTACAGGTACCCCTGTCGGATTGGAAAAAGACGATTTTGAGGTCTACCGTACCGAATTTACCACGCAGTCCTCAACCGTCCTGTTGATTGACCTGAGTATGAGTATGGTCTACAATGGCTGCCAGCCAGCCGCAAAGAAGGTTGCGGTTGCATTGGAGAGCCTCATCCGTTCGCAGTTTCCGCGTGACAACCTGTACGTCGTAGGCTTTTCATGGGTTGCCCGTGAATATAAGCCCGATGAATTGGTCGAGATGGGGCGCTACGATAACAGCACCGGTACCAATATGGCACATGGTCTGATGCTGGCCCGTCAACTGTTAGCTCGCCAGCACGGCGTGAACAAGCAGATCATTATGATTACCGATGGTGGTCCGACTATGTGGTTTGAGGACGGTGAATGGCAATTCGGCTATCCACCCAATCCCTATGCCGAGCAGCAAACGCTGCTAGAAGTGCAGCGCTGCACGCGCGAACGCATCACCATCAATACCTTTATGTTAGAGGACGATCGCTGGATGGTCGCCTTTGTGAACCAACTTTCCGCTATTAACCACGGTCGTACTTTCTACGCAGATAAGAACAACCTGGGTGAGTACCTGCTAGTCGATTATCTGAACAGCAAGCGGAAGTTTATAGCGTAAATGGGCGAGACCTTGCCTGGCGTGTTCATCGAAGGACTGCGTCTGCTCGGTTTGCGAGTGACTGAGCGGCAGTTAGACCAGTTTCTCCGCTATCAGCAAGAGTTGCTTGACTGGAACACGCGCATCAACCTGACGGCGATAACTGATCCCGAGGAAGTGTTACTCAGACACTTCCTCGATTCTTTATCGCTGCTGCTGGTCTACGATAGAGCGGAAACGTGTCTACTCGATATAGGAACGGGTGCAGGTTTTCCAGGACTTCCCCTGAAAATTGTGCGTCCTCAATGGCAGGTAGTGCTCTTAGAGGCTACCGGCAAAAAAGTGGCATTCTTGCAGCATATTATTGAGGCACTGCAGCTTAAAGA
>WNFT01003769.1_pt1 | contig 13235 bp, 10 predicted proteins | sample 5400191 | NCBI WGS metagenome assembly WNFT01 (sample SAMN13153359, study PRJNA577476) | soil metagenome | isolation source: 80 cm saprolite under Madrone tree | place: USA:California | collected 2016-06-14
TTTGGGCCCACGACGATGAGCACTTCGACATCCGGAAATGACTTCGATGGAATGGACTCGAGGAGCAGCTCCGTGTGAGGCGCGCAGAGGCCGTGCGTCACCGCGGAATTATCAAAGGGTTCCCGCTCACCCAGGTAACCGGGCTTGCCCTCTCTCTCGCACAGGGAACAGATGACCTTCACCGTTGGCGACGAGGCGCTGCGAAGAACATGCCACCCATGATTCCGGATAAGGATCTTCCGTTCCAGGCCTCGTCAACTATACTGTGACCCCGTCGTACCACGACTCGGGAGGGGACGCATGAGCCACGGACATCCGCTGGACCGGTACATCGGCGACGCCTACCCGGACCTGGAAGATCCGCGGGCGGTGGCCGCCTTCGAGCGCATCCCCTATGACGAGCGCATCGCCGTCCAGAGCACCTACGAGGCGTTGCGCGTCGGCGCGTCGCTCGCGCCGGACGAGCCAGCCATCCACTTCCTGCTTCGGGGCGAGCCGGAGGAGGAACCGCTGACGCTCACCTATCGCCAGTACCTCGGCCGCGTCTCGCAGACGGCCAACCTGCTCCACGACATGGGGGTGGGTCCGCGGGACGTGGTCTCGTTCATGCTGCCGCTGCTACCGCAGAGCTACATGGTGCTGTTCGGCGCCGAGGCGGCGGGCATCGTCAACCCCGTCAACCCGATGCTCGAGGTGGGGCAGATCGCCGAGATCCTGAAGGCCGCGGGGACGAAGGTCCTCGTGACCCTCGGGCCCATGCCGGGCACCGAGATCTGGGACAAGAGCCAGCAGGTGCGACGGCTGGTGCCCTCGCTGGAGCGTGTGCTGCAGGTGCTCGGGCCCGGGGACGAACGGGACGGTGTGTACTCTTTCGATGCCCTGGTCGACAGGTATCCGGCCGAAGTGTTAACGAGCAAGCGCCAGATCGAGGGCCGCGAGCTGGCGGCTTACTTTCATACCGGGGGCACGACCGGCTTGCCCAAGCTCGTGCGCCACTCCCACAGGAACGAGGTGAGCCAAGCCTGGGGCGTGACCCTGATGTTCCAGTCCGAGCCGCAGTCCGCCATTCTCTGCGGGCTGCCCCTGTTCCATGTGGGGGGCGCGCTGACGCAGGGGCTGGCGCCCCTCAGTAGCGGCCAGCGGCTGGTCATCCTGACGCCGACGGGCTATCGCAACCCCGCCGTGATCCGGAACTACTGGCGGCTCGTCGAGCGCTACCGGGCCGCCGTCGTGGGAGCGGTCCCGACGGTGCTCGCCGCAGTGCTCAACGCGCCGCACGACGGCGTCGATCTGAGCTCGGTGCGCTACGCCTCGGGCGGCGGTTCGGCCATCCCCGTGGAGGTCGGCAAGGCGATCGAGGCGATCACCGGCACCCGCGTGCTCGAGGTGTACGGCATGACCGAGACCTCGAGCGTGCACACGATGAGCTACCCGTGGCGGGAGGTCCGGCTTGGCTCGGTGGGCCATCCACTGCCGTATGCGAAGGTGCGCGTGGTGAAGCTGGACGGCGACGGACGGTACGAGCGGGACTGCGCCGTAGACGAGATCGGCGTGGTCGCCATGAGCGGCCCCGGTGTGTTCGCCGGGTACATGAGCGATCAACACAACCGGGGCGCGTGGGTGGAGGAAGGCTGGGTGAACTCGGGCGACCTCGGGCGACTCGACGGCGACGGCTACCTCTGGATCACCGGGCGGGCCAAGGACCTGATCATCCGCGGCGGGCACAACATCGATCCCTTACCGGTCGAGGAGATCCTCTATCAGCATCCGGCCGTCGAGCTGGCCGCGGTCGTGGGCCAGCCGGATCCATACGCCGGCGAGCTGCCGGTGGCCTACGTGCAGCTCAAGCCGGGCCGGCAGGCGGACGCGAGCGAGCTCTTACGCTTCGTGAGGGAGCGCACGCCGGAACGCGCCGCCGTCCCGGTCAACCTCTACCCCATCCATCCCATGCCCCTCACGCTCGTGGGCAAGGTCTTCAAGCCCGAACTGCGGTGGGATGCGGCGCGGCGGGTCTTCGCGAGCCTGCTCGCGCCGCTGCGCGACGCCGGGGTCGAACCGGAGGTGCAGGTGGCAGCCGACCCCGTGCACGGCACCGTCGCCAGGGTCGCCCTGAAGGGGCCGTCGGACATCGACCGCGCCGCGGTCGAGCACCAAGTGACGCGGCTGTTCGCTCCCTTCGTGATCAGGCACCGGGTCGAGTGGAGCTGACCCGCGGCGATCAGCTGCAGACCGGCGACTCACCTACCGCTCAGGCGAGGCCGTAGTACCTCGCGCAGTTGTCCCAGAGGATCGCGCGCTTCGCGGCATCGGGCAGCGGGAGCTCAAGGAACCGCGCGACCGCGCCCGGGTACTTGCAGTCCGGGTGGGGAAAGTCGGTCGAGAACACGATGTTCGCGACGCCCATCAGGTCGAAGACCCCTGTGATCGGCTCCTCGTCGCACTCGACGGAGACGAAGCACTGCCCCTTGAAGTACTCGCTCGGCTCCCTCGACAGGTCGCGCGCGAAGACGTCGCCGAGCCACTCGTAGTGTTCGTCCATTCGCCACAGAAGGAACGGCACCCAGCTCGCGTTGCCCTCGAGGAACGCGACGCGCAGCCGCGGATGGCGCTCGAGGATCCCGCCGCCGCAGAAGCTCACGGCGGCGAGCATCTGCTCACCGGGGTGACAGACGGTGTGGCGGAGCATCACGTTCCGCCCGAAGCGGTCGCCGACCTGTGGCAGGTGGGCGCCCAGGCCCTCGTGGAAGCCGAGAGGGACGTCGAGCGCCTCCAGCTCGCTCCAGAGCGGCCCGTAGTACGCGTCGTGCCAGTTCCGGCCGTTGACGGGGTTCGGACGGAGAAAGATGCCCTTGAAGCCCAGCTCCCTCACGGAGCGCCGCGCCTCGGCGACGGCGTCGTCGATGTCGAACGGCGAGATCATGCCGGCGCCGATCAAGCGCTGCGGGTTCAGCGCGCAGAAGTCGTAGAGCCAGTTGTTGTAGGCGCGGGCGATCGCGGCCGCAAGCTTCGGCTCCATCCCGTCGATCCCTTGCGCGAAGAGCCCGCGCGTCGGATAGACGACGCCGACGTCGATGCCCTCCTGGTCCATGGCGTCGAGCTGCGCCTCGGGGCTCCAGCCGCGCTCGTGGAAGGGGCGAAACCGCTCACGGTCGCGTTGGGCGGATCGGCCGCGGGCATCCGCCGAGTAATTGACGTTGGCCGGCATGAGCTTACCGTCGATCTCGATGCGGAGGTCGAGCACCCAGTCGGCGAACCCGCGCGGCGCCTGGTGCCTGAAGGGCGCGTCGATGTAGCGCTCCCAGAGGTCCGGCGGCTCGATGATGTGGATGTCGCTATCGAGCACGCGAAAGCCGTTCTTCGCCATGGTCACACCTCGCCTCTCAGGTCTCGAAGTCTACTACGGGCGCCTTGCGCGCCGAATGTGAATTGACAACACTGTCCCCATGGGGCAGGTGCGGCAGACCGTTCTGGGAATCGCCGGTCGGGAGGTGGTGATCACCAACCCGGACAAGGTAATTTTTCCACAGGCCGGCCACACGAAGCTCGACCTCGTGAAGTACTACGCGGCGGTGGCCGAGGCGGCGTTGCGGGGGATCGCGGCGCGGCCGCTGGTGCTCAAGCGCTACGTGAACGGTGCGGAGCGTGAGCCTTTCTTTCAGAAGCGGGCGCCCGAACAACGTCCCGCGTGGGTCGAGACGGTGGAGCTGCGCTTTCCATCCGGCCGGACGGCGCGAGAGATCGTCGTGCGCGACGCGGCGCAGCTTCTGTGGATCGTCAACCTCGGGTGCATCGACCTGAACCCGCATCCGGTGCGCGCCGACGATCTCGAGCACCCCGACGAGCTGCGCGTCGACCTCGACCCCGGCCCGGGTACCAGCTGGGACGACGTGCGGCGCGTGGCCCTGATCGTCCGTGACGTGCTCGACGAGCACCGGCTGCGCGGCTGGCCCAAGACGTCGGGATCGCGGGGCATGCACATCTACGTGCGCATCCACCGGCGGTGGAGCTTCGACCAGGTGCGGCGCGCGACGCTGGCCCTCGCCCGCGAGGTGGAGCGGCGCGCGCCCGGGCAGGCGACGAGCAAATGGTGGAAAGAGGAACGCCACGGCGTCTTCCTCGATTACAACCAGAACGCCAAGGACCGCACCGTGGCGTCGGCTTGGTCGGTGCGGCCGACGCCCGACGCGCGCGTGTCGACGCCCCTCGAATGGGACGAGGTGGCCGGCTGCGATCCCGCCGCCTTCACGTTGGTCACTGCCCCTGCGCGTCTGGCCGAACGCGGCGACGCGTCGGCAGCGATCAACGCCACCCCGGGATCGCTCGACTCGCTGCTCGAGCTGTCCGCCGCGCAGGAAGCCGCGGGCCTCGGCGACGCGCCCTGGCCGCCGCACTACACGAAGCAGCGCGGCGAGCCGCCGCGCGTCGCTCCATCACGCAGGGCGAGCGCGAACGCCAAGACGAAAGGGAGCGGCCGCCGGCAGTCGACCCAACCCCTCATCACGGTCGCCAAGGCAGCGCACAAAGAGGACGCGCTCGCCGGCCTCGAACGGTGGAAGGCACGCCATCCGGAGGCTGCGGCGCGGCTCCAGGTCGACGACGTGCTCGTCGACTCGATGCGCGGCCGCTCATCCACGTGGACGCGGATCCGGATCAACTTGCGCCATGTCCCCGAAAGCGAGCGCTCTGCCGAGGAACCGCCCGATCCCGACTACGACCCCTGGCGCGGCTCGGAGCCGGGGCGGCCCGGGGAGCGGGCGCCGAAGACCCGCTCGAGCTCGTAGGGGGGCGTGACCTCCAACTGATCGTAGCGGCAGTCTTGCGGTCGCTTGTCGGGTCGCCAGCGCACGAACTGCGCGGCATGCCGGAAGCGCGTCCCCTGCATGTGGTCGTACGCGACCTCGCAGACGCGCTCGGGCCGAAGCGGCTCCCAGCTCAGGTCCTTGCCGCGGTTCCAGCGGCTGCTCGCCCCGGGCAGGCGCTGCCCCGTCGCGTTCGCTTCCGTCTGCGCCTCCGCCCAGTCACGCCAGGGATGGCCTTCGAGCGCGTGTCTCCGCAGCGGCGCCAGCTCGGCGACGAGCTGCTTGCGCACGGCGTTGGTGAACGCCGCGGTGACGCCGACGTGGTGCAGCGTGCCACCGTCGTCGTGGAGGCCCAGCAGGAGCGAGCCGACCATCGTCCCCACGCCGTTCTTGTACCAGCGGAAGCCGGCGACCACGCAGTCGGCTGTGCGCGTGTGCTTGACCTTGACCATCGTGCGCTCGCCCGCGCGGTACGGCGCATCCAGACGCTTGGCCATGACACCGTCGAGCCCGGCGCCCTCGAAGCGACGGAACCAGTCCGTGGCGAGGGCACGGTCGCGCGTCGCCGGTGACAGGTGCACCGGCGACGCCACGCCCGCCAACACCCGCTCGAGGCGCTCGCGCCGGTCGGCGAGCGGGGCCTCGCGCAGGTCTTCGTCCCCCAGCGCGAGAAGATCCCAGGCCACGAACGAGCCCGGCGACTGCGCGGCCAGGAGCTTCACCCGCGATACGGCGGGATGGATGCGCAAGAGCAGCGCCTCGAAGTCGAGCCCGCCGACGCCGACGATGACGATCTCGCCATCGACGACGCAGCGCTCGGGGAACGCGTCGGCGAGAGGCGCCAGGAGCTCGGGGAAGTATCGGTTCAGCGGCTTCTCGTCTCGGCTCTGCAGCAAGATCTCGTCGCCGTCGCGAAACACCAGCGTGCGAAAGCCGTCCCACTTGGGCTCGAACAGCCAGCCGTCCCCGGCGGGCAGGGCTTCGGCGGCGCTCGACAACATGGGCTGGAGCGGCGGAGCGAAGGGCAGGCGCACGGTCCAATCTTAGCCTCTTGGTCACCGGTCGCGTGGCAAACAGAGGGACACAACAGCATACACAGAGCGAAAAGGGTTGACGGTGGCCGCCACGCGTTCGGAGAGTACGATGTCGTCGTGATCTGTCAGATGCCCAATACCGTCAGCGTGGCAGCGTTCTCTGTCGAGCGACGAAGAGGAAGAGGCCGTCGCGCGGACCACGCGTGGCGCGAGAGGAGGCCGCGATGATCTCGGAGGCTGACGCGGTCGTCGTCGGTGCCGGCGCGCTCGGGCTGAGCACCGCGTTCCACCTGGCCCGGTTCGGGGTGCGGCGGGTCGCCTTGATCGACCGCTTCGCCCCCGGCTCGCAGACCTCGGCGAGAGCCGCCGGGCTGTTCAAGCTCGTTCAGGCCGACGAAACGCGCACGCGACTGGCCCGGCTCAGCGTCCAGAAGGTCACGCGCTTCATGGAGGAGACCGGCGTTCCGCTCGAGGTCGTTCGGTCGGGGAGCCTCCTGGTCTCCCGGACTCCCGAGCACGCCGTGTTGGTCCGGGAGGAGGCGCGGCAGTCGCAGGCCTGGGGAGTGGACGTCCAGCTCGTCGACGGCGACGAAGCTCACCGCCTGATGCCGCTTCTCGAGGGCCAGGGGATCCGGGCGGCGTGCCACACCCCGGGCGACGTCTACATCGACGAGCCGTCGAGCCTGCTCCAGGCGTATCTGGAGGCCTGCCGCCGCCAGGGCGTCACCCTCATTCCAGATACGCCCGTCACCGGTATCCGGGTGACAGGGGGTCAGGTCGAAGGCGTGGCCACGTCCGCCGGCGAGATCAGCGCTCGGATCGTCGTCGACGCGGCGGGCGCGTGGGCCCGCGCGGTGGCGGAACTCGCCGGCGTGCGGGCGCCGATCGTCCCCGTCCGTCACCAGCTCTACATCACAGAGCCGATCGCGGGGAGCAGGCCCGACGACCCGATCGTGCGGGTCGTCGACACCGCGGTCTACCTCCGGCCGGCGCGCGGCGGGCTCATGCTGGGCGGCTTCGAGCCCGATCCGCTGCCGATCGACCCTCGTGTTCCCGGCTTCTCGGTCGACGACGTCCCGCTCGACCTCGCGGTGCTGACTGGGCTCGCCGCAACGGTCGCGCGCCAGGTTCCTGCCATCCAGAAGAGCGCGGTGCGGGAGCACCGCGGCGGCCTCTTCACCATGACCACGGACGGGAGGTTCCTCGTCGGCCCCGCGCCGGAGGTTCGGGGCTTCTGGAGCGCGACGGGGTGCAACGGTAGCGGGTTCTCTCTCTCGCCGGCGATCGGGCAGGTGCTCGCGGAGTGGATCACCGCCGGGACGCCATCGATCGACCTGAGCGCTCTTGAGCCCGCACGGTTCGCGGGGACAGCCCTGGACGACGAACGCCTGCGCGCGGCGGCGGTCTGGCAGTACGCTCATTACTACGATCCAGCGTTTGTCCGACCACCAGGGCTACGGGAACGCCAAGAGGCTGGGTAGTTGGCCGGACCGAGCTGGCATCACCTCTCTCAGTCCTTTTCTCCGTGACGCGGGGATCTGGTAACGAATCACTTCATCGGCTCCGGGGACGGCCTTTCGGATGGCGCTGCGCACTCGCTTCAGGACGGCCTCCACGGCCTCGGGCTGCGAAGGCGATGTACTCGTCCGCGGTTCCTAGGACAGGGCTAAGGTGAGGCGGCACACGAGTCGGCGACGCGATGCCGCGGCCGCTCATCACCCGCCAGGTGCCTTTCCCGTGACCAGCTTGGCGTCCCAGCCGCCGCCAAGGGCCCGGTAGAGCTGGACCACGGCCACCAGTTGGGAGAGCAGTGTCCGGCTCTCTGCGATCTCCGCGGAGAGCAGCGTCCGCTGGGCGTCGAGGACGTTGAGGTAGCTCGTGAGACCGCTCGTGTAGCGAAATTCGGCGATGCTCAGGGCCTCCCGAGAGGCCCGGACCGCCGCTTCCTGCTCGACCAGCGCTTCCCGAGCTTTCCGGTGAGCGATGAGCGCATCCTCCACCTCGCGGACGGCCTGCTGGATCGCCTGCTCATAGCGGATCACGGCTTCCCGCTGCCGAGCTTCGACGAGCTCGAGGTTCGCCCTGTTCCGTCCAGCGTTGAAGATCGGCAGCGTCACGGCGGGCCCGAACTGCCAGACCCGCGACGGGCCCGTGAAGAGGTCGGAGAGCGCCACACTCTCGACGCCGAAGAAGCCGGTCAGGCTGACCTGGGGAAAGAACGCCGCCTTGGCCACCCCGATGCGCGCCTTGGCGGCGACGAGGCCATCCTCGGCCTGGCGGATGTCAGGCCGCCGCTCGAGAAGCGTCGATGGCAAGCCGGCCGGCACGGTCGGCGGGAAGGTCTGCCCGGTGAGGGGCCGGCCGCGGCTGATACCGCCAGGGTTGCGACCGAGCAGGATGCTGAGCCGGTGCTCGGTCTGCGCGATCTGCCGCTCTAGATCCGGGATCTGTGCGGCGGTGCTGGCGAGCTCTGCCTCGGCCTGACGGAGGTCGAGCGCGGATGTCAGCCCGGCGTCGAGGCGATCGCGGACGAGCTGGAGCGAGCCCCGACGCGACGCGACGTTCGCCCGAGTAGTCTCGAGTTCCGTATCGAGCTGACGGAGCTGGAGGTACGCGGCGGCGACGTGCGAGCCGGCTGCGAGCGCCTGTCTACGCGTTTGGCGGTGAGGACCTTAGTCTTGGGCAACGTAGTCTTGGGCAACACAATCGCCGCGGCGATGGCCTCGCCGACGCCCGGAGGCAGCCCATCCTCAGCGATGCGCCGATGGAGGTCGCTGTAGATCAGGGAAGGGTTCTGCGCGAGAGCCGCAAACACAGCGGACGAGCTGTGCCGAAGCTGGTCCGTCCAGCCTTGGGCGTCCGAAAGGCAGTAGCTCAGGAGCGCCCGCGCCATGCGCCCCGGTCCTTCCGGGGTGCGCCCGTAGGCTTCCAAGTAGCACGCTCGCCAGTTCTCCGCGGAGCGCACGACGAGCGCTTCGACCAGCCGGTCCTTGGTCCGGAAGTGATGCAGCAGACCCCCCTTGCTATGGAAGGGCAAAGACCTTGATTTCGTCCCCGAGCGGGTATCCAAAGATGGAGTTGCCCCCGGCTGCAACGGCAAGATATTGAACGCCGTCCACCTCGTAGGATATCGGAGGCGCGTTCACCCCAGCGTCGCACCGAAATCTCCACAGGACGTCTCCGGTCTTGGCATCGAATGCATCGAAATAGCCGTTGCCCTCGCCGACAAATACGAGGCCGCCTGCCGTCGCCAGAGCACCTCCGACCATCGGCTGGTCCGTCTTCTTCTGCCACACGATCTTTCCGGTTGAAGCGTGAATGGCGGTGAACGTCCCCCAGTGCTCGTCTCGGAGCGGCACGAAGAACGTGTAGCTCTTCCACGGGCTGCTCGGTCCAGGCCCCAGCGTCCTCGAGATATAGCGGGCCGGCATATGGAGCCCAGAGATGTACACGGCTGCCGTCTGGGGACTGAAGGCGACGGGCGACCACGAGGAGCCTCCCGGGGCCGAAGGAGCGATACGAACCCCTCCGGCAGTAGGTCTGGCAAACATATTCTCCTGAGGGACGAACGGCTCCGACCTCAGGAGCAGCTTTCCCGTTCTTCGATCATGGACGTAAAACCAGCCGGTCTTGCCCGCCTGCCCAACCGCTTTGATGGTGCGTCCGTCCTTCGTCACGTCGAACAACACGGCCGGACTGGCGACGTCATAGCCCCAGCGATCGTGCGGCACCTGCTGGTAATGCCATTTGAGCCGGCCTGTCTCCGCGTCCAGTGCGACCAGACTCACCGTATAGAGATTATCCCCGGGGCGAGTCGAATCATCCATCTGGGGAGAAGGATTTCCAGTCCCCACATAGATCAAACCTAACTCCGGGTCGACCGCGGAGGCGGACCAGAGGGAGCCCCCGCCTGCCTTCCAAGTATTCGGGAACTTCTTGAAGGCCTCCTTTTCCGCTGCCGTGTCACGATGAAGGTCTGCGCCATCCGGCGTCGCGGTTCGCCACTCTCCCTCCCAGCGCTTCTCGGGAATCGTGTACCATCGCCAGATCTCTCTCCCATTCTGGGCATCGTAGGCGACCAGGAACCCGCGCAGTCCATGTTCCCCTCCGGAGATCCCGACGGCGGTGTGGACCTCCTGGTCCCCTTCTTTGATGTTCAGATGAAGTCCATACCCGACGCCCATCGTTCCAACGATGACTTTCCCCTTGTACACGAGGGGGGCCATGTTGCTGCTGTATCCGGTACTCCCTGTCACGATCCCCCCCTGCAACTCTCGGACGCCTAACACCTCCCCGACCGTTTCCCGTTTCCCGGCTTCCGGATCCGCGATCGTGACATCCCACACCACCCGACCGGTCTTCTGATCGAGGGCGAGCAGCCGCGCGTCGATCGTCGTCGTGTACACCTTCCCATAACCTATGGCGGCTCCCCGGTTCGCCGGTCCACAGCAAACCTTCTCCGTGCGAAGCGTGTGCTCGTACCGCCATATCTGCGTGCCGTTCCGCGCGTCCAGCGCGACGACGTGGTTGAATGGCGTGGTCGCATACATGACCCCGTCGACCACCAGTGGGCTCGTTTGAAACGAGCCCACTTTCCCCGTCCGATAGGCCCATTTGGGAATCAGCGTCTTGACGTTGCCGACCTTGATCTGGTCGAGCGGACTGTACCGCTGATTGGAGTAGTCACGCCCGTACAGGAGCCAGTTCGTCGCGTCCTGGTACGCATTGAGCAGGCGAGCATCGCTCACCTCTTCGGCCCCGATGCTTCCGAGCAGTCGAAGGGTGACCAGCCCGATCAGGACAACCATCAGCCATCGAGGCCCGCTCATCATTCGTCCCCCTCGTCCTCGCGTCGTGGTCCGAGGCTGGAACCACAACCGCCGTTGTCGGCCCAGAGCCCGGTGCGACCCCACCCGCGCGCCCGGCGACTCAGCGGCTCCACCTCCGGACGCAACGCTCCGGCACGCGTTCCTCCCAGGCAACCCGAGGATCAAGACGTAGCGCGTCGACGCCCGCAGCGTCAAGGGCCGACTTCGGCGGACTTCGACCAGGGAACCGTCAGGTCAGGACGTCAGCGCTGCGACGACCCGCAGGGGATAGAAATCCTGGCTGTGACGGACCCGGGGGGTCCGTGCCGTCGTCGAGAGTTATCATCGACGACACGGGACGTCGCGACACCCGACGAGCGGAGGCGACTCGCACAAGTTCAGGGGCAGGGCGATTGTCAGTCCGCCCGATGAGGAGGAGGACCATCGATGAAGCGCCGGGCATTCCTGTACGGGGCTGGCGCGGCCGCGGTCGCCGCGTGGCAGACCTGGCCGACACGAAGCGGAACAGCCGCGCCGGTGACCACTGACGAGATCGGCGACCAGGTCCAGACGCTGCCCAGGGGGCAGCTTCCCGAGTTCGCGAGGACCGGAAAGATCCAACGGCTGTACCGGTACGCCGTCGAGCACGGCGACGAGCTGCAGTACATCCCGTGCTTCTGCGGCTGCTACCGCTTCGGCCATAAGAGCAACCGCGACTGCTACGTCAAGGGGTTCAACGCGGACGGCACGCTGACCTTCACGAGCCACGCCGCAACGTGATCGGTCTGTCTCGACGTCACGCGGGACGTGACACGCATGCGGGGCGAGGGAAAGTCGCTGCTCGAGGTCCGGCGGGCGATCGACGCGAAGTACCGTGGGACGCCGACGGCGACCCCGTACCCTACCACCTCGCCACCGGCGAGGAGTCCATGAGAACGCCATGAAGATTGCCCGCATCGTCCTCCCCGTCCTTCTGGCGAGCTCATCGCTCGGCCCAGTCTCGCCCGTCGCGGGACAACCGCTGGAGGGCAACCCAAGCCGAGGGGCTGCGGTGTTCGGGCAGTGTGCAGCCTGCCACTCGGTGGAGCCAGGCGTCCACCTCACGGGCCCCAGCCTCGCCGCGATCTGGGGTCGCCGAGCCGGCACCGTCGGGGGATTCGGGCGCTACTCATCGGCAATTAAGCACGCCGGCATCACCTGGGACGCGCCGACGCTGGACCGGTGGCTCGCGCGTCCTGAGGCGCTCGTCCCCGAGACCACGATGACCTTTCCCGGCGTGGCGGACGCACGGCAGCGCGCGGATCTGATTGCCTACCTCAAGGCGGTCACCGCGGGACACGCGCCGCTCGCGCCAAGCGGGGGGATGATGGGCGCCGGCTCCAGGAGCGACCTGAAGCAAGCCGGCAAGGACCGCCGAGTGACGGCCATCCGCCACTGCGGTGATGCATACCACGTCACCACCGAGGCCGGTCGCACCACGCCGTTCTGGGAGTTCAACCTCCGCTTCAAGACCGACTCGAGCCCTCTCGGCCCCTCGCCCGGCAAGCCTGTCCTGGCGCCGGCCGGCATGCAGGGCGACCGAGCTCAGGTCGTCTTCAGCGGGCTCGACGACCTCAAGCGCTTCCTCGTCGAGCGCTGCGAGGGAGACGAGCGATGAGGACACGACGGGCGTTTCTCGCCCTAGCAGGCCGACTGGGTGCCTTCTGAAGTGACCGCGATCCGGCGAGGCGCGTTCATCACGGCGGCGGTCGGGCTACTCTTCCTCGTCGGCTGTGCCCGGTCGCCAGCGCCGGAGGACGTCGCGGTCGAGTACGGTCGCGCGATCTACCGGTACGACGCCACGGCGATCTATCGCCTCGCCTCCGCTGCCGATCGGCGCGCGAAGGACGAGGAGACCGTCCGGGCCCAGGTCGGTGGGCCCACTGGCTTCGCGCTGGACATCATCCGACACCTGGCGATGTTCATGGAGGCGAAGCCCGTCGACACGCGCCTCTCGGGGAACCGCGCGACCGTAAGCCTCAAGCTCACGCTGCCCGACGCCAACGCGCCCGACATCCGGACGCTGGCGCGCGACTGGGACGAGACAGCCCTCGACGCGCTGGCGGACAGCGAGCGCGCCCAGGTCCTCCGCAAGCTCGACGAACTGCATCAACGCCGCACGCTGCCGGTCGTCGAGGGACAAGAGACCTTCGAGCTGGTGAAGGAAGGCGGAGGCTGGCGACTCGTCCTGGACTGGGGCGGGGCGATTCCCGTGCGATTCAGTGCGTCCACGGCCAAGACCCCGGCGCTCGACGTCACGACCACGCCGGCCGAGATCCGCGCGAAGCCGGGCGAGTCGTTCCGCGTCACGCTGCGCGCCAAGAACGTGTCGGGCCACGAGATCACCACCCGGGTGGGTCACCGGATCGCGCCGGAGGCCGACGCGAACTTCCTGGCGCTGCTGCAGTGCCCGTTGTTCCTCCCGGCCTCGTTCAAGCCGGGCGAGACGAGAGAGTTCGTTTCCGAGTACCTCCTGTTGAAGGATACGCCAGCTCGCGTGACGGCGTTCCGCGTCACGTACGAGTTCGCAAACGATCGCCGCTGAGGCGATTGGG
>WNFT01004227.1_pt1 | contig 13235 bp, 12 predicted proteins | sample 5400191 | NCBI WGS metagenome assembly WNFT01 (sample SAMN13153359, study PRJNA577476) | soil metagenome | isolation source: 80 cm saprolite under Madrone tree | place: USA:California | collected 2016-06-14
GATTAAAAATGGTGCGCGGTAATGTCGAACTTGAAATGCGTTTGATCGAAGACGTGCTCGATCTTAGCCGGATCGCGCGCGGAAAATTGACATTGCAATTGCGCAAGGCCGACGCGCATGAGCTCCTGCAGTCTGCGCTGGAGATCGTGCGCAGCGACATTGAACAACGACATCTCACGCCTTTCGTTGCCCTGGAGGCTTCGCGGCACGAGTTGATCGCCGATGCGCCCCGCTTGCAGCAAGTTTTCTGGAGCGTGTTGCACAACGCGTGCAAATTCACTCCCGAAAATGGCACGGTTTCTGTGCGGTCGTACAATCCTAGCCTAAGAAGGATCACCATCGAGATCAGCGACAATGGCATCGGTATCGAGCCAGATTTTGTAGAAAAAGTCTTCTACGCCTTCGAACAAGCCGATTCGCAAAGCGAAGGACTGGGACTCGGTCTCGCGATCAGTAAAGCAATCGTCGAAATGCATTCCGGCACTATTCGTGCGCATAGCGAAGGACTGGGGAAAGGCGCAACCTTCGTGATCGAGTTGCCTATTCGCCGATCTGAACAAGCCGCAATCCTATGAGAACGTATTCCAAGATCGCGAAGAAGCCGCGCAATGGCTTGGCGTTCCGACTGAGCTGCTAGCTGCGGAGTCATCGGGAGACAAACATTCCGAATGAGTCAACTCCGTCATTACAACAAATTTTTTACCTGACGACAAATTACAAAGCTAAAACATGTGAAGATAAAGCTAATCTCTCTGTGGGACTAAAGTCCCATTGTTGATCTGTCTTGCTTTTTCCAAGCTCAATCGCTTACCAAACTTAAGTTATGAACAAGTACATAGCAGAATTCATTGGAACATTCTTTCTCGTCCTGACGATTGGTTGCACGGGAATTGGCGCAGGCGCGGGCGTCATCGCGCCGCTCGCGATTGGGGCGGCGCTCATGGTGATGGTTTTCGCGGTGCACAGCTCGCCGGCGCTGCCGTCGCTGCTATGATCGTGATCAAATTCCTCCGTGCCGGTGCTGCTGTCACTCCGATCAGTCCGCACGTTGGGCCGGCTCTGCTCGCGGAATTTCTTTTCACATTCGCACTAGTCTACGTCGTGTTGAACGCGGCCACGGCAGAGGGCACTTCAGGCAATTCATTTTATGGCCTCGCCATCGGAATGACTGTGATGACCGGCGCGTTCGCCGTTGGCGACATTTCCGGCGGCGCATTTAATCCTGCGGTCGCTCTGGGCATCTGCATTCTCGGTATTTCGAGCTGGGGAAACATCTGGATTTATCTGCTGGCCGACTTCGCGGCCGCCGTTGTCGCAGCGGTAATTTTCCAGCTGATTAATCCGCCGATGCAAAGCACCCCGATCGCAACAGACGAGCCGCCTTACGAAACGCCGCGGTAACCCTTTCCTCTCCTTCCTTCTGTTAGAACCTGAAATATCAACCATTCAAACCAATATGATCCGAAAAAAATTGATTACAGTTATCGCTATAACCTGCGCTTGCGTTGCGGCTTCATCCTTAAATGCAGCGACGATACCCGCTGGAACAACGCTCAACGTAAGCACCGCCAGTTCCATCTCTTCTCAGGACCCAGTGGGTAGAACCTTTGCAGCGCAGCTCGATCAGAACGTCGCCATTAAAGGAACGGTTCTGTTGAAAGCTGGGACGAAGGCATTTGGAAAGATTAAGTCGTCTCGCGCTAACCCGCGCAAGTCCGAGCCACTCACGCTGGAACTTACGTCGATTTCTGTGAACGGACGCAATGTCCCGGTAAAGACGAACAGCTTCCAAGCGGGCAGCCCCACGAGAACAGCGCGACAGGCACAGTATGGACATACCGCTGGCAAATTGCTGGTCAGTCCCGGCACCAAAATGCAATTCCAACTTCTGCAAGCCGCTACTTTTTAGCGAAGCGCGAGCTCAAAGCGGTGCAATTGCTACGGTTCCGTTAAAGGTTTCGGTGTCAGAGAATGAAAGAAAACCGAAAAGAGGAACCATCATGAAATCAGAAATGCCGAAGAAGAGCTCCCCAGTGATATTAGTGCTGGCCGGTGTATTGAGCTTGCTGTCATTGGAGCAGTTGGCAGCGCAACAGATTAATCGGACCGTGCTCCCGGTTCCCGAGCCTCAGCCGCCAACCATCACGGAACTTGACGCTCGTGATGCCAAGGCGCCGCCGCGGTTTGAAGTTAAAGCTCCCAAGGGGGCACCGAACGTGGTCGTCGTTTTGCTCGATGACATCGGCTTCGGACAACCAAGCGCGTTTGGCGGCCCGTGTAAGATGCCGACGCTGGATAAGCTGGGCGCGGACGGCCTGCGCTATAACGATTTTCATACGACTGCGCTTTGTTCGCCGACTCGCACTGCTCTGCTAACGGGACGCAATCATCACGTGAACAACGCCGGCGCGATTATGGAACTCGCCACTGCGTTTCCCGGAAATACCGGAATCCGTCCGCAAAGTGTGGCACCGCTTGCGGAGATATTGCGGTTAAATGGCTACAGTACCGCCGCCTTTGGCAAGTATCACGAAACGCCTCCGTGGGAGGTCTCCGTTTCCGGACCGCTTGATCGTTGGCCCACTCATTCTGGCTTCGATAAATTTTACGGTTTCATCGGTGGCGAAACGAATCAGTGGGCTCCAGCGATTTTTGATGGAACTATCCGCGTGGAGCCGCCGCACGAGCCCGGTTATCATTTTACTGTTGATATGACGAACCAGGCGATCGCCTGGATGCAAGCGCAGCACTCGTTAACGCCGGACAAACCGTTCTTCGTTTACTTTGCCACTGGCGCGTTGCATGCGCCGCATCATGTTCCTAAGGAATACATCGAACGTTACAAGGGCAAGTTTGACGAAGGATGGGACGCGCTGCGCGATCAGACATTTGCGAAACAGAAGCAGATGGGCGTCATCCCTGCGAACGCCGAGCTAACCAAGCGACCCAAGGAAATTCCTTCCTGGGATTCCCAGACGCCCGACCAGAAAAAACTTGAGGCGCGACAAATGGAGACGTTCGCTGGTTTCGCCGAGCACACTGACGAACAGATAGGACGTCTGGTCGATGCCTTGCAGAACATGGGCGTGCTGGACAACACTTTGTTCATTTACATTGTCGGCGATAACGGAGCGAGCGCAGAAGGCGGGCCTGAAGGCGCCTACAACGAAATGATGGCTCTGAACGGCATCATCAACACTGCCGCAATTAACATGCCGCATCTGGATAATTGGGGGGACCAAACGACGTTCCCGCATTACGCCATTGGTTGGGCATGGGCCGGGGATACGCCGTTTCAGTGGACCAAGCAGATCGCTTCGCATTACGGTGGTACTACTAACGGAGTCGTGATCCATTGGCCGGCGCGCATTAAAGCCAAGGGAGAGGTCCGCTCCCAGTTCGCTCACGTAACCGACATTGCTCCTACTGTGTTAGAAGCAGTCAGCTTGCCGTTTCCCAAGAGCGTCAACGGAACCGCGCAAAGGCCTTTCGATGGAACGTCAATGGTTTACACGTTCGACAATCCCAAAGCTAAGGAGACGCATACTACTCAGTATTTCGAAATGTTCGGTAATCGCGGCATCTATCACGATGGGTGGGTGGCGTGCACGCGCCATTCGATTCCCTGGCTGATGGTGCCGCTTCCGCCGCTCTCCAAAGATACTTGGGAGCTTTACCATGTAGCCGAGGACTTCAGCCAGGCCCACGATCTGGCCACGCAGAATCCCGCAAAGCTGAAAGAGCTTCAAAACCTCTTCACGAAGGAGGCAATCAAGAACCATGTGCTGCCTATCGACGACCGCAGATCAGAGCGCTTTAATGCGGCCATTGCCGGGAGACCCGATCTGATGGGCAATCGTGCTTCACTCACGGTTTATCCTGGCATGACCGGGATGTTGGAGAACGCCTTCATCAACGTCAAGAACCGCTCCTATACAATTACAGCGCCCGTAGAATTAAAGGATGCTAATACGAGCGGTGTGATCATCGCACAAGCCGGCGCGTTTGGTGGGTGGGTGCTGTACATGAAGGATGGAAAGGTCCACCACGAGTACAACTACTTCGGGGTTGAAAGGACTAACATTGGCGGGCAGACGGCTTTGTCGCCGGGCAAACACGAGATCAAATATGAGTTTGCAGTCGATTCACCAAAACCTGGCTCAGGCGGTAAGTGCGCGCTCTTTGTCGATGGCCAACAAGTGGCGACCGGACAAATTCCGAAAACCCAGCCTTATGCCTTTTCAGGAGATGAGGGCGCCGACGTAGGCGTGGATAACGAAACGATGGTATCCAACGACTACAAGCCGGGAGAGAACAAGTTCGCCGGCAAAATCATCAAGGTGACAATCGATACGAAGCCTTCAAATCTAAGCGAGGCTGACAAGAAAACTGTGGAAACCGCAGAAGATATCGCAGCAACGATCGAAGACTGAAGTGAGCCGGATCGTTTTTACTCTTCTTGCAGTTGTCAGTTTCAGCTCGGCTCTGGCACAATGGCTTCACGCGCAGGAGGGTAGTTCCGCATTCGCGCCGACACTGTCTAACAAAACGAATGCGCCAGGCAAACCGCCCGGAGGCATGGTTTGGATTCCGGGAGGCGAATTCTCGATGGGCGCCGCTGTAAACGGCAAAGGCAGCGATGAAATGCCGATGGCCTCGAACGACGCCGGTCCCATTCATCGCGTTCGCGTAGATGGCTTCTGGATGGATGCAACAGCGGTGACAAACGAGCAATTCGACAAGTTTGTTAAGGCGACTGGCTACATCACCATCGCGGAACGGACGCCAACCAAGGAAGAATTTCCCACCGCGCCTGCTGAAAATCTGGTGGCTGGCGGAGTTGTTTTCGCGCCGACCGATCACGATGTTTCGCTGAACGATCATTATCAGTGGTGGAGCTACGTGAAAGGAGCAAACTGGCGGCACCCGCAGGGACCGGAAAGCGACATTAAAGGGAAGGAAAAATATCCTGTGGTGCAAATCGCTTACCCTGACGCGGAAGCTTACGCGAAATGGGCGGGCAAACGTCTGCCGACAGAAGCCGAATTTGAATTTGCCGCGCGTGGCGGGTTATCAGGAAAGACATACGTTTGGGGCGATGAATTTCGACCCGGTGGGAAATCCATGGCCAACACCTGGCAGGGGAAATTTCCCGTGAAAGATACGGGCGAAGACGGTTACGCAGGCATCGCACCGGTGAAGAGTTTTGCGCCAAACGGTTACGGTCTTTTCGACATGGCTGGCAACGTCTGGGAATGGTGCAGTGATTGGTATCGCCCGGATTACTACAAAACGCTTGCCGACAAAGGTGGCGTTGCAAACAATCCGAAAGGCCCCGACTCACCACTTGATCCGGCTGAGCCTAACGAGAAAAAGCGCGTCCATCGCGGCGGTTCATTTCTTTGTAACGAACAATATTGCTCGCGCTATATCGTCGGCACGCGTGGCAAAGGTGAGGTGAACACCGGCACCAATCATCTCGGTTTCCGCTGCGTGAAATCGCCATCAAACAGCGACAAACAGATGGCCGGAAGTAACTAAGCGCGCGTCTTATCCGCCGGGTTCCGCGGCAACGATCGTAATGTCGCCCGACGTTACGCGCACTGTAATGTCACAGCGCCTGCCGTTGCCAAGGGGTAAATCTATCGTGCGTAAAACTTGACCGTTGAGTCCGACCATTGGGCCGACGTCGTTTGCGATTTTTCCGTTTAAAGTCTCGCCGCGGACTCGCAATGCGGCACCGCGCGCAAACGAAAGCTGCGCGTTTCCGTTCAACACCTGAGCGTCAGCCGAAAAGTACGGTCCTTCACACCGGCCAAAGAAGAGATCGAGCGCACCGTTCGCAACCGTCACTTTGAGATCGCCGCAGCAGTTTCGGATCTCAACGTGGCCATTTACCACGTTCGCTCGGACATCGGAGCTCTGAATTCCGTCGATCGACACATTGCCGTCATCCACGTCCACGCGGGCGATCCTGGCCGTGCGCGGAACAACCAACGTGTAGTCGACGGAGCTACTACCAGCGAAGAAGGGCTGTTTCTTTTGTCGCAGAAAGGAGGTCTTGATTAAGATATCGCCGGGTTCTGCGGTCACGTTGACAGTAGTGTCCTTGAGTTGAGCGGCGCTCGGTGCGTGCTTGACAGCTCGCAGTCGTACCTCGGATGCATCGGTGCCGTGAATCGTGACCGAGCCACGACCGTTGGCGATGCGCAGAGTGGCGTTCGGATCAACCTTGTATGTCTGCTCGGTCACTTCATCAGCCGGAGACTTGTTCTCGTTCTTTGAATTACAACCGACCAAAAGCAAAACTATCACCAGCACTGCTGTGACCAGCGGGACGGAGATTCGGATCGTCATATGCATTCCGTGTTCGGCAACGCACAGTATCGCCTCGAACGTTTGCTGCCTATCGGCCTTTGGTCGTAGTGCAAACCGATGTTCACGAGGCTGAAAGACTGAAACAAATTGCTTCCTGACTGCAACATCGGCGTTGCAGATAACCGCTCGTTCATTTTGCTCCAGGCCCACTCAAGTAAAAGAACGCCGTCATGCTCGATCAAACATTCGGCCGAATCTTTTCAACCCAGTGGCTGGTCTTTGCAATCCTGTTGATTGTACTGCTTGGGCTTTCGGAGTTCGCGTGGCGCATGGGTTTCGCGCACAGGCGGCAAGGTCGAGAAAAGGACAAGCGCGAATCGAGTGTGCCGTCGGCAGTGCTTGCCCTGCTTGGACTGTTGCTTGGTTTCAGCTTCGCGCTGGCTGTGTCACGTAACGACGCACGCCGCGACCTCGTCGTCCGGGAGGCAAACTCGATCGGCGCGACTGCGCGCCGGGCGCATCTGTTGCCCGAACCGCAGGCCGCCAACGTCATGCGGTTGCTTCGGGAATATGTCCCGTTGCGCATCGAGTCCCATCGAGAAGCGCAATTCTCGGAGCGGTTCGCGTCCTTGCGCAAACGCAACGCGGAGCTTCACAAACGCCTGTGGAATGAGGCGGTCGCCGCTGCCGCAAGACAACCAACAGCGATCACCGCGAGTTTCGTCACGAGCCTCAACGAAACCATCGATTTGGAAGCAAGCCGCGTTGCTGCTAGGCGCAACCATGTCCCGGGCGCCGTCTGGCTGCTACTGTTTTGCGTAGCCGGTTGGGGCGTATGGCTGACCAGTTACGAAGCGGCAGCTACCGGGCGTCAGTCGATTCTTGAGCGATACCTTTTCCCACTGCTCATCGTCATAGTCATTGGGCTGATTACGGACATTGACACTCCGCGGGGAGGCTTGATCGCGCTGGATGAACGTCCGCTGCTAGAGTTAAATGACACTTTGAACACCTCTCCGGCAGCAGCACTAACGCAGTAAGGTAACGAACCGTACGCGCTGCGGGCAAAAGATCCGGATTTTCTCGCGTGTTGTGCGAAGGCCTGTCAGGATTTGCGCTACAGAAGTAATCACTTTTGCGTTACAGCAGGCGCCACTTCAGTTCGGGCGAATTTCTTTTGGTTTCCCATAAACGGATTCCACCGAGGAATGCGTTTTCATTTCGTCCGCGCTCCGTTCCGTCTGGCAACCGACCGAGCCGGTGCACAAGGCCGCCGCCGAGGACGACATAGTCCGCAATGAACGACTTTTTTAATTGTATGACCGCGTACGTAACTTCTCGTTTCCACTTCCTTTCGCCCAAGAGCTCGAGGCCTGGAATGCCGAGATAATTTTCGATGATGTGGCCATCTGGATATGGCAGGTCGCCGAGCTCAAGCGACATTAAAGTCTCGTCCCAGACCAGAGCTGAGCCCAAGCCGGTTCCGAGCCCCAGAAAGAGCATGCGTCCACCTCCACGGTAACTGCCGAGCGCTTGCATCGCTGCGTCATTAATCAGGCGCACCGGCATTCCAAGCGCTCGGGAAAAATTGAAATCGATCCATCCCCTGCCCAAGTGCTTCGGATCTCTTGTGATTCGTCCCTTGCGCACCGCCGCTGGAAAACCAATGGACACCCGGTCGAATTTCCAACCGCGCACATTCTCCTTGAGTCTCGCCACGAACTGTTTCGGCCCCATCCGCGGCCCTGATGGAAATTCGCGCTCATCACGGGCCGACATCAGCAGTTTTACGTGAGTGCCGCCAATATCGACGACGAGGATTTTTCTCTTCATGAGCGACCCGCTTCCCGAAGGCAGTCGGGGTTAAGCTACCGGTCGCGCCGGGAGCCGCGAAGACGCTGAAAGAAGCTCTGTTGCTCTGGTTTTGCGGCCGTGCTGGCAGGCCAGCATTCCACTATTTCAAGGGCGAGAAACCGGAACAGCAGTTGCCGGGCAGATTTCAAATCTAGTCTCAGATTCTTGGCAATCTGTTGCACGGACCGGGCACCGTTGAATTGCGAGGCGAATTGGGCCTCGTCTGAAGTCAGTTTCAACTTTTGCACCCGCTCGAAACCGTTTTTCGTGTAAGCAGGAATCGACGGCGGTTCGAAGCTTGGAGGTTGGTCGGGATTTTGAACAAGGCGCAAGGTTTCCAGCGCCCAGTCCCTCACATTTGGCTCCCCAGGAATATCCGCGACGTCACTTAACAGATCGGCATTCTTTTCAAACATGATCCACACGCGCGGCGCCGTCCAAACCTCGGAGAAAAGCGTTTGCCCATAATGCCGCATCAGTTCCGTGGCAGCATCGAGAGCAATCGATTCCTCCCGGGCAAGAGTTAGAAAAAACGGGGTTCCGTTCTCTTTCTGTTGATCGCGCGCTCTGTCAACCTTTACCACGTCGATGTTCGCGAGAAGCGGTGGCGTCTCGGAACAATAAAGATCCGGGTCCCGCGTCGTAACGAAAACGATCTCGCCGTCGCGCGCCAGAAGCTCGATCGGCTCCCGGTCCCAAAACGATCGTAGTACTCCCGTGAGTCTCTCTTTTGCTATGGCTTGCAGCGCACGGTTCAACGGAAACAGACTCGTGTGACCGCAAAAATAAACATCAGCCGTCCCCGGCTCCTTTTTAGGAATGACTTCTGTGTCCGTAGTCTCGGTTGCGGATTGGGCCCAATCCGGCTCTAGTTCCGAGGCGCTCCACCAGTTGTCGGACTGGACACTCTCCACATTCGCACCAGCTTCCGGTGTAGGTTCGTCCTCTCGCGGAACAGGTGGACTGTCGGTTTCCTCCCGCTCTTCGCTATCCGAAGCTTCCATTTGAGCCTCTATTGACTTGGGTTGGCCGCTCGATTTCGGCATAATGTTCCTGTGTCGTTATAAGCAAACCCCATGTGAAGGCTTTATCAAGAACCCAATCTTGGCAACGGAGAACTCGCATCCCGCGCTGAGAACCGCCGTGCCAGGTCACGCCGGCTGATTTTTCCTCGCTCGTTCACCGGAATGGCGTCCAGGATAAAGATCTGCTTCGGTACTTGCCAGGCACTTAACGCAGTCCGGCAGAATCGCAGGAGATCCCCTTCGGTTACGTGGGGCGATACTACTACGCATGCCGCCACTTCTTCATTGCGCAATCCCGCGCCTGCGGGACGCCCGAACACCACTGCCTGCTGCACCCCGCTAAAGCTAAGCAAATGCGCTTCTACTTCCGCCGGATTCACCTTTTTACCCGCGACGTTAATCACGTCTGAAATCCGGCCGACGATCTTGAATCCCGAATCGTTTCGCGCCAACAGATCATCGGGCACAAAAATTCCATCGCCCAGCTTTTCTTCATCCGGTTCCGGAAAGTAGCCATCGGCGACGGCGGCGCTGCGCACTTGGATTTGGCTCGCCGCCGCGTTTGGGTCGAGCAGTTCAATATCGATGCCTTCCATCGGCTGCCCGACGAACCCTTCCCCTTCATTTGTCGTTTCGCGGTCGTAACAAATTCCGCCGCATTCCGATGCGCCGTAAAACGAGTGGATCGGCAGGTTAAACTTTCCCCAAAATTTCTTCGCGACCGCACGCGGGAGTGGTGCTCCAGCAGAAATGCAAAGCCGCAGCTTTGGTAGCGCAGGAACGTGTTCCATTTCGCAGAATGCCCGATAGAAAACCGGCATTCCGGGAAAAACTGTGGCGTTGCTGCGGGCCAGGTCGGAGAGGATCGCGCGCGGTGTTCTATCGCGGCTGATGACCATCGGTACGCCGCGCGCGATCAGTGGCGTGAGCAGATTGCTGAACCCATAGGAGTGCGAGATCGGGATGACGCCGAAATTTAGATCCGCATCGCTAATTCCCATCGTCTCGCAAATCTGATTGCAATCGGCCAGTAGTTGTTCGCTGCGAAAGCGAACGAGCCGCGGCGCAGCCGTCGTCCCCGACGTTAATTTGAAAAGCGCTGGCGGCCTGTCGCCCCAATCCGTGGTGCCGCTTCTCGCAGCGATCGATACCGCTGCCTCAGCTTGCTGCTTGCTGATGGATTCATCGATCGGAAGAACAACACGCTGCGTCCGCAAACACGCCAGGAAAAGAGAAGGCCAATCAGCATGATTCCCGATCTGAATTGCATTCACGTTGAACGGTTTGGACGGCGGCAGCTTCGTCTGCACCGCGCGCGCGTGTTGCTCGATGCCGAGGAATGTTCTTATTACTTCACCGCTGGTCCCGAAAATCGCGGGCGCATCACGTTTTCGCGCGAGGGTTTTCTCCCATGCTTCGAGCAAGGGGTCAATCAATTTCATACCTTGCGGACGCGGCTTCACGAGATTAAGTTCCGCGCTCCTCTTTCAAGATGAAAGCCGGCATACATCCAGAATATTACGAGACCGATATTGTGTGCGCATGCGGCGCGGTGTATCACACCCGCTCCACGCGTCGCGACATTAAGATCGGTATTTGCGCCGCTTGTCATCCATTTTTCACCGGCGAACAGAAGTTTATAGATACCGCCGGCCGCGTGGAAAAGTTTGCCCGCCGTTACGGTAGCACCAAAGCCGCACGGGCTGAGAAAAAAGCTTAGCTGAGCTGTAGCCGCCCCGCTGTGTCGGGGCGCCTTCCCACGGCGACGCAGCGCCGTGGCTACAAATGCCCATGGACCTTAACTCTCTTATTCAACTCAAACGCAAACGCTTCGAACAACTCGAGCGCGATATTGCCGACCCGGCGCTGTTTTCCAATCGCCAGCGTGCAAGCGAAATCATGCGCGAGCACGCGACCATCAAACAACTGCTGGTAAAATGGGACGAACTCGAAGTTGCGCGAAAGCAACTGGATGACAATCGCGAGCTCGCGATGTCACGCGATGTCGAGATCGCGGCCATGGCCGACGACGAGATTCCCGAGCTCGAAGAGCGAGTGGCCAAACTTGAAAGCGATGTTCAGATCGCCTTGCTACCACCGGATGAAAATGAAGACCGCGATGCAATCGTGGAAATCCGTGCCGGAACTGGCGGAAACGAAGCGGCCATTTTCGCCGCCGACCTTTACCGCATGTATCATCGCTATGCAGAATCTACCGGCCTGAAAACCGAGGACCTGGAATCGAGTCCGTCAGAGCTCGGCGGATTCAAGGAAGCGATCTTTCGAGTTTCCGGCGAATCTGTTTTTCGGAAACTGCGTTACGAAAGCGGCGTTCATCGTGTCCAACGCGTGCCTGCGACAGAGGCGCAAGGTCGCATTCATACATCGACAGCCACGGTGGCGGTGTTGGCGGAAGCGGAAGATGTCGATATTGAATTGAAGCCGGAAGATTTGCGAATCGAAGTCTCGCGCGCCGGCGGTCCTGGCGGGCAAGGCGTGAACACAACTGATTCGGCCGTGCAGGTCCTCCACATCCCAACGGGTATGATTGTGCGTTGTCAGGATGGCCGCAGCCAGATCAAAAACAAAGAACGAGCACTATCGATTTTGCGAGCGCGGTTGCTGGAGCGAAAACAGCGCGAAGAAGCGGAGAAATACAGTGCCCAACGGCGTGGGCAGATCGGCACCGGTGGACGCGAAGAAAAAATTCGCACGTACAATTTTCCGCAGAACCGCGTAACGGATCATCGCGTTGGCTTAACGCTTTACAATTTGGACCGGGTGATGGATGGCGATCTGGGCGAATTGATCAGCGCGCTGCAAGCCGCCGATGTAGCGGAACGTTTGAAGGAATCAGCGGTCATCGCATAAGGAATCTGCTTTTGTCATTTCGACCGACGTGGAGAGATCTTCTGCTGTTTTCAGTAATTGCGCGCCTAACAAGCAACAACGAGATGTGCCGGCTCCGCGACTTATGACCGTTTTGGAAGTGCTGCACGCGACAACGGGGTACTTCAAGAAACATAATGTCGAGAATCCGCGGTTGAGTGCCGAGCACTTGCTAGCCCATGTGCTGAGACGCAAACGGATCGAGTTGTACCTGGAATTTGAGCGTGATCTGACTGAATCGGAACTCGCGCCGTTGCGCGATCTGGTGAAGCGTCGCGGCGAAGGCGAGCCGCTTCAGCATCTGCTCGGCACGGTAGAATTTTGCGGCCACGTTTTTCTCTGCGACAAACGCGCCATGGTACCCCGGCCGGAAACCGAAGAGCTGGTCGAATTCTTAGAGTCCGAAATCCGAAACCCGAAATCCGAAATTGCGGATATTGGAACCGGCAGCGGTGTGATCGCCCTCAGTCTGGCAATCAAATTTCCCGAAGCGAAGATTCTCGCCGCCGACATTTCGGACGATGCGCTGGCGCTCGCGCGAGAAAACGCGGCCAAGCTAAGTTTGCAGGATCGGGTCCGCTTTGTGAAAAGCAATCTCCTTGAAAATGTGGAGGGAGGTTTCGATCTCATCGTCGCCAATCTTCCTTACATCTCAACAGAAGACCGCCACACTCTTGCCCGCGAGGTCTTACACGATCCGGCAGTCGCGCTTTTCGCCAGCACCCGAGGCGATAAGTTAGTGCGCGAATTGATTGCGCAGGCGCCGTCGCGGCTTCGGCCCGGTGGAATGCTGGCGCTGGAGATTGGAATCGGTCAGAGCGAGGCGCTTTTTTCGGCCCTGGCGGAAAAAAATTACCGCGACATTTATTCCAAGAACGATTATTCAGGTGTGACACGTTTCCTGTTTGCGAGATATGGATAAAATCCTTATTCACGGCGGCCATCCGCTTTCGGGTTCCATCAAGGTCAGCGGCTCGAAGAATTCTTCGCTGCCAATCCTGGCCGCCACGTTGCTCACGCGCGAACCGTGCATCGTTCATCGCGTGCCCGACCTAAGCGACACGCATTACATGCTGCAAATTTTGATCCATCTCGGCGCGCAAGTGGAACGCGCCAGCGGAACAGTCACGGCGGCGGCCGAGAACGTGC
>WNFT01003772.1_pt1 | contig 13234 bp, 10 predicted proteins | sample 5400191 | NCBI WGS metagenome assembly WNFT01 (sample SAMN13153359, study PRJNA577476) | soil metagenome | isolation source: 80 cm saprolite under Madrone tree | place: USA:California | collected 2016-06-14
TTTGATCGGACAACTCTGGCAGGAGTTCCTTTAGTCTCAGACCGATTTGCTCGGCGGCAGAGCGGACATTCGTAAAGACGAGCACGGACTGTTGGCGTCGGATCAAGTCAGCCAGTTCAGCATAAAGACGCGCGCCGGTATAGCCTGCTGGCGGATATGGATCGCGGCGGATCGGTGAAAAGACTTCGATGATCGATTTCTTTTCAATCTGCGCTTCTGCGACGAGGCATGGTCGATCTCTCCCGACAAGGAAATGGGCAAGCAGATCGAGCGGTGCCGCCGTGGCCGAAAGACCAATGCGGCAAAGCGGTGAAACAGACTTTTCTCGGAGACGTTCGAGACGTTCGAGCGAGATCGTCAGATCGGCGCCGCGCTTATTTCCCGCGAATGAGTGCAGTTCATCGACGATGACGAACTGGCAATTGCGAAAATGCGCTGCGTAATCTTCCTGCGCGAGCATGACTGCCAAACTCTCTGGTGTCGTGACAAGGAAATGCGCGCCCTCTTTACGAAACTTGGCCCGGCTCGTTTGCGTCGTGTCGCCCGTACGCAAATGGATCGACAATTTCTTATCGAGGCCCATGCCGGCAATCGGAGTCCGCAAGTTTTTCTCGATGTCGTAAGCAAGTGCTCGCAGCGGCGAGACGTAAATGCATTGGACTCCATCGAACGGATCGTGACTATCGATCTTGCGGAGGAGAAAATCGAAGACACCCAGGAATCCGGCGAGCGTTTTGCCGCTCCCAGTCGGCGAGGTCAGCAAAATCGATTGTCGATCTAAGACCGCCGGGACGCAGAGCAATTGGGCATGCGTAAATGCCGCGAAAGCTTCACGAAACCAACGCGCCAAATGCGGATGCAAACGCGTAGGTAACTCGTGAGCCGAAATAGCGGTGGCTGGTCGCGGTTCGATCTTCCGGTCGAATGCGCTACTTTGCCTATCGCCAAAATTCTCGTTGTTTTTCATCGACGCGCCCGGTTCGCCTCAGCGAATCCGTCCGGCAGCGGACGCTCGTGCCCTACGGCTCCGGATTTACCGGGAAATGTTTGTTCTTGAGATGCTCGGGAATGCGCGTCGTCCGCTCCGATTCGATCTCTTCAGTGGCGGCGTTGAGCGCGTCGTAAGCTTCGCGGCTCTTTTTTGCGCGGCACATGTAAGCGGTCGCATGCCCCAGCGGAATGCGCGCTTCGGGCAGGCCGACAAATTCGACGGCTTGTTGCGTCGCAATCGCTAAAGACAATGCTTCGGGATCGGCGAGGCCCACGTCCTCGCTCGCGAAAATGACAATCCGCCGCGCGATGAAGCGAAAATCCTCACCGGCATGCAACATTTTGGCGAGCCAATACATGGCGCCTTCTTCATCCGACGCGCGCATGCTTTTGATAAACGCGCTAATCGTGTCGTAATGCGCGTCACCAGCGCGATCGTAAACGATTGCCTTTTGCTGAATGCTTTCCTCGGCAGTCGCGAGCGTGAAATGAACGACGTGATCGGCATCAGGTTGAGTAGTGAGCACGCCGATCTCGAGCGCATTCAAACATTTACGCGCATCGCCGTCGCTTAGCTTTGCCAGATGCTGGCGGGCATCCTCATCGACCTTAACGTGGTAATTTCCGAGGCCGCGTTCCTTGTCGGTGAGCGCGCGATCGATCAACTCACCCAATTGCTCGACGCGGAGCGGTTCGAGTTGAAAAACTTGGGAACGCGAAACGAGCGGACTATTTACATAAAAAAACGGGTTGTAAGTGGTCGCTCCGATCAGCCGGAGATTTCCGCTTTCGACGTCGGGGAGGAGAATATCCTGCTGCGCTTTGTTGAAGTGATGGATCTCGTCGATGAACAGGATCGTCTTTTGACCGGATGTGCCAAGCCGATTTGCCGCAGCAGCGATGACGCGCCGCATTTCGGCGACATTGCTCTCCACGCCGCTCAGCCGCACGAACTTCGCGTGCGTCATGTCCGCAATTATGTGCGCGAGCGTGGTTTTTCCGGTGCCGGGCGGACCAGAGAAGATTAAGGAAGGTAAACGATCGGCTTCAATCGCTCGGCGCAAGAGTTTTCCTGGCCCGAGAATATGCTCCTGACCGACGAATTCCTCGAGGGAACGTGGGCGCATACGCGTAGCAAGCGGCGCCGCGCTGTTTGCGCTCACAAGATCGACTTCCTCCTGTTCGTCGAAAAGATCGGGCACGAGAAAAAATACGGTGCACAACCGCCCTTCGCATCTCATTTCGGTTTAAGCAGGCGGCGGATTTACTCTCGCCAGCGTATCGGGTGATTGATAACTTCGATTACGAACATGAAACGCATTCTTGTTCCGATTGATTTCTCGGATGCGACACCGCGAGTCATCAATCTCGCGCAACAACTCGCAAAAGCGCTCGATGCGGAAATTCATCTCGTTAACGTCAAAGAACTCACGGCGGCGGCGGCGCCCGGTACGCTTGGCTACGGCTTGGCGGGCATGCCGGAGCTCGCGCCAATGTCGGGCGTGCCAGTCCCGGTATTTGACCCGATGCCGGAGACGGTGCCGGTCGACGAAGACGAGCAATCAAAGCTGACTCACTGGCAAGAAAAAATCGCTCAATGCGGTGTCAAGGTGACCTTGCATGAGCCGACCGGAGCAGTGGTTGAAGAAATTTTGAATGAGGCAGATGTCGTCAATGCCGATTTAATTGTGGTCGGCACGCATGGACACGGCGCGATGTATAACTTGCTGGTGGGAAGCGTGACCAAAGGTGTCCTCAGACGCAGCACCCGTCCGGTGTTACTTGTGCCCGGTCCTCGACGTTAGCTTCGCGCTCGCGGGATTGTTCGAAGGGCTTGCGTTGTCACCGCGAAATCAACAAAAAGCGGGACGATGAAATTGTCGAGCGCACCGCGCCAGCCATTCGTCGGGTTGGCGTTACTGGCCGCGACGGGAGTTATTTTCGCGGATTTCTTTCCCTTCTCTCCTTCGACTCTCCTCGCAATTTCGATGGTCGTCGCAATCTGCGCTTTCCTCGTCTTGCGTTGGCCAAGCTTGATCGCGACGTATGCAATCGTCGGAGCGGGTTTTTTTCTGCTCCATAATTTACGAAGCAGCAATACCGAAGGTCAGCAGCTTGCTGCTCAAATTGGTAACCGGCCACGAGTTCTCACAGCAACAGGATTCGTGATCAGCGAGCCGAAGATCGCGCCGAACGGATTTGCGACATTCTCGCTAAAGCTTGAGTCGATCGAACTCGAAGGCAGGAAGCAGCGAACGCACGCGAGCTGGCTCGTCCGCTGGCGCGGTACTCCGGAATATGGCGATGAGTTGAGGCTTTTCGGAATCGCCGAGGTGAATGCACCGCCGCGAAATCCTGGTGAATTCGACATGGGCTCGTATCTCGCGCGCCGCGACGTCCGCCGAACTTTCTTTGTTCGCTACCCGGAAGACGGCGCGCTGATTCAACATGGTGCCGGAAATCCGATTTTACGCGCAGCGCAAAAATCGCGCGGATGGATGCAAAACACGCTTTGTCGCGGACTGGAGGGCTCACCGGACGTGCAGAATTTCCTAAGTGGAATCGTGCTCGGCCTCAGACACCAAACACCCGAAGACATTGAAGAGCCGTTTCAGCAAACTGGCACGCTTCACCTCTTCGCTGTCGCTGGTCTGCACGTAGGAATCGTCGCGGCACTTTTATGGATGCTGGCAACGGTCGCGCGACTATCGCGCAAATGGGCGACAGCGCTCATCATTCCTTCGATCCTTTTTTATGCGGCAGTGACGGGATTGCACGTTTCGAGTGTACGCGCCGCGGTAATGACTTCGATCCTGCTCGGCGGTTTCTTTTTCGAACGAAAAGTCTTTGTTCTCAACAGCCTCGCCGCCGCGGCTTTTTTTCTTCTCTGCTGGAATACGAACGAACTCTTTTCCACCGGTTTTCAACTCTCCTTCTCGGTGGTGGGCGCAATCATTCTGTTTGCCGATCCGCTGTTTCGGGTTTTGCGACGCTGGGGCGCTCCCGACCCTTTTTTGCCGCGGAGTTTGCTACGTGGCCCGCGTCATCTCGTGCAAACTGGTTTCGAATGGTTATGCTGTGGCGGCTCCGTTTCGCTCGCGGCCTGGCTCGGTTCGCTGCCATTCGTGCTCTGGTACTTTCATATCGTCACGCCGATTTCCTTGTTGGCGAACTTGGTAGTTGTTCCTATTGCCTTCTTCATTCTGGCAATCGCGCTGCTCTCGCTTCTGTTGACGCCACTACTGCTGTGGGCGGCTGTCATTTTCAATAATGCCAACTGGTTTCTGGCACAGCTTGTTCTCGGGATCGTCCACTTATTTGCGCAAGTTCCAGGCGGCCATTTTTATGTCGAACGCCCGCATTGGCCCCAAAACGACATTGCGAAAATCACGGTGCTGGACCTCGGCGCAGGGGCGGCTGTTCATTTGCGGACGCGAGGCGCAGATTGGCTGTTCGATTGCGGCAGCGATCGAACCTACAAGCGGGTAGTTCGCGAATACTTGCACGCCGCGGGCGTGAACCGGCTCGATGGCTTGCTGCTCACTCATGGCGATTCACTCCATATCGGCGGCGCGGCGGAATTGTTGCACGATTTTCCAGGCGCTCGATTGATCGACAATCCGGCGCCCGATCGCTCCGCCATTCATCAACGATTGCAGCGCTTATTTCAACAACGCGAAATAAAACCGGATAATCTGACCGTCGGAGACAATTTCCGTTTGTCGCGCGACGTCACCGGGCATGTTCTTTTTCCTCCACGCGTAGTTCCCGCATCCATGGCGGACGACCAGACGTATGTCGTCCAACTGTTCATTCCACCGTCGACCTCGATTTTGTTCATGTCCGACAGTGGCCTTGAAACCGAACGCGCGCTCTTGGCGTACGGCTTGGATTTGCACAGCGACATTGTCGTTAAGGGGCAACACCATTCCGGGCAGTCCGGCTCCGACACGTTTCTCGACGCTGTCCGGCCGCGGTTGATTATTGCCAGTTCGCGCGATTTTCCTGAGTACGAGCGAATCAGCGACGAATGGGCCGAACGTGTACGAGCGCGCGGCATCAAGCTCTTTCACCAGGATGAAACTGGCGCGGTGACGCTGCGCTTTGACCGCGACGGCTGGGAAGCGCGAAACTATCTCACCAGCGAAACATTTCGCAGTTCGAGCCAGTGAATCGCAGCCCCTTGTTGCTGGAAAACACGCGCGAATCTACTTTGCGGAAGATCGACACTCGCCGGATCGACAGCCGCAAGATCGAGATTTGCCTGCGCGATCTCTTTGATCTTTTCAAAGTAACTAAGGTGATCGGTTGCGATGAGAAGGTTCCCGCCATGAACCAGCGCCTGACTGACCGCCTTTAACAGGTCCGGGGTAACAATTCGTCGGCGCCAATGGCGCCGTTTCGGCCAGGGATCGGGGAACAAGAGATAAAATGTTTCCACGGATCGGGGCGGCAATAAATACCGGACCACATAGGAACTCTCCATCCGCAGCACGCGCACGTTGCGAATCTTGGCTGCCTTGACCGCGGCGCTACGAAATCGACCGAGCAAACGCTCGATCCCGAGAAAACTTTTTTCAGGCAGCCGCTGTCCAAGCGCGCAAAGAAATGAGCCATCGCCGCAGCCAAGATCGACATGCAACGGCGCATCGCGTCCGAAGATTTTCTTGGCGTCGAGCCGGTTAACCAGCGACTCCGGCTCGAATAGCGAAGAACCCCGAAAGCTTTCGGGGCGGTGAGCTGATTGAATCTCGCCCGCGGCCACGCTGAGTAGAAAACTAAGCAGTGGCCGTCTCAACAAGCCCAAAAATCGGAACGAACGGCGAGCAGTATTGTCTAAAATCGACAACTATGAAAAGAATCCCAGCTCTTGCTTTGCTCTTGAGCGCCCTCGTTGCGCTTCCGGTCGATTCTAGTCGCGCCCAAACTTCGTCCCCTTCGCCGACGAAGACTGCGATCTTTGCCGGCGGCTGCTTTTGGTGCATCCAACCGGCATTCGACAAAGCAAAAGGCGTGATCAAAACCGTTGTCGGCTATTCTGGCGGAACGGAACCGAATCCCACTTACGAACTGGTTTCCTCGGAAAAGACCGGCTACCGCGAATCAATCGAAATCACATACGATCCTGCTAAAATCTCATTCGGTCAGTTGCTCGATATTTATTGGCGACAAATCGATCCCACACAGGCCGATGGCCAGTTCACCGACATCGGGTCGAGTTATCGCGCCGCGATCTTTTACAGCAATAACGAGGAAAAAGGGATCGCGGAAGCCTCAAAAGAGAAGCTTGCGCGATCAGGAAAATTCGACAAACCGATCGTAACCGAAATTCTGCCGGCAATGAAGTTCTATCCAGCCGAGGGGTATCACCAGAAATATTACCGGCAGAACCCGGAGCACTTCGAGGCATTCGAGAAAGGATCGGGTCGCGTTTCCTTCGAAAAGAAAACGTGGGGAGAAAATTGGTAAGGTCATACGCCTTGAACCTCTGCGAAAGACAGGCGTGTCTCGACTGCGATCACTCCTCTTGATGAGGGGAAATGTTCGAGAGTAAAACGGTTCCCGTTAGTTGCGGTGGTTAAAGAAAAACGAGAACAGGCAAGCAGGTCATCAGATGGCCGAGAGGGATTCTTCATTTGCTGCTGATGTTTTTTGTGGTCCAAGCGGTCTTCGCCGGGAGAGCACGATCGTCAGGGGCAGCAGTCACGATTACTGAGTTCTCTGACTTTGAGTGTCCCTCCCGTGGCGGATAATTAAAGAGAATGCAGATTTGCCTCTGCGTTTCGATTTCCATAATCTTGCACGAGAAATTGTGCCAAAGTTGTCTCGATCCCGGTGCCAGGGGCTGTTGATTCTCACAGCTATAGCAGGCGCAAGCGGCCTGACGTTGATTTCGCTTCATAATTTTCGCCGGGAAACGCAGCCGCCGGAGAATCGTCCCATCAAATCGCAGATCGCTGGTTATGTCAGCTCGAACGCGTGCCGCTCGTGTCACTCCGGAAATTACGAGACCTGGCACGCGTCGTATCACCGGACGATGACCCAGGTGGCAACGCCCGACAGTTTGCCGCAGGACATGGATCAACTCCAAGTCGCGTTGAATGGGATCGAATACAAAGTCGAACGCCGCGGCGACGCGTTCTTCGTCCACAAGCGGCGAGGAAGCGGCGGCTATGGCGACGGGCAACAGATCGTGCTCGTGACCGGCTCGCATACTTTACAAGTCCCGTGGCTCGAGACCGGCCAGGGCCGCACGCTCGAGCAATTTCCTTTCGCTTACATCATCGCCGAAAAAATGTGGGCGCCAGTCAGTCAGACATTCCTGATGCCGCCGGACCTGAAGGAATATTATTCGATCGGGGCGTGGAACGGTGCGTGCATGGACTGCCATGTGACGCAAGGCCAATCGCGTTTTGTGGAAGGCAATCGGTGGGACTCCCGGGTCGCGGAGTTCGGGATTGCGTGTGAGGCGTGCCACAGTGAAGGGGCCGAGCACATCGCGCTCAATCGAGATCCCATCCGGCGTTACAAGATTCATCTCACGACGAAATCTGACTCAACCGTGACGAACCCTTCGCGCCTGAAGGCGCCGGACTCAGCGCTCGATTGCGGCCAATGCCACAGCGTTTGGGCTTTCAACAACATAACGGACAAAATCGATTTCAATCGGCAAGGCTCCGGCTTCCGTCCCGGCCAACACGATCTGGCCCAGCGTTTCGTTGTTCAACCGAACGCGCAAGATCACGGCGAGCAGAAGGATTTCATCCGCCGGACCGAGTCCAATTTTTTCAGCAATCGGTTTTGGGGCGATGGAATGGTTCGGGTCACGGGCCGGGAATTCAACGGCGTGCAAGCTTCCCCTTGTTTTCGCGGTGGCCAATTTTCCTGCATTAGTTGTCATGAAATGCATCTCTATCCAAGCGACAGCGGCGCGTTGAAAACCTGGGCGCGGAACGGACAACTAAAACCGCGAATGGAATCTGATCAGGCGTGTTTGCAATGCCACACCGACATGACGGCAAGACTCATCGCGCACACGCATCACGCCGCTGATTCCTCCGGCAGCCGCTGTTACAACTGTCACATGCCAAACACGACATTCGGCTTACTCCACGCCATGCGCAGCCATCAGGTTTCGTCGCCTATGGTGCACGAAAGCATCGCCTACGGACGTCCGAATGCCTGCAATCTTTGCCATCTCGACCGGACCCTTGCCTGGACTGCCGAGAAACTTCACGAGTGGTATAACCAGCCTGTGCCGAACTTGTCGCAAGATGACCAAACCATCGCTGCGGCGGTGCAATGGCTCGTGAAGGGCGATGCCGGCCAGCGCGCGCTTCTTGCCTGGGGCCTCGGCTGGGAGCCTGCGCAAAAAATCGCCGGACGCGATTGGCTTTATCCCTATCTCATTTACACCCTGACCGATCCGTATGCCGCGGTTCGCTTCGATGCGTGGAAATCGCTGCAAACATTGCCTGGCTTCGCGAATTTTTCTTTTACCTACACTGCGGCCGATAATGTTCTCAGCGAAGCGACCGCGCGCGCTTATGAAAAATGGTTGCGCGAAGTGCGTTCCCCGGGCGCAACTTACCGGCCGGAGACGCTGCTCGATTCGGATGGACGTTTACAAAAAGATATTTTTCAACGACTTCAGAATGAGCGCGACGACAAGCGGATCATCCTGTCGGAATAATGCAAGCTCCTGCCCGCGCCCAAACTACGAAGAAGGCCGACCGAAATTTGCGGTTCGGCTGGTGGTCGCTTCTTATTTTCCTGTTGTTCGGCGGTGCGCTCGAAACATTGCACGGCTTCAAGATTGGCTGGTATCTCGATGTCGGCAACGAGGTGCGGCGATTGCTGTTCACGCTTGCGCACGCGCATGGAACGCTCCTCGCGCTGGTCAACATCGCCGCCGGACTGACTGCGCGAAGTGTTGTCCGCTTCGACCTCCGACCGTCGGTCTCGTTTGCATTGATCTGGGCGGCTATCCTTCTTCCCGCCGGATTTTTTCTCGGAGGAATCGTTATTTACGGCGGCGACCCGGGATTGGGCGTATGGCTCGTGCCCGTGGGTGCAATTCTACTCTTCTACAGTGTCGCCCGCATTGCGCTAGACCTCTCGAAGCTTAAGTAGGGAAGTGGCAATCGATATGAAATATTTTCTCTGTGCGGTCATCTGGCTTTGCACCTTTACGATTTACGCCGAACTTCCCGCGCTCATTCCACGCGAAATCCTTTTTGGCAATCCAGAGCGTGCGGATCCGAAAATCTCTCCCGATGGCGCGCAGCTGAGTTGGCTGGCGCCGGACCAGAACAATACGCTGAATGTTTGGACGAGCGCGCTCGACGGCGCGAATCCACGTTGCATGACTAACGAAAAGGGCGATCCGATTGAGTGGTACGTTTGGAGCGCGGATGGAAAACAGATCCTCTATCTTCATGATAACGCTGGCGACGAGGTTCCACACCTCTTTTCGGTTGACCTAACGACTGACAATGTGCGCGATCTCACGCCGTTTCGTGGCGTGCGTGCGCAGAACGTGCTGATTGATTCACGACATCCGGGATCTGCCTTCGTGGCGATGAACCTGCGCGATCGAAATGTTTTCGACATGTATCGGGTGGATCTTCAGACGGGCGCCATCACCCTCGAGGCCACAAATCCTGGTGACGTCCTCACCTGGAAGGCGGACAGCAACTTCATCATCCGTGCCGCCACCGCGTTCGATGGGAAAACCGGCCGAACAACCATTCGTGTTGGCGACGCGGCCGACAAGCCTTGGCGTGACCTTGTGGTAATGCCTTTTGAGCGAGCGCTCTTTGCCGGACAGGTCGTGAATGGCTCGCTCATCGTCGGTTTCGACCCTGACGGTAAAAGCTTGTTGATCGATTCGGCGCTGCATTCAGATAAAGGCCGATTGGTGCGTGTCGATTTGCAAGACGGTCACGAGATCGGCGTCGTGGCCGAAGATCCACAATGTGATGTCGCATTTGCGGATGTTGGCCGCTTGGGAATGGAGCCGAGCGTAATTTCGAATCCGATCACTGACGCCCCGCAGGCTGTTGAGTTCAATTACGAAGCTCCCCACTGGTTTTTTGTCGATCCAAAATTGAAAGCCGACTTCGCGGAGATTAGCCACCAAGTGCCAGGCTTTGTTGATCTCATTAGCCGCGACAACGCCGATCGAATTTGGATTGTAGCGATCCGGCGGAGCGATGCGCCCGGCAAGCATTACACCTTCGACCGAAATAAAAAAAAGCTGACGTTGCTCTTCGATGAGAATCCCGATCTGGGCAAATTTAAGCTCGGCACAAAACAGCCGGTCGTGATCAAGGCGCGCGATGGCCTGGAGATGGTGAGTTACCTAACGACTCCTGCGGGATTAGAGCCGAAAAAATTGCCTTTGATCCTACTTATTCACGGCGGCCCCTGGGACCGTGATTCCGACAACTACGAACCCGAGGTGCAATTTCTCGCCAACCGCGGTTATGCCGTCCTGCAGGTCAATTATCGCGGCTCGACTGGTTTCGGCATCAACTTCTTTAATGCTGGCAATCTTCAGGTTGGGCTTGGGATGGTGGAAGACGTTTTTGATGGAGCGCGTTGGGCTGTGGACCAGGGAATCGCCGATCCAAAACGGATCGCGGCGATGGGTGGGTCAATGGGAGGTTACGCGACATTGCGAGCGCTGGAAATGCGGCCCGATCTCTTCGCGGCTGGCGTGGATGAATTTGGACCCGCCGACGAGGCGACGGGCATCCGTACCTTCCCCAAATACTGGTCGAATATTGTCGCGCGCTGGCGGCGACGCGAAGGAGATGCCGATCACGACGAGAACTGGAACCGAAAGATCTCGCCCCTTTACCATGTCGATGCTATTCGCGCGCCGCTTCTCATCGGCCAGGGAGAAAACGATCCGCGCGTGACAATGGCCAATACCGAGGCGCTGGTTGCGGCATTGCGCAAAGCGAAACGCGAAGTCGCCTATGTCGTTTATCCGGACGAAGGCCATGGCCTCGCGCGACCGGAAAACCAAAGGGACTTCTACGGGCGGATCGAGGAATTCCTCGCCAAACATCTCGGGGGTCGCGCGGAACCGTGGAAGAAAATCAACGGTTCGACGGCTGAGTTACGATGAGACCCGCGGGCAACCAGATCTGCTTCTAAGATAGAAGTCTTCGCCTCACACCCAGAGTTGGTTGAGCTTCAATATTTTTCGAACTGATGCTCACCATCGCAGACGACACCTCATTTCACGTCGCGGGGAAATGGGAGGTCACTTCACTTTGCGCTCGGCATTCTCGACCATGGCGAGATGTGCCTGGAGCGTTGGAAGCGTTTTGGCCGCCCAAGCTTTCACGTCACGATCATCGCCGCTCCTTGCCTCTTTTTGGAACTCAGCAATGTCATTTTTGTGGTCTATCTCAAGCAGTTTCAAATACTGCCTGTCGAAGTCCGCGGCTCCGATGTTCTGGGCCCTAACACCACTGCTGTCGAACTTAACGCCTTTTCGGCTGGCCAATTCCGTCAGTTCCTTGTTTGCTTTGGTGTGGTCTGCTACCATGCGTGCGCCGATCCTTTTTACATCCGCGCTTTTTCCTTGTTTCTCGGCCATTTTCCCATTCTCAACTTCCTGCTGGCCGCCGCCTCCCGCTTTTTGGATAAAGCTCGCGTCCTTCTGGCTCAGTTTCACGGTCGCGGTGCCGGAGGATGGCGTCGGGGCGGATTTTGCACGCAGATGCGGGTTGCTCCCGATGCCGGTGTCCTCTTGCTGGGCGCGAACGGTTCCGATAACCGACAGGCTGCCGGCTATGGTCGCGATGATCGCGAATCGCAAGATTGATAGGAATTGTGTTTTCATAGGCTTGTTTCCTTTCGTTACTATATATCACCATTGGACCTTCGGCGTGTAAAGTTCGAAAGTTGGACCGAGGGCGTAGTCCGGCGCGCCCGTTTGACCCGCTCTTTCCCAATTGGAAATTTCCGCCAGTTCTTCGTTTGGCTTAATGAACCGGCAAATGACGAAAAACTTCTCCGGGAACTGTGTCGATCCCGATCCGGCAGTCACGGTCCTCCCACGCGACTTCTTAATTACTCTACAACTTCGACGCCTTCGAGAGCAGTGCGCTGGGCGTAGAGAACGCTCAAACGTTTTGTCATTAGGCCAACCCTGCCGTCGCCTATGATACGATCATCAACTTTGATGACTCCCGCGAGTTCGCCCATTGTTCCCGTGCAAAACATTTCATCGGCACGGTAAACGTCGTCGAGTGTGAGATCGGTTTCGGTGCACGCGATTCTTTCAGCGGCACAAATCTCGAGGATGGTTGCCCGCGTAATTCCTTCCGGACAGGCGACGACGCGGCTCGTGGCCAGCTCACTATTGCGGACGATGAACACATGGGTCGCATTCGTCTCGGCGATGAAGCCATCCGTGTCGAGCATGAGCGCGTCGTCGGCACCAGCATTGTTCGCCCCGATCTTGGCCAGAATCGAATTCAGCAAATTTGCGTGGTGAATTCTTGGATCAAGGATTTCTGGAGTCGGCCTTCTGATCTTGCTTGTGATCAACGTGAGACCTGTTTTCGCGTAAACCGGCGCCTTGTGTTCGGCGAGCACGATTAAGGTGGGTCCGCTTTGATTCAGCCGAGGGTCCATTCCCGACGTGATTTTTACCCCACGCGTTAGAGTTAAACGGATATGCACACCATCACGCATTTTGTTCGCGGCGAGTGTGCGCTTTATTTCATCGACAATCTTTTCGCGCGATGGAATCTCGGGGAATGAGAGTGCGGTCGCAGAGCGATGTAATCGGTCGAGATGCTCGTAGAGCTTAAAAATCCGACCATTATACAAACGCAAGCCTTCCCAGACTGCGTCGCCGCCTTGCACGGCTGAATCAAACGGACTGATGCCCGCATCGTCGCGATGCACGAGCTGACCGTTGATATTGACGATCAGGTTGCGATTTTGCTCATCAAATCTCTGCAGCATCTGCCTAACCGCGGATTACGCGAATAACGCTGATTCTCTCGTTGTAGCGGCATTTGTGTCAAACACCGGAGAATCAAACAGGTGTCCCTAGCGGCGAGCGCGTCTCTAACCGTTCATGAAATCGGCGTCATCCGCGGTTCACTGCAACCGATATTCATATAGCCTTTCGTAACATTCACGACAGCGCTCATGAAGTTTGCCCAAATGCGCCGGCACTTTGGCATCCCTCGGGCGGTATGGTTGAAACGAT
>WNFT01021561.1_pt1 | contig 13229 bp, 11 predicted proteins | sample 5400191 | NCBI WGS metagenome assembly WNFT01 (sample SAMN13153359, study PRJNA577476) | soil metagenome | isolation source: 80 cm saprolite under Madrone tree | place: USA:California | collected 2016-06-14
AGCGAGCAGTGCATGATCGTCGATGGCGTGAACTTCCTGAACAATGCGGATCTCGACGGCAAAACCCTGCCGCCCGCCGGCGCCCCCAACGTCGTGCTCGCCGCCGGCGGCACGCAGCTGCACGGCGACTTCGACGACGACGGCATCTATGCGTGGCGGTTCTCGGTGGACTGGAACGATGCCGCGAACACGCGACTGACCGGTCCCGAGAAAATTGCCGTCGCGCCGTACCATTACCTGTGCGACGGCCAGCTCACGACGTGCGTGCGCCAACCGGGGACCGACCAGCATCTCGACGCGCAAGGCGACAAGCTGATGGCGCGGGTGGTCTACCGGAACGTCAACGGGCGCGAGTCGCTCGTGGCGGTGCATTCTGTGAACACGGCCGTGTTCGGCGGCGGCGTGCGGTGGTACGAGTTCACCATCGCGTCCGACCGCACGCTCCGGTTGCGCCAGCAGGGCACCTACGCGCCCGACGGCTACTATCGCTGGATGGCGAGTCCCGCCATCGACAGCCAGGGCAACATCGGGATCGGTTATTCGTTCGGTGGCACGCCCAACTTTGCGGGACAGCGGTTCGCCGCCCGGCTGGCCGGCGACCCACTCGGCGTTCTCACGTTACATGAAGCCGTCCTCGCGGAGGGCCAGGCCGCGCAGGTCAACACGGTGCGGTGGGAGGACTACACGCAGACCGCCGTCGATCCGAGCGACGACTGCACGATCTGGTACGTGGGCGACTACCTCAAGCAGGACGCGTCGAGCTATTCAACGCGAATCGGTGCGTTCAGATTATGTCGATGAAATAGTCTCCCGTGGAGGAGCAATTGTGACGTTCATGACCGGTTTGTTCAGCATCATCCTGGCGGGCGGCGCAGCCCTGAAAGAGACTCCATGACATCCCCATTGCTGGGTGAATTCCTCGGCACGATGGTCCTCATCCTGCTGGGCAATGGTGTCGTCGCTGGGGTGCTCCTGAAGGGGACCAAGGCCGAAGGCGGCGGCTGGATCGTCATCACCGCCGGCTGGGCGTTCGCGGTGATGGCCGGGGTCTTCACCGCTATCGCGTGCGGCAGCAGCGATGCGCATTTGAATCCCGCGGTGACGCTGGGGTTTGCGGCGCGCGCCGGCGATTTCTCGAAGTTCGCGCCCTATTTCGTCGCACAACTCGCGGGCGCGATCGCCGGCGGCACGCTCGTGTGGCTCCATTACCTGCCGCACTGGAAGGAGACACCGGATGGCGCTCTCAAACGCGCCTGCTTCTGCACCGCGCCCGCCATCCGTCAGTTCATCCCGAATTTGGTGAGTGAAGTGATTGGGACGTTTGTGCTCGTCTTTGTCGTCGGCGCGATCTTCTCGAAGGCCGTCGCCACGACGGGACCGGCGGCCGGCCTGGGCGGGTATCTCGTGGGGAGCCTCGTTTGGGGCATCGGGCTCTCGCTCGGCGGCACGACCGGTTACGCGATCAACCCGGCGCGCGATCTGGGCCCGCGCATCGCGCACGCGCTGCTGCCGGTCGCCGGCAAGGCTTCGTCGGACTGGAACTACGCGTCTATCCCCGTCGTCGGGCCGTTGCTCGGCGGCGTCCTCGCCGGTCTGGCGCTGCGGGTGCTCGGGGTGCAGTGAAGAGTCTTCACACCGCGGCGCGAGCCGCCGCCGTCATCGGCGCCCTCGGCTCGGTGGCGCTGACGCTCTACGCGGGCCGCAACAACAACTTGCCCTTGCTCATGGTGCTAATGGCCGGCTGGGTGTTTGCGCCGTTCTTTGGCTACGCTGTGGCAAGCAGGTTCTCGGGGCGCTGGTCGACATCCACACGCGCGATGTGCTCAGGCCCCCGCCGTCGCAGAGCGCGCGCGTCTACGTGGCTGTTCCCATCGTTTCCTGGTTGTTGCTGCTGGCTGTTGCCCTGGCGGGATTCCTGTCGGGCCGCCGCGCGGCAGCCTCAAACTCATGAGAGCGAGCTTTGCGTTGCTGCTCGCCGTGCAGGGCGGGCAGCTGCAGTCGTGGATGTTCGGTCCCTTTGCCAAGCCGACGCAGGTCAACCCGGTCATCACGCCGAACCCCGCAGTGTCCTGGGAAGCCTATGCCACCTTCAATCCGGCGGCGATCGTAAAGGACGGCAAGATCTTTCTTCTGTACCGCGCCGAGGACGCGAGCGGCGTGCAGCAGATCGGCGGGCACACGTCGCGCCTCGGCCTGGCGGAGAGTGCTGACGGCCTCCACTTCACGCGGCGCGCGACGCCGGTGCTGTATCCCGACACCGACACGCAGCGGCAGTATGAGTGGCCCGGCGGTGTGGAAGATCCCCGCGTCGTCGAGTCGGAGGACGGTCGCTACGTCCTGACCTACACGCAGTGGAACCGCGACGTGCCGCGGCTCGCGGTCGCGACGTCGCGCGACCTGACTTCGTGGACCAAACACGGACCGGCATTCGCGCGCGTTGGCGGCCAATACATGCGGACGGAGTCCAAATCGGGGGCGATCCTGAGCCGGATCCAAGGCGATCGGCTGATCGCCACGCGTGTGAACGGCAAGTATTGGATGTACTTCGGCGTGCCCGATCTGCGGATCGCGACGTCGGAGAACTTGCTGGATTGGACGCCCCTGGAGGACTCGAGCGGGGAGGCAGTCAAAGTCCTGTCTGCGCGTCCCGGCTACTTCGATTCCTGGCTGGTCGAGGCAGGCCCTCCAGCACTCCTGACAGGTCGCGGGATCCTGGTCATGTATAACGCGGGGAGCCTGCCGTCACGGACCTATTCGGCTGGCCAGGCGCTGTTTGATGTGCGTGACCCCACCAGATTGATTGCGCGGTCGGACAGCGCTTTCATCAAGCCCACGGAGAGTTACGAGCGAACGGGGCAGTACACCGCGGGGACGACGTTCGTGGAAGGATTGGTGCCGTTCCGGGACAGGTGGTACCTGTATTATGGCACCGCTGACTCACGCGTCGGCGTGGCGGTCTGGGATCCACAGGGGCAATCGCCGGCCGCAGCGATCGTTGGGACTTGGCACGGCACGTCGTTGTGCGTCGATAAGCAGGTCGATCGCGCGTGCCAGGACGAGGAAGTCGTTTATCTGATCGATTCCGCTGCGGGCCCGCGCGGACCGGTGCGGTGGCAAGCCGACAAGATTGTAAATGGGGCGCGGGAGCTCATGGGTGTTTTACCGTTGACCTACGATTCGACCGGTCACCACTGGTTTGTCGACATCAACACGCGCTTCCGCGGACGGTGGACGTTGGCGGTGCGTGGTGATTCCATCGTCGGCGATCTCAGCGAGCTGCCCGCGCGTCGCCTCGTGCGCCGCATCGCGGCTGGCAGAATAGCGCGCTAGAATAGCGCCATGTCCAAAGTAAGAGTCGGTATCGTCGGCTCCCGCTTTCAGGCCGATTGCATTGCGGGCGCCGTAAAGGCGATTCCGGAAGAGGCCGAGCTCGTCGCCGTCGCGTCACCGACCAAAGGGCATGCGGCCGAGTTCGCCAAGCGCCACGGCATCCCGCAGGCGTACACCGAGTACCGCGCCCTCCTGCGCGACCCCCAGGTCGAGCTGATCTCGATCACCGCCCCCAACCGCCTGCATGCGCCGATCACGATTGAGGCCGCGAAGGCCGGCAAGCACGTCGTTTGTGAGAAGCCGCTGTGCATCACGCTCGAAGAAGCCGACGCGATGATCGACGCGTGCGGCCAGGCGGGCGTCCTCTTGCTGTATGCCGAGGAGCTGTTCTTCGCGCCGAAATACGTGAAGGCCAAACAGATGGCGGACGAGGGTGCATTCGGCCGCGTCCATCTCGTCAAGCAGGGCGAGAAGCACTCGGGCCCGCACTCGCCGTGGTTCTGGGACGTCGAGCAGTCGGGCGGCGGCGCGGTCATGGACCTCGGCTGCCATGGCATCGCGTTCTGCTGGTGGTTCCTCGGCAAGCCCAAAGTCAAAAGCGTTTACTCGCAGATGGCGACGCAGGTGCACGGCGATCGCACGCAGGGGGAAGATGAAGCGATCACCGTCATCGAATTCGAGAATGGCGCCGTGGGCATGGTCGAGAGCAGCTGGAACCGCCCCGGTGGCATGGACGACTGCATCGAGATCTTCGGCGACAAAGGCCAGACCTACGCCGACATGTTGATGGGCAACGCGCTCCCGACGTATTCCGAAGTGGGGTTTGGATACGCCGTCGAGAAAGCGGCGACCACCAAGGGATGGACCTACCCCGTATTCGAAGAGCACTGGAACTACGGCTTCCCGCAGGAAATGCGGCATTTTGCCCGCTGCGTGCGCGGCAAAGAGACGCCGATCTCCGACGGCGACACCGGGCGAGTCGTGCAGGAGGTTCTCTACGCGGCGTATGCCTCAGCGGGACAGGGCCGCAAGATCACCCTGCCGTTCCGGCCGAAAGGCGTCGCGAAGCCCATCGATCTCTGGAAGACGCCCTGAGTGCACTCGGTCGGCCTGCTCTTCCTTGTCCTCGCGGGCTGCACGACCGGCAACACACCGGCGGGTGACTGGCCTACGACAGGCGGCGCGCCGGGCAATACTCGGTACTCCACACTCGACCAGATCAGCATCAAGACTGTGGCGCAGCTGCGGCCGGTATGGGTCTACCACACCGGCGATCTGCCGCCCGACGGGCACGGCGAGATCCAGGCGACGCCGATCGTCGTGGACGGGGTCCTGTATGCGACGACTCCGAAAGTGGCCGTGATTGCGCTGCGGGCCGACAAGGGCACCTTGCTGTGGCGCTTCGACGCTTTCCCCACTCGCTCCACCCAGCCTCACGTCAACCGCGGGGTCGTGTATTGGACCGACGGGCACGACCGCCGAATCTTCTGCTCCGTCGAGCGCCGGCTCTACGCGCTCGACGCCCGCACCGGCCGGCCGATACCCACCTTTGGCGATTCGGGCTCCATCGACCTCGGCGCCGGCCTGTCGCGCGATCTCGGCGATGCGTATCTCGTCGCGACGAGTCCCGGCGCGATCTACAAGGATCTGCTGATTCAAGGCATGCGCGTGGGCGAGGACGAAGGCTCGGCACCCGGCGACGTGCGGGCGTACGATGTTCGCACCGGCGCGATCCATTGGACGTTTCACACGATTCCGCACCCCGGCGAATTCGGGTACGACACCTGGCCCGCCGGCGCGTGGCAAACGGCGGGCGGTGCGAACAGCTGGGCCGGCATTACCGTCGACACCGCGCGTGGCATCGTGTATGTGCCGACCGGTTCGGCGACGCCCGACTTCTACGGCGGTGCCCGCACCGGCGCGAACCTGTTCGCCAACTCACTGCTCGCGCTCGATGCGGCGACGGGGAAACGGCTGTGGCACTTCCAGACCGTGCACCACGACCTCTGGGATCGCGATCTCCCCGCGGCGCCCAATCTCGTGACCGTGACGCGCGGGACGGCGCGGGTCGATGCCGTCGCGCAGATCGCCAAGAGCGGATTCGTGTTCTTGTTCGACCGGCAGTCGGGGAAACCGCTCTTCGACATCGCAGAGCGTGCGGTCCCGGCCTCTGACCTGCGCGGCGAGCACGCCTGGCCCACACAGCCGTTTCCGGTGAAGCCCGCGCCGTTCGCGCGACAGGCGATAGGCGCCGCTGACGTCGCCGATCAGGAATTGGGGCGTTTTCGGACCCTGCGGCACACGTTCTTCGCGCCGCCCAGCCGCGAAGGGAGCATCGTGCTTCCCGGCTTCGATGGTGGCGGCGAGTGGGGTGGCGCGGCAGTCGATCCGGAGACCGCGACGCTGTACGTGAACGCGAGCGACGTGCCATGGATCGCCGCGATGCGCGAGTCCGCCCACGTTCCCCCGAACACCGGCGTGCCACGCACCGGCCCGATGGTGTACGCCGCCGTCTGCGGCGCGTGTCATGGGAGCGATCGTCGCGGTCGGGACCGTGCACCGTCGCTCATCGATCTCGGCACACGGGTGTCAAAGATGGAGGTGCGACAGATTCTCGACTGGGGCCGCGGGTTCATGCCTTCATTCGCGAGTCTGCCGGCGGCCGAGAGGCGCGCGCTGGTCCAGTACCTGGGCTATGAAGTGGTCCCATCGGACACGGGCGGGTGGGCGACCCCGCGAGCGAGAAGCGCCCCCTACGAATTCGTCGGCTACGAACGGTGGCGCGATTCGAGCGGCTTTCCAGCGGTCAAACCGCCATGGGGTACGCTGAGCGCGATCGATCTCAACAGCGGCGAGTACCGCTGGAGGATTCCACTCGGCGAGTTTGCCCCACTCACCGCCCGCGGTGTTCCGGTCACGGGGACGGAACAGTACGGCGGACCGATCGTCACGCGCGGCGGACTGGTGTTCATCGCCGCGACCCAGGACGCCAAGCTACGGGCGTTCGACAAGAACACGGGTCGGCTGCTCTGGGAAGCGAGCCTCCCCGCGCCCGGCTACGCGACCCCCAGTACGTTTTCCGTGGGGGGCAAGCAGTTCGTCGTCGTCGCGGCGGGTGGCGGTAAATTGGGGTCGAAGTCTAGTGACACCTATGTGGCGTTCAGTCTGCCGTAGGAGCTACCATGGAGCTGACATTCCCAGTGGAGCATTCCGCATGCGTACAATTGTAAAAAAGCAGGTGCAGGCCTACTTTGCCTCGACACCCTCCAAGTCGCGAGCTGCCCTGAAGAAGATTCGTGCCGCCATTCGTGCCGCGGCGCCCGGCGCCCAGGAGGCGTTCAGCTATCGCATTCCCGCGTTTCGACTCGACGGGCGGCCGCTCGTGTGGTACGCGGCGTTCAGGGACCATTGCAGCCTGTATCCGATGACTGGTGCGATCCGGCGTAAGCTGGCCACCGCCCTGAAGGGATATGAAACGGCGAAGGGGACGGTCCGGCTGCCGCTCGCGAAACCAATACCGGTGGGCCTCGTCAAGAAGCTGGTCAGAGCGCGAATGGCCGAAATGGGCCGCTGACCTATAAGGAGCAAACGATGGGACTGCCACCACTCAGAAAAGACCCGGGTCCAGTCAAACTGCCTGAACCACCCAAGCCGCGTCCACCCGAGCCATGGGAACCGGCGCGGATCCCGCGCGATCCCGACCCTCCTAAACCACCGGGACGGTAGTCCTGAAGAATGATGTACGAAGACCGTTACACTCAGCCCCTCCCACCTAGACGCTTCGCGCGCCGCATGGCCAATCACGTCGCCGTAGCCGCCGTGCTGGTGAGCGTGTCGCTGCTCGGTGGGATGTGGGGCTACGAGCACTACGAACACCTCGCCTGGCGCGACGCCTTTCTCAACACCGCGATGTTGCTGGGAGGGATGGGTCCCGTAGATCCGCTCCGGACTGACGGTGGGAAGGTGTTCGCCGGGTTCTTCGCCCTCTACGCCGGCGTCGTCTTTCTCGTAGTGGCGGGACTGTTCCTAGCGCCGGTGATTCACCGGATCATGCACAAGTTCCATTGGGAGGGGAGCCAGCGCTGATGGACTTCGATCTCGCGCAGGCGATCGAGGTCCTGGAGCGTACGCCCGCCGCCCTTCGTGCGCTGCTTCAAGGCATCAATACGCAACTGGTGCTGGGCACCGAAGGGCCCGATACCTTCAGCCCCTTCGACAACGTCGGCCACTTGATCGATGGCGAGGAAACGGATTGGATGCCGCGCGCCCGGATCATACTCGCGCAGGGATCCAACCGGCGCTTCGAGCCGTATGATCGCTTCCGCCACCGGGCGCGGAATTCGAAGCGGACGCTCGAGTCTCTGCTCGACGATTTGCCCGGCGAGCACCCGAGCCTCGGCCCCGTGACCTTGCGCCAGCTCCTGGCGGCCTGGGTGGTCCACGACCTCGGGCACATCGCGCAGGTCGCCCGCGTCATGGCGAAGCAGTACCGGGCCGAGGTTGGGCCGTGGGTGCCCTTCCTACCTGTCCTGACCGATCACGAAACGCCGAGGTCCTAGTGTTCGATTTCGAAGCCACGATGAAGCTCATCGTCGCCCTGGGGACGGCCGGGCTCACCTTCATCCTCTTTGGGGTGGGGGTGAAGGTCCTGTTCTTCCGGCGCCGCCAGCTTCCCGGAACCGTTGACCCTGATCAGCTCGAGGGACTCGAAGACCGGCTGCACAGGACCGAGACGAAGGTCACGGAGCTCGAGGAGCGGCTCGATTTCGCCGAACGGATGCTCACTGAAGCACGCAGCAAGGCTCAACTTCCGGGAAGACCCTAGCTTCTGAAGTGCCAATCGTTTATGTTGAGTCGTTCATACGTCTGGCAGTGCCATTCGGCGAGGGGTCGAATTATCAGGCGGCGCCTGCGGGCCTCGGCAACGGGTCGAGGTAGCACGCATGGGCGCGCCGCGGTGACTCGGCGACCCTCCCCACGCACCGGCCAGCCATAACTACGGCGCAATACGCCTTTACCAAAACAGCCCGACGCAGCAGACATGCGTCGTCCACTCCCTCGCGGTGAGGGACGTGCGACGAGCTTGTCCGGCCCCAGGGCAGGAACAGAATCCGTTATGACACCGCAGCAAGCACACGATCATTTACCACGTCCGGCCCACAAGGAACCTCCCGCTCACGCGCCCAATGCGGCGCTGATGATCGACTTCGACAATGTGACGATGGCGATTCGCTCGGACCTCCAGACCGAGCTGAAGCGCCTGCTCCAATCGGAGATCATCCGGGGCAAGGTCGCCGTGCAGCGCGCTTATGCCGACTGGCGCCGCTACCCGCAGTACATCGTCCCGCTCTCCGAATCGTCCATCGATCTCATCTTCGCGCCCGCCCATGGCGCGAATAAGAAGAACGCCACCGACATCCGGCTGGCGATCGACGCGCTGGAGCTCGTCTTCACGCGGCCTGAGATCGGGACATTCATTCTGTTGTCGGGAGATTCGGACTTTTCGTCGCTGGTCCTGAAGTTGAAAGAATACGGCAAGTACGTGATCGGCGTGGGGATCCGCGAGTCCTCGAGCGATCTCCTCATCCAGAACTGCGACGAGTACTACTCCTACAATGAGCTGGCCGGCTTCACGAAGACCAGCGATGTCGAATACGTGAAGCGCGATCCGTGGGAGCTCGTCGTCGAAGCGGTGAAGCAGATGACGGCGCACAACGATGTCATGCGCTCCGACCGCTTGAAGCAGGTGATGCAGGAGATCGACCCGAACTTCGACGAGAAGGACGCCGGGTTCTCGCGGTTCAGCAAGTTTGTCATCGAAGCGGCGCGCCGCGGTCTCATCACCCTGACTCGGCTCGACAACGGGCAGTACGAGATTGCCCTCGGCCCACAAGTCGCGGGCGCGGCAGCGCAGCCCGCACTCGCGGCGATGAGCGAAGCCACCGAGAAACCCCGCAGCCGGGGGAGAGGCGGCAGGGGGCGGGGACGCGGCGCCCGCGACCGTGAGGAACAGCCAACGGCGCCCGCTGAGCCCGCACCGACCGAGGAGCCGGAAGCGCCGGCCGCGAAGGCTGCGTTCTCGTTCGGCGGCGCGTTCGGGTTGATCAAACAGGCCGTCGGAATGGGTACGGACGAGGAGCCGGCTCCGCAGGAAGAGGAGAAGCCGGTGAGTGATGAGGTCGACGCTCCGCGTGCCGCGCTTCCGGGCCCAGACGTAGAAGAGGAAGACGACATTCCGATGCCGACCTCCTCGGCGCCGCCACCGCCCTACAGCACGTCGGCTTCGACACCGGGTGGCATTCCGATGCGCAGTGCGCGCTTCCGCCGCGGCTCCCGCGGAGGAGCGCGTCGTCCTGGCGCCGCTGGCGGAGTGCCCGAGATCCCGAAGATCGGCGTTGTGGAAGTCGATCCCAACTTCCGGCCGCGCGTCGACGCGATCCCGCCGAAACCGTCCGCACCGCCCAGCACCTCCGGATCCGCGCCAGAGCGCGGCGATCGAGACGGGCGCGGCGGTCGTGGTGGTCGCGGCGGGAGAGATCGTGGCCGGGCTGAGAACGGTGAGCGTGGCGAGCGCGGCGAGCGGGGCGAGCGGGGCGGACGCGGACGGCGTGGCGGTCGCGGCGGTCGTGGTCGGGGACCCCGTCGGTTCGACTCCGATCAAGCGGAGACGACCAACGACACCGCACGGCCCATGCAGACGCAGACTCCGGAGCGTGTGGAACCTCCAGCGCCTCCCGTACCTCCACCAGCAGCCACGAGATTGCCGGAGAGCGAGCCTGGAGAATCCTTCTGGTCGAAGGTCAAGCGCGGTCTGACGGGTGGCGGTGGGGGAACAACCTAACGGTGCGCGGCAGCGCCGTGCAGGCGAAGTTCTACGCGCGACCGACAGAAGCGGTCGCGCGTGGGCTATTGGGCCACATCCTCGTGAGCGATGTCGGCGGCCGCCGGCAGCAAACCGCCGGCCGGATCGTGGAGGTCGAGGCGTACATCGGGCCGCACGACCCCGCCTGTCATGCGTATGGTCACCGGCGCACCGCGCGCACCGAACCGCTCTACGGACCGCCCGGAACGGCGTACGTGTACTTCACCTATGGCATGCATTGGTGTCTCAATGCGGTCACTGAACCGCGCGACTTCCCCGCGGCCGTGCTGATACGGGCGCTCGAGCCCATCGCGGGCCTGGCCACGATGCGTGAGCGGCGCGGCAAGGAGCCGCTGTGCTCCGGGCCCGCCCGGCTGTGCGAAGCGCTGGGCATCACCGGCGTGTTGAATGGCGCATCGCTGCAGCGTGGGTTGCTGCGAATCGTGAGGGGCACGAATCCGCAGCATGGAGAGATCGCCACAGGTCCGCGCATCGGCATCACGCAGGCGGCCGACTGGCCGCTGCGGTTCTATCTCAAGGACTCGCCGTATGTGACGTGACTAGTGCCGCTCGGTGATGCCTTCCTTGGCCGAGCCGAGGCTGATGCGCACGCCGCCTTGCAGGCTGTGCGTGTTGCTCTCGAGCAGGAAGTTTGAGGCGCTCGAGGTCAGGAGGTAGTGGGCAAAGACGTTGAGCTTGCTCGAGTAATTGATCTGTAATCCCCCCATGAGCCAGAAAAACGCCTTGCTCGCCTGATCGTTCACCCGATCGTCCGCCTGCTGGAACTCGGATGTGGAGCAGCCCGTGCAGTCCACCACCGGGTTCAGCACCTGCATGATGGCAAAACCGCCTCCGGCGAACGGTTCGATGATCTTTTGCGTCGGGAAGGCCAGCACGCCGAACATCAGCCGGCGCACGTCGTGGAAGGAGACGTCGCGGCACGGGCCATTCCCGATCGAACAACCGGACGAGCCTGGATCGAAGATCACAGCCTGGGCGTCCGACAGGAAGAGCGCCTGTTCATAGGCGACGTAGAGCGCGGTGCGGCGCGCGGTGATCAGCCAGTGGCCGCCGACGATCGGATCGTAGACGTAGGGCTGCGTGTTGGTCTTCGAGATGAAGGCACCGCCCTGTGCGCCCCAGTACCATTGATACTGTCGGTTGAAGCCGCGGCCCTGCTGCGGCGGAATGAAGTAATACGACAGGCCCGCACCTCCCTGAACCTGGCCCGTCCAGGTCCCCCGTGGCGTGGGGTTGAGCGGATCGCGATTGCTGCGGTTATACATGGCGCGCGCGTCCAGCCGCAGCGCGAGATGCTGACTGAGGAACACGCGTGCCCCGACGCCGCCATTGATCATGTTGTCGGTGAAATCGTAGGGCGCGTTGGTCCCGAAGACGAGTCGCGAGACGCCTCCCGTGGCATAGAGGGTCGCCCTATCGCCCATGGGGAAATTGAACACGAGGTTGCCGCTCACCGTGGACACCGACACGTTTTGCGTAGAGCCGCTGTCCACCGTGTTCGTAAAGTCGCCGGCCACCTCGATGGATAGGCGGTCGCTCCACGCGTATGCGATGCGCGCACCACCGCCAAACGAGTTCTTGAGAAAGAACAGGTGGTCGAAACGCCAATACGAGCCGAACCCGGCGAACTCGATGCTCTGAGATTTTTGCGCCACTGCGGGGGAGGCCGCGACGGCCGCCACGCTCACGATGCCCACCACGAGATGAATCAGCCGCTTCATCGGGACTCCTCCCACGGCCCCGGGTCAGGGAGCCGCCAACAGGACCGCGTTAAAAAGCAGCTTGAAGGTGCCGTGCGTCTGACCCCGAAACTGGGGCCGGAACCCGAACAGGATCACCCGTCCGCTGCCTACCGGCGCCTCCACCAGCGCCGCCCTCCCAGCGAGCCGCTCCTGGAACCGGGCATAGCCGGATCGCAGCGGCTGCGGCGGATACGTCGCCAAGGCCCGAGCCGGGGCCGAAACGGTGAAGGCGGCGCTATTCTCGAAGTAGATGTCGAGGGAGTCAGGCACCCCGAGGGTAACCGGGCTACCCACCCTCTCCACCTTTCCCAAAAGCACACCGAAAATAGAGCCTGGGGCGTAAAATCGCAAAACTTGAGGACCCGATGCCTCACCTGCTAGAACGTTGACCACGGGGAGGTTAAGGCGTGTAATCGCGAAATTACTTGAACCATCGAGGCAAACGAGCGTGCCCCCTCCCCGAACAAACTCCGAAACAGCGTCTGCCCCCGACTCGCCCAGCCCGCCGGCGTACTGCAATGGAATGCGAGTCGAGTCCACGCCGCGCAGGATCGAAGACCCGTCCGCATCCGGCAGCACGATCACATCAAATCGCTGCCGCAACCCTCCCTTTTTGAAATCGCCGTCGTGCAGTGTCGTGTAGCTGATCCCATACTGCTCGAATAACCACCGCGTCCATCCTTCATCGATATTGCCGGTCCACGGTTGGTACAGCCCAATGCGCGGCAAACGCTGGCGCGTGGCCCCCTGACCGCTGGCCGGCGCGGTTCGCACCGCGGTCACCGTGAATCCGTGGCGCGCGGCGTGCTCGCTGAGAATGGTCCGAGCTTTCGGGCCGCGGACCATGAGGCTGTCCCCGACGATTGAGACGGTTTGCCCCGCTGCCAGCAGCGCCGCGACGGCGCGCGACTCGGCGTTGGTGCGGTTCTGCAAGAAAAAGATCTCTCCGCTCCCCACGACTCGCCCTGGCGTCGGGGTGACGCTGTCTACTTTCACCAGATTCGCGTTAAACGGCGTGTTCACGACGTCGGCCCGCACGCCCATCGTGAACGGCAGCGTCCAGCCGGCGACGTCGTAGGGTGGGCGATCGGCGACCGGCGTGTACTGCTGCGCCTCGAGGAGATCCTTCGCGTGTGAGCGGTAGGGCTGCCCCATCGGCACCACGAGTGAGCCGGCCGCATAAGTCTGGCCGTCGGCGGTGAACGACTCGGCGGCGCGCCACACCTCGACCCCACCGGCCGCGAGCACGTTGGCAAGTGTCGTCCAGGCCTCCG
>WNFT01003774.1_pt1 | contig 13227 bp, 9 predicted proteins | sample 5400191 | NCBI WGS metagenome assembly WNFT01 (sample SAMN13153359, study PRJNA577476) | soil metagenome | isolation source: 80 cm saprolite under Madrone tree | place: USA:California | collected 2016-06-14
ACGCGGAAGGCGTATCGCCCGACTCATGAGAGTTCCTGGAAATTGGAGAGCCGTGTACTTGGAAACCTGTACGCACGGTTCGGCGGGGGGAGGTCGGAAAAGTACCAGCGATGGCAACTCGTCGGCCCCCTACCCGACAACTTTACTTGGTGCGGCAAAGGGTGCCAGCCATCTCTGGTAGAGAGGCAAGACCGCATTTCTTGCCTCTCCCCCGCAAGGGGAATGAGTGGACAGAGCGCTCCTGCGGGAGCCTTTCTTTCCTCCCATAGCCGTGATCGGCGTATGGGTCCCCAGAAAGGATTTTTATGGACTCAGCGACTCTTCCTGGTATCACAGTTTTCTTCCCTGGTGCGCTACGCGCAAAGATTGGCAACCGCAGTTCTGTTCTGGTTGCCGGTCATACGATCCGCGAGGTTATCAATGCGCTGGAGCACGATTTTCCCGGTTTGCGTTTCAATGTGTGCCACGAAACGGGCGAGCTGCGTCCCTACGTGAACATTTTCCTGGATGGCGAGAACATTCGCTATTTACAGGGGCTTGATACACCCGTGCGCAATGGAGGCAGACTGTATGTCTTACAGTCCGTTGCGGGCGGCTAATCCATGAAAGAGAGAATGCTATGGGCAGAACATATGTACCGGGTACTGTTGTCTTATCGGTTGGGACGAAACGTGGATTGTTCCTCTTAACGTCGCGTGACCGGGAGAAGTGGGAGATTCGCTCTACTGCGTTTTCGACTGGTCGCGTTTACCACGCTATCCTTGATCAGCGCGCCGGATGCCGCCTGTTTGCTACCGATAATGGAGATATCTTCGGGGCATTTTTACGTTACAGTGATGATTTTGGTGAGACCTGGCATGAGCCGAAGCAAGGCATTCAGTTCCCGGAATCCAGCGGTCAGAAACTGGTGAATATCTGGGTGATTGAGCCCGGGCGGCCCGATGAGCCTGAAACGGTGTATGCGGGGGTTGATCCTGCGAGCCTGTGGGTCAGCAATGACAGAGGCGAGACATGGGAACTGAATGCCGGGCTGGCGAATCATCCGACCCGCGAACGCTGGGGGCCAGGCTTCGGGGGCTTGTGTCTGCACAGCATTGTGCCCGACCCGTCGCATGCGTCCAGGATGTGGGTTGGCATTTCGGCTGTGGGGTGCATGCGCACAGACGATGGTGGACGCAATTGGGTTTTCGTCAATAAGAATGTACGCGCCGATTTCCTACCAATGGTGTATCCAGAGTTCGGGCAGTGTATTCACCGCCTGGTTCAGCATCCGACGAGGCCGGATATCCTGTATCAGCAGAACCATTGTGGGGTGTACAAGAGCACGAATGCAGGTGATGACTGGATTGATATCCAGCAGAATCTGCCTTCCAGGTTTGGTTTCCCGATGGCGTTGGATGTGCACCATCCTGAGACGGTGTTTGTGGTGGTGGAGGATCAAGATGGCCGAAATAACGTGGGGGAGCAGTTTACGGTGTACCGGACGCAGGATGGTGGTGAGCGCTGGGAGGCTCTGACGCGAGGGTTGCCAGGTGGTCCAGGGGTACGTTTGGGAGTGCTGCGTCATGCGATGTGTACGGATACTGAGGACCCGTGTGGGGTGTATGTTGGGACGAATACTGGGCAGTTGTTTGCGAGTCGCGATGGGGGCGATAGCTGGCAGCTGATTGCTGATTTTCTGCCGCCGATTTATGCGGTGACGGCGGTGGTGGTGGGCTAAAAAAGCCCTACTCATACCGCAACACCTCCAACGGCCGCACCCGCACAGCACCCCACGCCACAAGCGCAGCCGTCACCATCGCCAGCAGCGTCACCCCCACGATCAGGCTCAGCGCAATCAGCCAGCTCACGCCAAAATGGGAACCATTAAAAACGAAGCGGTCCAACAGGCTCAACGCCAGCGTCACAAGCAACATCGCCAATAATGCTCCGCTGCCAGCCACCAGACCATTCTCAATCAGCACTTCGCTCAGGATGGTGCCGCTGGTGTAGCCGACGGATTTGAGGATGCCTTGCTCGCGCCGGCGCTCTAGCATCGCCAGGGCGACCGCGTTGGCGATGATGATAATGCCCGCTAGTAGCGAGAGCGAGGCAATGGTTGTGAGGATTAGCAGAACGTCGCTGATGATCTGGTCGATGATGTCACCAAGGTTGGCCAGATTGCGGACGATGGCGTCCGGTGCGATGTTACTAATGGTGTTTACGGCTTGATTGACGGCTTTGGGGTCGACTTTCATGTAGAAGATGATCTGCGCCAGGCCGACCGGGCTGAGCGCCTGCACGGTATCGGTGGTTGCTAGAATGCGTCCGAAGCTGGTCGCAAAGAGCTTTGTACGATAAAAGCCGACAACGGTCACGGTCCTGGTGCTGCTGCCGTCGATGCTCGCCAGGGTGATGGTGTCGCCTATTTTGAGGTGTAACTGGCGGGCGAGCTGCGAGACAACCAGGACATCGTCTGTGCCGGCATCGGCGGCATTCAGGTTGCATCCGTCGGTGATCTGGATACTTTGCAGATCGGGGAACTGGTTGTTCCCAACGTTATACCCCTCGATGGTGCTGAGAGCAGAAACAATGCCATTGGCGGCACGTTGGCTCCCCTGCGTCGTGGGCAGGAGCGTTTGCAAGGGTTTGCCATTGATCGCCTGGGGGACATCAGCGGCGATGGTGGTGTGTCGCTGCTTGATGAGGCCTGGGATGGTGCTGAGCTTGGATACGAGCGTTTGTGCTTCGTTTGTCGGGGCGATGGTGATGACATTGTAGCTCAGGCGTGTGGCAAGGGTGATGTTGACCTGATCGCGCAGGTCCTGTCCCAGCGCGAGGATGAGGCCAATGGTGAAGACGCCGACGAAGAGCGCGAGCATCGTCGTGGTTGTGCGTGCTCGCTGGCGGCCAAGGTTGCGCAGAGCCATCCTGGTGGTGGCCTTCCAGGTGCGCGGCAGGAGGACGGTAACGAAACCCATCAATGATGCCACGAGTAACAGACCTCCGAAGACGGGCGAGAAGCGCAAGAGGAGGGCCGAGAGCACGACTGCGGCACTGACGAGTGCCAGGTATGGCAGGCTAAAACGCTCTGGCACGGGCAGTTTGCTCAGTACCAGTGTGGCAAGTCCAAAGAAGACGCTCAAGAAGGCCAGGAAGATAAATGTTCCGTAGACGACTTCAACGCCGAGCAGGATGTCGTTGTGCAAGATGACGATGGCGAGGGCACAGAAGAGCATGGAAAGAAGCATCAATAAGCCGATGCTCAGGGAGATGCTGCCGGTACGGCTGCCTTCGGGGAGTTCGCGGATGACGTTCAGGGGGCGAATGTTGGCGGCCTGAACGATTGGCATGAGGCCAAAGATCAAGGCGGTGACCAGGCCAATGAGCGGTCCACTGGCAATGGTCAATGGGTCGAGCAGAAATGGGATGTGCAACGGGAAGAGCTGCTGTACGAGGTTGCGTACCAGGTAGCTGATGGCGGTCGCGACAGCAGTACCAACGAGCCCGCCGCTGAGACCGAGTAGACCGGCCTCTAAGCCAAAGAGCAGGTAGAGATCTCGGCGGCGGTAGCCGGTCGTCTTGAGCATGGCAATTTCGATTTTGCGCCGTGAGAGCAGAACCTGCATTGTGTTCACGATACCCACGCCACCGATGAGCAGTGCGAGCAGACCGGCAATCGCGAGGAATTTCTTGATGTTATCAACGGCGGTCTGCTGCAATTTGAGTGCATCGCTGATGGTCTGGATGTTTGCAAGCGGAAACTGTACTTTGATGGCTTTGACAGCCTGCTCGGTGTGAGCCTGGTCAGCCGTTGCAACGTCAATTGTGTCGTAGAGGACAGGAGCGTTGGCGGCGACTTTTTGATAGTCGTTAATGGAGATGAGCATGGTGCTGCCGGTATAGGCAAAAACACCGCTGTTGGCTACAATACCTGCAATCTGCACATGTAGCGTCCGTCCTCCCTGGACTAGCCCCCCCGCTGCATGAACAAGCAGGGTATCACCTATTTTGTGGTGGTATTGATCTATGAAGGATTGCGTGACGAGCACCTGGTTGTTCTTGAGCAGAGCTGAGACGGTGCCATCGACTGGCTTGATGAAGGTTGGCAGCATCACGACCGGGAAGCGGTTCGCATCGACGACTTTGATACCGAAGACCTCTCGTAACGACGAAAAGTTGGTTGAGCCGTTCAAGTTGATGACGGGGGTGTAGTTGGTGATGGTGCCGTCGCTCTCAAGTTTGCCGAAGAAGGAGAGGTCGCTCTGTCTAAAGGTGGCATTCTGCGATGAGACCACGATGTCGCCGCCATTTGCATCGCGCACGTTGCTGGTGAAGGCGTCGTTGATCATCTGTCCGACCAATTGCAGGGCGACGATGGCCATGACGCCGACGGTGACACAAAACACCGCCAGGACCGTGCGCTGGCCACCGCGCAACAACGAGCGGGTACTGTACTTAACATACATGCGCAGTCCCTGTATGCCAGGCGTCCTCTGTGTGGGTGAGGAGGCACGGGGAGCTTCTGTGTTGAGCCTGGAGGCTGTGCTGGCGTCGGTTTTCATGGCGTGGTCCTTTCCGATTTCCCAGCGACGGTTTCGATGGCTGCTATGGTGCCATCCATGAGGTGGATGGCGCGATCGGCGTGTGAGGCAACGGTAACATCGTGTGTGGCGATGATGAAGGTTTTGCCAGTTTGGGCACGCAGGTTGGCGATGAGTTGCAAGAGGTTCTCGCCGTTTTTGGCGTCCAGGTTGCCGGTGGGTTCGTCCGCGATGACGATGGCCGGGTCGGTTGCCAGGGCACGCGCAATGGCTACACGCTGTTGCTCACCACCGGAAAGCTGATTTGGCCGGTGCCTGAGCCGGTGCGATAGCCCGACGAGGTCGAGCAGTTCCTTTGCACGTTCGGAGGGAAGGCCAGTGTGTTTGCCGACGTAGAGCGGAACTTCGACATTTTCCTGTGCTGTGAGCGTTGGGATGAGGTTGAAGGCCTGAAACACCATGCCGATTTTGCGATTGCGTACTTCTGCTAGTTGTCCTTCGCTCATATGGGTAATGTCCACACCATCGATGAGTACTTGCCCACTGCTAGGGTTATCAAGGCCGGCGATAATGCCGAGCAAGGTGCTTTTGCCCGAGCCGGAGGGTCCGATGATGGAGACAAATTCGCCGCTCCTGATCTGGAAGCTGATACCTTTGAGGATGTCGATGTGCTGACGCTCAAGTGGGAGGCTCCTGGTGATGTTGCGCACGTCCATGACAATGTCCCGGTTGCTATCTGACGGCATGTGTTTTCCTTAGACTGACAATCTATTCTTAAAAAAATATAGCCAAAAGTCCTATTGTAGCCGCTTGTCGCCTCTGCCGACTTGCGGAGTCTTCGTTCTACATACGTTATCACAGTGAGCAAGGTTGCACTGTCACGTAGAAAATAGTGCAGGGGTAGTTCGTGGTAAGGGACAAAGAGACCAGCAGTGGGATATGCAACGCAGCGGAACTATGCTATACTGACAGGCAACACACAGTTAGGAAGGCGAAGCTTGACCAACTGCTTGCTACTTCATAAGAGTCATAGAATGGTCTGTTTATATATTACCTGAAGTGAGGGGAAACAACACTTATGCGTCAAGGAACACTCACACTCCTCCTGTTTATCATCTTATTGGCTGCGTCTGCGGTCTACATCGATTGGCCCACAAACCCGCATTGGAACATACTCGGTATCACTTTTCCGCATCCTGATATCAAGCAGGGACTCGACCTGCAGGGAGGCGTACGAGTGCTGCTGGTCCCTGATCCTGCTCAGCACTATAGCCAGGATCTCATCCAGAAACAGATCGACGGTGTGCGAGGTCAAATCGAGACTCGTGTCAACGGCGGCCTGGGCGTCAACGAGCCGAATATCTACGTGCAGCAAAGTAACGGCCAGTACGGTATCGTTGTCGAACTGCCAGGCTTCACCAGCGGCAATCAGTTCGAGGCCATCAATTCGCTATTGAAAACCGGCAACCTGGAGTTCTGGACCACTGGCAGCCAACCTGTCCCACAAGGATCCATCTTCGATCCTACCCAGTTTGCCACGAACAACCCAAATGGCCCCGAATTCACCGGTAAGGACCTGGATGCTACACAGGTGAGCGTTGGGACCGACCAGACAGGGCGTCCCGATATTAACTTTGAAATGAAGGGCGATGCCATCGGGCGCTTCGGCCAATTCACGCAGCAGCATGTAGGCGAATACTTGACCGTCACACTTGATCGCAAGGTGATTGAGTCCGCTGTCATCCAGAGTGCGATTACCGGTCAGGGTGAAATCACAGGTACATTCACCACCGATCAGGCCCAGCAGATTGTCACCGTGCTGCAATACGGTGCGCTGCCGATTGTACTCACGATTGCCAGCGAAGAGACGGTCGGTCCCACGCTTGGTCAGGACTCAATTGCGAAGAGCTATATTGCCGCAGCTATCGGCCTGGGGCTGGTGATCCTGTTTATGCTGCTTTACTACCGCCTGCCGGGACTGCTCGCCGATATTGCACTGATTTTGTATGCCGGACTGACGTTTGCGGTCTTCAAAGTAGCCAATGTCACACTCTCGCTGGCAGGTATCGCGGGCTTCATCCTGTCGATTGGTATGGCTGTGGATGCTAATGTGCTCATTTTTGAACGAGTCAAAGAAGAGTTACGAGCAGGAAGATTGCTCTCCTCAGCCATCGACATCGGTTGGAAACGTGCCTGGCCATCGATTAGAGACTCCAACATCTCTACACTTATCACCTGCGCCGTGCTGTTCTACTTTGGTAGCAACTTTGGCGCAAGCATTATCGTTGGCTTCGCCACCACCCTGTTCCTGGGCGTGGCAATCAGTATGTTTACTGCTATTACTGTCACACGCACCTTCCTGAATCTGTTGGTACCGACCGGCGTAGTGAGTCATCCCTGGCTGTTTGGGCTTCCGGCTGGCTCTATTGCTACGACATCCCTGGCCCGTCGGAATAGCACGGTGCAAGTGTAGAGGAGTAGACTGTGTTCGATCTTGTAGGAAAACGCTACCTGTTTTTACTCATATCGCTGCTGGTCATCATCCCCGGCACGATATCACTGCTGATTTTTCATCTCAACGTGGGTATCGACTTCGCCGGTGGGACGAATATCGAGTTTCGCCCGGATAAGAACATCAGCATACCCGTGATGACGAACGTGCTCAAGCCGCTCAAACTGAGCGGCTTGCAGGTTGTGACCGGGTCTGATAATAGCATACCGGGGAACCGAACTGTATGGGTACGCCTGAATACGCAAGTTGACAGCAATGTGGAAGACACGATCATCAAGAACCTGCGCAATACGTATGGCGCGCAGCTGGCTGTCGACTTCGCGCCCTTGCCTTTTAATGGGAAAACTGTGACTGTTGCGACCATCACCAAGTTTAACCAGACACCAAATGTCAGCGACATTCAGAAGGCACTGGCGAAGCTGCCTGATACAAGTGATCCCACGAAGGGAGCGGCAACGCTTCCGGCCACACCAACTCCAACAGCCAGTGCCACGGGCACACCTGGCGTCACTGGGACGGGGACGCCTTCGGCAACCGGCACACCAAAGGTGACTACAACGGGCACTCCGGCTGCTACTGCAACCCCCAACGCCACGGCAACGCCGAAAGTAACAGGGACAGCGACACCGGTAGCGAGCCCGACGCCTGGAACAGGAGCGTTGGCACCAGGCGCTTCACCGACGGGGACGCCGGTCACGACTCCGTCTAATCCGGCGAACATTGCGGTGAACGTTGTGGATGTGCGCCAGGGGTCGACGACAGAGACGATTACCCTGCTCACACTCTCCGTTGTGAGTCCCAAGGATTTGCTCCAGCTCGAATCAACGATTCTGCAGGGGAACAACAGCTACATCCAGGTACTGGATAACGCTTCGGTCACTGGTTCAGTGGCAGGACAGACAACACAAAATGCCTTCCTGGCCGTCCTGGCGGCTGCGGTGCTGATCCTGCTCTACATCTGGTTCGCGTTCCGCAAGGTCGCGAAGCCGTGGCGTTATGGTACTTGCGCTATCATTGCGCTGTTGCATGACGTGCTGGTGGTGCTTGGCGTCTTCTCCATTCTGGGCTGGACGCTGCACATCCAGATCAACGCGCTGTTCATCACGGCATTGTTGACGGTCGTCGGTTTCTCGGTGCATGATACGATCGTGGTCTTCGACCGTATCCGTGAGAATATGCTGCACCGTACCTCCGAGACGTTTGAGCAGGTGGTCAATGCCAGCCTGGTGCAGACAATGGCACGTTCACTCAATACATCGCTGACCGTGCTGATTACACTGACGGCGCTGACGGTTTTTGGTGGCGTGACGATCCGTGAATTCACGTTGACGCTGCTGGTGGGCATCTTTAGTGGTACCTACTCCTCCATTTTCAACGCGAGTATGTTGCTGGTGATCTGGGAAAAAGGCGAGCTAGGGTTGGATCGCTTGGACCGTGATCACGAGCGCGTGACGAATAAACGCGAGGCGCGTGAGTTGGCTCGGACACGAGGATAGTCGTTTTTTGAGTGGCCGTGTGCTTTTTCGCCTGCGGCGAAAAAGCACACGGCCACTCAAAAACTCTTAATCCCCCATCACGAGTTGCAGCTTGCGTTTAAACACTTTTTCGAAAAGATCAGCTTTTTCGTAGGCATGCTCGAGTTCGTCGTCAAGTTCTGCCAGAGGGCGTGTCCACAGCCTGATCGTCCATACATTGTCATCACATAACTCCGTTTCGGCTGCTACATGTAGCACTCGTCCATCGTGGCTGTAATCAAAGGCATCGGCGATGCGCAGCAATGCTGCGAGTGCGGAGACACGTTTGCGGGCAGAACGGTTGAGTGAGGCGAATTCTGCGTGGGATGTGCTAGGCAGCGCACGACGGTGGTAACGTGCAATGCAGGCAATCTCAAAACGCTCTTTATCGGTGAAATCGGGTAACTGCGTCTCTTTGATGAGGCGAAACGAGTGTTTATGATGGCGGCGTGTCTCGATCATCATGCCGGTGTTGTGCAGGAATGCAGCACGTTCAAGCAGGCGCAGTGAATCTGCTTCCAGCAAGTGGAGAGGCTGTGTCGCCTGAAAAAGCTCGACGGAGAGACGTGCGACCTGGCGGGCATGCGGCCAATCTTCTACCAATAGGCCGCCGCTGAGGTGCAGTTCTTCGCTGGTTGGCTGAGGAAGTTGCCACCCATCTAATCCCTCGACTGAATGTAGCGTCATCGGCTGTTTTCCTCCTTCTCTAGTTCAATCTGTACGTCATGTATCTAGAATACTGAGCGTCTCACGGCGGAAGTCTCGCGCCTGCAATTGATACCAATGCTGACGAAAGACGCTGTATTGTTCTTCACGACGCTGCTGCTGCTTGAGTAACAGTTGTTCCAGGCCGAAGCGCTCCTGGGCAGTGGGCGTGACTGCCGGGTCTAACAGGTCAGCCACGAGTTCGGGTTGCAGATCAAAACGTCCTTGTTGTTGCTTTGCCTGTAACAGAGCCTGTTCATAGGCTGTTCCACTATCCTGGCTACTGAGACACAGTCGCAGTAGTGCGATCATGACATCGCTGTCATGGAGTGCGCCGAGTTCCTCTTGTATCTGCTCCAGTTCTTTGACGAGAGGTTTGCATGCTTCCGGTAGTACATCTTCGAAGACTTCGAGTGTGTAGCGTAGGCGCTTGGCGGCAATGCGCAGGTTATGCAGTTCTCGTATGTGATACGGGCTGTCGACATACCTGTCCCACGCGTACATTTCTTCAAGGCGCGTCCTGGCGATGATACGTGCATTCTTGCCTGTAGAAGCGTGGACATCAAGTCCCTGGATGGGTCTGGCTTTTGCCATGGTGCGATACTCCTTCCTGAATGCAGGACGCGATACGTTTGCGCAATGCTTTCTCATCGAATGTGGCGAAAAAATCTTGTAGCGCTTTTTGCTTTTGCTGGCGGTAGGTATCAAGGCGCTGCATCAGCCATTGTATGCCCGCCCGTTCTTCCTCTGGCGCCTCTTCGCGTTGTGTGTGCAACCTCTGCAACATGACATCGGTATCACGGGCCTCGCCTAGCAGGTCTGCGATCTTCTTAATGCGGCGGTAGGCCTTCTTGAATTGCCTGGGATCACAGCAGGGCTCGAAGGCATCAAGGGTGGCACGCAGACGACGTGAGGCGACTCTCATTTTGTGAACGGCTTCGATATCTTCATGCCGCAGGACTTCGTCGCGCCAGTCGAGCAGTTTCTCCGTTCGCTCGGCAAGCATACGTCGTCCTGCCTGAACGAAGGATTCGTCCTTATCCATGATTCCGGTGTTGCTATCCGAAATAGGGGCTTCTTCGTTGAGGCGCTCTAACCAGTTTTCGCCAAAGCGTTCGTACGCAAGCAGGACACCTTCGCGAATGCCGTGGGGGCTAATGGTAATTTCGCTCAGGTTGAGGCGCGACATGACTTCGCGTATGATGAGCGCTCCGGCGGGTAAAATGCGCGCGCGGGCGATTGGTTGTCCATAGCGCTGGGAGATTTCTTCCGCTGTGAGGGCGGCCAATAAACCTTCGCAGTGCAAGAGATCGTTATATGTGAGTGTATTGATGGACGGGTCTAATCTAAAGGCCTGGCGGGCGAGTAGGAGCAGCGAGTTGGCGCTGCCGCCGGTGACGATGAGGGCGGAGGGCTGCCATTTGATCTGTACGCCCTGCAGATAGGTTTGTAAGAATGTGTGGGCGACGGCCAGGTCATCGGGTGTGGGCGGATTTGCCGAAAGATAGCGGTCGTGCAACCAGCCCGAGCCGATGGGGATGGAGGTGCGCCAGACGATGTGCAGGTCTTTTGCACTGACGAGTTCTGTGCTGCCGCCGCCGAGGTCCATGACGCTGAGCCACCTGGGAGAAGCAGGTTTCCGGGTCGCTTCATAGGTTGCGCCGTAGAAGGTGAGCGTGGCTTCGACGCTTCCGCTGATGAGGTGGACGTCGAGTCCTGTGTGCTGTTTGACCTGCGCGAGAAATTGCTGGCTGTTGTGTGCCTGGCGAATGGCCTCTGTGGCTACGACAAGGATTGGTTGGGCTGCGTGCTGTTGGGCGAGTGCCTGAAATTGGCGCAGGATGGCGATGGCGGCGTCGCATTTCTGTGCTGAGATTTCGCCGGTGGCGGTGACGCTCTCGCCGATGCGTGTGAGGTCGAGCTGGTCCTCTACGATGTCGAGGTCATTGGGCCGACAGCGTGCGACGACAATGTGTATGGTGTTGCTGCCGATGTCGATGGCGGCGCGCATGGGCGATGACTGCTCCTGCATGGACGGCTCCTATAACTGCACTGCACGATGGGAATGCCGGTCGGTCGGTGCTAGTTCTGTATTAAAGATTCATGGGTTCGTTGGTTGGACTCACGGTGCTATGCTGAGGCCGTGGACCGGTGAGAAGTCAGGGTGTTGTTGTTATTATATCATAGGTGGTGGGTCAATATCTTGAGGAGGTGTCGCCCCAGGTAAAGATGCATGAGCCAAGTTTGGGCTATTGACAAGTGGTGAAGGATGCGGTAATATGGGGTCTGCCCAGACGGATTGAGCCGAAGTGGTGAAATTGGTAGACACGCAACGTTCAGGGCGTTGTGCCTTAAGTGGCATGGGGGTTCGAGTCCCCCCTTCGGCATGACCTGTCTACCGATGTCTGGGGTTGTCGATTCCACGCTCGATTTCCCACCTGAGCTTCTACTGGTTTCGTTGAAAATCCTTTGTTGTCTATCGGTTTTCCTGTCAATTTTCCTGTCAGCCCAAACCGAATAGACAGAGCCTGAGAAGGCAAATAGAGCTGCCCACTACAGCTAGCAGACAAGCAAGAAGCCCGCAACTGGAAGATAACTCCTTCTCGTTGCAGGCTTCTTTCCGCATTTAGCACTGCTTGCATCGCATTGATTCGTGCCAGGGCTACTGTTGGTACATACCATCTTCACGACGTAGGTTCGCTGCCCCATACTTTTACTGCGCTTGTCTCCTTCTCCAATGACCAATGTGAGGAGGTTTGAAAACAAGAGCAGGTGGCACGATCGTTTCTGTCCACGCCTCCTCATTTGCTTGATCTTTCCTTCTTGCATCCCTTCTCTCGAAACGATGACAGAATCCCCAAGTACTACCGCTCTGCGCTTTTGTCTCTCTTTCAGCTCCGCTCTTCAGTTGTGAGTTCTTCCTCACAACCTCCCACAACGCGTTGAGCTTTCACAAGTTTTCTTTTTGTACCACATACTGACGATGTTCTATTCTGACTCTATTGTTTCTTAGTGCATTCCCACCAAAGATGATAGGCAATGTGGTATCATAAAAGGTATGAAAATCCCCCTCTTTATCCGCCCGCTCACCGAAGACGAACAGCGCCAGATCCAAGCAGGACTGCATTCGTCCGATGCGTTTGTGTTGCGTCGCTGCCAGATCTTGCGGGCATCGGCGCGCGGGGAACGAGCCCCTGCTATCGCTCGCCAACTGGGATGCGACGACCAAACCGTTCGCAATGTGATCCACCAGTTCAATGCCCAGGGCCTAGCTCCCACGGGTTGCGCAACGAGATTCGATCGTTGAACAGGAAGGGAAAAAACTGACAGAACAAGTCTTTTAGAGAGCCTGTTTGCTAGGAGTAGCAACACGCTATCGACGCGGGAGAAAACGCATTTCCTCTGCTACTCATCGAAAAAACACCCGCCTCATCTCTGGCTGTAACGCTTCCCTGTATACTACAGTGAAAAACCTGAGAGTCTCAGAAAGGAACCAGAGCATTCGCTATGCCGTTCTCCAACCACTCGCGCCGACAGGATCGCTTACACTGGTTGGCGGAGATATACCGCACGTATGCCGCTGATCTCCAATACTTTATCTCTAAAAAGGTTGGCGATCCCACTGTGGCCGAGGACCTGACCAGCACGGTCTTTCTCAAGGCGCTGCGCTGGCTCAGGGAGGATCAGAGCGTCGGTAGCGCGCGCGGCTGGCTCTACGCGACGGCTCGTACCACCATCGTCGATTACTGGCAGGCGCAGAGTCAGTACGAGATGCATTCGCTGAGTGGCTTGGAGGAGCAGCTGTTCCCCAGCGATGATACAGCATCTGCTAACCAGCAGGTCGAGATGCGCGTGCAATACCTGCTCAGCCTCTTGCCAGAACGAGATCGCACTATTTTGACCCTGCACTACCTCCAGGGATATAGTGCTGCCGAGATTGCCTCCGCTTTGGGAACAAGCGCAGGTCATATTC
>WNFT01003775.1_pt1 | contig 13224 bp, 10 predicted proteins | sample 5400191 | NCBI WGS metagenome assembly WNFT01 (sample SAMN13153359, study PRJNA577476) | soil metagenome | isolation source: 80 cm saprolite under Madrone tree | place: USA:California | collected 2016-06-14
AAATGCGGCTCGATCTGCCGCCACTGCTCATCGTTCAGCCAAAACAGGTTGCGCCGCATCTGCTCCGCTCCGAATCATTCCAGAACAGAGAATCAGCAACCGATTCAGCCCTCAATGACTTTATTGAGTTTCGGCCCTAATGTGTGCCGTTTTGAGAATTTCCGCGGGCCGGGGCTCCAGGCGGACTTGGCGGCATGCCGTCGTGGCAAGGACCTTGCACGTGATGAGGTGAACGCAAAGGGATGCTGAAAATGAACAAATTCACGTTCCAAATTGGGTCACGCTACACGGGCAAGAAGACCCAAGATCTATGGTTCGAGCGCTCTTTGGAGCAGCTTCAAGACACTTTCGCCGGCGCGGAGCTGAAGCCGGCGAGCACGACGTCAAGACGTTGCGTCACGCGCTTCGGCAAGCGCCCCATCGGCGTCGGCGCAAGTTTGAGCCGGGAGCCGCACTGATTGCCGGCCTCGCGCTTTGCGCGAGCAAGGCGAATGAACTACCCTTCCCGCTCACGCCTTAAGGGAGGGATCGATGAACAAACTGATAGTCCCGGCCATCATTGTGGCAACCGGCATGGTGGCGGCGGCGGCCGCGTGGTCGGCGCAATCCGAGCAACCGGGTTCGGGGTTCCAGCCGAAGCCCTATTTCCAGATGCCGCTCGAGAAGGATCCGTCGCGCCAAGTGCGGCTGCAATCGGTCGTCATTCCGGCGGGCGCGGGCAACCAGTTTCACCGTCATCCGGGCGATCAATGGTGGGCGGTTCAGGAAGGCGAAGTCACCTACACGATCAAGGGTCAGGCGCCGCGCGTGCTGAAGCCGGGCGATTGGGTCTACGTCCCGCGCGGGACCGTTCACCGCAACCAGAACATGACGAACCGGCCGGTACGGTCGATCGAGCTCAATATCACCGACAAGGACAAGCCCCAGACCGAACCCGTGCCGTAGGTTAAGGGGCAGTGAGGTTTCCCCCTCTCCCCAGCCGCTCGGGCCGGCGAAAGGTCCACTGGACCTTTCGCTTCTCGGCCCTCGACCCGCAAGGGGAGGGGGAATTTGGCGTGTTCTTGAAGGGGTGGTGGGGCAGGCGTATCATTCATGGTTGGGTAGGAAGCGTCCGGCCGAGTCGCAAAGACTCGAGAAAGGTCAGCACACAAATGGCCATGACACGTCATCTAGGTTCGGGAGTAGCGTTCGGAGCACTCGCTGTCGCGGCGGCTTACGCGTTTGCGCCGAGTCCGTCCTTGTCGGCGGACGGGGTCGCGCTGCTCGCGGGCAAGGTCACGTCGACGACCGGCGAACCCTTGGCCGGAATCGCGATCAAGGCGCACCGCGCCAACAGCGGCGTGACGGTTGCGGTCTATAGCGATGCCAAGGGCGAGTATTCGTTCCCGAGCTGGTCGGACCTCACGCCTGGAACCTATGCCGTCAGCGTCGAGCTGCCCGACTTCGAGCACGTGAAAAAAGAAGCGATCAATATCAGCGCCGGAAAATCGACCAAGATCGATCTCGCGCTGCAGTCAAAGCCGGTGGCTTACGAGGACGCGACGGCGTCGGAAATCATCCAGGCGCTGCCGGGCACCGATCAGCAGAAGGTCTTGTTCTCGCAATGCAGCAACTGCCACACGCTGCAATGGGCGCTTCGGATCGGCCGCACCAAGGAAGATTGGGTTCGCGTCGTCACCAAGATGGCGGGGGGAAGAGCCGCGGCGCAAGTGACGCCGGACACCTATGCCTTCAGCCAGAAGCAATTCATCGAGCCGCTGGCGGACTATCTGGCTTCGATCAGAGGGCCGGAATCGTCCAACAAGGTGCCGTTCAAGCCGCGGCCGCGGCCGACCGATGCGGCCTCCACCAATCTCGTGGTGACCGAGTACGACCTGCCGCGCGGCGGTGCGCGCGAGCTCTACATGCTGCGCGGCGATCCGCGCTTCGTGTGGCCGCACGACGTCATCATGGACGAGAAATACGCGTATTACACCGACCACTTCTCCTACATGCTCGGCCGGATCGACAGGAAGACCGGCGAGGGCAAGGAGATGCCATTCCAGCTGCCGAGCGGCGCGGGTCGCGATACCGCGGGCGGCGGCGACGGACGGCCGGGTAATCCCGGCGGCGGCGCGCACGAGCTGCAATTCGATAACCAGGGCCGGGTCGTGATCGGCATGGGGCGCGGCACGGTGCGCTACGATCCCAAGACGGAAAAATTCATCGGCTGGTCGGTGGGCGATGCGATGTTCGGGTTGGACCCGGAAGGCAATGTCTGGTCCGAGGATCGCGGCAATATCGTGAAGATCGACACCAGCAGCGAGCAGAAGAAGGTGACGCTGTATCCGATTCCGCCCAATAGCGGCATCTACGACATCGACACCGATTCCAAGGGCCGCACCGACCTCTATATCTGGCGCGACGGCAAGGTCGGCATCTTCGATCCGAGGAAGATCGACGAGGGAAGTGCGTACAGCGAATACAAGACGCCGACGCCGATGTCCGGCCCGCGGCGCGGCCAGATCGACCGGCAGGATCGCCTGTGGGCGGCGGAGTTCTATGCCGGCCAGGTCCTGATGTTCGATCCCGACAAGAAGCAGCTCAAGGAATATCCGCTGATCCCGGGGAGCAAGCCCTACACCGCGCCCTATGCGGAACCGTATTCGGCGTCCGTCGACGACAAGAACGGGATCGTCTGGACGCACGATTTCAGCAGCAACCGGATGTATCGCATCGACATCAAGACGGGCAAATCGACGGAATTTTATACGCCGGGAAATTACGAGGTGCGCGATCTGAAGGTCGAGACGACCGCGCCGCGTCCCACCGTGTGGGTGCCGGCGTATCGTCCGCCGTCAAAGCTGGTGAAGATGCAAGTGCGGTAAGCGCGTTATTTTGATTGAAGCGAGAGGCGCCGTCGAAAGATGGCGCCTTTTGCTTTCATGAGACGATTCCTTTGGCGCGCGGACGCGCGCCTGCTGGGTGGCCCTGTCAAGCAGGGCCATGACATCTCATGATCAAATTTCGTGTTTGCGGATGCAGGCGGCGAGATGCTCACGGGCGGGATTCTCGTTCGCACTCATGGGCTCGAGCGGCGGCACGATCTCGCTGCAGGCGGGGATCGCGTAAGGACAGCGCGGGTGGAAGGGACAGCCGGGCGGCGGATTGACCGGACTCGGCGCCTCGCCTTTGACGGGCGCGGCATCGTGGCGTTGGTTCGGATCGGGAACGGGAATCGCCTCGATCAGCGCGCGCGTATAGGGATGCGCGGGCTTGTTGAAGATCGTATCGACAGGGCCCTTCTCGACGATGCGCCCCAAATACATGATCGCGATGGTGTCGCTGAGGTGCTCGACGACCGAGAGATCGTGGCTGATGAAGACATAGGTCAAATGGCGTTCGCGCTGCAGCCGCACCATCAGGTTCAGCACTTGGCTGCGCACCGAGACGTCGAGCGCCGAGACCGGCTCGTCGGCGATGACGAGCTTCGGATCGAGCGCGAGCGCGCGTGCGATGCCGATGCGCTGGCGCTGGCCGCCGGAGAATTCGTGCGGATAGCGCTCGAGCATCTCGCCGGTGAGCCCGACGGTTTCGAGGAGCGCGCGCACCGTCTCGATCTGCTCGGGCTTGGTGCCCATTTTGTGCACCAGCAGCGGCTCGCGCACGATCTCGCCCACGGTCATGCGCGGATTGAGCGAGGAATAAGGATCCTGGAAGATGATCTGGATGTCGCGGCGGAGCTGGAAGAGCTCGGATTTCGAGGCGCGCGCGATGTCCTTGCCCGCGAAGAGCACGCGGCCCTCGGTCGGGTCTTCGAGCCGCATCACCGTGCGGCCAAAGGTCGACTTGCCGCAGCCGGATTCGCCGACGAGACCCAGCGTCTCGCCTTCCATGACGGAGAGATTGACGCCATCGACCGCGCGCACGTCGCCGATTTTCGCGCCGAAGACGCCGCCGCGGACCGGATAATACTTCTTCAACCCCTCGACGACGAGGAGAGGCGCGGCGCCGGAGCCGATATTCGCGCTCACGGCTCTTCTCCGTAAACGGGATAATGGCAGGCGACGAGGCCGCCTTCGAAGGGTCGGAGCTGCGGGTCTTCCTCGAAGCAGCGTTTCTGCTCGGCGGCGCTCAACCGCTTGCGCTTCCAGCAGCGGTCGGCGAAGCGGCAGAATTTCGGTGGATCGAGCAGCGAGGGCACCACGCCCTCGATGGTCGGCAGCTCCATCTTCTTGGGCGTGCCCTTCTGCGGCAGGCTGCGCAGCAGGCCGCGCGTATAGGGATGCCGGCTGCGCCTGAAGATGTCGTAGACGTCGTCCTGCTCGACGATGCGGCCGGCATACATGACGGCGACGTCGTCGCACATCTCGGCCACCACGCCCATGTCGTGGGTGATGAAGAGGACGGCCGCGCCGGTGTTGCGCTGCAGCTCGCGGATGAGCTGAAGGATCTGCGCCTGAATGGTGACGTCGAGCGCGGTGGTCGGCTCATCGGCGATCAGGAGATGCGGCTCGGTCAAGAGCGCCATCGCGATCATGACGCGCTGCTTCATGCCGCCGGACAGTTCGTGCGGATAATTGGTGAGGCGGGAGGCGGCATCCGCGATGCCGACGGTCGCGAGCATCTCGACGGCGCGGGCGCGCGCTTCCTCCCGGTTCATGGCGAAGCGCAGCTTCAGCACCTCGCCCAGCTGCTTCTCGATCGTCATCACCGGATTGAGCGAGGTCATCGGATCCTGGAAGATCATCGCGATGTCCTTGCCGCGGATCTTCGGGAGTTCCTCGCTCGGAAGCTTGAGCAGATCGGTGCCGTTAAAGCGGATCTCGCCGCCGAGATATTTTCCCGGCGGCGACGGCACGAGGCGCAGGATCGATGTGGCGGTGACACTCTTGCCGCAGCCGGATTCGCCGACGAGGCCGAGGGTTCGGCCCTTGTCGAGGCTGAGCGACACGCCGTCGACGGCCTGCACCAGCCCCGCCTCGGTGTCGAAGCCCACTTTTAAATTGTCGATTTCCAGCAGCGGCAATGGTGTGACCTTGGAGCGTACTTTTCGTTCAATTCAGATAGTCCCCCCACCCGCCCTCCTTCGCTGCTGCGCAGCTACGGAGGGCGACCTCCCCACAAGGGGGAGGTGGGTTTGAGGGTTAGTCGAAGGAGGGAGATCGCGAGCAGGTGGGAATCATTGTGAGTTTGTCCGATCGTTGCTTCTTGGATGCGATCACTGAAATCTCTTGCGGACGTTGTAGAAGTCTTTGTCGAGATTGGTATCGAGGGGATAGGCCTTGTTGGTGCGCTTGGCTTCTTCGAGCGCGGCTTTCTTCGCGGGATCGATCCAGTAAACCAGCCAGTCGGTGACCTGCTGCGTCCGGCGCGGCAAATAGAACTCCGGAAACTGGATATAGTCCCAGTACACCACCCTGATATAGGGCGACGTCCAGAACGGAATGTAGAACGATTCGTCGTGCACGATCTGATCGATGCGCCACATCGCGTTGCGGCGCGCTTCGGGGTCCAGACTCTCCTCATAGGTCTTGATCAGCCCGTCGACTTCGCTCGTACCGAAGCCCCAAAAGTCGTTGTTTGCTTCCTTGCTGTTCTTGAACTCGGTCCCGAGATATTGCCTGGGTTCGGGATAGAGTCCCGACGTCATCCCGACATTCAACATCTCGAATTTGCGATGCAGCGCGCGCTCGAACATTGCGCCGGGCTCCAAAAGCTGCAGGCGCATGTCGATTCCGGCGCGACGAAAATCCTGCTGGATCACGGTCAAGTGGGGTTCCAACCCCTTGGCATCGTAGATCAGCGTGAAGGTCGCTTTCTCGCCCTTGTCGTTGACCAGGATGTCGTCGGTGTCCGTGCGCGTGAAAAGCAAGCCGTAAGCCACATTGCGGAGTTTCGCGAACGTGCTCTGGTTGCGAATGCTGTCGGGGCGATGAAATCCGGCCTTCTCGAGATGCTCGCGAGCTTTCTCAGAGCTAAATTCGGAAGTTTGGAGATTCGGGTTGGCGAACTCCGTGCCTTCGAAGAACGACTTGATGCGGAAATATTCGTTGTACATCAGATTCCGGTTGAGCCGCTCGAAGTTGAACAGATATTGCAGCGCGAGGCGAAATTCCTTGTTCCGGAAAATCGGCGCCTCGAGATTCAGGTGCAGCCCCGAAACGCCGGAAGGCATGTCGACAAAAACGCGCGCACGATGGAGCCAACCATTGGTGACGGCGGGGAAGGTATAGATCTCGTTCCAGTTCCTGGCCGTGCCCTCGACCATCATGTCGAGCTCGCCACGTCTTACATAGTCGAGCTCGCGTTCCGGCGGAATCACGCGCAGGTGAATCTGATCGAAATTGAACTGCCCGATGAAATAGCGCTTCTTATCCCCCCACCAGTTCGGGACTCGTCTGAACGTGATCGATTGCCCGCGCTCCACTTCGGACACAACGTAAGGCCCGACGGCAATCTGCCACTGATTGGTCGTTCGCGTGACCCAATCCTTGTCCAGCACGGTCGCATGCGCCGGCGTCGGCCATAGGCCGGCATAATCGACGAGCGGACGCCAGCTCGGCCGCGTGCCCACGATTCGAAGCGTGTAATCGTCGATCTTGTCGACGGACTGGTAATACCGTTCGGCATAGGAATTGTAGAACGGATCGAGGATGAACTTCGACTGCATCATCTTCCAGGTGAAGACATAGTCGTCGGCGGTGATCTTGTGGCCGTCGGAAAATTTCGCGTCAGGGTCGAGCTTGAAATAGATCGTTTTCTGATCCTTCTGCACCGACCAATGCGTCGCCATGATGGGAATGAATTTGTCGGTGACCGGGTGCCTTCCCACCAGTCCGAAGGCAACCGTGAATTGCTGATTCCACGCGGCGAAAAAGTCGTTGTTGTTGGGTCCCATGATGCGAAAGGTCAGCGGATAGGCGCCGATCGCGACATTGTAGGTGCCGCCGCGGATGGCCTTCTCCGAGCCGATCAGGGGCTCCTCATTGTCGGTTTCCCAAACAATGTCCTTGGGCAGCGTGGCAGGCGCCGCCGTTGCAGCCGGTGCGGACTGTGCGCCTTCCGCGGCAAAGATCGCGGCGCTTCCCGCAGGAAGCAGCAGGCTGGAGAAAACGATCGCGGCGAGGAGCTTCTTCATTTTTGCACCTACTCGTATTTGGCGTAGCGCTTCGGATCGAAGGCTTCGCGGACCGATTCGCCGATGAAGACGACGAGAATGAGGGTGATGGAGATGGCCGCGAACGGCGCCAGCGTCAGCCACAGCTTGTCGCGGTTCTCAGGCAGCAGCGCCTGATCGATCAGCTGGCCCCAGCTCGGCGTCGGCGCAGGCAGGCCATACCCGAGATAATCCAATGCGGTGAGCGCGAAGATCGCGCCGACGACGGCAAACGGCGTGAACGTGACCAAGGGCGTCAGGCAATTGGGCAACAGATGGCGGAAGATGATGCGAAAATGCGAAGCGCCATAGGATTTCGCGGCGAGGCAATATTCCTTGGTTTTTTCGCGATACATCTCGGTACGCATGTAGAAGGTGATGCCGACCCATTGGAATATGGCCATGATCCCAACCAGCAGCCAAAACGTTGGCGTCAAGAGCGCGGCCAGGATGATCACCACGTAAAGAAACGGAATCGAGATCAAGATCTCGATCAAGCGCTGGCTTACGATGTCGAAGCGGCCGCCGAGATAGCCCTGAAGACTGCCGATGAAGGTGCCGATTACCTGACCGATTACGGTCAAGATAAGGGCAAAAAAGATCGAGACGCGAAAACCGTAAAGCAGGCGCGAGGCGACGTCGCGCCCCTGGCTGTCGGTGCCGAGATAATGGCGCCGCGCGGAATCGGGGGCATTCGGCGGCACGCGCCCAAGATTGCGGAGCGAGGGCATCCCTCCCGATTTGGCCAAGCTGACGAGGGTGCCGGTCGGCGATTTCGTGCGGTCGGCGAGGATGGTCATGATCTCGCCGTTCGAGATCAAGTCCGCGAGCTCATCCAAGCGGTCGCGGCGCGCAAGCCGCTCGGCGACGTCGCGATTTCCCGCCGTGAGCTGAACTTGGATATCGTTGAGGATCTCGTTGTACCAGAAGTCGCTGGCGTATGGGTCCCACGGGATCGGCGGCATGATGACGTAATTCCGGCGATTGGGATATTTCATGTCCAACTGAGCGAGCTTCTGATTATCTTCGCCCGCCTGCGCCGCTTCGCGATCATAGAAATAGCGCTCGGCCTGCCATTCGCGCTGCAGCCTGAGATATTCGGTTTCGATATCGGCCGTCGACCAGCCGGCGGGCGGCGCCTGATTGAAGGTGGCCATGTTGAGATATTGAAACGTCGGGAAGAACCAATGTCCCTGGTAACTGACGAAGAGCGCACGGCTTTCGGCGAGCAAAGGCGCGAAGATCGACAGCACGATCGCCGCCGTCAAAATCACGAAAGAGTAATAGCCGCGCTTGATCTGGCGGAAGCGCGCGAAGCGCCGGCGGGTAATGGGGTCGAGCTTGATCCACGCCATCTTGCTACTCGAAGCGCACGCGCGGGTCGACGAAAGCGACGGCAAGATCGGAAAGGAGGTTTCCGAGCAACAACACCACGCTGTCGATCACCAAAATACCCATGACGACGGGGAAATCGCGCGCCTGGATCGCCTCGAAGGCGAGCAGGCCGATGCCCTCGATGTTGAAGACGCGCTCGATCAGGAAGCTGCCGGCGACGAAGATGCCGAGAAGACTGCCGATGCTGGTGGCCATCGGAATGAGCGAATTGCGCAAGGCATGCACGAAGACGGCACGGCGCCAGCTCAGCCCCTTGGCGAGAGCGGTCCTGACATAATCGGCGCTCATATTCTCCATCAGGCTGTTCTTCATCAGCATGGTGTCGATGGCGAAAGCGCCGATCAGATAGGCGATGAGCGGCAAGACCGAATGCCAGACGATATCCATCGCCTTGGCGAACGCCGGCAGGGACGCCGCCCCGGGCGATTGGAAGTTGCCGAGGGGAAAAATCTGGAACTGCACCGCAAGAACGTTGACCAGCACGGCGCCCAGCGCAAATCCCGGCACGGCGTAGCCGATGAAGATGAGAGCCGAGGTAAAATTGTCCACCGGCGTTCGGTGTCGAATGGCCTTGACGATGCCGAGCGGAATCGAAATCGCATAAACGAAAATGGCGGTGATGATGCCGTAATAAACGGACACCGGCAGGCGCTGCGCGATCACCCGAAGCACCGGCTCATTGTAGCGGAACGATTGCCCGAGATTGAGCTGGACTGTCTGATACAGCCAAGTCGCATAAGCAATGGGAAGCGGCTTGTCGAAGCCATAAAACTGGCGCAGCTGCTGCAATTGCGCGTCGGGAATGACGAGCTGCGGTATGCGCCCGCCTCCGCCGCCGCCGACCTCCCCGTCGCCGCCCGCACCAGCGAGTTGCAGGCGAAGTTGGTCGATCGGGCCGCCGGGGACGAATTGGCACAGCAGAAAGGTCGCGAAGGTGATTCCGATGAAGGTCGGAATCATCAGCAGCAGCCGCCGCACCACGTAATTGCGCAAAGCTTCGCCGCGTGATTTCAAACTTTGGTCTCCTTCGGGCCCTTGGGCACGCGCAATCTTACTCCGGGAAGACGCGCCGTCGCTCGTAACGTGGGCGTGTCCTCGGAAGGGTTCATCTTACAGACAATTAACGGGAGCGCGAGGCGTTGGCGGGGCTTTTAGGAAGCGTTTTCCGACCGCCATAGGTCGGTTCGGTACTGCAGGTTCAACCAGAACTCGGCGCTGTTGCCGAACACTCGGGCGAGAATAAGTGCTGTCGGGGCAGTCATCGGCCTACGCTGATTGCACAGTTCGTTGACATGCTTACGCGGCACGCCCATGGCCTGAGCCAAGGCACCTTGGGCGAGCCCCATGGGTTTCATGAATTCTTGGACGAGAATTTCACCGATGCTTGCCGGCTTGCGCTTGGTCATCAACATAGCCAACCTCAAATAGGTTTCCGAAGCGCCCTTCGCAATTAGTGATCGAGGCCTTTAGCTCGACCTCTTGGCAATCGCAACATTGCGGCGTGCACAATTCACCCTCGAGTTTTTCATTCATTTTCGTCAGCGATGGACATGGGCCAGCATCCGTCGGGAAGGGGCGGCTCTAACTGTTTTTCTCTGCCACCATCAATGAATTGTATCTACTAGATTATTCTACTTTTGTACTTGTTTTGTTCTAACAACGGCAGTACTATTACATCGGCAGAAAATACGTCACCTTCGCACCGAGCGGTGCGAGGGAGCGAGTTCGTCGCTAACCTCGTCAGTCGCAGAGCAGCGAGCGGAGTTTGTATGGCTGATTCTACTTCAATCGAATGGACGAATGCGACGTGGAACCCAGTTACGGGTTGCACGAAGATCAGTCCTGGCTGCGACCATTGTTATGCTGAAAGATTCTCCGAACGCTTCCGCGGTGTCGCTCGACATCCCTTTGAAATGGGATTCGATCTAACTCTGCGCCCCGAACGGCTTAAACAACCGTTTCGGTGGCGACACTCGCGCATGATTTTTGTCAATTCCATGAGCGATCTCTTTCACAAGATGGTCCCGCTTTCATTCGTTGATCAAGTATTCGACGCAATGGAGGTTGCCAACTGGCATAGATTTCAGCTTCTAACAAAGCGCAGCTCTCGCATGCGCGACTATGTGCGGAGTCGCTACGCCGATGCTGGCGCCCCACCACATATATGGCTCGGCGTATCAGTTGAGGATGGAATGAGGGTGTCGCGAATTCGGCATCTTATCCAAACGCCTGTTCCAATCCGATTTCTCTCCATCGAACCCTTGATTGGACCTATTGGGAAGCTTCCATTGGATGGCATCGGTTGGGTGATCGTTGGTGGCGAATCTGGCCCTAACGCTCGTCCAATGAACCCCGAATGGGTCCGTGGAATTCACGACCAGTGCATCGCACAGAACATCCCTTTCTTCTTTAAGCAATGGGGTGGTATCCGAGCGAAGTCAGGTGGCCGGCTCCTGGATGGCGTTGAGTGGAATGAGTTCCCGCACTTTCTGTCATACGAGAAACATGCACCGCACTTAATAGCAGCCGAATAGACTCCAGCATGAAGCCACCGGAATTTTATCGAGGGCGCGAGCAAACTTACCTCAAGCACTTTTTCCTTGAACGGTACCTAGAACGAGTTGCGTACAATATCCTGTCCTTCAAGAATGAATTTGTTTATGTCGATGGTTTTTCTGGGCCCTGGAAGTCTGCGGACGAGGATTATGAAGATACGTCCTTCGTCATCGCGCTCAAGAAATTGCGAACGGTAAGAGATGGGCTCAAAACACGTGGGCGCGATGTTAAGATTCGGTGCCTCTTCAACGACAATAACAGCGCCGCCTATGAAAGCCTAAAGTCTGCCGTCAGCTCTGTGCACGACATCGAAATTCGACCACTCTGCCGAGATTTCGAGGAGGTCGTTCCCGAAATTGTCAAATTCGTCGGCAACTCCTTCTCGCTTACATTCATTGATCCGACAGGGTGGCGTGGATTTGGCCTTCAGAAAATCCGTCCCTGTGTTGCAGTTGCCGGGCGAAGTGATCGTGAATTTCATGTTCGACTTCGTAAACCGATTCCTAGAGGACCCACGACCAGAGATCGCCGAAACGTTCAACCCTCTCTTTGGCGGCCCTAACTGGTATTCGGAGGTTGAAAGCAGGGTGCGTGCGGGCGAAGCGCGCGAGGACGCAGTGCTTGATGTTTACCGCAGTCGATTCAAAAAATTTGGCAATTTCAATCACGTTACGTCAACGCGCATTCTGAAGCCTCTCGCCGACAGGTCATTCTTTCATTTGGTTTACGGTACGCGACACTGGAAGGGGTTAGTCGAATTCCGTGGCGTGGAAAGAAAAGCGATTGATGTACAAGAGCAAGTTCGTGACGAGGCAAAGATCACTAATCGCGTTCAACGAACTGGCCAAGAAGATCTATTCGCAAAAACGGGTATGAAGACCGAATCGCGTACGTTTGAATCTGAGCGGAATAACAATCTCCAACACGGTCTCGCTATCACACGTGAGAATCTCTCTCGACGTGGCTCGATGAAATACGAGGCGGTTTTGAGTCACGCTCTCGAGTTGCCGTTGGTATGGGAAAGCGATGTGCAGAAATGGCTGCAGCAAATGCGGCAGGACCGGGACATTGAAATTCCCGAGCTTAGCGGTAAGTCCCGAACTGCTAAATTTGGGTACACAATAGTATGGAAGCGCTCGCGTAATTGACCTGAAACTTTTTCACGGCACAGCTCTACGTCCCTCAATTCTTCTTAGTCCCCGAAGGGGTCGGAGGGGGGTGAGGATTCGAAGTCGATGACGATGGTTTTGAGCTCGGTGAAGTCGTGGAGGGCTTCGAGGCCGTTTTCGCGGCCCATGCCGCTCAGCTTGTAGCCGCCATAGGGCAGCATCCAATGCGTGGAGCGGAAGGTGTTGACGGTGACGAGACCCGCTTCGAGCTGGGCGGCGACCCGATGGGCGCGGCCGACGTCGGAGGTCCACAGGCCGGCGACGAGGCCGTATTCGACGTCGTTGGCGAGCGCGATGACTTCGTCTTCGGTGTCGAACGGCATGATGGCGAGGACCGGTCCGAAGATTTCCTCCTGGGCAAGGCGCGAGCGATTGTCGACGTCGGCAAACACGGTCGGCTCGATGAAGTAGCCGCGCTCGAAGCCTTTGGGGCGGCCGCCGCCGGCGACGAGGCGCGCGCCCTCTTTCCTGCCGATGTCGATATAGGCGTTGGTCTTGGCCAGCTGCTCGCCGGAGGTCTGCGGGCCGATGTGGGTTTTCTTGTCCAGCGGCAGACCCACGCGGACGCGGCGTGCACGCGCGGCGATCTTGTCGACAAATTCCGCATAGAGGGATCGCTGCACGAAGAGGCGCGAACCGAGCGAACAGGACTGGCCGGTCGAACGGAACGCGGAATGGGTCGCGACCACAATCGCGCGCTCGACGTCGGCGTCGGCGAAGACGATGTGCGGCGACTTGCCGCCGCATTCGAAGGTGCAGCGCTTTAAATTGCCGGAGGCGAGCTGCATGATCTTGCGCGCGGTCTGATAGCTGCCGGTGAACGAGATTTTGTTGACGCCCTGATGCGCGGCAAGTGCGGCGCCTGCGACGGCGCCGTAGCCGGGCACGACGTTGAAGACGCCGAGCGGGAAGCCGGCCTCCTCGACGAGCTTGGCGATCTCGAGCGCGGTCACGGGAGTCTGCTCG
>WNFT01003776.1_pt1 | contig 13223 bp, 9 predicted proteins | sample 5400191 | NCBI WGS metagenome assembly WNFT01 (sample SAMN13153359, study PRJNA577476) | soil metagenome | isolation source: 80 cm saprolite under Madrone tree | place: USA:California | collected 2016-06-14
GAATGCGGTTGGCTGAGCGCGGGATCGAACTGATCGCGCCGCATCGCTGGAATCGAAGCAAACCGGTGACCCAAGACGGACGAGCGCTGCGGCGCTACCGCAGGCGCTGGAAAGTCGAGCGCACCTTCGCCTGGCTCGGTAACTTCCGCCACCTGGTTGTCCGTTATGACCGCTCGCTCATGATTTACACCGCATTTTTTCATATCGCCTGCTTCATGATTGTCTTACGGAGGGTTTTGAAATAGCTTCTAGTCTTCCAAGACCGGTGTGCGTATATCGAGAGCAATTCGTAAACCACCGCGACGCCGAGATACATAGTGATGTTCACCAGCATGTGGCCGAAGAAAAAAGTAAGATTCTTCATAAGCAGGGCGTCGTTGGGAGTTCCTGCGCCGAATTTCCCGAGCGCCACGAGGGCCAGTATTATCACGGCGGCCACGAATCCAGCTGCGGCCACGATGAGACCCTGACCTTCCTTCCAGATGGGACGGAACATTCTTGGAACAGATGATGGTCGCCAAACACATGACTGAACGCAATCAATCGGTAAATCCACCTGTCAGACTTGACCAGCTCTGCCGGTGACGGGTGCAGCTTGTCTGTGAAGAAGGGGGGCTTCTTGAGAAGGGAATTGATTTTTGTTGCCTCTTTGTTCCTCGGTATGGCCGCGGTCCCCGCGTCGGCGAGGCACAGTAAGTCGGATGCGAACGACAAGGACGACCATTGGGTGGGCACATGGGCCTCCTCGCCGCAGCTCGGGGACGCAAGGAACGAGCCGCCAGCGCCTGGCTTCGCTGACAGTACGCTTCGGCAGATCGTGCATGTTTCCATTGGCGGGAAACAAATACGTATTCGATTCTCCAATGCGTTCGGAGCTACAGCACTCACCATCTCTTCCGCTCACGTGGCGCCAGCCGCAGGGGGCAGTGCGATCAAGCCGGGAAGCGACAAGCCTCTGACCTTTGATGGCCAAGCATGCGTGATAATTCCGCCAGGAGCGCCGACCTATTCGGATCCTCTAGATTTTGATCTTGGTCCTTTGTCTGATCTGGCTGTCACGATTCACTTAACTGGCGTGCCGGACGGCGTCACAACACACCCAGGTGCCAGGGCTACCTCGTATCTGCAAGCTGGTGATTTGGTCTCGGCGACGGACATGCCAGCGGCGGTTCCGGTCGATCACTGGTATTTTCTCAACGGCGTCGACGTGCTTGGCAAGCATTCCGCGGCAGCTGCGGTGATGCTTGGCGACTCGATTACCGACGGAAGAAACTCAACGACCAACGGAAACGGACGCTGGCCGGATGACCTGGCCCGCCGCCTACAAGCAAAAAAGGGAACAAAAGACGTTGCAGTATTGAATGAAGGGATTGGCGGTAACCGGTTATTGCACGATGGCTTGGGCCCAAACGCTTTGGCGCGGCTGGATCGCGACGTGCTTGCACAAAGCGGAGTGCGATGGCTGATGGTCCTTGAAGGGATTAATGATCTTGGGACGCGCGCGGGCGGTCAAGAGCGCAACGAACAAGCAGCGACAGTACAGGATATCGTCGCCGCGTATGAGCAGATCATTCTTCGTGCGCATGTCCACAATATTCGCGTGTACGGAGCGACGATCATGCCTTGCGAGGGATCGAGTTACTTTAATATGGATTTGGAAGCCGATCGCCAAAGCATCAACAACTGGATTCGAACCCCTGGTCACTTTGATGTTGTCATCGATCTGGATGCCGCAACACGCGATCCGCAAAAACCTTCGCATCTGTCGGCGGCAGCAGATAGCGGCGATCATCTGCACCCGGCGGATGCGGGCTACAGGATCATGGCTGATGCGATCGACTTAAAGCTATTTGCAAAGTAGAAAGCAAGATTAGTAAAGCACGCGGCTTTTAACCGTCTCTCGCTGTACTTGCTGAAGGAGTCTTGGTCCTTTGCTCGAAGGAATGGCGGGGGCGACGGGACTCGAACCCGCGGCCTCTGCCGTGACAGTTAGATGGACATCAGTGCTTTCAAGCACTTGGAGGCAGCATACGCGTTGAACGGTTTACGGGAGGGGTCGTTGATTTTGGGAGGAGATGGTGATATTTACTGCGAGGCTCGAACAAATGACCTATGAACGCTCGCTGGGCATCCGAGACGAGCGAAGACACGGGCCAGCCATCAAGGAAGTGAAAACCGGTTGGCACATTAGCGCGTCGGGGAAGCACTTCAGAACTGTGCAGGAAAGAAAGTGTCCATCCCGCACGAGCTTTTTCATTCAAGACGACTTGCTAGGGAGTCTATCTCTTGCCTGGGTGCTCGCTATTTGGATGGCAGATCAACGCGCTTTCGAACACGGGATTGTTGTCGCGGTTTATCGGCATGCTAACCGACTCGCGATCTTTCATGTCGTTTCCGCGGCACGAATATTTTCGCCATGTCCTTTGTGATCTGCTTGGGAAGGATGCGGAGAAGCAGTCATACGCTTTGGCTCCATGATACTGCGAGGTGGCCGTGTGAGACGTCGAAGCCCGCATACCGCGATTTGGGTAGCAGCCCTTTGCGGGGTTCTGCAAGGAGACTTCTTGCACGCTGAGTCCGGGCAGAATGCGTGGCTGCGCTATGCACCGTTAGATGAGCGCACTGCGCAAATGTACGAATCACTGCCCGCGAGTGTGACCGTGCTTGGGAGTTCCGTGGTGCTGGAGACGGCACAGGGGGAGCTGATTCGCGGCGTCAGAGGAATGCTGGGAAAAACACTGCGTGCCGGAATGGGCCCGCCAAAAGAAAACGCTTTCGTCCTGGGAACGCTCAAAGCAGTCCGGGCTGAGGTTCCCGAGTTTTCGGCAAGGAATGAGTTGCGAGAGGATGGCTTCCGGCTGGCCACGGGGCAAGTGCGCGGATTTCATTGTGTCATTATCACGGCATCGACGGACCGGGGTGTCCTTTACGGCGTATTCGCGCTGCTGAGTAGGATCGCGCGGAGCGAATCCATTGCAGCACTGAATGAAGCGCAGGAGCCTTATGCTTCGATACGCTGGGTAAACCAGTGGGACAATTTAGACGGCGGGATTGAGCGCGGATATGCCGGGCGATCTATCTTTTTCGAGAATGGCAGCGTTCGCGCGGACCTGAAGCGCGTTCGTGATTACGCTCGTTTGCTTGCCTCCGTCGGGATCAATGGGTGCACCATCAATAATGTCAACGCCGATCCACGCATTTTGGAAGACAGCTTTCTTCCTCAACTCGTTCGCATCGCCAATGTGTTTCGCCCGTGGGGCGTCCGGCTGTCTGTTGCCGTCGATCTGAGCAGCCCCAAAGGGATCGGAGGCCTGGATACGTTTGATCCGCTGGATTCTCGCGTTACGGAATGGTGGCGCAAGAAAGTTGACGAGATTTACCGGCAGATTCCCGATTTCGGGGGATTTGTCGTAAAAGCGGACTCTGAGGGCCGGGCGGGTCCCTCGACCTACGGCCGGACGCCCGCAGAGGCGGCTAACGCGATCGCGCACGCCCTTGCGCCGCACGGCGGGATCGTTTTCTACCGGGCGTTTGTCTATAACCACCATCTTGATTGGCGCGATCCCAAGAATGATCGTGCCAAAGCTGCCTACGACATTTTTTATCCGCTCGACGGTAAATTTGCGGACAACGTCATCATCCAGATTAAATATGGCCCAATCGACTTCCAGACGCGCGAACCAGTTTCGCCGCTCTTCGGCGGGCTTGAGAAAACGAACCAGGCGATCGAGCTGCAAATCACCCAAGAATACACGGGGCAGCACCGGCATCTGTGTTTTCTTCCTTCCATGTGGAAAGAGGTCCTGGATTTCGACTTGCATGCGGGCGGAGACAGCGCGCCGATGAAAGATCTCGTAGCTGGCCGCACGTTTCATCGCCCCATGGGCGGGTTCGTTGGCGTCGCGAATGCTGGGATGGACCCAAGCTGGCTGGGACATCCTTTAGCGATGGCAAATCTTTATGGCTTCGGCCGTCTGGTGTGGGATCCCAATCTGAGCGCGAGGACGATCGTTGAAGAATGGACCCGACTCACCTTTGGGAACGATCCTGCCGTGGTGCGGACCATCTCGGACATGCAGTTGGCATCGTGGCACATCTATGAGAGTTACACCGGGCCGTTGGGCGCGCAAACTCTGACTGACATTCTCGGCAGCCACTACGGACCTGGAATCGAGTCGTCAGAGCGCAATGGCTGGGGCCAGTGGCATCGCGCCGACCATGAGGGAATCGGGATGGACCGATCCGTGAGCACGGGAACAGGCTTTGCCGGACAATACCGCGCGCCCGTGGCCAGGCAGTACGAGTCTCTGGAAACTACTCCCGACGAGTTGCTGCTGTTTTTCCATCATGTGCCGTACACCTACGTGCTGCATTCGGGAGAGACGGTGATCCAGCACATTTACGATTCCCATTATGAAGGAGCTGAACGTGCCGCGGATTACGTCCGGCAGTGGAATTCAGTCAAAGGCCGCCTCGATGAGCAGCGTTATGCTGATGTGTTAGCGCGCTTTGAGTACCAGGCGGGGCACGCGATCGTCTGGCGGGATGCTATCTGCAACTGGTTTTTCCGCGCGTCAGGGATTCCTGATGCCAAGGGCCGAGTGGGACATCACGCTGAACGGATTGAAGCCGAAGCCATGCAGCTCCAGGGTTACACGCAGGTGGATATCATTCCATGGGAAAACGCTTCCGGAGGCAAGGGAGTTGAATGCGCGCGGCCGGAAGGCTGCACAGCCTCGTTCCGGTTTTCGAACAAACCAGGATGGTACGACATCAACGTAGAATACTTCGACCTGACCAAGGGCGAATCGACGTTTCGCGTTTACGTCGGTGGCCAGTTGGTGGACGAATGGGTGGCCAACGATCACCTTCCCACGATGCAACTGGGAGGCGACTCTTCCACCCGGCGCCGAATCACCGGTCTAGCGCTGCGCCCGGGCGATGAAATCCGCATCGAGGGAATCCCCGATGGCGAGGAACGCGCGCCGCTGGACTATGTCGAGCTTCACGCTAGGTCTCGATAACCTCGCGAAGGGCTGCAGCGGATGCGAAGTGCGATGAAGCAAGAAGTCTTCCTCAACAGCCGGCCAAGCATATGAACCCGGAAAGAGTTAGTCCGAAGGAAAAAAGCGAGTCCAAGGGGGAAGGGGATTTGTTCCAGAAAACTTGTTCTTGACAACGTGGGAAAACCGCGGATATAGTTCGTGCCGCGAATTTAATGCTCCGCAGCGTTTTTTCAATCGTTGATTGCGAGGATGTTGGCCAGACTCATGATGAATGCGCATTATTATTGGCTTTTCATATAGTTCGGGTCGAAAATTAAATGCGCCGAATTGAATTCACCAATACACAAGTGGCTTCGAGCGAAACGGCTCGTGACATCAATCGCGGCGTTGTCCTGAACCTGATTCGGCGCCGGCAGCCCATTTCGCGAGCGGACCTGGCTCGCGTTTCTGGATTACAGCGAAGCACAGTTTCCCTCATCACACAACAGCTTATTCGGGAGCGATGGGTTGTCTATGGACCCACAGGGCGGTTGCCTCGAGGACGAAGGCCAACGTTTCTCCGGTTGAACGAACGACGTGGGATTCTTGTGGCGGACCTTCGGCCGGCGCAGACGACACTAGGTGTAGCGGACGTGAACGGGCGGCTACTGTCGCAGGAGGTCATGCAGACACCTCCCAGTCCGCAAGACACGGCGGAACATCTGGCGGCAAGAATTCGGGACCTCATGCAAGTTCATCGGGACTTGGTCTTCGAAGGGGTCGGAATCAGTTTGCCCGGCCGATTCGACCTGGAAACGCAGCGCGTGGTCTTCGCCCCGAACTTGAAGTGGCCCGATTTCGATTTCAAGGCGGCGATCGAGCAGGCAACGGGAATGCGGGTCGAGCTTGAAAACGCAGCCAACGCTTGTGTGCTCGCGGAAGTGTGGTTCGGACACACGGAAAAAGTCCGTGATTTGGTCGTCGTAACCATTTCCGAGGGCGTTGGTACCGGCGTTTTTATGAACGGACAATTGGCCCGGGGGCTTCACGGGATGGCTGGCGAATTCGGCCATGTCTCCCTGGATCCACACGGCCCGCCTTGTAGCTGTGGCGGCTGCGGTTGCTGGGAGGTGTACGCCTCAAACCGAGCCGCTTTGCGGTATTACCGCGAGTCAAGCCAGACTTCCGAGGGTCTTAGTTTTCAGGATCTGCTGGCTCTGGCCGAAGCCGGCGACTCGCTCGCTTTGAAGGCCCTGGACCGTATGGCGCACGCCATCGGGAGCGGAATGCGAATGATCGTTGCGAGCCTTGCTCCCGAAGAGATCGTGATTGTCGGCGAGTTCATGAAGCATTGGCCGCGATTTGGCCCAGTCATCGAAGCGGAGGTGGCGGCCGGCGCGTTGGTCGGCATGCCGCCTCGCGTAAGGCCCGCTGCTGAGCCGGGCATGGCGCGTCTTCGCGGGACAGTCGCGCTGGTGCTACAAAAACATTTTGGTCACGGTGTGCGAACAGCGGAGCAAGAGAGGCCACAGGCAGTAGCTTTATGAGCCGGCGAACGGGGCTTCCGGCCGCAGGCGCGTAAAGCACCGAACGAATTTGCCGGTCGAGGCGGCACAGAACAGCAGCGGATAGGAGGTTTCATGTCAAGCGGGACTGTGTTACGCAAGACTGATCTGGCAAGCATGAATCTCAGACGGGCCGGAGTAATGTGTTGTGTCTTCCTATTGTTTCTGGCGGTACTTTTGACCGCATCTGGAGCGCAAGTACTCTATGGCTCGCTCACGGGGAACGTCACCGATCCATCGGGCGCAGCTGTGCCGGGCGTTCACGTGGAAGCGCTCAACGTGAAAACCGGAGTTACTCGAGAGGCCGCGTCGGACACCAGCGGCATTTATCTATTTAACGAACTCCAGCCGGGCACATACAGAGTGACCATGTCAGCGACGAACTTCGGCACGAAGGTGACGGAGAACGTGCTGTTAGAAGCGAACGCCACTCGGCGCGTGGATGTACAGCTTCAACTGTCGCAGCAGGTCGAGACGGTTACCGTCAGCGCTACACAGCAATTGTTGCAGACCGACCGCGCCGACGTTCATACAGACTTGAATACGCGGGAAATCTCGGACTTGCCGCTTCTTGCTTCGAATGGACGGAACTTCCAATCGGCCTATCGCGTCATTCCAGGCGTTGGCTTCCTGGGAGAAAACAATTCGGCCGCCGGGAATCCGCAGCGTGCAATGACGGCGAACGTCAACGGTCTGTCGATCAATAACAACAACACGCGGATTGACGGTGCCACAGACACCTATACCTGGTTGCCGGCGAACGTCGCCTACATTCCGTCCGCCGACGCGATCGAGTCGGTGAATGTGGTCACGAACAACTTTGACGCCGAGCAGGGAATGGCAGGAGGAGCGGCGGCAAACGTGACGATCAAGTCGGGCACAAATCAGTTTCGCGGGACTGCTTACGAGTACCACACGGACAACGCTCTTCGGACGAGGAACTACTTCAGACCTGCGGCTGTCCAGCCGGTGAAGCCAAAAAACATCTTCAACCAGTACGGCGGAACTTTCGGCGGTCCTATCAAGAAAGACAAACTGTTTTTCTTTGGGGCTTATGAAGGCACCAAAATCCGCACAGCTGGTGGGGCCTCGAAAAGCGTCGCGCCTACCTCGATCCGGAACGGCGACTTCTCAGCGCTCTTGCCAGCCGTTGGCTCCATCATTCCAGGTTCTGTTACCACCGCAAATCCCGCGGGCGTCGCATTTGTTGATTGCAATGCCACGCCAGCCGGGGGGTGTATTTACGACCCGAACACCGGCAAAGCCGACGGCAGCGGCCGTACCGCCTTTCCGGGGAATATTATCCCCTCCAATCGGCTTGATCCCGCAGCAACGACGATGGTTGGGCTAATCCCTCAGCCGAACGTAGGCGACCCCAGTAACGCAGCCAATATTTCGAACAACTTCATCCCGCTTGGAACTCCTCAGTACAACCTGAGTCGAATCGATGCCAAGGTGAACTATGTACCAAACAAGAAGTCCATGCTGTTCGCCAGGTACAGCATTTCGCCTTCGTTCATCTTCGACCCGCCTGCCCTGGGAGGTGCAGGCGGCGACGCCACTGGCGGGGGACAGAACGGCAACGCGTTTAGCAGGGTGCAAAGCGTAGCGATGGGAGGAAGCTACCAGATTAGTTCGAACATGTTGTGGGATGTGAACGCCGGTTATACCCGGTTGCGTCTCAACGCTGAAAACGTGGACATTGGCACGAACTTTGGGCTGGACACCTTACACATTCCCGGTACGAATGGCACCGACCCCATCTACGGCGGAATTCCGGCGTTCCAGATCTCCAGTTGGGCCAATCTAGGAAATGCTAACACCGGCAATCCCTTTGTCTTCCGCGACAATCAGTACGTGGCGAACACAAACCTTAGCTGGATTAAGGGGCGACATGATCTGCGCTTCGGATTGGAGTACTACCGCAGCGGGATTAACCATTTCCAGCCGCAAGGCGGAACTTTTGGCACGCCACGCGGCACCTTTGGATTTGACGGAAGCGTGACAGCGCTGAATGGCGTGCCAAAGTACGCGGCGGCCAATGCCTACAACAGTTTTGCCCAATTTTTGCTCGGCCTTCCTCAAAGGGATGGCAAGGTCACACAGAACATCAATCCAAACGCGTTGCGGTTCACGACGTGGGCTTTGTATGCCCGGGACCGTTGGCAAGTCACTCCGAAGCTGACGTTCACTTATGGCCTGCGATGGGAGTACTACCCCTTCGCAAGAAGCGACCACACCGGCGCGAAATACTTTGATCCCACAACGGGAAACGTTTTCATTGGCGGAGTTGGCTCCGTGCCAGAGGATGACGGCGTTGATGTGGGACACGGGCTGTTTGCCCCGCGCATTGGCATCGCTTACCGACTCGGGAGCAGGACTGTTATTCGGGCGGGCTACGGAATCAGCGTGGACCCGAACAACTTCCGGGCTCTGCGTGACACTTTTCCGAACATCACGAATCCGGACTACCAGGGAATTTCCATTTTTGGCAGCAGTTTCGCGCCGTCGGCGAGCCTCACAGGCACCAATGCGAATCTCGCCCCGTTCCCGGGACTCGTCACGGGGATAACCCTGATACCCTTCACCGGCCTGGGGTCAGGTGTCATTCGCTTGCCAAACAATGCGGGTACGACAACGGTGGCAAACCCTTTCCATCGCGGGTATGCTGAGTCCTACAATCTGACTTTGCAGCATGAGTTTGCCGGTTGGGTGGCCGAAGCTGGCTACGTCGGAACCCGTGGGATTCGCATACCTTTGGGCCTCAATATCAACCCCGCCCCCGTAGGCTTTGGGTCGACCGCTGGCGCAAAGTCGCGGCTACTGAATGCGAATCCCAATGTTTGTCCCAACGATGCAACTGCGCCTTGTTGGGGTGACATCAACGCCGTGACGCCCTTCAAGGTCACCTACTATGATTCTCTGCAAACCCGGCTAACTCGGCGATTCGGCGGCGGGACGGAGGCGGGTGTCGTCTACACGTTCTCTAAGGCCATCGACTACGGCGAAAACGAGGGAGCCCTCTTCCACCCGTTCCCGACCGATTGGCAAGACAACAAGGCCATTGCGGGTTTTGACCGCACGCACAATGTACAAGCCTACGGTGTGTACGAACTGCCCTTTGGGCGGACCAAGCGCTGGGCGCAGCACGGCATAGCAAACATTCTGGCTGGTGGCTGGCAGTTGAGCTGGATCATGAGCGTCTACAGTGGAGTTCCCCTAACCATCACTACCAACGTAAACCCGTCCAACGCCCTGGGAAGTACGAACACGCCGGATCTCGTTGGCCCGATCATCATTCTTGGAAATGTCCAGGCCAACAATCCAGCGACAGGCGGATTTGCCAACTGTGCCGCGACGGACTCAACGTGTCACTATTTCCAGGCGAGTTCGTTCGCGCAGGTCCCGGCCGCATCGGCGACCCAGGCGCGCTACGGGACCGCTGGGCGCAACATTCTGCGCGGCCCTGGCTTCTTTGACTTGGATACCGCCCTATTGCGGGACTTTCCGATCACTGAGCGGCTGAGGTTTCAGTTCAGGGTAAGCGCGTTTGCCGTGACGAATACGCCGAATTTTGGCAACCCGCAGACAAATATCTCGCAGTCGAACTTTGGAGTTATCACTGGGACGGCCAGTGGACCACAATTCTCCAGCGAAGCCGGCAACCTCAGCGGCCAGCGCACGTTCTGGTTCGGAGGGAAGTTTACCTTCTGAGGAAAAACAGCTTTGGGGGTTCGGTCATGCTGGCCAGGCACCGGCCAGCGATTTCAGCCGTTCCTTGTTGATTTTCAGGATGATCCTTGCGTTGCCGTCAGCCACGTCGCTCACCTTGTATCAGGGAAAGTTGGCGGAAAAGGCCGGTCTCAGCCGGAACGCGTTAGGATTAATCGAGCAGGACAGGCGATGGCCGCGCATTGCCAACGTTCTCAGAATTCCTGATGGCCTGGGTATGACAATCGAGGACGTGTTGAAAGGAATCCAGAAAAAAAGGGGCACCGCTGATCCCGGGCGAAACTAGCCGACGTGCACCGCAGTCCTGGTCCAATTTTAGGGTCTTGAAGTAGAGCCTGCGCCGTACCCGGGGCCCCGTAGCGGCCTGCCAGCGAGCCGGCCGGTCACCTTGCCGCCCTCCAACGAAACTACCCCGTTCACGATGACATATTCGATCCCGACTGAGGGACGATGCGGATTTTCGAATGTAGCCATGTCGTTGACCGTTGCCGGGTCGAAGATGGTGATGTCGGCGAACGCGCCGGTACGCAGGATGCCCCTGTCGCGGAGACCCATGCGCTGCGCCGGCAAGCTCGTGAACTTCCTGATCGCCTGTTCCAGCGTGAGCAGGCGCTGGTCGCGAACGTATCGGCCCAAAATACGTGGGAAGGTGCCGTAAGCACGCGGATGTACCTTCGACTCGCTCAACGGCCCCTGGACGTTCACTGCCCCCGCATCTGTTCCCACGCTCAGGAAGGGCTGTTGCATCGCGAACTTCACATCGTCTTCGCTCATCGTGAAATACACGGCTCTCACGTGGTCCTTGCCGGCAACAACTAGGTCCATCAACGCGTCGAGCGGGTCCTTATGTTCATCGGCAGCAATCTGCGCAATGGTTTTACCTTCGTAATGCTTGAACATGGGATCCAACACAGAAGCGACCAGAATGCCTTGCGGTCCGCCCGTGCCCCGCCACATGTTCTCGATGTTTCCGCCGACACCCGCAAGCTCTTGGCGAATGGCGGCACGCACTTGCGGATTCTGGAGCCGCGTCACAAAGGCTGTTGACCCATCCTCGTGGTACTTGGGCGGGATCGTTGCGCCAAGCGATGTGCCAGAAGCCGTGTAGGAATACTGATTGGCGGTAACATCCAGACCGGAAGCTCGTGCGGCCTCGATCGCGGCAATCACGTTGGGCATCTTGCCCCAGTTCTGCCGGCCGGCCACTTTCAAATGCCATATCTCGACTGGAATTTTGGCTTCGCGGCCGATGCGAAATGCCTCCTCCAAAGCTTCCATCTCGTGATCGCCCTCGTTGCGGATGTGGGAAGCGTAGATGCCTCCGTATTTCGACGCCGCTTTAGCCAACGCGATCAATTCTTCGGTCTTGGCGTAAAAGGCGGGCGCGTAGATCAGGGAAGTGGAAACACCCATCGCACCTTGCCGCATCGCCTGCTCCACCAGTTGTTCCATGCGGGCGAGTTCTTCGGCGGTGGGCGCGCGGTCTGCGCTGCCCATGACGCACCGTCGCACTTGGGTAGCGCCAACATAAGTACCAAGATTTATGCCTGCGCCCTGCTTCTCCAGGCGGCGAAAGTAGCCGTCGAGATCGCGCCAGTCTACAGTCAAGTGGTAGTGCTCGAGAAAATCGCGGCGGTCGGCTAGAGCCTCATCGTTTTGCGGAGCAATGGACCCGCCCTCGCCCGTAATTCCGGTGGTAATTCCCTGGGTCAACTTGCTGAAGGCCTGCTTGTCAATCAGCAGGTTCCACTCGGACTGCTCCAACATGTCGATGAAGCCGGGGGCGACGATCAATCCCTTTGCATCAATCACTTGCTTGGCCGTGGCGTTGGCCGGCGCACGGCCTACCAAGCTGATGCGATCGCCGGTGACGCCGACCTCGGCATACACCCACGGGTTTCCCATGCCGTCCACAACGCGCCCGTTGCGGATGAGAATGCCGTACTCCTGACCGAAGACACTGGATGACGACAGCAGGAGGACGAGGCCGACCACGCACTTCCTCATGGTTGCTCCAAGGATCGAAATTGCTTCGCGCCCATGCTATTCCCGGCTGCCGATTATAGCGCTACCCGATTGCTGATACGGGAGGAAAGTAGAATTACAAAACGAACTACTCTAAGTCCATGCAATCGAGATATTTGGCTTTGCGGCGTGAACACACTGCTGGGCAATCATGCGCGATACTACTCACTCCTTCGCGGCAGTCTGAGCTGCTTCCACCAGCAAGAAGGATCATGTTCGAATATTACAATCAAGCGAATGAGAAAGTGAAGGCAGGAAAGCCCTCTATTTTTGATTCACCCTTAATTAAACGAAGTGCACTGCTTCGCGAATGGAACCGAAGAAGATTGCCTTTTCGACGGTATTGAATTGTCCGTGGTCTGCCCACAGATTCCACCAAAAGCTGAAAAGACGGATATTGGTACCCCATTAGGGGCGTGACCAACGGAGCGGCATTTTTCGCGCAGGATTCGCAGCTTGCAGGTAGGGTTTCCCCTGTTAATTGCCTGTTCCCCTCGGCTTTGCGGAGATGCTTAGTTCGCCAGTATCCGCGCCAATGGCAAGCTTGCGGTCGGGTCAACTCGTCAAGAGCGCGATGTTTCCCTGCTTATTTCCCTGCAATTAGAAAGGAACGCCTGCAGCGGATGCGGTTGGGCCAACCGGTCCTGCCCAAACTCGAGGTGCGCCATTCGCTGTCCTGAGGAGGAGCGGATATGAATGAGTCGGCAGAACGCTCTCCGCTACACTCCGAGTGGGCTACGGCGAGCGCAGCAGACCAATCCCTGGCAGGGACCCAGTCCAGTTGCAGCAAGAAAGCCCGGAGGAGGCCTTCCGGAGCCCTGATCGCGCGAAGATCGGTTGTCCCAAGAGTGCTCGTGTAAAGCTCGGGTCCCCTGCCATGGCGTCGCGCTCGGCCACCGCGGGGATTTCTTCTTGC
>WNFT01005868.1_pt1 | contig 13223 bp, 9 predicted proteins | sample 5400191 | NCBI WGS metagenome assembly WNFT01 (sample SAMN13153359, study PRJNA577476) | soil metagenome | isolation source: 80 cm saprolite under Madrone tree | place: USA:California | collected 2016-06-14
CGTCCCGCCGGCGGCGGGCGGAGTGCACGCGGTCAGCGGCGCTCGCCGATCCGGTGGAGCTTGAGGAGATTGGTGGTGCCGGTCACCCACATCGGAGCGCCGGAGATGATGACGACGGTGTCGCCCGCGCACACCGTTCCGTCGCCGAGCAGCGTCGCCTCGGCCTCCTCGATCATCTCGTCGGTCGTCTCGACCTTCCGACAGAGCCGGGAGCTGACGCCCCACGAGAGCCCGAGTCGCCGCTGTACCTCGACGCGCGGGGTGAGGGCGATGATCGGCACGTCCGGACGCTCCTGGGACATGAGCCGTGCCGAGAACCCCGACTGCGTGAACGCGACGATGACCTTGGCCCCGAGGTCGAGCGCGGCGTGGCGGGCGGCGTCCGAGATCGCCTCCGGGAAGCCGACGACCTCCGGGCGGCGCCGCGCGGGCTCGGGCGCCCGGACCGCCCCCTCGGCGCGCTCGGCGATGCGCGCCATCGTCTGGACCGCCTCGGCCGGGTAGGCGCCGGCCGCGGTCTCCGCCGACAGCATGATCGCGTCGGCGCCGTCGAAGATCGCGTTGGCGACGTCCGACACCTCCGCCCGCGTCGGGCGCACGTGGCCGATCATCGACTCGAGCATCTGGGTGGCGATGATCACGGGCACCCGCGCCAGCCGGGCCTCCCGAATCACCTCCTTCTGGATGAGCGGCACCTCCTCGAGCGGCACCTCGAGGCCGAGGTCGCCCCGGGCCACCATGGCCGCGTCGACACGGGAGAGGATGCCCGGGAGGTTCGCGACCATCTCGGCCCGCTCGAGCTTCGCCACGATCGGGACGCTCGCGCCCTCGTCCCGGAGAAACGCCTGGACCTGCTCGATGTCGGCCCCCGAGCGGACGTAGGAGATCGCGACGAAGTCGACGCCGGCCTCGATGCCGAACCGCAGGTCGGCCTTGTCCTTCGCCGTCAGACAGGACTCCGAGATCGGCACACCGGCCAGGAAGATCCCCTTGTGGTCGCTGACGATGCCGCCCGCGGTCACGCGGCAGCGCACCTCGTCCGCCACGACCGCCTCCACGCGCAGCCGGATCATGCCGTCGTCCATCCAGATCTCGTCGCCGGGCTTCGCGGCTCGCAGGTAGTCCGGATGGTTGACCGACGCGCGCGACGCGTCGCCGATCTGCGGCCGGCTGCAGAGCGTGAACGGTGCCCCCGTCCGGAGGTCAACCCGCCCCGCCTCGAAGGTTCCCAGGCGCACCTTCGGACCCTGCAGGTCCTGGAGGATCGTCACCGGCCGGCCCCAGCGCGCCTCGCCTGCGCGGAGTCGCTGGATGACGGCGGCGTGCTCGGCGTGGCTGCCGTGCGAGAAGTTGAGCCGCGCGACGTCCATCCCGGCCGCCACGAGGCAGTCGAGCATCTGGGCGCTCGAGCTCGCAGGGCCGATCGTGCAAATGACCTTCGTGCGGCGCATCGGCCGGCCGTCAGGCCACGACCGCCCGGAGGAACTGGCCGGTGTAGGACGTCTCGATCCGCGCGACGTCCTCGGGGGTGCCCGTGGCGACGACACGCCCGCCCTCGTCGCCGCCCGCGGGCCCGAGGTCGATGATCCAGTCCGCGGTCTTGATGACATCCAGGTTGTGCTCGATGATCACGACGGTGTTGCCCTGGTCGACGAGCTGATTCAGCACGTCGATGAGCCGCTGGATGTCGGCGAAGTGGAGGCCGGTCGTCGGCTCGTCCAGGATGTAGAGCGTCCGCCCGGTGGCCCGCCGGGCGAGTTCGGTGGCGAGCTTGACGCGCTGGGCCTCGCCGCCGGACAGGGTCGTCGCCGACTGGCCGAGCCGGATGTACTCGAGGCCGACGTCGTGCAGCGTCTGCAGCTTCTGCTTGATCACCGGCACCGCGTCGAAGAAGCCGAGCGCCTCGTGCACGGTCATCTCGAGCACGTCGGCGATGTTCTTCCCCTTGTAGTGGATGTCGAGCGTCTCCCGGTTGTAGCGCCGGCCCTTGCACACCTCGCAGGTGACGTAGACGTCGGGGAGGAAGTGCATCTCGATCTTGACGAGGCCGTCGCCCTGGCAGGCCTCGCAGCGCCCGCCCTTGACGTTGAACGAGAAGCGCCCGGGCCGATAGCCCCGCATGCGGGCGTCCGCGGTCCGCGCGAACAGCGTGCGGATGAACGTGAAGACGCCGGTGTAGGTGGCGGGGTTCGACCGCGGCGTGCGCCCGATCGGCGACTGGTCGATGTCGATGACCTTGTCCACGTGCTGCGCGCCCTCGATCCGGTCGTGCGCGCCCGGCCGGTCCTGGGCGCGGTAGAGCATCTGGGCGAGCGCCCGGTAGAGGATGTCGTTGACGAGTGTCGACTTGCCCGAGCCGGAGACGCCGGTGATGCACGTGAAGGTGCCGAGGGGGATCTTCACCGCTCCCCCCTTCAGGTTGTGCTCGCGCGGGTTGTGGATCGTCACGAACTTGCCCGGCGGCTTCCGCCGGACGGCCGGCACCGGGATCACCCGCGCCCGGGACAGGTACTGCCCCGTCAGGGAGGCCGAGTTGGCCATGATCTCATCCGGCGTCCCCACCGCGACCAGGTGCCCGCCGAGCTCGCCCGCGCCCGGCCCGAGGTCGACCACGTAGTCGGCGGAGCGGATCGTCTCCTCGTCGTGCTCGACCACGAGCACGGTGTTGCCGAGGTCCCGGAGGCGCCGGAGCGTGTCGAGGAGCTTCCGGTTGTCCCGCTGGTGGAGCCCGATGCTCGGCTCGTCCAGGATGTAGAGGACCCCGACCAGGCTCGAGCCGATCTGCGTCGCGAGCCGGATCCGCTGTCCCTCGCCGCCCGAGAGCGTGCCGGCGGCGCGGTCCAGGGTGAGGTAGTCGAGGCCGACGTTGCCGAGGAAGCCGAGGCGTTCGCGGATCTCCTTGAGCACGCGCCGCGCAATCTGGGTGTCGCGCTCCGAGAGGTGGAGCTCGGCGAAGAATCGGGCGGCCTCCTTGATCGTGAACCGCGCGAGGTCGGCGATCGACCGGCCCCCGACCAACACGGCCAGCGATTCCGGCCGGAGGCGCGCGCCCCGGCAGGCCGGGCAGGCGCGCTCCCGCATGAAGTGCTCGACCTCCTGCCGGGTCTCCTCGGAGAGCGTCTCCCGGTACCGCCGGTCCAGCACCTTGACCACGCCCTCGAAGCCGCCGTCCTGGTCGCCGTGGAGGATCACCTCGCGGGTCTTCTTGGGGAGCTTCGACCACGGCGCGTCGAGCGGGAACCGGTAGCGCCGGGCCAGGGCCTGGAGCGTCTGCTTGAAGTAGACCGACTCGCGCCCGGCCCACGCCGCCAGCGCGCCGTCCTTCAACGACCGGTTCGGGTTCGGCACGAGCAGCTCGGGATCGACTTCGTACCGGGTGCCGATGCCCCCGCAGGCCGGGCAGGCGCCGTAGGGGTTGTTGAACGAGAACATGCGGGGCGAGACCTCCGGGAACGAGACGCCGCACTCGGCGCACGCCAGACGCTCCGAGAAGACGAAGGGCTCGACGCCCGCCTCGACCGGCTCCACCTGCACCACGCCGTCAGCCAGCCGCAGCGCGGTCTCGAGCGAGTCGGCGAGGCGGCGGCCCAGGTTGTCGCGCACGACCAGGCGGTCGACGACGACCTCGATCGTGTGCTTGCGATTCCGGTCGAGCTCGATGTCCTCGGTCAGCTCGTGCACGACGCCGTTCACGCGCGCCCGCGAAAAGCCCTGGCGCCGGAGGTCGAAGAAGAGCTTCCGGTACTCGCCCTTCCGGCCGCGGACGACGGGGCCGAGGACGAGGAGCCGCGTGCCGGCCGGGAGCGTGAGGACACGGTCGACCATCTGCTGCACCGTCTGGGCGGCAATGACCCGTCCACAGCTCGGGCAGTGCGGGATGCCGATCCGCGCGAACAGCACGCGGAGGTAGTCGTAGATCTCGGTGACGGTCCCGACGGTGGAACGCGGATTCTTCGAGGTCGTCCTCTGCTCGATCGAGATCGCGGGCGACAGCCCCTCGATCGAGTCGACGTCGGGCTTTTCCATCTGCTCGAGGAACTGCCGAGCGTAGGCGGACAGGGACTCGACGTACCGCCGCTGGCCCTCGGCGTAGATCGTGTCGAAGGCGAGCGACGACTTGCCCGAACCCGAGAGGCCCGTGATCACGACGAGCTGGTCGCGCGGGATCTCGAGGTCGATGTTCTTCAGGTTGTGCTCGCGGGCGCCCTTGACGAGGATCCGATCGCTGGCCATGCGCGCTATCCCCGCACGCGTTCGCGGCACGCGGCTCGACGCACTCTCGCACCTCTATGACGTTGTGGCCCCCGGTCCACGCCGCGGCAACCCGCCCCCGCGGTCGCCCGACGGCCGGCGTGGCTCACGGACCCATGACGCCCCGTCGGGCGGCCTCCCTCAGGCCCGGCCCGCCTTACTGCCTGGATGATCTGCCCGACGCGCGGGCTGGGCCGCCTTCGACGGTACCTCTCGCTCGTGGTGTCCTCGACCGGCTAACGGGGTGAACTCGGGGCCATGCGCCCCTATTCTGTCAGGCCGGCCGGGGCCGAGCAAGCCGAAGCGCCGCCCAGGCCGCCGGCGCGCCGAGCAAGGCCGGATACGCGCCGAGCGTCGCCGCGACGGCGCCCCCGCTCGCGCGGCCGCCGAGCGCGCCCACCGCGAACGCCGCGAGCCCGAGCCCGGAGGCCATCACCTGCGTGCGCACCGGGATCGCCGACGACACGAGCGCCAGCGGACCGAGCGTCGACGCCAGGAGCCCCTGGGCGAGCACCAGCAGCGCCCACGGCTCATGGGGCCAGAGGCTCCCGACGAGGGCGAGGCCGAGCACGCCGCTCCAGAGCGCCAGGTCGTGCCCGCCGCCGCGGTCGAACACCGCGATCCGCTCGCGGAGGCCGGCCGCGCCGGCCACGAAGAGGCCGAGAACCGCGACCACGAGCACGCCCGTGAGCCGCCGGCCCCACGGCCCGCCGACGGCGAGCGACGGAAGCGCGACGAGCGCCCCGGCGCGGACCGTCCCCAGAAAGAGATCGGGTGCCGCCCAGGCCGCGTAGACGGCCCAGCCCTCCGCCCAGCCCGCCGCGGCCAGCGCGAGTGCCAGACCGACGGCCGCGCCCGCCCGAGTCGGCGGCGCACCCGGGCGAAGCAGCGGGAAGCTCCCCACGACGAACGTGAGGGCGAGCCCGAGGAGCCGCACGAACTCCCCGGTGCCCGACGCACCCACGGTCGGGTCGGCCCACGCCGCCCCGGAGCGCGGCGCGCCGGGCACGCGCCGGCCGGCCTCGAAGATCAGCCGGGCGCCGGCCGGGTACGAGAGGCGATCGCCGGGGCGCAGCGTGATCGCGGCGCCGGGGCGCGGCCGCCACTCCTCTACCGAGGTCGTGCCTCCATCGGAGACGATCACGCCGAAGACGTCGGGGCTCGCGGCCTGAACCCGGTGGGGCTCGCTGAAGGTCAGCACTCCCGCGGTCGGAAAGGTGCCGCCCGATCGGACCCACGGGCTCGTCGTCTCAAAGCAGAACGCCGAGCGCGACGCGACGCTGGCCCACGCCGCCATCGGTCCGAGGCCGGACGCGTGGGCGACCGCGGCGAGCACGAGCCACGCCACGAGGAGCGCCGCTGGCACGAGCCGCGGCCACCACCGCCCCGCGGGGGGCCACACCGTCAGCGCGAACGCGCACCCCGCGGCGATCACGACGCCGCGCCAGCGCGGCGCGCCGACCCCGCTGGCAATGTCGCCGAAGAGCGCGAGGCCGGCGGAGAGCAGGAGCAGCGCCGCCAGCAACGTGAGCGCGGCGAGGACCCGGCTCGCCTCGGCCGCCCGCTCCGTTCGACCGCCGAGGAGCGCCGCGCAGGGGCCCAGCACGACGAGGAGCACCAGCAGCGGCCCGGCGGGCCCGCCGGCGTAGAGATGCGCGGCGACGCCCAGCACGAGGACGGGGCCGAGCCAGAGCGCGGCGAAACGGAGCCCGATCATCGTCTCGGAGAGCGCCCGGACGGGAAGAGCGCGAGCGTGAGGAGTGCGGCTAGGACGGGGGCGACGGCGCCGCCGTACCACCAGAGGAGGCTCACGCCCGCGACGCGGACGGCGCCCAGATCGAAGGGACCGGCGACGAGGAGCGCCAACCCCGCGAGCACGAGCCCGAGTGCCAGGCCGAACCGCCGCCTCACACACCGTATTCTAGCCTCGCCGTCGGGCGCGCCGGGGGCCAGAATCGATCGCCGTCGCCACTCTTCGGCCGGGAGTCGGGCGGGCGGCGGCGTCCCGGCCCGGACGCGCTGGGGTACACTACGCGGCATGAGCACTGCCATCCAACGCGTCCTGGTCGTCACCGCTCATCCCGACGACTCCGAGTTCGGCGCCGGCGGCACCGTCGCGAAGCTCGCGCGGGAGGGCAAGGAGATCACCTACGTCATCGTCACCGACGGCAGCAAGGGCTCCCGCGATCGCACGATGACGCCCGAGCGCCTGACGAGGATCCGCCAGGCCGAGCAGGGGAACGCCGCCAAGACCCTTGGCGTGGAGCGCGTGGAGTTCCTCGGCTACGTGGACGGCGAGCTCGAGGACACCCGCGACCTCCGCCGCGACGTCACGCGCCAGATCCGCCGCTGGCGGCCGGACCTCATCATCACCCAGAATCCGCACCGCACCTCCAACCTCTATGCCTCGCACCGCGACCACCGGATCACCGCCGGTGTCGTGCTCGACTGCGTGTACCCGCTGGCGCGGGACCACATGGCCTTCCCCGAGCTGCTCCCGGAGTGCGAGCCCCACAAGGCCGGCGAGGTGTACCTGATGGCGTGGGACGACCCCGCGGTCGTCGTCGACATCGCGGAGACGATGGACCTGAAGCTCAAGGCGCTGGCGTGCCACGCGAGCCAGTTCGACGACGTCGGCGCCCTCGAGGAACGCGTGCGCGAGCGCAGCGCCGCCCTCGGCCAGGCGCGCGGCTACGCCTACGCGGAGACCTTCGACCGGATCGTGATGCCGCGGTGAGCCCACGGGCGCTCACTCGGTGATCCACGTCGGCACGTCGGGCTATAACTACCCCGAGTGGAGAGGCACCTTCTATCCGGCGGCGCTCCCGGCGTCCCGGATGCTCCCGTTCTACGCGGAGCGGTTCACGGCGGTCGAGATCAACTACACCTTCTACCGGATGCCGACGGCGAAGGCGCTCGGCGGCTGGGCGGCGGCGACGCCTCCCCGCTTCGTCTTCGTGCTGAAGGCGCCGCGGCGGATCACCCACGACCAGCGCCTCGTGGGCATCGACGAGCCGCTCACCTACTTCCGGGACACCGCCCGCACGCTCGGGGAGAAGCTCGGCCCGCTCTTCTTCCAGCTCCCGCCCACCTTCCGGAAGGACACCACGCGGCTCGGGGACCTGCTCGCGATGCTCCCCCGCGGCGAGCGGCACGCCTTCGAGTTCCGCCACCACTCGTGGTTCGACGACGGTGTCTACGCGCTGCTCCGGGCCTGGAACGCGGCCCTCTGCGTCGCTGACACCGAGCGCGGCACAACCCCGCTCGTGGCCACCGCGGACTTCGGCTACGTCCGCCTCCGGGACGCCCAGTACACCGACGCCGAGCTCGGCGAGTGGGCGGCGCGGGCCCGGGACCCGGGCTGGCGGGACGCCTACGTCTTCTTCAAGCACGAGGAGTCGGGCGCGGGCCCCGCCTTCGCCGAGCGCCTGCTCGGGATCCTCCGGCCTCCGGGGTAAAATACTCGTCGTGCGGGACACGCTCAGGCTGGTCGCCGTGGCCGCGCTCGCCGCGGCGATGGTCTCGGCGGCGCCGACGCCCGTGCCCCCGAGCCGGCTGCTCGACGAGGTGAAGGTCCTGACCGCGTCCGCGATGGACGGGCGCGCGGCGGGGACGCCGGGCAACGAGCGGGCGGCCCGCCACATCGCCACCGTGCTGCGCGAGGCTGGCCTCCGCGCCGTCGACGCCGCTGGCTACGCGCGCCCCTTCGCCATCCCCGCGCGCGTCCGCTTGGGCGAGGGCAACCAGCTCGCCCTGGCCGCGCCCGCGGCGCGCCCGTTCGCCCTCGGAACCGACTGGACCCCCGTCGGCGGCTCCGCCGACGGCGTGGTCGGGGGCGACCTCGTCTTCGTCGGCTACGGGATCTCCGCGCCCGACCTCGGCTGGGACGAGTACGCCGGCGTCGACGTGCGCGGCCGGATCGTGCTCGCGCTCGGCGGCGAGCCGCGCCGGGCCGATCCGTCGAGCCCGTTCGCGACCGCCTACCTCGCCGGCTACGGGCAGCTCCGCGAAAAAATGCGGACGGCGAGGGAGCACGGGGCGCGCGCGCTCCTGGTCGTGCCGCGCCCCGAGGCCGAGGCGGACCGGCTCCCGCCGATCGGTGCCGCCGGCGGCGCCGTCGACCTGGTCGCGGCGGCCGTCACTCGGGCGACGGCCGACGCGCTGCTGGCGGCGGCGGGCGAGCGGCTCGCGCCGCTCCGGAACCGCATCGACGCGACCCTCAGGCCGGCGTCGCGGCCGCTCGCGCGCGCGCGGATGGAGCTCGCCGTCCGGCTCCTCCGCGAGGCGGGGACGACCACCAACATCGTCGCCGAACTGCCGGGGACGGATCCGTCGCTCGCGCGCGAGGTGGTCGTGGTCGGCGCGCACTACGACGCCCTCGGGCGCACCGGCCAGGGCTCCCTCGACCCCGCGCACCCGACCGCGCTGCACCCCGGTGCCGACGACAACGCCTCGGGCACGGCCGCCGTGCTCGAGCTGGCGCGGGCCTTCGCCGCCGCGGGGGGCACGCCGCGCACGCTCGTCTTCGCGCTCTTTTCGGGCGAGGAGATGGGGATGCTCGGCTCCGCCGCCTACGTCCGTCAGCCCCCGGTCCCCCTCGAGCGGACGGTCGCGATGGTGAACTTGGACATGATCGGCCGTCTCCGGGACCGCCGACTCTACGTGAGCGGGCTCGCGAGCGGGCGTGGGCTCGAGCCCGTAGTCGCGGCGGCGGCCGCCGAGCTCGGGCTCCGGGTCGAGCTGGGCCGGAGCCCGTACGCGCCGTCGGACCAGATGTCCTTCTACGAACACGGCGTGCCCGTCCTCTTCTTCCACACGGGCTCGCACGAGGACTACCATCGGCCGACCGATACGTGGGACCGGATCAACGCCGACGGCCTCGCCCAGGTCACGGCGCTCGCCGCGCACGTCGTCGACCGTCTGGCGCGTGGTCCGGCGCCCGTCTACGCCAAGGTCCCGGCCGGCCCGGCGGAGCCGGCCCGTGGCGCCACACACGCCCCGGGGCACCCCGGCTACCTCGGCGTCGCCCCGAGCCTCGGCGACGACGCGCCGGGTGTGCGACTCTCGGCGGTCCAGCCCGGCACCGCCGCTGCCCGCGCGGGCCTGCAGCCGGGCGACGTCGTCGTGCGCTTCGCCGGCATCCGCGTCTACACGCCGGAGGATCTGCGCGACTCGATCACCGCCCGCGCCCCGGGCGACGCCGTCGAGGTCGTCTACCTGCGCCAGGATCGGGTGCGCACGGTGCCGGCCGTCCTTGGCGCCCGGCCCTGAGATGACCCTCACCGAGCTGCTGGGCCGCCGCGCCGCCACGGATCCGGGCGCCCAGTACTTCAACGTGTACGACGAGATGATCTCCTACGGCCGACTCTGGGCGGAGAGCCTTCGGTACGCGACGGGGCTCGCCCGCGCCGGCGTCGGCGCCGGGGACAAGGTGTGCCTGATCTATCCGACGTGCGCCGAGTTCTTCTATACGTTCGTGGGCGCCCTCCGCCTCGGGGCGATCCCCGTGCCCCTCTATCCGACCCTCAGCGCCGAGGCGACGGCCAGCATCTTCAGGGACTCCGAGGCGGTCGCGGTCGCCACGATCGGCTGGTTCCGGCCGGGCGTGAACGCGGCCGCCCACGCCGCCGGCATCACGGCGGTCCTCGAGCCGCCGGACCTCGAGGCCGACGGCCCGTCCGTGGCGCTGCCGCTGACCCGGCCCGAGGCCACCGCGTTTATCCAGTACACGTCCGGCAGCACGGGGCACCCTCGCGGCGTCGTCCTGAGTCACGCCAACGTCGTGGAGACCATCCGCTTCATGGCGGAGGCGGCGGGGCTCACGCGCGAGGACCGCGTCGTCTCGTGGCTCCCCCTCTACCACGACATGGGGTTGATCGGTTGCGCCTTCACGCCCCCGCTCCTGGGGGCGCCCGTCTGGCTGCTGCCGCCGGACCTCCGGAACCCCCGGCACTGGCTCGAGCTGGTGACGCAGATCGGCGCCTCGTTCACCGTGTCGCCCGACTTCGGGTACCGCAACTGCGTGCGCAACATTCACGACCCGACCGGCCTCGATCTCTCGAGCCTCAAAAGCGCCCTCTCGGGCGCCGAGCCCGTGCGCCTGTCGACCATCGAGGCGTTCGAGAAGAAGTTCAACCTGAAGAACATCGTGGCTCCGTGCTACGGGCTGGCCGAGGCGACCCTGGCGGTGGCGATCTGGCCCCGCGCCACGCCGCTCCGGCTCGACGCCTCGAGCAAGGTCCTCTCGGTCGGGCGGCCCTGCCGGGGCGTCTCCGTGCGCATCGTGCCGCCCCCCCCCGACGACGGCGGCGAGCTCCCGCCCAACCGGGAGGGCGAGATCTGGGTGAAGAGCCCCGGCGTCATGCAGGGCTACTACAATAACCCGGCGGCGACGGCGGAGGTCCTGCGGCCGGACGGCTGGCTCCGGACGGGCGACCTCGGCTTCGTCGACGCCGAGGGCTATCTCTTCGTCACCGGACGGCTCAAGGACGTGATCATCGTGGGCGGCGAGAACATCGCGCCGACGGACATCGAGGAGGCCACCTCCGCGTCGACAGCGAGCGCACGGGCACCCAGCGCCTCTACGTCGTCGCGGAGGTGCGCGAGCCCGGCCAGACACCCGAGGCGCACTCGCACCTGATCAAGGAGATCGTGAGCCGGGTCCTCGCGACCTGCGGCCACCGGCCCGCGCGCGTGCTCCTCGTCCGGCCGGGGACGATCCCGAAGACCTCGAGCGGCAAGATCCAGCGCTCGCGTCTCGGCCACCTCATCGGCGCCGGCGCCCTCCAGGATCAGGTCGTTCACGGCCCGGGCGCCCACGGCGGCGCCTGACGGCCGCGCTCCGATCGGGGATCGATCCGGGTCGGACCCGAGCCCGAGCCCGACGATCTCCTCCAGGACCGCCCTGTGGGCCACGAACGAGGCGACGACCTCCTCGACGGTGAGGCCCCGTAGAAAACGCTCGCTGCTCGGGTCCCCGGCGAACTCGCTCTTTAGCCCGCGCTCCCCTGAGAGGAGCGTCGAGGCCCTTGCCATAACACCCGGGGCCACGCAGGGAGGCGACGGAGGCCGCTCCGTGTCCGCCTGGCACCTTTTGCCAAAATTTGTGAGCCCATATGGCATCGCCTCTTCGTACCACACTCGAAAAATCAGGCTATTAGCTCTGGCACCCCGCTTGCTCCCTCACGTTTGCCCTTGCAGCTAGACGACTCTCACGACGTCCTGATCCAGGCAGGTTGGAATCCTGGAAGCGGCCCAGGCTCACGGGCAGTCACCGGACTGGACGCATTGACCGGCTCGCGACGCAACCGTGATTCGCGAGTGAACGAGGCCAATCGACAATGAAGCGAGTAGGAACTGGGGTGGCTCTGCTCGTGACGGTGCTCCTCTGGAGCGGCGCCGCGTGGGCTCTGACGCCAAACGCGCAGGTGTACGAGTTGACCGAGAACGCTAGCCTGATCGCCCGCGGAGCGGTCGGGAGCGAATCGTCTGTTTCGTCGATGCTCGGCTTCATCCAGTCCGGGAGTGCGCTCTGCCCGGCGCAGTTCGCGGCGCCGGCGCGGCGGGCGCATCGGGGCCGCTACCGCGGTGACATTCGCGACCTTGGCCCGGTGTGCACCGTGACCATCACGGGCTCCAACATCGTGGACCTCGCGACGGGGCTCGGGTCCATTGACGGCACCTTCGCGGTTCTGGGCCCGGACCCGATCAATCCGCTCGCTGTCGATGCGCCGGAGGTGCCACTCATCACCGGCACCTTCTACGGGAACATGGATTTCTCGCCCGCGGTCCTCGCGGGTGCGCCGTACGGCACCGTCACCGGCGTTCTGACGGCCGGAACGGGCGTGAGCGTTCCGTTTAAGGGTGTCTTCATGATGCCGTTCGACGCGGCGTGTAGCTGGTTCGGCTCCGACGATCGCGACGATCGTGGGACAGCTTATGTGACCGATTGCTACCTGACCTACGCGCTGAGCGGCACTCCTTCCGTCGTGACCGTGACCGGCATGGTGCCGGTGACGCCCGCGCAGAAGGCCATCGACTATCCGACGGCCCGGTTCGACATTTATTTCCAGCAATAGGTCCGCCGCGCCCTCGGCGACTCGATCCTGAGCAGTCGCCGGGGCCGCGGAGGGCGAACGGCGGACGCTCTCCGTCGAGCTTCGCCACCTCCACGCTTCGAGCCGGCAGGCGCTCGAAGACACGCCCCCTCGACCGGCCGGCGACCTCGCGGCGTAGACCGCCGCCAGGTCCGACTCGACCGGACCCACGCCGCTCCGGCTCGTCGAGCCCTCCCTGCGCGGTCGGCTCCCCTCGGGTGACGCTCGCACGCGCATCGGCGGGTCAGACCAGGGGTTCCGCATTTGAGGTGAGAGGGCTCGAGTAACCCCGCCTTCGGAAACCGGTTTCGCTCCACCGCAGGGGGCCGAGGACATTCGCATTCCGCGGCCCCCGTTTTTTTCTGGACAGTCTGATACCTTTTATGTATATCAGACTCTCAGGGCTATGATGGAGCCTCAGGAGGAGCCATGCGCCCCCGCACCGCCCTGCCCGCCCGGGACCGGGCCCTGTATTCGCAGCTCCGCCAGCTCCTCGGGGAGCCCGGGCTGCTGCGGGGCAATCTGGTCGAGATGCGGCGGCAGTGCGGCAAGCCGAGCTGCGGCTGCCATCGGCAGCCGGCCCGGCGCCATCGCTCCCTCTATCTCGGGGTGAGCCTCAACGGACGGCGGCGGATGATCTACATCCCGGCTCCCTGGGAGGGGCGGGTGCGGCAGTGGACGCAGCGCTACGCGCGCCTGCGCCAGGTCCTGGAGCAGCTGTCGCGGGCGTCCCTGAGCCGGCTGGAACGGCGCGAGGAGTAGCGCTGCTCCGACGGTTCGCCGCCTACGTCGAGCGGCACTGGGGCCTGCGCGCCCTGCTCCCGACGCTCCGGGACCGCCGGCGCCGGCCCCAGATCTCGGCGGCGCGGGTGTGGC
>WNFT01009148.1_pt1 | contig 13223 bp, 10 predicted proteins | sample 5400191 | NCBI WGS metagenome assembly WNFT01 (sample SAMN13153359, study PRJNA577476) | soil metagenome | isolation source: 80 cm saprolite under Madrone tree | place: USA:California | collected 2016-06-14
CTGCTGATGGCATTGGCTCAGCAGCCGGGTGAGCACGACTATACAGTTTTTGTCAACGGGCAGGATGTCGTAGAGCGTCTTAGTGCTCGGCATCCGCAAATAACCTATGTGCCTGTCCCCTGGCCTGAGTCACGACCGGCATCACGAGTCGCGTGGGAGCAACTAAGGCTCCCATCGTTGCTGCGCCAAAGGCATATCGATGTTCTGCACTCGCCCGCCAACGTGCTACCAGAGTTGCTTCCTCGACACTGCGCCGGGGTGGTCACTTTGCACGACGTCGCATTCTTGCGCTTCCCGCATGTCCTGACACACGCAAAACGTCTCTATCACCGTACGTTCACCATTCGTAGCTTACGACGCGCAATCATGATTATCACTGTTTCAGAGAGCACGAAACAAGATGCTATGGAACTTGTAGGCATCCCAGCCGAACGCCTGCGAACGGTGTATGCTTGTATCGACGAGCGTTTCTCAAGCGTGATAGAAGAGAAAGAAAAAGACGCCTTGCGCCAGAAACATGGGCTGACGCAAGGGTTCCTGCTCTATCTCGGTACCCTGGAGCCTCGCAAAAACCTGGTCACGCTGCTTGAAGCATATGCACAGTTGCGCAAAGAACATGCCATACAAGAGAAACTCGTGATAGCGGGTGGGCGTGGCTGGCTCTATGGTTCAACCCTGGCAAAAGTACAAGAACTGGGATTAGAGTCAGAAGTGCTCTTTCCCGGCTTTGTGGCCGATGAAGAGCAGCCGGTGTGGTATCATGCCGCCTCAGCTTTTGTCTATCCTTCGCTGTATGAAGGCTTTGGCTTGCCGGTAGCAGAGGCACTGGCCTGTGGAACGCCAGTGGTCACCTCCAACGTTTCTAGTCTGCCCGAAGCGGGAGCAAATATCGCATTGAGTGTCGATCCACGCAATGTCAATGCCTTGGCACAAGCACTCTATAAGGCATTGACCGATCAGACCTTTCGTCAGCACTGCCGTGCTCTGGCACCATCGGTGACACAACGCTTTTCGGCCCAGGTGATGGCCAAGCACACTGTGCGTGTGTATGAGCAAGCATATGCTTTGCAAGCACACGCTCGACGTGTTTCGTTTGTTTAAAACCTAAGGATAATTGTGAGTAGCAGCAGACTGTCACAGACAACTGATATCAGTACAGGTAGAGAGAGGGTAGGAACTCTTGACGGAGTGACCAGTCCTATCAGCAAGGTGCTTTCCCAGCGGCGTTCACACCGTCACCAGTGGCGTCTCTTCAAGCTGATTGGCATTATTCTACTTGATGCGTTCCTGGTGGATGTTGCCTTCCGCCTGGCTTATGACTTTCGCTATCATGTGCTCTTTAATAACAGCAGTTTACTACACGCGCTCCATCATAACGTAAATGGGATTGGGTACAATCCGCACACCAGGGATGTCTTTGCCCCGCTCAGCAGCTTTGCCTTGCTGGAGGTGAGCATTGTCGTTGGTTTGATTGCAATTTTTGCGGTACGGCGTCTCTACACTATTCGTCTGACCGGAACCTGGTTTCGCCAGGCATGGACCATTGTCAGTTCTGCCACCCTGGGCCTGGCGTTCTTGATTACCTACTACTTTGTCTTTCAGCCGCCTTCTAATTCCCGCCTGTTGGTGCCTTTCGTGTGGGCGATGGCGATTGTCGTACTCTGCCTGGGACGACTCGTGGTCTCAGCCGTAATGAGCATGCTGTACCGCTGCGGACTCGGTGAAACCCGTTTGCTGGTTGTTGGTTCAGGACGCCTGGGCAAGATGATCATGCAGCATATCGCCGCCAGCCCCAACCTCGGCTACTCCCTGGTTGGCTTCTTACATGATATGGATGCTCCACCCAGTGATTTCGGACGCTTCAAAATGCTTGGCACGCTGGAAGACCTGAGTATGGTGATTCGTTCAATGCACGTGGACGAGGTCATTATCGCACTCCCCGCGCATATGCATCAACAATGCATTAAGACGGTGCGCCTCTGCGAGCGCCTGGGGGCATCCTTCAAGCTGTTGCCTGACCTCTATGAGTTGAGTTTAGCACGCATCGATATGGAAGCCGTGGAGGGCATCCCGCTTATTGGCATCAAGCAGGTCTCTCTCAACTCGCTGCAACGCACTATTACGCGCATCGTCGATATCCTGGTGGCTGTATTGCTTATCGTGCTTGGCTCCCCATTCTGGCTGTGCATCGCATTAGCCATTCGCCTCAACTCACCCGGCGAAGTGATCTACAGGTCAACGCGCATTGGCTTGAACGGAAAGCCATTCCGAGTGTATAAATTCCGTTCCATGTATCAGGGCTCCGATCAACTCAAAGCCACACTCCTGGCACAGAATGAAGCCCAGGGGCCACTCTTTAAGATCAAGGGTGATCCACGCATTACGCCGATAGGCCGCTTCCTGCGCCGCACCAGCTTCGATGAAATTCCCCAACTTATCAACGTTTTCCGTGGGGAAATGAGCCTGGTTGGGCCACGTCCGGCTCTTCCCAACGAAGTAGCCCAATATGAAGAATGGCAAAGGGGCCGCCTCGCTATCAAGCCTGGCATGACCGGGTTGTGGCAGGTGCGAGGTCGCAGTAATATTAGCTTCGATGAAGGCGTGCTGATGGACCTGTACTATATTGAGAACTGGTCACTACGTTTGTACTTCCAGATCCTCTCGCGTACGATTCCGGCTGTCCTGTTCAGTCGAGGAGCATATTGATGAAAGTAGCGCTGGTGCATGATTATCTCAATCAAATGGGGGGAGCTGAACGTGTCGTCATGGCCTTTCACCAGTTGTTTCCCGACGCTCCTATCTATACCTCGATCTATGACCCGCAGCGCGTTGATCCTACGTTTCAGAGCATGGATATCCGCACATCTTTCATGCAGAAGCTACCCATGGTGACCAAACACCACCAACCATACCTCCCCTTCTACCCATTTGCGATGGAGCACCTGGACTTGCGCGGCTATGATCTCGTGCTCAGTAGTTCCAGCGCCTTTGGCAAAGGGGTGATTACCAGGCCCGAAACCCTGCATATCTGTTACTGTCATACGCCCATGCGCTGGTGTTGGAACTATCGCGAGTACGTGGAGCGTGAACAACTAGGCAGGGTGGCGCGCAGTCTCTTGCCTCTCCTGATTACAGCACTGCGCATCTGGGATCAGACTAGTGCTATGCGCGTGGATCACTTCATCGCGAATTCCCCGGTCGTGGCCGAGCGTATCCAGAAATACTACCGTCGAGAAGCTGTCATCATTCCGCCGCCGGTAGAAGCCGGTCGTTTCAGTTTCGACCCCGACGCGGTGGTGGAGGATTATTTTCTCATCGTCAGCCGCCTGGTACCCTACAAACGCATCGACCTGGCGATTGAAGCCTGCAATCGGCTGCGACTCCCCCTGGTCATCATCGGGGCTGGACGCGACCTGGAGCGGCTCAAGCACATGGCGGGGCCGACCATTCGTTTTCTGGGGCGTCTTTCTGATGACGAAGTGCTGTACTACTATGCACACTGCCGTGCCTTCTTGTTTCCAGGTGAAGAGGATTTCGGCATCACGCCTCTGGAGGCGCAGGCTTCCGGTCGGCCCGTCATCGCCTACGGCGCAGGCGGTGTATTGGCCTCGGTCGTTGACGGTATCACCGGCGCATTTTTCCATGAACCGACCGTGGAGAGTTTGGTAGCGCTCTTAGCTTCATTCGACGAGCGCGACTATGATCCGCAAACAATTCGTAACCATGCACTCGAATTTGACTTGCCGCGTTTCCATCGCCGTATTCTGCAATATATCGAGGCGAAAATGGGTGAACAAAAACCAAGAGCAATGCGCACACCCACGAGTCAACTGGTGCGATGAGCGCTGTGCCGCCCGACTCTCAGGGCGCGGGCAAGCAAGGTGAAAGGGCAGAACACACCGTGGAACTACGAACCTATTGGGCAATTATTTGGCGACGGATCTGGCTAGTAGCACTCATCCTGGGCATAGTCGTGCTCTACATTGGCTATCAATACTATCACCTGCGCAAGACCCCAGGAGCACTGGCCGCATATCACTCCAGCATCACCTTCCAGATGGGTTTGCAAGCAACCACCGTGGGCATAGACCCTAGCTATGCAGACAACGTCCTCGTTGCAGAGACTATGGCGGATACCCTTGTAACGGGGCCTATACTCACATCCAACGAATTCGACACACAAGTATCTCGTCAGGTTGGTCTCGACATGAGTCAACTCGTGCAGCGCTACGGTCCCAACCCCGACCTGGGCGACTGGCATAATGCCGCTGCCATCGGAGGCGCATTGGATGCTAACCATATCCATAGCCTTGTCACCGTAAATGTCACATGGTCTACCCCGGCAGGAGCATGGGCCATCGCCAACGCCATTGGTGAAGTCAGCACCACTAGCATTGGCTCCTACCTTGACTATGTCATCACCAACGACCCAGCGCACACTTCGACGAGCGGCATCATGCAACCGGCGGTCTCGGCACGTATCGTCAGCAAGGCGACGGATGCCGCGCCAGTGCCAGGCACCGCCACGTCAAAAGAACTCACCCTTGCCATCCTGTTTCTGGTTGCACTTATTGTCGCCATCGCCCTGGCATTCCTTGCAGACTACCTTGATGACCGTATTCGCAGCAAAGACGAAGCCAGCCTGCTACTTCAACTCCCCGTCTATGGCGAAATACCACGTACACCAGCGGTAGGACGTTTGAAGAAGTAGCTTGACAGTTATTGGAACCAGGACTATAGTGTAACTACTCAGGACTGCTCACCACCTTCGGTGGTTCGCAAAAGTTTTTTGCTGCGGGCTTGGCAGCCGCAGGCTGCCAAGCCCGCAGCAAAAAAATGACGCGAGCCGCCGAAGGCGGCGAGGAATCAAACACCTGAGTAGTTACACTATAGTACAGAGGCAATACAGGGCAGAAATGTGGTGGCGAGGAAGTGAGGTTGTGTGGCGGAAGTATCCTTGCAGCCGCCAGATGAAGGAGATTATCCCGTGGGTACCCTCTCGGAAGAACACTATACATTGCTCACAGACTACGATAAAAACAGCGCATACAGCGAAGCCTATCGCACACTCTATGCCAATATGTGCTTGGATGGGTTCGACCAGCGGCAGAACGACCACGCTGAAGCACCTCCATCTTCACAGTGCCACACGCTACTGCTCACCACTCCATCGGCCTATGCCGAGTATGCAACCGTAGCAGCCAATCTCGCCATCGTCGCGGCCCAGAGCGGCACTCCAACGATCCTGGTCGATGCCAACTTACGCGCCCCCCATCTTCAGCAGCGCTTTGGCCTGGCAAAGACGAGCGGGTTATCTGAATTGTTGGCAGCAGAATCAATCACCCCGCACAACGTAGCGGCGTGCTTGCAAACCACCTTTGTCCCTGGCCTACGGTTGCTCGGTGCGGGTGCAGCAACAGAACAAGCAGTGACACTCATGCTCTCGCCAAAGCTAGCAGAAGTCATCAATAGTATCCGTTGCCTCCTGGAAGAGACAGGAACAAAGACCAGTATCGTTATTTTTCATAGCTTGCCAGTGCTCAGTGGGGCTGATGCCTCGCTCATCGGCGCACTGGTAGAACGGACATTGCTGACGATTGCCACAGGTCATACGACGCGGACCCAGGCAAAGCAAGCACAGGAACAGTTGGAGCATGCGCACGTGAAGCTCGCAGGCATCATCATCACAGACAAGTAGCGCACATTCTTTCGCGCATTGCTCTTCACCTGGAGGACACAACATGCAAGGACAACAAGGCCCCAGTAAAGAATGGTTCCCCAGCCAGGAACTTGCCGGAATGAATGGGACCGGAAAGCACCGACCTGTCCCGCAGCGTCCTCCCGGGATGGCCCGCCTCGATCAACCTCCTGCGGAGCGCCGTGTGGCTCGCCCTCAGCGCCAGGCCCCGTCTCCTGGCCGACGGCGGCGACGATTCCTGATCCTTGGCGGCATTTTCATCGTGTGTGGCTTGTTGGCCTGCGTCATTGGCTATGCGGTCGTCAACCTGCTCAATGGCAGCAGTACCTCTGCTGGTAGTGCAACCGCGGCCAGCGATTTTCTCACTGCCCTCTCTAACGGCGACTACGACCATGCATATACCGATCTCGGAGCTGCCATTACTGTACAGATAACTAGAGACGAGTTTATCCAGCAGGCACAGAACGATGACCGCTGCTATGGGCCGGTGACAGGATATACCGAGGTACCCGGTAGCGCAACCATACAAGACAATACCCAGAGCTACAGCTACACCATCACACGCAAGAAGCTTGCGCAGTCGTACCAACTCCGCCTCACACTACAACAAGACATCAATGGCAATTGGGTTGTTACCAGCTACGGCAACAGTTTAGGCCCACAACAGCATCCGTGTGCTTGATCTTTCCCACCCAGGTCTAGGAAAAGGCGTTCAGCCCGGTGATCGCCTGGCCTATGATCAGCGTATGGATATCATCCGTGCCTTCGTAGGTGAAGACCGACTCCAGGTTGTTCATATGACGACTGATCGGATACTCCAGTGTGATCCCATTCGCACCAAGCACCGAGCGTGCCTCACGCGCCGTGTTGAGCGCCTCACGCACGTTATTGCGCTTCGCAAGCGAAATTTGTACAGGATGAAGCACTCCCTCGTCCTTCAAGCGTCCAAGCTGTAACGCGAGCAGTTGCGCCTTCACCAGTTCCGTCGCCATGATCGCTAGCTTGCGCTGCACAAGCTGGAAACCCCCGATGGGGCGCTGGAATTGCACTCGCGTTTTGGCATAGTCCAGTGCTACCTCGTAGCAAGCCCGTGCCGCACCGTTTGCTCCCCACGTAATGCCATAGCGTGCCTCATCCAGGCAAGAAAGTGGCCCACGCATGCCGCGCACGTTCGGCAGCATATTCTCGCTCGGCACACGGCAATCCTCAAAGTGCAACTCCGAAGTCACCGAGGCCCGCAAGGAGAGCTTCTGATGGATATCACTGGCCGTAAAGCCTGGCGTACCCCGTTCCACCAGGAAGCCGCGGATACCATCCTCAGCCCGTGCCCAGACGACCGCCACATCTGCGATGCTGCCATTCGTGATCCACATTTTCGTGCCATTGAGCACATAGGAGTCGCCGTCACGCCGCGCCGAGGTACGCATACCCGCGGGGTCGCTGCCGAAATCAGGCTCCGTCAATCCAAAGCAGCCAATTGCCTCGCCGCGCGCCATGCGTGGCAGCCAGCGCTGTTTCTGCTCCTCCGATCCAAACGCGTGGATCGGGAACATCGCCAGCGAGCCTTGCACCGAGACAAATGAACGTAAGCCGCTATCGCCCGCCTCCAATTCCTGGCAAGCCAGGCCATAGCAGACCGCGCTCATTCCCGCGCACCCATAACCCTGCAGGTGCATACCCAGCAATCCAAGCTCTGCGAGAGCTGGAATGAGTTCCTTTGGGAACGTACCCGCTTCAAAGTGTTCTCCAATGATCGGTAAGACACGCTCGCGCACAAACTTGCGCACCGTGTCGCGCACCAGCCGTTCTTCCTCGCTTAGTAAATGGTCGATGTTGTACAGGTCGGTGGCCGATGGCATCTGTACCTTATGGGAAGTGATTGTGTCTGCCATAAATAGCTGCCTTTCGTGTGTAGACTTTGCTCCTCAGAACACATCAGCAAAAATCTCACTCACCAAACACCTAAACCCTGGTAGATGAGGTGATTGTAACACATCATTCTCATAGAGCGTGTTATGCAGTTTAAGCACAGCTTGCTCACGTTGGTAGACCTCAATGGAGCGCTCTTGCCAGTTCACAATCCAGTATTCCAGGACCCCGCGGCGTGAGTAAAGTCCCAGCTTAACCTCGCGATCCCGGCGCTCGTTGGCTGCGCCGGGTGAGAGAACTTCAGCTATCAATTCAGGGGCGGAATGCAAGTAACCATCTGGCCACAGAGCTGTAGCCAACCGCTCTCGACTGATCCAAACCCCATCTGGTGCTACATCGTCATCTTCAGCAAAGATCACCCCTGGCGCAAGAACAGCTTCGCCAGTCTCCGTTTGACGGCTCCAGGAGTTAAGGGCGATAGCCAATTTGCCACAAACAAGCTGATGATGCCAATGTGATGGGTCCGAGACATACAATTCTCCATCGACGATTTCATACCGCTTCCCGTCATCTGGCAGCAATTCTAAGTCGTGTGAGGTCCAGCGCAAAGTGGTCATCGTTTCTCCTGGTGTTTCTTTGATCAATTGCTTATCCCTTTCTTACTTTCACTGGAATTATAGACCATTGGCGTTCAATTTGGTACTCCTGGAATATTGCCCAACTTTCTGTTATCAGGCCGCGCCTTCTATCCCCCGGCATTCATGCCGGGGGATAGAAGGCGCGTTCCTTTTTGGAGTGGGGCAAGGGGGAATCCCTCTTGACGCACACCCAATTTGGATATATACTAGACGTATGAACACACGAGAGGAACCAACGAAATCATTCTCTATCCGCATCGAAGTTTCACTGCTTGATGCCTTGCGTCAGGTTGCCAAGCAGCATAACCGCTCTATGCATGGCGAAATCCTGACTGCCATTCGAGAACATATTAAGAAAAGCCGAGATCGGAACACCGCCAGTCGTGACCAAGAACGGACAGACTACACCACTGAAACGCACCCCCAAGCCAAAGAATCCCAAGTTGCGACGCAAGGCCTATAAATTCCGCTTGTATCCGACCAGGAAGCAGATTGCTACCCTGGAATGGACCTTGCGTCGCTGCAAAGAGGTGTACAATGCGGCGGTGCGCCGTTTCGGCGACTATTAGATTGCTCCATAGGAGCAGAAGGTTGAGGGCAATGACCTTCTAGGACACCTGGATTGGCTGAACCCTAGTTCCCAGCGATGCAATTGTACATCCATCGTAGCATACCTGAAACGATGACACCGTAAAAACGCACTCAAGGGCTGCAAGTGCGAAAATCTGAGGCCAAGGCAGGCAGCATCAGAAACGTCCTCTACGGTGAGCGACCTCCAATGAAGAGGTTTAAGGAAACGAACGGGGAACCTACATGTGCTAAACGTCTAAGAGTCGTAAAGACGGGATCGCCTACGGGTGGAAACACCTATGGTGACGGAACCCCCATAGTAGGGAGTATCGCAAGATACAAACGAAGGGGCAGTTCTCGAAAGAGAACAAGAGCTACCCCTTTGATAAAGGGTAGCAGGGTAGGTATCGGGAAGTTCTACACGGAAAGGTATGCGTAATGCAGAGAGCCAATGCGTATCTAGAACTTATCCGTGAGCGGGGCAAGAAAGGATTGCCCCTGGAACGGGTCTATCGACAATTGTTCAACAAAGACCTCTTCCTCATGGCCTATGGGAAAATCTACCGAAACCAAGGTGCAATGACGCACGGAGTGACGGAAGAAACGCCTGACGGCATGTCGCTGGAGAAAATCAATACCATCATAGAGATACTTCGCTATGAACGGTGGGATTGGCTTCCGGCGCGACGAGTCTACATCCCAAAGAAAGACGGGAAGAAACGCCCGTTAGGGATGCCAGTGTGGTCTGATAAACTGGTACAGGAAGTAATACGCCTCATCCTGGAAGCATACTACGAACCCCAGTTCTCAGAGCACTCCCATGGGTTTCGCCCTGAACGTAGTTGCACAACTGCGCTCAGAGAAATCTACTACAACTGGCCTGGAAGCACTTGGTTTATTGAGGGAGACATCTCCAAATGCTTTGACAAACTCGACCACGAATTACTCCTCCAAACGTTGGGCGAGAAAATTCATGATGGGCGGTTTATCAATCTCATGCGGAAGCTCTTTGATGCGGGATACATGGAAGATTGGACATTCAACGAGACGCTAAGCGGGGTACCGCAAGGCGGTATTGTCAGTCCTATACTTGCAAATATCCTGCTCGATAAGTTGGACAAGTTTGTAGAAACCGTCCTTATTCCAAAATATACCAAAGGGGTCAAGCGGGAGAAAAACCGGGAGTATGATCGACTCATGACAAACTCCCTACGCCACTGCGTAAGCAGGCGCAGAAGCTCCCGTCTCAAGACATGAATGACCCCGACTATCGACGACTCAGATACGTCCGATATGCAGACGACTTTCTGCTAGGGTTTATAGGCCCAAAGTCAGAAGCAGAAGAAATCAAGCAACAACTCAAAGAGTTCCTGCAAGAGGAACTCAAGCTAGAACTCTCAGAGGCAAAGACCTTGATAACCCATGCAAGGACGGAAGCAGCAAGATTTCTTGGATATGAAGTGACAGTCTTCCAAGACGATGTAAAACGAGCGACCTGGAATGGGAAAGATCGCAGAAGCATCAATGGAAGAATTGGACTCCAAGTACCCAAGGACGTACTAGAAGAGAAGAGAAAGGACTACACACGGAACGGAAAGCCAATCCATCGAAAAGGATTGCAGAACGAAGATGAGTATACAATCATCAACACGTATCAGCAAGAATTCCGAGGATTGACAAACTATTATCGACTCGCTTACAACATGCACACCTTCAAGAAATTGAGGTGGGTCATGGAAATCTCATTGGTAAAGACACTGGCATCTAAAGCACAGATAACAGTGGCAAAAGCCTATGAAAGATACGGAGCGGAAATTGAGGTAGAAGGCAAGAAGCGAAAAGTGCTTCAAGTCATCGTACCAAAACGCGATAAGAGTAAGAAGCCGCTTGTAGCTACCTGGGGCGGTATATTGCTATCATGGAATATTAAGGCAACCACACAGGACAGACCGTTAAAATTCCGATGGAAAGGACAATCAGAGCTCGTACGACGCCTTCTAGTGGAATATTGCGAACTCTGTGGACGCAGTGAGAAGCTAGAAGTGCATCACATACGGGCAATGAAAGACCTCCACGAATATCCAGGAAGGGAAAAGCCGACCTGGATGAGAAGGATGATAGCCCTTCAACGGAAAACGCTCGTCCTCTGCGAAACGTGTCATGACGACATACAATATGGACGTCCTTCGACACGGCCTATTATCGCGCTCGCGGAGATCAAAGCCAAACAGAAAGAGGCAATGAAACGATACCAGAGAGCCGTATGCTAGGAAACCAGCACGTCCGGTTCGGGGAGGGGCAGTCGGAAAAGGAGCGACTTATGATACCACTTAACACGTTAGGAAGGTCTAAGAAACATCGAAACCTCGCTGGCTGCCTACTCTACATGCCTATCACATGACGGGGGTCTCTGTCTTCTATGAGATGCAAGCCGAGCAGTTGCCAGATATCAAGCAGCTTCGGGAAGAGTACCAGGACATTCACTCTCAGGTGCAGCAAGATGTGCTCAAACGGCTCGACAAAGCCTTTGCGGCCTTCTTCCGTCGTGTACACAACGGTGAAACTCCAGGCTATCCCCGCTTCAAGGGAAGTGATCGCTATGACTCCTTCACCTATCCCCAAGGCGGCTATGAGATCATCGGGAATCGCTTGCGTCTCTCCAAGATTGGTCATGCCAAGATCAAAGTGCATCGGCAGATACAGGGCAAGATCAAGACGTGTACCGTCAAACGAGAAGGCGACCAATGGTATGCCGTCATCATCGCGGAGGACGAGTTTGATCCAACCATGACCTTCCACCCCAGTGAGGAAGTCGTGGGAATCGACCTGGGAGTCAAATCCTTTGCCGTGCTTTCCGATGGCTCCGAGATTGCCAACCCGCGCTACTATCGTCGTGCAGAAGCGCAGATCCAAGAAGCTCATCGCACGATTCACCGGCGCAAGAAAGGCTCCCGTCGCCGTCACCGAGCCAAGAAAGCCCTGTCTGGGGTGTTTCGCAAGGTGGGCAACCGACGCCGTGATTTCCTGCACAAAGCCTCGCGCAAACTGGTCAAGCAGTATGGCACGCTGGTGTTTGAGGACTTGCAGGTTGAAAACATGACGGCGACCCCTGCTCCCAAAAAAGACGAGCAGGGCAAGTATCTTCCTAATGGAGCCGCCGCCAAAGGCGGATTGAATAAGAGTATTCTGGATGCAGGCTGGGGAGCCTTCGTCACCATCACGCGCCACAAAGCGGAAGAGGCTGGTGGCACGGTGGTGAAAGTCGCTCCCCATGATACGAGCCAGGCATGTTCCGGGTGTGGCAATATTGTCAAGAAGGACCTCAGCGTGCGTTGGCATGCGTGTCCTCACTGTGGTACGGCCTTGGATCGCGATCACAACGCCGCTTTGAATATCCTGCATCGCTACCAGAACGAGAAATCGAACGGGGCAGGAAGTGCCCCACGCAAGCCAGGGCGGGTACGTTCCGCCTCTGGGACTGCGTAGAAGCCCCTGCCTTCCAGGCTTGATTCTTACCCACATTTTTGGAAAGTCGCTTGACAAGGGGATCGCCAAAGCAGAGATTATATCAATCTCTACAATGGCAATTGTCTTGCTAGGCTCTTTCACAAAATCGATTTGTAAAATGTGGGTAAAAGACAGCCTTCCAGGCATGGGGTGCTTCACATAATTGGGTAACGATGTCGTTGTTCAGAGGCAACTGCTACATAGCTTCCACCTCTTTAGCGGTGGGGAAGGAGTGACTCATGGCACTATCAGATGAACTGGCGTATGTGACAGCCACAGAGCTTGCGATGCGCATCCGACGCCGTCAGCTTTCGGCGGTAGAGGTTGTGGATGCCTTCATCGAGCGTATCGAGCAGCGGAATAAGAGCCTGAATGCTTTCGTGTATTTAGGGTTCGAAGATGCTCGCAAGCGAGCCAAAGAGGCCGAGCAGGCCTTTCTGGCCGGAGAACCTCTGGGACCGCTCCATGGGGTGCCCACAGCGATGAAAGATTTGTTTGACTTCAAACCAGGTTGGGTGAGCACCTTTGGCGGCGTCAGAGCCCTGAAGCATTTTGTCGTCGATTTTTTCTGTACGTATGCCGAGCGCATCGAAAAAGCTGGCGCGATTCTGCTGGGGAAGACCAACAGCCCCGTGATGGGATTTCGGGGCACCTGTGATAACTACCTCTTTGGGCCGGCGCACAATCCCTTCGACCTCTCCAAGAACACGGGGGGATCGTCCGGTGGCAGCGCGGCCGCCGTGGCGGACGGCCTCGTGCCCATCGCGGAGGGAACCGATGGGGGCGGCTCCATTCGTATCCCTGCCTCCTGGTGTGGGGTCTATGGCTACAAAGCGTCCTTTGGCCGCGTGCCTTTTGTCACCAGGCCGAACGCTTTTGGCGCTGATACCCCGTTTCTCTTTGAGGGAACGCTGACCAGAACCGTCGAAGACGCGGCCCTG
>WNFT01003780.1_pt1 | contig 13221 bp, 13 predicted proteins | sample 5400191 | NCBI WGS metagenome assembly WNFT01 (sample SAMN13153359, study PRJNA577476) | soil metagenome | isolation source: 80 cm saprolite under Madrone tree | place: USA:California | collected 2016-06-14
ATCTCGGGCGAAAGATTTGGAGGCATAATTCAATAAATTCAACTCGGCTTCAGCCTTTTCCAACGCCTCGAGCGCAGCCTGCAAATGCGGAGCTTCAATGTTGTAAAGTTCAGGCCAGCGAAGCATGTCGTTTTTCGGATGAGGCTCTCGCAAGCTGCAGCGGCTATTCGCTCGCGAGGATCATTCACGCGCATGTCTCGTCGGTCACAAGCCCATTGATCCATTGGCCACGCAACTCGTGCTCGAAAACAACTGGCCTAGGGTCCCGGTTGAGCAATCCGGTGAGGCATCCGATATGATGCGCACCGGATCTGTCCCTGCTCGACGGCGCTTCGAGTTGATTCGCCTCGCCCAGCGACAAGGTCAGCTCTCCGTGGCAGAACTTTCCGCGCAGTTTGGAGTCTCCGCAGACACGATTCGACGGGATCTCGATTTACTCTCAGCGGCCTTGACGCGCCCCCTTTGAATTCCAACCACCGCCCCAAGCCTGCGACTGAATATATTTAGCCAATGTCTTCGCCCGTTTGGATGCACTGACTACAACATGGGGCTGCGATGGGTAGTTTTAATTTTCCCAGCATAAGAAACGGCAAAGCTTTTGTGTAGTTTTATTAGCGCGCAGCATACAACCGCGATCACCTGACTGCCTAACGTATGTGAGGCTACACTTTATCACTTCGGTTAAAAGACACTATCATCCCATAGGAGCCCACAATGGCTCTTGTGATCCTGAACTGAAGCGGGTTTGCGGCCGTTTGTCTGCGGAGTGGGTTTAAGAATTTCTCGGTTATCGGATGAAGAATTACTCCTTGTCGGTTTGGTGCTGTCCCACAGATCGACTAAGGGAATCCTGGAAAATAGGCCTCGTTTGCTGCACTTAATTGGGAGACTCAGCCCCGCGAATTGTACTTAAACAGGAGACCCGCAATCATGTTTACATTGCGAGATATCTCTTCGAAGAAGTAAATTCCGCCCATTGGCAATTGAGTCGCTTCTGCATTTAAATGGAAGACCACGCACGTACGCACGCAGTCTCCTATTAAAGTGCAATAATCTCCCTCGAGAACAAGCGATCGCCAGTCTCTTAATTTCGTGCAGCGTGACATTAGTTTGCAAATTATCTGGCGTGTTTTTTTTGCACGCTATTTGGCGCCATTTGTGACCTCCTCTGGACTGCTCAATTGGCTTGCGATCGTCAAGGCCAGGCGTATCGATCGCAATGAAATAGGAACTCGGTTAAGCCCACCCGGGGTAAGTTACCTCCGCTTGGTTTTTAGAAGTTTGCGTCCGTCCTCACGCAGAGTGCCCTCCGAACTTACATGTCGGTCGGTGCTTCCAGGTGGTGGTAGGCCGCGCGGGTCGCCAGCCGCGCGTCTTCCCGAGGGCCGCCCACGGTGAAATGGTAAAGGCTTTGGAAGGCGTCGTCCGGAAGACCCATCAATTCATGCACGGGATCGTCGAAGAAACAGCCGATGCCGGTCGCTCTCACGCCCTGGGCTTCGGCTTCCAGGTAGAGGACCTGCCCGATCATGCCGGTTTCCCAAAATAGATGGCGATAGCGATCGGGTGCCGTCTCAAGCTCCTCCCGAAACCGCGCGATCATGCCCAAGGAGAAAGCGCTGTCGCCAGCAATAGACTGCTGGCAGCTTACCAACGTTGCGGTGCTCTGAAAATCTCCGGCCTGGAGCAAATACAAGGGTCGCGCTTCATCCACTGGACGCCAGAGGAAATGGCGATGGCACTTTTGCTGCAAGGCGGGCAAATCCCTTTCCGCTCGCAGCAAGAAATACAAGCCCGGCTCCAATCCCGTGACGCGGTGGACGAACAAGAGCAGATGCACGCAAGAGACGGTCAGTCCGAGATCGAAAGGCGCGCAGGCGTCACGGGGAAGGGTTTTGTCCAGCATGGTGCAAAACTGGTCTTTGGTGAGGCTGCTGACCCCATCGAAGGCCACCGCGCTTCTTCTTTGGCGAATGATTTGTGCGGCAGGGATTCCAGATTGGGCCGTCGGCGCGTAAAACGGCCGTGTTGTGTCAGGTAAGCCAGGACGGCCGCGGGCAGCCAACGTCCCTGCCCAGGACCTGGGTTTTGCCGTCGCCTCCGCGACACGCGAAATGATCTCCCAATCCACATGATCCTCGCTCAATTGATTTGGCGTTCCTTGGAACGCCAGCCCTGAAAACTCCGATACAATTTCTGACGGCAAATCTGGCGGAATCCGCTGCTCCCCGCTGCGGTGGACGAAACACAGCAACTCGGTATGCTCCAGCTCGAACTCCGGCCACTGGGTTTGATCAAAGCCCAGCAACCTCGCAATCTCTTCGTCTGACACCGCGTTCAGCCAGGTGACTTTCCAACCGAGCAGATTGGCTGAGAAGCTGAGAGCCGCCAAGGCATGTCCAACGTCGTGCTGGCAGTAGCGAAAAGCCCGTTCACCATATTTCCATGCTTCCCGCCAGAAGATGCTGGTCAAGGCGACGAGGAATCCATCCGAGTGAAGATGCTGTTTGATTTGCTGCCACAGCGTTTCGGGCACTTCGGCCCTGGGTTCCAGAGCGTGCAGGTAAGAGTTGTAATGGAAGATGCCCGCAGTGACTCCGGGCAGCGCTGGCAGGATCAGATAGGCTTCGGTCGGATGAAGATTGCCGCTGGAAGGATTCATCCGCAAAGCCCACGTGCTTCCAGGAATGGACTTCCAGGCCGAAAGCCCGAGCGATAACTCAAGCAAGGCGCCGATGGTTTCGCGGGTAAAATTTTGGAAGGCGTTGCGGCTCCTTTCATACAAAGCCAGGTGCTCGCTCGTCGGGCCTTCGCCGCGCCGAAGTGGTTTTATGGATGCACCGGAGGCAGACTGCTTCGGCCACGCAGGCGGGTCTTTTTGCAGCAACGGAAGCCTGACCGCTGACACTCCTTCATAGAAGCGGAATGGATTGGGCTGATTGGCCCAGTCCAGGAACCCGGCGGACCTCGCATAACGATGAAAATGATGCTTGGTCTGCTTGTGATAAAGCAGCGTCGCTGTGACTGCGGAATCGAGCACTTGTTGCATGGTGGATTGAGGGCTGATCATGACGCTGGTCATTTCAAGCTCCGAAGAATCTCTGGATTTCGCGGACGACTTCGACGAAGCGGTCGATTTCTTCGATCGTGTTGTAGAAATAAAAGCTCGCGCGAGCCGTGGATTCCACGCCGAGCTTTTTCATGAGCGGCTGGTTGCAATGATGCCCGCCGCGCAGCGCCACACCGCGCTGGTCGGCCACCGTCACCACATCGTGCGCGTGGACACCGTCGAGGAGGAAGCTCACCAGACCAGCGCGGCCAATGGTCGGGCCGAAGAGCCGGATGCCTTTGAGCGCGGCAAGCTTCTCGAACGCATACGCGCCGAGTTCCTGGTCGTGCTGCGCGATGCGGTCACGGCCGATGCTGTCGAGATAATCCATGGCGGCGTGCATCGCGATGGCGCCGGAAATATCGGGCGTGCCGGCCTCGAATTTGTGCGGCGCGTGCTTCCACGTGCTCTTATGAAAATCGACGGAGAGAATCATCTCGCCGCCGCCCTGATACGGCGGGGTTTCTTCGAGCCGTTCGCCCCGGCCGTACAACACGCCGATGCCGGTCGGGCCGCACATTTTGTGGCCGGAGAGCGCGAGGAAATCGCAGCCGATCTGCTGCACGTCGATGGGGCGATGGCCCGCACTCTGCGCCGCGTCGATGAGCGTAACGATGCCGCGCCGGCGGGCGCGTTCGCAGTATTCGACTACGGGATTGATCGTGCCGAGCGAATTGGAAATGTGCGTCATCGCCAGCAGCTTCACGTCGCTGGTGAGGAACTCGTCGAGCCGGCCGAGATCAAGCAGACCGCGGTCACCGTTGATCGGGAGGAAAGCGAGCTGCGCGCCGGTGCGCTCGGCCAGGAGTTGCCACGGCACGATGTTGCTGTGGTGCTCCATCTCGGTGAGCAGGATTTTGTCGCCGCGCTTGATGAACTTGGTGCCCCACGCCGCGGCGACGAGGTTGATGCCCTCGGTGGTGCCGCGGGTGAAGATGATTTCTTCGGCGCTGCGGGCGTTGAGGAATTTCGCGGCGCGGACGCGGGCCGCTTCGAACGCGGCGGTGGCGCGGTTGCTTAATTCGTGGAGGCCGCGATGGACGTTGGCGTTGTCGCGCTCGTAGTAACGGCGCAGGGCGTCGATGACGGCGCGCGGTTTCTGGCTCGTGGCCGCGTTGTCGAGATAGAGCAACGCCTGGCCGTGAACCTTCTGGTCAAGAATCGGGAAATCCTCGCGCAGTGTTTTCCAATCAACTGTCTTTGTCGTTTGTATCTGCACAAATTCTTAGTCACCGATTGAACCCGGATGAAACACGGAACTGGACAAGTTATCCGTGTTTCATCCGTGGCCATTACATCAGTCCAAGTTGCAACTTCGCCGCTTCGCTCATCATCCCTTGGTTCCATTGCGGGTCCCAAACCACCTGCACCGTGGCCTCATCCACTGTCTCAATGGAAAGCAGCTTGTTCTGCACATCCTGCCTCAAGGCCGGCCCCATGCCGCAGCCGGGCGCCGTCAAAGTGATCTTCACGCCCATCTTGTAACGATCGGGCGCGCCGAGCGGCTCGACGTGGCAATCGTAAACCAGGCCCAGGTCCACGATGTTGACCGGGATTTCCGGGTCGTAGCAGGTCCGCATCTGGTTCCACGCTTCCTTCTCGATTTCCTCGGCGGTGCTTGGCGTGCGGGTGGACACGGCCTTGGCGGCCACTTCGAGGCCGAGCGCGTCGGCGTCCTTGGCCTCGATGCGGAACATGTTGCCCTTGACGATGACGGTGTAGGTGCCGCCGAGCGATTGCGTGATGAAAGCCTGCTCGCCTTTCTGCAGCGTGACCTTCGTGCCGGTGGGGATAACGGTACCTTCGACGTCGCGGGTCACGGTGATGGGTTCGTTGGAATTCATGATTACTCTTTCTCAGTTTCGGTCGAAACCGTTTCGCCTTTGCCTTCAAGCGCCGCCATCGCCGCGTGCCACGGCAGGATCGCGCACTTTATGCGCACCGGGAACTTGTGCACGCCGGCCAGCGCGGCCAGCTTGCCAACATCGCCGGCCAAATTCCCGGTCGTGACCATGTCGTGGACTTTGTCGAACAGGCTTTTCACTTCGGCCATCGTCCTGCCCTTGAGGCTCTCGGTCAAGATCGAGGCGGACGCCTTCGAGATGGCGCAGCCGGTGCCTTGAAAGCTGATCTCCTTCACCACGTCACCGTCCATCTTCGCGTAGAGGGTGTAGTTGTCGCCGCAGATGGGATTGGTGCCCTGCGCGGTGCGGTTGGCGTCGGGCAGCACGCGGAAGTTCCTCGGACTCTTGTTGTGGTCGAGGATGAGCTGCTGGTAGAGGTCTGTGAGGTCGTCAAACATGATTAGGAATTCGTCATTGATTGACCGCCACCTGCTCGTTCTGCTCCAACCGATCCCACACGACCTTGTCCAACTCCTCACGCAACGGCTCACAGCGGACACGGTCGATGATTTCACCGGCGAAGGCGTGGATCAAGATGCGGCGGGCCTTCTCCAGCGCGATGCCGCGGGCGCGCATGTAGAAGATGGATTCGTCATTCAACTGGCCGATGGTCGCGCCGTGCGTGCACTTCACGTCGTCGGCGTAGATTTCCAACTGCGGCTTGGTGTTGGCGGTGGCGTCGTCGGAGAGCAGCAGGTTCTTGTTCGTCTGCTTGGCGTCGGTTTTCTGCGCGCCGGGGCGGACAAGGATGCGGCCGTGAAAGACGCCCTTCGATTTGTCGGCGAGGATGCCGTTGAAATATTCGTGGCTCGCACAGTGCGGTTGGACGTGCTCGATGATCATGTAGTGGTCGGCAAGCTGTTCGCCGCGCGTGAGGTAGAGGCCGTTGAGAATGCACTCCAAGCCCTCGCCGGCGAGGTTGGCGTAAATGTTCGTGCGCGACAGCTTCGCACCGAGCGCGATCGAGTGGGTGACCACGTTGCTGGCACGACCGAAGCGCGCCGCAACCGTGGCGATGTGAAACGCCCGCTGGCTTTCATCCTGCAACTTCAGGTGCTCAACGATGGCGTTCTCTCCGGCGACCAACTCGGTGACGGAATTGGTCACGTAACTCGCGTCGCTGAGGCTGACGAAATTCTCGATCACGGTCGCATGACTGCCGGGCTCGGCCACGATGAGAGTGCGCACATGGGCGGCGGCGCCGTTCTCCTTCGCGGTGGAGACGTAGAGAAGCTGGATTGGCTCCGGCACGTTCTTGCCCGCCGGCACGTAGATGAACGCGCCGTCCTGGAAGAACGCGGTATTCAACGCGGTGAAGGCGTTGGTATCGGCGCGGGCGTGGCGGAAAAGGTGTTTTTCGACGAGCGCGGTGTCGCTCGCGAGCGCGGCCGCAAGGCTCATCACCTTCACGCCGTCCGGCAGCTTGGCAACTGAGGAAAGCTCCGGCGCGAAGTGGCCGTTCACAAAGACGATCCGTGAGCCGCTCAGCCCGGCGAAGGTGAACTGATTGAGCGCCTTCGCGGCGACGGCGTCGCGCGTCGGTTCGACCACCGGCTCGAACGGCAGCTTGGCGATGGGCGCGACGTTGGTGAAGCGCCAGTCCTCGTCCCGCAACGTCGGGAAGCCGAGTTCGACGAAGTGCGAGATGCCAGCCTTGCGCGCGACCCGCACCCACGCTGGGTCTTTCGCACCTTTCTCGAACTGCTCGAACTTTTCCAAATACGGGCCGTTTTCCATCATCGGCTGTTTCGGTTTCACGTCCGTTTTTGTTTCCATTGTAACCATGTTCTTCCTTCGATTTGAGATTTAAGCGGGCACGGCGGTGCGATTGACAATCAACTCGTAGCCCTTATCTTCCAATTCGAGCGCCAGCTCCTTGCCGCCGGACCGCACGATGCGGCCGTCGTGGAGGATGTGCACGAAGTCGGGCACGATGAAGTTGAGCAGGCGCTGATAGTGGGTGATGACGAGTTGGGCGTTGTCGGGGCGCTTGAGCTTGTTCACGCCGATGGCGACGATCTTAAGTGCGTCGATGTCGAGGCCGGAATCGGTCTCGTCGAGGATGGCGAGCTTCGGCTCGAGCACGGCCATCTGGAAAATCTCGTTCCGCTTCTTTTCGCCGCCGGAAAAACCGTGGTTGACTGGCCGCTTCAAGAAATCTTCCGGCACGTGTAGGATTTTCATTCTCTCCTTCACGAACGTGAGGAACTCCATGGCGTCGAGTTCGGGCTGGCCCCGGTGCTTGCGGATTTCGTTGTAGGCGGCCTTGAGGAAGTAGGTGCTGTTCACGCCGGGAATCTCGACCGGATACTGGAACGCGAGAAACAGCCCTTCGCGGGCGCGCTCCTCGGGGTCGAGGGCGAGCAGGTCTTTGCCGCAGTAAATCACTTCGCCGCCGCTGATGTCGTAGCCGTCGCGCCCGGCGAGAATGCTGGCGAGCGTGCTCTTGCCGCTGCCGTTGGGCCCCATGACGGCGTGGACTTCGCCGGGACGGATGACGAGGTTGATGCCTTTGAGAATCTGGCGGCCTTCGACGCCGGCGCTCAGGCTTTGGATGGCGAGAATGGGTTGTCTCATTGGTCGTGCTTGATTGAGTTCAAAGTTTTTTGGAAGTGCAGGTTCAACCCACGCTCCCCTCCAGGCTCACGCCGAGCAGCTTCTGCGCTTCGACGGCGAACTCCATCGGCAGTTGCTTGAACACCTCTTTGCAATAGCCGTTGACGATCATGTTCACGGCGTCCTGCGCCGAGATGCAGCGCTGTTTGCAGTAGAAGATTTGGTCTTCACCAATCTTCGACGTGCTGGCCTCGTGCTCGACCCTCGCCGAGGTATTCTTCACCTCGATGTAGGGAAAGGTGTGCGCGCCGCACTTGTCGCCGATGAGCAGCGAGTCGCACTGCGAGAAGTTGCGGGCGTTGGCCGCGCCCTTCAGGACTTTCACCAGGCCCCGATAGCTGTTCTGGCCGTGGCCAGCGGAGATGCCCTTTGAGACGATGGTGCTGCGGGTGTTCTTGCCGATGTGGATCATCTTCGTGCCGGTGTCGGCTTGCTGGTAGTTGTTGGTCAGCGCGACCGAGTAGAACTCGCCGATCGAGTTGTCGCCCTGCAAAATGACGCCCGGATACTTCCACGTGATGGCCGAGCCGGTCTCGACCTGCGTCCAGGAAATCTTCGAGTTCACGCCGCGACATGCGCCTCGCTTCGTGACGAAGTTATAGATGCCGCCCTTGCCGTTTTCGTCGCCCGGATACCAGTTCTGCACGGTCGAGTATTTAATTTCGGCATTGTCCAGCGTGATGAGTTCGACGACAGCTGCGTGAAGCTGGTTCTCGTCGCGCATTGGCGCCGTGCAACCTTCGAGATAGCTCACGTGGCTCCCCTCATCCGCGATGATGAGCGTGCGCTCGAACTGGCCAGACTTGGCCGCGTTGATGCGAAAATAGGTCGAAAGCTCCATCGGGCAGCGCACGCCCTTCGGGATGTAGCAGAACGAGCCGTCGGTGAAGACCGCCGAGTTGAGCGCCGCGTAGAAATTATCAGTGTGCGGCACCACCGAGCCGAGATACTTGCGGACGAGGTCCGGATGCTCCTGCACCGCTTCGCTGAACGAGCAGAAGATGACTCCCTTCGCGCCAAGCTCCTTCTTGAAAGTGGTGCCGACGGACACGCTGTCAAACACCGCGTCCACCGCCACACCCAACAGCCGATTGCGCTCGTTGAGGGGAATGCCGAGCTTCCCGTAAGTCTCCAAAAGCTTCGGGTCCACCTCGTCGAGGCTCTTCGGGCCGTTGCTCGTGTTCTTGGGTGCGACAAAGTAGGTGATGTCCTGATAATCGATCTCCGGGTAATGCACCTTGGGCCACTGCGGCGCCTGCATGGTGGTCCAGTGGCGATACGCTTTCAGCCGCCATTCCAGCAACCACTCCGGCTCCTGCTTCTTGTGCGAAATGAGACGGATGACGTCCTCGTTCAAGCCCGGTGGCGCGGACTCCGTTTCAATATCCGTGGTGAAGCCGTATTTATATTCCTGCTTGACCAGGCCCTCAATCGTTTCAGTTGCTGTGCTCATAATATTTTATACTTCCACTTTGATGTCATCGCTTTCGACCACGACTTTGTAACTTGGAACGCCCTTCTGCGCTGGCGGCCCCACGACGGCGCCCGTTTTCAGATCGAAATCCGCGCCGTGCAAGGGGCAGGTGACCTTGGTGCCATGAACGGCGCCTTCCGACAGCGGTCCGCCACGGTGCGTGCAACTGTCGCCAATGGCATAATAAGTTCCCTCGACATTGAAGAGGGCGATTCTCTGGCCCTCGACTGTGAACGCAGCCGCTTGGCCAGGTGGCACGTCCCTGGCTGCCGCTATTTTGATGAGCTTTGCCATAATGCTTGAGTCGGTTTGATGGTTGCTGAACGAGCCGGAGCCCCTGGCTCCTGCCAGGCGTTACTCACGGTGATGCGCGTCGCAAGCCTGATTGGTGGGCGCATCGGCGGCGGCGACGGTCGGCTGCACCAGTCCGGCTTTGAGCAGGTAGGCTTCCACTTCGTCCCCACTGACATCGGCCAGCGTGTGTCCATCGATTTCGACACAAGGCGAAAGGCCCTGCCCGCTCTTTTGGACCATTTCCTCATAGATTGACGGGTTGTTGATGACATCGCAATCTTCGTAAGCCAGTGTGTATTTTCGCAGGATGGCGCGCACGCCCTGGCTCCAGCCGCACGTGGGTTTCAAGTAGGCAGTGATTTTTGGTGGTTTCATCGGTGTTTTCTGTTTTGTTTTGGTTTTCTGGTTGGGGTCGTTCGAAACCTTGCGGTTTCCTCCCGCCGGTAAATTGGTCTCACAAACGCGTCGACTCGGAATCCGCCCGGCCCTTCCCACGGTTGAAGCCCAAGGCGCTTATCCGCGACGAAGTCGCCAAGCCACACCACTTCATTCCATTTCAAACGCCGAAAGCGCTCCGGAATGCCGGCTCTCGCGGGTGCTTCTGGTTTGACCGTTCGCTGCGTCGGTTTGGCTGGGCAATTCATTGTCATGGTTCAATCACGCTTAGCCTTCGCCGTTGTTCCCGATCGCTTCTACGGGACATCCTTCCATGGCTTCCTTGCAAAGCGCCTCCTCCTCCGGGGTGGTCGGTTGCTTAAACGCATAGGAGTAGCCGCCGTCGTCGCTGCGCCTGAAATTAGCGGGTGCGGTTTCCCGGCACAGGTCGCAGTCAATGCACTGGTCATCGACGTAAAACTCTCCGGACACGTTTTCCGCGTATTTATTCGCAATGTCGGCCATAGACTCTCTTTCGTTTCTTGCACTCGGGCTCACGTCACCTCAGTCGGCTCGGCGTCGAGCGCCGACTTTCTAAAGCTAGTACTTTGGAAAAGAATCGACTGCGCAATTGTGTTTGGCAAGCGACTTGCTAAAGTCTTTTCTAAAGTCTTTTCTTTACCCGCATGAAGAAACGCGGTGCTATCCGCAAGAAATCAGGGGTGGTCCCCAATCGGCAAGCGATCCTGCGTCTGCTCAAGCAGCAGGGGCCGAGCGATTCGGAAACCTTGGCCGCGCAACTGGACATCTCTGCCATGGCCGTCCGCCAACACCTCTACGCCCTCCACACTCAAAGGCTGGTGACCTACCAGGAAGAGCAACGCCCAATCGGGCGGCCAGCCAAAATGTGGTGTCTGACCCCGGCTGCCGAGTCCCATTTTCCAGACGCCCATGCGGGCTTGAGCGTGAATTTGCTGAACGCGGCCGAACAGACCTTCGGCCAGGAGGGCGTCCAGCGCCTCGTGACCCGATGCGCCAAACAGCAGATCGCGGATTACCGCTCACGCATCCTTGCGCGCGCCCCTCTCCAAGCGCGCCTGGGAGCCCTGATTTCAATCCGCAACGAAGAAGGCTTCATGGCCGAAGTCCAGCGCCAGCGTGACGGTTCGTTCCTGCTGATCGAGAACCACTGCCCGATTTCCGCAGCGGCCAACGTGTGCCCAAAGCTATGCGATGCGGAAATGGAAGTCTTCCGCGCCATTCTTGGCGAGGGCGTCACCATCGAGCGAGCGGAGCACATAGTGGCCGGTGCCCGTCGCTGCGTTTACCGCATTCGGACGGGCGAGCCTTGAAACGAATCCTGAGCCACGATCGGCCACAGGATTAACGACAATGTCTTGTAACAAGCTGATCGAGAAGCGGATTGCTGGGATGGAATTCGTGATCCGATGCTGCGCAAACTTGGAGCTTATCCACGTCAAAACGGTTTGGCGATCGCTCTCCGCGAACTCGGCCGAATCGAACGTACCCTTTTTACACTCGATTGGCTCCAAAGTGTCGAGTTACGGCGTCGTGCAGGTAGGTTTGAACAAGGGAGAAGCCAAAAAACGCACTCGTGTGAAACCTGCCTAAATTGAACAACTCTGAGAGCAGATTCACCGTTCCGGCCGAGGTGTAAGCGTGGGCCGGTAATTGATGCTCAGGCTAATTCCGGAGAGATAAATCAGCGCTCTGCTTCGGACGAATTCCGGTTGATTCGCTCTCGAATCGCGAACGGCCCCGATATATCGATCGTTATCTGATTTTGTGGAAATAGTCCGAAGTAACACTGGATCGCCGTTTTAAAATCGGTCAAAAACTTCACTCGGTGGCGATCCTCCCAGTAAGGAATCTGACGGACCTTTCGTCGGAGACGGTGATTGTTTCAGAAGAGTACGGAAGGCAGATATGCCCCGGCCGGCTCGTTGTACAGCCCCGAGGTCATCAGCGTCATTGGCTCGACGACCCGAAGGCCATTCTCGAGGCACCAACGAAAAAGGTCTGAATTGCGCGTCGGCACGATGATGCCCGGTCCTGCAAAGGCCTCCGCGGAGGCTATCATTGCCTGGAGGTCCAGGTTAGTTTCAGCGACGGCGTGCCCGAAAAAGGCTAGTGCCGTGGCGTATCCGGTAATCCGTTCATGGCGCTCGACGACCACTGCGGTCCCATCTTTCATGGCATCCGCCAGCTCGCCCGCGCGATCGTGTCCATGAACTTTCATGCACACGCGCTTACAATCCTCAACGTCCGAAACTCGCGCCGGCCGGACCGAGCACCCTTCAATCCGTTTCCGAAGCGGCGGTCCCTGCATGACCGAGACTGGCTCGCGGGCATCAAAGCCTAGTCGGCTATACAGGGCCAAGGATCTGTTATGAAACGCCGATTGGAGCAGCCGGACTCCAGGAAAGTTGCGCTCCCGAGCCCGGACTAGTACCGCTTCCATCAATTTCCGGCCAACGCCGCGATTCTGGATGCTCGGGTCGACCGTGATCGGTCCGAGACCCGCGATCGCGGATCGCTCATCGAGGCAGTTGCTGCCCACCATGCATCCGTCTGACTCGGCCACCACGCAGTAAAACCCCGGGTGGGAAAACATCATTGAGAGAATGCCAACATATACGTCGGGCGACGGGAAAGTCGGGTGGAAAGCCGTGATTGGTGCTGATCCTATAGAAGGCGTCAAAGCAGACTCGCCCGGCACACTGGTGCGTCTTCGGGCTTGGCGCGCCGAACGGTAATGGATGGACCGCCCGGTGGGACTGACAGGGCCTGAGCTGACATGCTGATATCCTTCCTCGGGCCCAAGATATTCGATGACGCAGGTCCCTTCCACCGGGTTGTCGAGGGTGCGCGATCCGCACAGACGTGGGCGCGGTGATGTCTGCGTTGGAAAGCCAAGTCGATTCGAGTTTAAAAAGCAGCGGTCAGGGACCTTACGCAACGGCTGCCCCGCACAGGCCGCGGCGGAAAAACAATAGTCCCGGTTTGCGTGACCAGTACTTCGGCATCCTTACCTGTCGAATTATCTTAGCAACGTGAATGCGTTCTGTTCTGTTTCTGCCTTAGACGAGGCTTATGGCAAAGCACACCATTCAATAGGAACATCTCTTCTGTGCTTGTCTGAAGCGAGCATCCATGCCTCCATCCCTATTATATATGATATCGTCGAGTACGCCTCCTCGATAAAGCTGTCGAGGCGCAGAGTTAAAGAGCCATGCCCCCCTATCATGCCCCCCTATGGGATGCCTGTGATTCTTTCTTGTAGCCTCAGCCTCTATAGGGCAGATGTCTTTTTTGCCATGCCAACCAAACCAGTCGCCAAAAAGCCAATCCCCGGCAAACCCCAAGCCGTCAAACCCGCCCAGAAGAATGTTGTCCAGAAGAAGCCTGCCCCCGACAAAACCAAGGGC
>WNFT01008270.1_pt1 | contig 13219 bp, 5 predicted proteins | sample 5400191 | NCBI WGS metagenome assembly WNFT01 (sample SAMN13153359, study PRJNA577476) | soil metagenome | isolation source: 80 cm saprolite under Madrone tree | place: USA:California | collected 2016-06-14
ACACGATCTTCGTCGCGATCTGACGCTCTTTCAATACGCGACGTAGTTCCTTCACGTAAGCAGCATCAAACTGCTTCTCATTCCAGATTCCGGTATACGCGATGTCGAGTCCGTATTGCTTCTTTGCATTTTCAAGAAAGCCTGCCACGTAACGCGCCATATCCGGCGAGTAGTAATTGGCGTGCCCGATCCATCCCGGAGCGCCCCAAGGAAGCGCATCCAGAATGATGTGCGGATTACGCTTACGGGCTTCCTGCATGAGCCACCATTCATAGCCACGCGTATAGTTGCGGTCGGTAGCCGTCCGCATGTGACTTGGTTCCGAACCATCCGTGGAATTGACATCGCCGCCGATTTCTACCTTGAGATGCTGTAACGCAGCGCCATAACCGGGCTTGAAAAGGTAATCGAGGATTTGACTCCGGTATGGTTCCTGATAGTCAATCAACAACACCCGCGCTTAATGCGCCGATGCCATCAAAGATTCTGCCCTTGCTTGAACCATCAATGATGACAGTTTTCATCTGGCCGTGGACCAGCGGTGTGGCCGATGAACACAGAAGCAGCAAGAACAAACAGCTCGAGAACCCTTGCTTTATTGACCTGAGGAGCCAATTCATAACAAATGCCTACTCGCTGGACGCTTTGTTTGCCTGGCGCAGCGTGTAAACGAATTGCTGAATCTCGGCAGACTTCTTGTTGGCGGCATCTACCTCTTGTGTCCGCAGGCGCTCAAATTTCGCAAATTCTTCTTTGGCACGGGCAGTGGCTCCGGTGCGGGCCAGTGATTGACCGAGCCTGTAATGCACGGCGGCATTCTCTGAATTAATCTTCAGGGCTTGTTCGTACTGAGCGATAGCTTCATCAAACTTGTGCTGATTGGCATACAAGATTCCCAGTTGCAGCCGGGCATCCGCGAAACTGCCATCGAACGCGGCTGCGGATTTCAGCAGGGATTCGACCAACCCTTGTCGAGCCGGCTCCGGAATGTCTCCACTCTGCCTCCACAATGCCATCGCATAGTAGTAGCGGACTAAAGCATCGTGCTGGTCGGCGTGGACGAACCGTTCGAACCGCGAAATCATCTGATCCTTGATGGCTGGGGAGAGGTTGTCGTACGCCTGGCCAAGGAAAATAAGAGGCAGACGATCGACGGGATTCATGTCCGAGGCTTGAAGAAACGCCTCCGCTCCGGCATCAAAGTTGCCGAGACCGTACTGCGCAACGCCGAACCCTATCTTCATCTGGCTCGATTGCGGATAGCGAGCTAGCCCTGCCTTGAATACCTCAATGGCCGGCTCGAATGTCTGGTGCAGCAATAATTCAGTCCCCCATTCGAAAATATTGTTTTCGCTCGGATCCATATGAGCAGCCTTTTCGAATTGGGCAGCTGAAGCCAAATAGTTCTTACTTTTCTCTTCAATCACCCCTAACAGACTGTGAAGCTCCGCCGTGTCGTTGACTCTGATGAGTTCTTCCAGTTGCTGACGTGCCTGTTCAAGATTGCCAATACGTTCGGACGCGATCGCGAGGTCATAGCCGTTGTTGTATGCCGAAGGATTGATCTCTTGTGCCCGCTTCAAGTAAGGAACAGCTTCCTGCAGTTTGTTGAGTTGAATGTAGAGTTCACCGAGATTGTGATTGGCATCGTACGTCTCTGGGGCCAACCCAGCCGCTTTACGGAGATGGACTTCTGCCTCGGTCATTCGATGCAACCGGACTAGATTGGCCGCCAGTGTTGTGCGCGCATCCGGCAGCTTAGGATTGATACGCACTGCTTTTGCCAGATAGGGATTGGCGTCTTGGTCGCGACCCAGCGCGGCATACGTTAAACCAGTCAATTCGTTGATCTCAAAACTGTTGGGATTTGTCTTATACAAAGCCTGAAGCTGTTGCTGTGCGTCGGTGAACTTCCCCGCCCGGTATAAGGTCACTGCCGTCTGGAATCTGTGCTCAACGTCTTTTGCTTGTTGCGCCGATCCAGATTGCGCAGCCAGGGTTGACTGCAAATTGCCGCACATCGACCAACTTCCAAGTCCAAGCGAAACTACAAAGAGCGTTCCATACCAACGAAACCCTGAGCACTGGTAGTTTGATCTAAAAAGCATTTGGGGATCGTAACATTGCAAATGCGCGCCTTGTTACGAACTGCTGTCCGATGAAAAAATCAACGAGGGGGCAATGCCCCCTCGGTTTTACCAGTAGAACTTGAGAGCCAATTGGACCTGCCGAGCCGTCCCCCGCGTGGCATTGATCTGCGCGAAGGTCTTCGGGGAATTCACAAAGTCCAGAGTCTTAAAAGAGTTGGCAAAGTTCGGATGGTTCAGGAAATTGAAGAACTCGCCACGAAACTCCAGATTGGTTGTTTCTGATGTTCGAAATCTCTTGAACAATGAGAAATCAAGATTAGTGAACCCGGGGCCGTGGACTTGTGTCGGCGGCCCCCCAAGCGGTGAATAATCCGTTTGGCCGATTGTCGTAACCACTGGGGGATTGGCAAATGCCGCCGGATTCAGAAACTGCGTTGTGCCGTGCGGGCCAGTATGCGCATACAGCTTCTGCCCCTTAACGACGTTGGCGTAACAACCCTGAGCCGCATCGGTTTTGACAGGGCAGAAGGGGCTAAAGGGGGAGGCGTCATAGGAGACGCTAAAGGGGAAACCGTCCTGGAGAGTGAAGATCGCTTGTGTGCTCCATCCTCCGATGATCTGGTTCACAATCCCCGGAACATTCCCGGCCACCTTGTGGCCCTTACCAATTGGAAGCTGCCAGACGCCGCTCGCATGAAACGTATTGGGAACGTCATTGCCACAGTACTTGTAGTCACCCTTAATTCCAAATCCGGGCAGCAGCGGCGCACGTTGAAGATCGCCTTCTCCGATTCCCAAGGCATTGCGGTTGTCGGTCTTGCACTCCGATCGAGTGTAGTTCACAAGCATGTTCAGGCCGTCGCTGAATACATGTTCGTAGGCCACTTGCGCAGCGTGGTAGTAAGCGTCGCCGTTCTCGGTCATGAAGTCCATGTTTGGAGAGAAGTGAGGATAGGCGATGAACGGTTTGTAGTCGGCAATAGTAGGAGGTAGGAGTTCGGCCGGCTGGTTTAACTTGCTGGTGTTCAACATGTGCCGTGTACCGTTCCCGACATAAGAGACCGTCACGCTTTGAGTTGGGGTAAGTGCGTATTGCACTGATCCATTCCATTGCTGGGTATAGGGAGTTTTCGTGTCCCGCTGAAACGCTGTTCCCAGGCTGCTGGCAACAAAGTTGGGACTGTTCGGGTCAGGCGTGAATGACAAGAGGCCTCGTTCCAGAGTAGCCGTATTTCCGTCCGCATAGACGATGGGCCCGGTCCTCCCGGTGGTGTCGCCGATCGAAAGGTTGACGGCAAACGGATAGTTGAACCCAGGGTCTGGAGATCCGCCCAGGTTCTCAAACCCGCCGTAGAAAATTCCGTATCCCGCGCGAACCACCAGCTTGGGTGTGAACTGGTAAGCTAGCCCGACACGCGGCGCAAAATCTGCAAGAGGCGTATTGCTTACACTGCCGCCGCCGACGTAGCGAAGGGCGATCCCATCCTGAGCAAGAAGGGATGTAAACGATGGGGAAAGAGGAACGTTTTTTTGCTTATCGAGAATCAAATATTCTGAGCCACTCCCGTTGGAACCGGGAACTAACGTGGCTTGCTTGCCATCTTCCTCCTGAAGTTGGCCAAAGATTTCCCAGCGCAGGCCAAGGTTAACGGTAAGTTTCGAGGTCACCTTCCAGTCGTCCTGAAAATAAGCCCCAAAATATTTGCGCCGGTCTGCGGGCTCAACGATGTTGGACGAAAATACTGAGTTCGGTCCGCCGACGTTGTTCACACCATTGGGCACGGTGGAGGCGATAGGGGTCAGCAAAAAGTCCGCAGTTGCCACGCCGGGAGTGACATTCGGAATGCCGGTATAGCCTCCAAAGCTAAAGCCACCCCGCGACCAGGCCGGATCCAGCCAGGGAAATTTCAGCGATTGATATTCGAATCCGCCTTTGAAACTGTGCGCTCCGTGTGTCTTAGTGAGGTTTTCTGAGAATTGAATAGTGTCGCTTTGACGGCGATTCGGGCTGGCAAATCCATTCGGTCCCAGGGAGCTGAGTCCGCTGATGCTCAGAGTAGGGAGACCGCCATTCCCGGGAGTGTCGGGAATGCCCTGAATCCCGAATTTTGCCGGAATCCCTTGCTGATTGGCGATCGCCGAATCAAACGTGGTCCGCAGCCTGCTGTAGCCGAAGCGGAACTCGTTTAGCAGGGTTGGCGAGAACGAATGGACTTCGCTGACTACAAGGTTCCACGATCTGTCCTTGGTCGCACCCTGGCCGAAACTGACGTTGTCGGCCTCACCGGTAAAGTCAGCGGGGATATTCGCATCGCGTTTGGAATAACTGACGCGTCCGAAAACCTGGTCATGCACCGAAAAATTGTTGTCCACTCGTATGTCAAAGTGCTGACTATCGTCCGGCAGGCTGCGATTAACGGCATAGTTGTTCGAGAGCCCGCCCTGTGTCGGAGCGGGGAAAAGATCGAGTAGTTTAACGGCGTTGGGATCAAGCCGATTCGCGGGAATCTGATTGAGAAACGATTGCAGTGTGGTGAAGTCGGTAATGCCGGCGATGCTTCCATTGGTATAGAACGGATCGCGCACAAAACCGGTGCTTGTTGCGAGGAACCCGGTTATCGGATCTACCTGCCCCGCAGTTACCGGCCGGGTGGTGGCGGGATCCAGAATGGCTGCGCTGGGAATGGTCCTATTCAGAGCGTCTTTTGCGCTGCCGGTCACTTCCGTGAACACGTCGCGGAAATCGGTATAGCCACTGGCCCTCTGCGCGGCTGTCGGAACGCTTGGATTCTTCAGTGTGCTTTGGCGAATGCGCCCGACTTCATAGTCGCCAAAAATAAACATCTTGTTCTTGATGATCGGACCACCAGCCGAAAAACCAAATTGGTTGCGTTGCAGCTGTGGTCTCTTCACCGTGGCAGGATCCACAAAGTATGCATCAATCGCGTCCAGTCTATCGTTGCGCAGAAATTCCCACGCGCTTCCATGGAACTGGTTGGTACCCGATTTGATGGTTGCATTGACCACTGCTCCACCGGCCCTTCCGAATTCCGCGCTGAAGTTACTGGTCTGGACCTTGAATTCCTGGATGGCATCCGGGGGAGGAAGACTTACATAAGCCGCACCATTCAAAAAATCCACTGTGTCATTGTTGTTATCAATTCCATCGAGAATGTAACTGTTGTGAACGCTGCTCAATCCGTTAGCCACGAAGCTGCCAGTCTTGTCGAGGCCGCGGGTCGCACTGAGCCCCGTAACGCCTGGACCTAATTGCGCCAGGAAAGTGTAATTCCGTCCATTCAAGGGAAGATCGTTGATTTGGGCACGGCTAGCGAGGGTGCCGACCGAGGCGTCTTGCGTCTGCAAAAGAGAGATCGCAGCGGTGACGAAAACTTCTTCTTTTACTGAACCGGGTTCGAGATTGAAATCTGCCTTGAGTTGCTGCTGAACATCCACTTTGATTCCACGCTGCGCTGCTTTGCGAAAGCCGGCTGCTTCCACGACCAGCGTGTAGGAGCCGATTTTGATAGGAGTGAAAGAGTAATTGCCATCGCTGGCAGTGATCGCTTCGATGGACAGGCCGCTGCCTTCGTTGGTAAGAGTTACTTTCGCGCCTGAAACGAGTGCACCGCTGCTGTCTGCTATCGTACCGCGAATACCTCCGGCATCCACTTGTGCATAAGCCGCCGGGGTGAGAAGAACATTCGAGGCAAGCAATAACATCCCAACACAAATTCCAAAACGTACGGATATTTTCTGCTTCAAGGCAGTTCCCCCTCTGGTCACGCGGCCAGCATCGTGTCGCAACAGCGCGATGAAGTGAACGATTCCCCACCCTGCTATTCACGGAACTTTCTGTGCCGAGCCCGGTGAAAGCCGTTACGTGCAGGTGCACGTTTTCCGTGCGCGTGCACGTTACTGCTACTCCTTCGCCCTTGTCAAGAGAAAAAATCACATAGGAATGCGACTCGCAATCCGTGACAAGATTTCCTCGAACCTTTTGAGGTTGTGAAATTCCTTTCCTGCGTTTAAGGTGATTTTTACAAACCGACGCCTTTCCGTTCTGGAATAACGAGGAGAGCAATTCTCTGTCTGACCGTAAATCAAAACCGGACTCCAATCAGATTGGAGTTCAGGAAATCGCCGATTCTTTAGGCATCTCTCGTGGCACTGTTGATCGGGCGTTGCACAATCGGCCCGGAGTCAGCGTCGCTACCAAACGTAAAGTCCTTCGCGCCGCCGAAAAGCTGGGGTATCGGCCTAATCTTGCAGCGCGGTTTCTTTCTTCGTCAAAGCGGATTACCATCGGCGTCGTTATCCCGCGCGAGGTAGCGTATTTCTACGACGAAGTGCGGGAAGGTATTTTCGAAGCGGCGACTGTTTTCGAGCCGCTTGGCATCAAGATTATCCACCGGCCATATGATCGTTTCGGCCCACACGAGATCAAAGCCTTGCGCGATGTTTTGCAAGAGGACATCAGTGGCCTGATTATTTCCCCTGCCTATCCCAACAAACTCTTGACACACATTGACGAAGCCGCACGCCGCAATATTCCGGTTGTATGCGTGGCCACGGACGCCCCGGGAACGAAACGGCTCACTTCGATCTCCGTGAATCCACTGGTGAGTGGAGCGCTAGCTGGGGAATTAATGGGATACTTTCTACGTGACGCTGCTCAGGTAATTGTTTTCATCGGTATGCACGCCACCGTAGACCACGAACACAAATTGCAGAGTTTTCGCAGTAGTTTCCGCACCTTCTGTCCCAGAGGTGAGGTTGCAAGCATCGTCGAGACCCACGACGAACCGAATGAGGCTTACTTGAAGTGCCGCAAGGCCCTCGAGCAATATCCGCTGGTGAAAGGAATCTATGTAGCGACTGCGAATTCCATGCCGGTGATTAAAGCGCTGGAGGAATTGGGCTTAGCCGGCAAAATCAAAGTGATCGGCACAGACTTGTTTCCTGCCATGTTCCCCTACATACGGTCCGGCACGATTGCAGCTACGATCTACCAGAGGGCCAGAGAACAAGGTGCCAGGGCGCTTCAGACGACGGTGCGGTTCCTCACCGAGAAGCTGCAACCAGCCGCGCAAATTTCCATCAATCCCACAATTGTCATGCGAGGTAATTTGGATTTGTTCGCCACGAGCGGTTCTCCTACGGAACTGAAGGCTAGCTCCTAACGACTTTCAACTGCTAGATTTGCGGCGAGTTCATAAAATTCGTGGCGAGCGTCGGCAGAAAGCCCTGCCAGCTTGTTGGGGGATTTTTTGTCTATAGCGGCAGCATCCAGGGTCGCGCGCATTTTGTCCGCATTCATCGAACCTTCAGGAAACATTTCCGTATAGCGGTTGAGGACTTGTTTGGCATTCTCAATCTGACCGGCTTCATAGTAGAAAATTCCCAGAGTCATCAAAATGCCTTCGCGCGACGGGGAAAGATCTACAGCTTTTCTAAGGCTGGCTTCTGCTTGCTTCGGTTGGTTCTGCAATACGGAAGTAATTCCCATCCCCCAGTAAAGAATTCCGGAGTCTGGCACTCGCGTTAATCCACTTTGCAACGTTTCCCGGGCTGCCTCGGTGTTGCCCGAACGCAATTCAGCGAGCGCCAGAGAGAAACAGTATTGATCATTGCCTGGGCTTGCCAGGTATGCCTTTCTTAGATTTTGTATGGCGTCGGATGTCCGCCCCATTCGGCCATAAATGTCCCCGGCCAAGGCCAGAAAGGCGCCATCTTTTTGCGATTCCGGCGACACTTGCTTTAGAGACTCCAGCGCCTTTGCATATTCGTTGGTCTGGAAGCGAGCGTAAGCCAGGTTGTAGTAGGCCTCATCCGAAGAAGGGTTAGCTGCAATTGCTGCCTCGAAATGCTGGATGGCCTCCGGATACAAACGGAACCTTGCCAGCAGGACTCCTTCACCCAGAAGCGTCCGAAAATCGCCGCCGCTGATTTGGTCCAGTTGCAGTATCGTTCGTTTGGCGTCGTCCACACGGTTGACCTTCAGATAAGCCTCCGCTAGTTGATAAAGGCTGCGTGGGCTATCTGGATGTCGTTTTGCTTCAGCCTCAAGTTCACCAACATCGGCTTCCTTTCGTTGCGCTGCTGATAATTCTCCACGACGTCCGACCTGTTCAAAGAAGTTTTGCAGCGGGTAGGGAGCTGGATCAGGATTCTTGGAAAGTGTGACGAACACCTTCATGTCGCGCTGGGCGGCATCCATTTGGTGCACATTTCGTTCCGCTGTGGCCAGCTTGTAATACGCCTGTCCCGGTTTCTGGCTAAGCTGAGCACTGCGGCGCAAAAGCGGAATAGCTTCTGCATATCGCTTTTCGTCCATAAACAGGCCGCCCAATTCAAATAGCGCCTCTTCGTAATTGGGATTTATCTTGAGAGCTTGCCGGAGATACTGCTCAGCCTGCGCCTGTTCTTGCTGCTTTTTGGCAATCACCCCGAGATTGAAAAGTATGACTGAGTCACGGGGATCAAGCTTCAATCCCAGGTTCAGGTAATCTTTCGCGGCGTCCAGTTTGCCGAGATGGCGCTGGCACAAACCCATGTAAGTATAGGAACGTGCTGAATGATCCAGTTGCAGTAGGAGCTTGAACTCTTCCACGGCTGCATCCACTTTGCCGACAGTGAAGTAACTCTCGCCCAAGGCGGCATGAAATTCAGCCCGCGCCGCATCGAGTTTTATTCCTTCCCGCAACAAAACGATCGCATCTTCATAAAATTGCTGCTTCATACTGAGCCGGGCGATGAGAAGAATTACATCGATATTTTCAGGCGCGATTTTGCGTGCTCGAACCAGCAATTCCAGCGCCTCGATGTCTTTGTTCTGGTCAGCCAGGCACTGCGCGAGCAAGTAAAGCGTTTCCGCAGAGTTGCGGTCCAGTTCAAGCCCTTGTTCCAGTGTAGCTTCTGCCTTGGAAAACTGGCCGTCGCGCAAATATGCCTGGCCCAGATCGTGCAGTATTTCGATGGTCCGAGGCTGCAGTGCGTTGGCGATCTCGAATTCGTGGATCGCAGGTCCGTATTGTTTCTTCGAAGCAAGGACCACGCCCAATGTGAAGTGGAGCTTCACGTCTTTGGCATTTTGGCGGGACAGTGTTTCCGCGGTCCTGAGGGCCGGGGCGCTCAGTCCGGCCATGAGCTGCGCCTGCACCAAATTTAGCAACACGCTAGAGTCTGCTGGGCGAACGCGTTGCAGGGCCAGGATTGCTTCTTTAGGTTTCTTCTGGGAAAGAAGCAAGAGTCCGAGATTGAAGTTGGCGCTACGATCTTGCGGCGCGATGCGCAGAGTTTCCCGGAAGGTTCGTTCAGCTTGATACAAGATCATTCCCAGGAGGTTGAGGCCGTCTACACTCCGCGGAGAGCGCTTCAGTCCAGCCTGTGCGGCAGTCAGGGCCCCATCTAAAGCTCCACGTTGGAGCATTTCCTTTGCCCGTTCGAAGTCAGCATTAAGCAAGGATGAATCAAGCTGATGACTATGCGCATCAGGTGCAGCTTGTCCCGCTTCGACGGGACACACCAGCAAACATGCAACAAGAATCGAAACTAAGAAACGGGCCATGAACCGCCCCAAGAAATCCACCATTAGGGTAAACAAGTGCGCATGGTAGCATACGCGGGAAGAGTAGAAGATTCGCGGCCCAGTGAATAACAAAACAGCTCACTGAGACATTTCTAATTCTTCTCGATATTTTTCCAAAATGCGCATCCAGGTCAGGCAGGTGTTTCTTGTTTCGCTATTGTGGTTTGCGCAGCTTGTTGGAACTTCCGTTTCAGGACAAACCGGATCCAAGACTCCACCGGCCACGGCGGCCAGATTCACGGACATCACCGCGAGCAGTGGAATAAGTTTTCAGCATTTTTCTTCTCATACCCCGAACAAATACCTGATTGAAACGATGGGGGCCGGAGTGGCCCTATTTGACTTCGACAATGATGGACGCCTTGATCTGTTTCTGGTCAACGGCGCGCCCATTGCCGATCCATCGCCCAAAGGCACGATTCCGCAAAAAACAGATCCCAAGCACTGGAACCAACTCTACCATCAGGAGCGAGACGGCACGTTCAAGGACGTCACCGAAAAGGCGGGGGTGCAAGGAACCGGTTACGGCATGGGGGTTGCCGTCGGAGATTATGACAACGACGGTTATGAAGATTTCTACGTGACCGCGTATGGCGGCAACCAGCTTTATCACAATAACGGCGACGGCACGTTCACCGACGTAACGGCCAAGGCTCGTGTCGCTGGCGGAGGATGGTCCACCAGCGCCGCCTGGGTGGACCTCGATGGCGATGGCTTGCTGGATTTGGTGGTTGCGCGATATTTGCAATGGGACTTCGAGGACATCTGGTGTGGAGAGCACAAACCGGGTTATCGGGCCTATTGCCATCCCGATCAGTTTCGGCCGATTCCTCCACTGGTTTATCACAACGACGGCAACGGGCACTTCACGGAAATCTCGCAGAAGAGCAATCTCTCAAAGCCAGGGAAAGGACTGGGTATCGCGATTGCGGACTACAACCGCGATGGACGCATTGACGTTTTTATCGCCAACGATTCTGTTCCCGAATTTCTGTACGAGAACAAGGGGAATGGCACATTTGATGAAGTAGGCCTGATCTCCCAGGCGGCTGTAGATGCCGATGGCAGCACCTTTGCCGGTATGGGAGTTGATTTCGCCGATTACAACAACGACGGACTTGCTGACCTTGTTGTCACTACGCTCGCCTATCAAAGGTTTGCCCTTTTCAAAAACAACGGCGATGGGACTTTTTCGTACGCCAGCCAGAACTCCGGTCTGGGAGCTATGACATTCCTGCATTCCGGGTGGGGCGTTCAGTTTATTGATTACGATAACGACGGGACAAAAGATCTTTTGGCGGGCCGGGGCCATGTGATGGATACAGTAGAGCAGAACTTCCCCCAACTGAGCTATCGCGAGCCTTTATTGCTGGCAAAAAATACAGGCAGTAATTTCGTTGACGTTTCGGCAGATGCAGGAAGCGTTTTTAGCCAAGCGTGGGCCGCACGAGGACTGGCAATCGGCGACATTGACAACGACGGCAGGCTGGACGCGATTGTTACAACCAACGATGGGCCCGCGTATGTTCTGCACAACGAGACTTCGACGCAGAACCATTGGCTGACCTTGAAACTTATCGGACATAAAAGCAATCACGATGCAATCGGCGCAGAGGTCACAATCATGACGCCGAATGGCCAACAATTCGCCACCGTGACCACAACGGGCAGTTATCTTTCCTCCAGTGATAAACGCTTGCATTTTGGTCTGGGGGGCAATACGACTGTAAAAAGCATAGATATTCGCTGGCCCAGTGGGATCCGGCAAGCGCTCACCAATGTTCAGGGAGACCGATTTGTCGAAATCGAGGAACCGCTGTCGCAATAGTGCAAACAGTTTGTTGAAGCTTATCGCTTTTTACGTGGAATGAGCTGCTGTTGGCGGCTTGGTTCCCTGCTCGCCAAGAAACAACAGACACTTTCAGGGTTGACAAATGAACATAAATTCTTCATGATTCCCGCATCGTGCACGCACACGATAAGGGAATGTGCGGCACTTTTCCCAAAGGACATGTGAATGCCTTTTGGTCACCGTTGGGATTGGCGAGTAATTTCCTGTCGAACGAAATTGGATGGGAGCGATGATCACAGCTTCCTCTCTAGGTGAAAGGACTTGTGTCAAGCCGCAACGGAAAACGCAAACTTAAGAAACTTTCCTCCGAAGAACCAGTGCTGGCATGGGAGGAAAGTGTCATTATTCCCACTTACCCCGCCCTGCCTGCCGACCGCAATCCGATGTTCCTGGACAAGCGCGTTTATCAGGGCAGTAGCGGAAAGGTATATCCCAGCCCTTTCACCGATCGCATTTCCGACGAAAAAACCGACAAATCGTACCATGCGGTTTTTTTGGAGAATGAATTTGTTCGGATCATGGTTTTACCTGAAATCGGTGGACGCATCCACATTGGTCAGGACAAAACCAACAATTATGATTTTTTCTACCGGCAGAACGTAATCAAGCCCGCGCTGGTTGGTCTGCTGGGGCCGTGGATCTCAGGCGGCGTCGAGTTTAACTGGCCACAGCATCACCGTCCCTCGACGTTCATGCCGGTGGACCACAAGATCGAAGAACACGCTGACGGAAGCAAGACAGTCTGGTTGAGCGAGCACGAACCCATGAACCGTATGAAGGGGATGGTAGGGATCACTCTTCATCCGGGGACAAATATCGTTAAAGCCAGAGCCAGGCTCTTCAATCGCACTCCTTTCGTTCAAACGTTTCTCTGGTGGGCCAACGTTGCAGTGCGGGTGCATGACCAGTACCAAGCTTTTTTTCCTCCAGATGTTGACTACGTCGCAGACCATGCGAAACGCGCGGTTTCGTCGTTTCCCGTCGCACGCAACTTTTACTACGGTGTTGACTACACAAAGGGTGTGGACATCACCTGGTACAAGAACATTCCAGTCCCCACGTCCTACATGGTCCTCGATTCAAGATACGACTTTTTCGGTGGGTACGATCATGGGAAAAAAGCAGGCTTGGTTCATGTAGCAGATCGTCATGTTTCTCCTGGCAAAAAACTTTGGACCTGGGGAAATGCAGAATTCGGCTATGCCTGGGACCGTGAGCTCACTGACTCCGATGGCCCGTACGTGGAATTGATGGCGGGAGTTTTCACGGACAATCAACCTGACTTTTCATGGTTGCAACCGTACGAGACGCGAACCTTTACCCAGTACTGGTATCCGATCCAGGAAATTGGCCCGGTGAAAAACGCAAATCTTTCGGCTGCAATCAATCTGGTGAAGGATGGCACCCGAGTTGAGGTCGGAGTTTGTGTGACCGAAGCCCGAAAGGACCTGCGAATCATTTTGTCAGGCCGAGACCAGGTTTTATTTGAAGGCACACGAGACGTGTTGCCGGGCAAACCGTTCCGGACCGAAATTAACCTGTTACATGACTATTCCGAAAAGGATTTGCTACTGCGCGTCCTCGCGGCTGATGGACAGGAACTCATTCGCTATCAACCTCAAGGCGAACATGAAGTCCATCTGCCTTATCCCGCCACCGAGCCGCCTCCGCCAGCTGAAATCTCTA
>WNFT01003782.1_pt1 | contig 13218 bp, 12 predicted proteins | sample 5400191 | NCBI WGS metagenome assembly WNFT01 (sample SAMN13153359, study PRJNA577476) | soil metagenome | isolation source: 80 cm saprolite under Madrone tree | place: USA:California | collected 2016-06-14
ATGATTCGCGTTTCGCGGTGCCGGCCGCGAAGCTCGGCCTCGGCTATGCGTACCATGGGCTGAAAAAGCTCGTCGACGTGGTGGGCCCCTCCTTCGCCAAGGAAATCTTCTACACCGCGCGCCAGTTCGATGCCGAAGAGGCGCGCGCCATGGGGCTCGTCAACCGCGTCGTCAAGGCGGACGAACTCGAAGCCTATGTGAAGAAATATGCCGACACGATCGGCGAAAACGCCCCGATGACGATCGCTACCACCAAGTTCATCATCGGTGAGGTCGTCAAGGACGAGTCAAAGCGCGACCTCGCCAAATGCGCCGCCATGGTCAAGAAATGCTTCGAGAGCGATGACTATACGGAAGGCCGCCGCGCGTTCATGGAAAAGCGCACGCCCGTGTTCACCGGCAGGTGACGCAGTTCCCGGGAGCGCGGGCGTCCCGCCCGCCTGACAAAGAGCGGGCGGGACGCCCGCGCTCCCAGCGGAGGAACCTGCGGGGAGGGACCAAAGGAGACTCCGCGTGGCGTCGGTCGAGCTGCGGAATTTGACCAAGCGATATGACAAATCGCCGGTGGTCGACGACGTGTCGCTGCGCATCGAGCACGGGCTGCTGGTCTGCCTGCTCGGACCCTCCGGTTGCGGCAAGACCACGACGTTGCGCCTGATCGCGGGTTTCGTCGAACCGACGGCCGGGGAAATCGTGGTGGGCGATCGGGTGCTGTCGTCAGCCCGGCGCACCCTTCCGCCCGAAGCGCGGAAGATGTCGATGATCTTTCAGAGCTACGCGCTGTGGCCGCACATGACGGTCGCCGACAATGTGGCCTATGGGCTTACGCTGCGTAAATTGCCGCGCGAGGAAACAGCGAAGAAAGTTTCGGCAATTCTCGCCACCACCAAGCTCGCCGACCTCGCTGCGCGCTATCCGGGCGAGCTGTCGGGCGGCCAGCAGCAGCGCGTCGCGCTTGCCCGCGCGCTCATCGTCGAGCCCGAGACCCTGCTGCTCGACGAGCCGCTGTCCAACCTCGACGCCAATCTGCGCGAGGAGATGCGATTCGAAGTGAGGCGGCTGCACGACGAATACCGCTACACGACGGTCTACGTGACGCACGATCAGTCCGAGGCGATGACGACCGCCGATCTCATCGCCGTCATGAATGCCGGCAAGATCGAGCAGGTTGGCCCGCCGCAGGACATCTATGCGCGACCGCGCTCCGAATTCGTCGCCCGCTTCATCGGCTCGAGCAATATCCTGAGAGGCAAGGCGCTCGACGCCGGTCACATCACGGTCGCCGGCATCGCGGTGTCGTGCACGGGCGCCGGGCTCGCGCCTGGCCGTGACGCGGCCATTTCGATCCGCCAGCATGAAATCCATATCGATCGTGCCGAGCCCGCCGGCGATCGGCATAATGTCCTTCCGGCGGTCGTGGCCCGCAACGTATTTCTCGGTCACAGCCGCGATTATATGATCGAGATCGGTGACGGCACCCAGCTGCGGGTTGTGACTTCGCCGGAGGAAAACATCGTGCCCGGGAGCAAGGTGTGGCTGCGATTGCCGGCAGAGCGATGCAGGGTGCTTGAATCTTAAAAAAGGCCGCGTCGCCGGGCGGCAAATCTAGCCAAGGGAGAGAATCGCAATGCCGGATCGAAACATCTCAAGGCGCACACTCCTCAAGACTTCCGGGATCGCCGCGATCAGCGCCTTCGCGTCGCCGCTCCAAGCCGCGGCGCCGGAGCCCGCCACGGTCACGCCGGCCTTGATCGAAGCGGCCCGGAAGGAAGGCAAGGTTGTGTTCTACACCTCGATCGATCTGCCGGTCGCCGAGCCGATCGCCAAAGCGTTCGAGGCCAAATATCCCGGCATTACGGTCCGGGTGGAACGCACCGGCTCCGAGCGGGTCTTTCAGCGCATCGGCCAGGAGTATGCGAGCAACATTCACGCTGTGGATGTGGTCAATTCCTCCGACGCGGCGCATTTCATCGTGTGGAAGCGCGACGGCCTTCTGGCGCCCTTTGTGCCGGAAGACCTGGCGAGACACTATCCGGCCGAACAGAAAGACCCCGACGGGATGTTTGCGGCCTTCCGCATGAGCCTCAGCGTGATCGGTTACAACACGCGGCTGGTCAAAGCCGAGGATGCGCCGAAGAGCTTCGCGGACCTGCTCGACCCCAAATGGGCAGGCAAGATCGTCAAGGGTCATCCGGCCTTCAGCGGCACTATCATGACGGCGACCCATCAAATATCGCGCGATATCGGATGGGACTATTTCGAAAAACTTGCCAAGCAGCGCGTCATGCAGGTGCAGTCCGCCGCCGATCCGCCAAAGAAACTTGGCTTGGGCGAGCGAGCCTTGATGGCAGACGGCAATGAATATGTCCTGTTTCAACTCAAGGAGGCCGGCGGCCCTGTTGAGTCCGTGTATCCGGCCGAAGGAACCCCGTTGATCGTCTCGCCGAACGGTCTGTTCAAGGCGGCCCCCAATCCCAATGCTGCGCGGCTGTTTCAGTGCTTCTGCTTTAGCGCCGAATGCCAGGAACTCGTGGTTAACAAGGGCGGCATGCGTTCGTTTCATGCGCAAATCAGAGACAAGCCGGGCCGGCGGCCGCTTGGCGACATCAAGCTGATGAAGGAGGATGCGGCCGCGGTGGAGCGGCTCAGCGAAGAAATCAAGGCACGCTACACCAAGATTTTCCGGGTTTGATTTTGACCCTCGCGGTTTCCACATCGCGGCCCCCACCCTACCCTCCCCCGCTTGCGGGGGAGGGTAGGGTGGGGGGGTTCGACGTGTCGCTGCCGATCCTGCTCGGATTTTCGGCGGCGTTGTGCCTCCTGATCCTGTTGCCGCTGTCCTGGCTCGTCTACTACAGCGTTCATGACCGCGCGGGCGGCCTCACCGTCGCAAATTTCGTTGCGCTCGCCACCGATCCGACCTTCCTCGATCCGCTGGTCACGACCGTCATTTTGGCGGTGAGCTCGGCGGTGATCTGCTGCGCCGTGGCGGCGCCCATGGGGTGGCTGGTGGCGCGCACCGACATGCCGCTGCGCCGCACGGTGCGGGCGCTGGTGACGGCATCCTTCGTTACGCCGCCCTTTCTCGGCGCCGTTGCCTGGGAATTGCTTGCGGCGCCAAACAGCGGGCTTCTCAACAAGCTGTTTCGCGCCTTAACCGGTGCTGAGCCGGACGAGGTTCTGTTCGACATCTACACTCTGCCGGGTCTGATCTTCGTCATCTCGTGCTACACGTTTCCTTACGTCTTCGTGCTCGTCGCCAACGCGCTCGATCGCATGCCGGGCGACCTTGAGGATGCGTCCTCGATTCTCGGCGCCGGCGCGTGGACGACGGCGCGCCGGGTCACGGTTCCGCTGGCGATGCCGGCGCTACTGGCAGGCGCGCTCGTTGCGTTTCTCCAGGCCATGACGCTGTTTGGCTCGCCGGCAATTCTCGCGCTGCCGGCCGGCTTCCATACCATGACGACCAAGATCTGGAGCCTGTTCCAATATCCGCCGAAGCTGGAGCTTGCGGCCGCGGCCTCGTTGCCGCTGCTCCTGCTCACCGTCGCGCTGTTACGGGCGCAAGCCGTCATCTTGGGCCGCCGCGGCTATTCGATCGTCGGCGGCCGGCAGGGCGACCCGCGTCGCGTCGCGCTCGGCAGGTGGAAATGGGTGGCGCTCGCGGCGACTTTCCTCGTGCTGCTCAATCCGGTGTTCCTGCCCTACGGGGCGCTGCTCAACGCGGCGTTTTCGCGGGTACCGTCAGAGTTCGTCTCGTTCGAAAATCTGACGTTCCACAATATCGACTTCGTGTTCTTCGAACTGTCGTCAACCGGCGTCGCGGTCCGCAACACCCTGATCCTGTGCACCAGTGCCGCCACCATCGGCACCGTGATGGCGGTGGTGATTGCCTACATCACGTCCCGCAAGGTCATCGCCTGGCACAAGGCTTTGGGCTTTCTCGCTACGGCGCCGGTGGCGGTGCCAGGCATCGTGCTCGGCGTCGGGCTGTTTCTCACCTACACGCGTCCGCCATTCGTGCTTTATGGCACCTTGTGGATCCTGCTCATCGCCTTCGTCACCATTGCGCTCCCCGCCGCCTATCAGCAGCTGCAATCCGCCTTCCGCGTCGTCAATCCGGACCTTGAAGAGGCGAGCCGCATTCTCGGCGCGACGCGCCTCGGTACGCTCGGCCGCATCACGGCGCCGCTGTTGCGCACCAGCGTGATCGCGACCTGGTGCTTCATCTTCATCGGCGTCATCCGCGAGCTGTCGGCAGCCGTCATGCTGTTCACCTCCGAAACCAAGGTGATCTCGGTCCTGATCTTCGATCTCAACGAGAGCGGCGATCTCGGCGCCATCGCGGTGCTGGGCATCATCATGCTGGCGTTTACAATTGCGGTCGTCGTCCTTATCAATCGCATCCCCGGTTTTGGCGCCATGCGGCTGCGAATCAACTAAAAGCGGTGAAGATGAACGAGCCCCTCCCTGCCGTCGCCATCGCGGAGCGCCTTGCCGAGCGCATCGTCGCCGTCGAGCCCGAGCGCGTTGCGGCCGCGACGCGGACAAAATGCGAAGATCTTGCGGTCGACGTCGTGGGGCTCTGTCTCACGGCGCGCCGGCTGGATTACGTGGAGAGCGCGCTCGCAGCCTGCGATGACGACGGCCCGTGCACGGCGATCGGCCATGCCCGCACGTTGAGCGCGGCCGGCGCCGCGCTCGTGAATGGTACGGCTGCCCATGGGGAGGACTTCGACGATACGTTCGAGGGCGGCCCGGTCCATGCCGGCGCCGTCATCGTGCCGGCAGTGCTCGCTGCGTGCGAGCGCCACCGTCCGGACGGTACGGCGGCGCTGACCGGCATTGCGGTCGGCATCGAGACGATGTGCCGGCTTGGTCTGGTGACGCCGAAGCTCGTTCACAAGGCCGGGTTTCATCCGACGGCGGTATTCGGCGCCATGGCGGCGGCGGCCGGGGTGGCGGCTGCTCTCGATCTCGATCGCCAGGGCATTGTCAATGCGCTCGGCATCGCCGGCAGCATGGCGGCCGGCATCATCGAATATCTCGCCGAGGGCGCCTGGACCAAACGCATGCATGCCGGCTGGGCGGCGCAATCGGGATTGCGCGCCGCCCTGATGGCAAAGCATGGTTTCATTGGCCCGCGCACCGTGTTCGAAGGCACGCACGGTTTTTTCCACGGCTTTGCCCACACCGCCAAGGGCAATTACGACGCGCTCGTCGCTGATTTCGGCGAGCGTTGGGTCAGCGCGGCGCTCGCGTTCAAACCCTACCCTTGCGGGACGATGACGCACCCCTACATCGATTGCGCCCGCCGGCTCGCCGCAAGAGCCATCGATCCCGACGCCATCAGGGAACTGATATGCGAGGTGGGCGAAGGGACGGTGCACCGCTTGTGGGAGCCGCTCGCCGACAAGCAGCGTCCCGCCAACGGCTACGGCGGAAAATTCTCGACCCCCTACTGCATCGCCGCCGCATTCGTGCGCGGCAATGTGGGGCTTGGCGATTTCACCGACGCGGCCGTGAAAGATCCGGCCGTGCGCGCGGTCGCCGCCAAGGTCCGCTATGTCATCGATCCGCACAATCCTTATCCGAACAACTTCACCGGCCATATCCGCGTTATCATGCGGGACGGCAGCGTCATCGAGGAGCGCCAGCCCCACATGCGCGGCGGCGCCCACGAGCCGCTGTCGCGCCGCGACATCGAGGACAAGTTTGTCCTCAACGCCCGCCACGGCAGCTGGCCGGAGGCGCGCATCGCGCCGGCGCTCGCGTGCGCGAAGAGGCTTTACGATGGGCCGCTGGATTTGAAGGCGCTGAGGGGGTGAGGACACAACGTTAGTGGGGGTCAAAACTCACGCTCTTTCAAGACTTGCCTTCGCCAATCATGGCGCTACCAATTTTTCGATCGCTTGCATTGGCAGCACCAGGCGGAAAGAGTCGGGCAGGCGCACGAAGCCGTTTGCTTCATAGAAGGCCGCGGCTTGGTCGCTGATCGCATCGACCACGAGCATTGATGAGCCGACGGAGCTTGCGCTGGCATAGGCTCGCTGAACCGCATCCGCGAGGAGCAATGCGCCCAGTCCCTGCTCCTGATGTGCCGCCGTGACAGCCAATCGCCCGACGAGCGTCGCGCTGACCAGCGGATAGCGAGGGATGTGCTTGCGCGCCGCCGCTGGAACGTCGCCTTGTGGAAGCGCCGTCGCACAGAGCGTATAGTAGCCAAGCACTTTGTTCGGCTCATGCGGGTCGACAAGAACGAACACGCCGTTGGCCCTGCGTCTCACATCCTGGCCAGCTTGCGCGCGAAAATACCGATCCAGACTCTCGACCCCACAGGCGAACTCGGTGCGGTCGTGGTGCGATCCGAGAGGCTCGATCTTCAGATCGGGCGATGGCGCCCGAGCCATCTATCGGGCGATCCGCTGCTTGTGCGCCGCCAAAGCGCGGACAAGCCGCTCGCTTGGCTTAGGTGGATTGACCAGCGCATCAAAGAACGCCTGTCGGTCGCTCTCCGACAAGCTGAGAGTGTCGTGTTCGGCTATTGTCCGGCGAGCGGCGTCCGTGAGTGCTGTCACGCAGAAATCCGTCAGCTTGCGGCGCTCAAGATGTGCGGCGCGCTCGATCAGTTCCTTCGTCCGCTTGTCCACACGGAATCCAAGCCGTCCGGCGCGGACAGGCGAATCCCAATCGGCGTTGGCTTGCTTGCGAGCCATGTCTTTAACCTATCTACCATTTGACGCACAATGTACGTCAGTTTGACGGTCGTTTCAAGAGGCCCGTACCAGCCGGCCCGGCGCGCTACGGCCGCACTGCCGGCGACTCCATCGGCATGCCGCGGGCGCGTTGCATCAGGTAAAGCTCGAGATTGACGTATTCGGGTGCGCCAACCTCGGGAACTTCCGCCCGCATGCCCGAGATGCAGTTGCGCAGGCGGCGCTGCAATGAACCCACGCTTTGCCATTCAAGCCGGTAGAGCGGGTAGCCGGTTGGATGCCCTTGCGGCACGATGTTGCCGGCGAGCCGCTTGCCCCAATTGTCGTCATGACAAAGCGCGCAGGACAGATTGAGCTGCCCCTGCCGCTTGTTGAAGAAATCCCTGCCGGCAGCCGCGAAGGGCGCGAGCCGTTCATCCAGTGGCGGCGCGATCGGCTGGCCGCGCGATTGGCGCGCCACATAGGCCGACAGCGCCAGCAAGTCGTCGCTCTCGTAGCGCAGCGGCGGCGCCTTCTGGCGCTCGGTGCGTTCGAGATTGATGCGCTCTTCGAGGTCGATCGGCCTGCCGCTTGGGATGTCGAAAGTCGGATAACGGGTTGCCACTCCCCGCATGCTCTGCGCTGCATCGCCGTGGCAGTCGGCGCACGAGCGGCCGGTGGCGCCGACCTTGCGGTTCCATAGCGCTTCGCCATCGAGCACCGCCAGCATTCCGGGATTGGCCGTATCGTCGTCCTGCATCGCCTTGCTCTCGCGGCTCATATCGGCGTAAGCGGAGCGTCGATCTTGACGTGCGATTTCGGTGGCGCGGGAGGGCAAGAATGTCAGCGCGGAAAGGAGCAAGGCGGACACGATGCCGGTGAGGACGCGAGGTCCAGTCGCAAGCAAGCGTCGCAGGGTGGGCAAAGCCAACGGGTCCGGCCTCCGGCCGGCCCGATGACAGGCTCCGCGTGCCCACCAAAGGCAGCCTGGTGGGCACGGCGCGCAACAGCGCGCCTTTGCCCACCCTACAAGCGACTCCAATCGGTCGACATCCGCTCTGCCCCAGAGCTTGGCGACCAAGACCAACGCCGAACTAGACAATTGTCCGTGCCCAGATTTTGACGAAACTGAGAGGCTACTCAAGTCAGCGTGACATATGCTTCGAAATCCGGAAACGCAACGCAAGCCTGATGTAAGAGCAATCCGTCATGACCCACCATATCCTCATCGCCGGCGGCGGTATCGGCGGCATGGCGGCGGCGCTCGCTTTGATCAACCGCGGCCATGACGTAGACGTTTACGAACAAGCGCCGGAACTCAAGGAATTTGGCGCCGGCGTTCAGATCAGCCCGAACGGCACCCGTGCCCTGCACGCGCTCGGCGTGCTGGACGCGCTGCGCCAGCTCTCCTGCGATACCGAGGGCAAGGAGGTCCGCCTGTGGAACACCGGCCGGACCTGGAAATTATTCGATCTCGGCGCCGAGGCGATCGAGCGCTACGGATTTCCCTATGTCACGGTCTTCCGCCCCGACCTCTTGCAGGTGCTGGTCGACGCGGTGCGCGCGAGGCGGCCGCAAGCGATCCATCTCGGCCGCCGCACGGTCGGGATGACTCAAAGCGGCGGGAAAGTATTGCTGCGGTTCGAAGACGGCAAGACCGCGACGGGAGATGCCCTGATCGGCGCCGACGGGGTCCATTCGGTGATCCGCCGGGAGCTGTTCGGCGGCGACAATGCGCGGTTTCTTGGCATGATCGCCTGGCGCGGCGTGATCCCGATCGAGCGGGTGCCACCCCATATCAGCCGCGATAAGGCGACCAACTGGATCGGTGTCGGCGGCCACGTGGTCCACTATCCGCTGCGCGCGGGCAAGCTGATGAACTTCGTCGGCATCCAGGAACGCGCCGACTGGCAGGTCGAGTCATGGACAATGCAAGGAACCGGTGAGGAGTGCGCCAACGACCACGCGGGATGGCACGACGATGTGCAGGCGCTGATCGCCGCGTCTCCGCGCCTGTTCAAATGGGCTCTGATGGGGCGCGATCCGCTGCCGCAATGGACGGTCGGCAACGTGACCTTGCTCGGCGATGCCTGCCACCCCACGCTGCCGATGCTGGCCCAGGGCGCGGTCATGGCGATCGAGGACGCCGTGATTCTCGGCCGCTGCTTCGACAAATATGGCGACATCGCCACGGCGCTGTCGCGCTATCAGGACGCCCGCATCGCCGTCACCACCCGTAAGGTCGTCGGCGCCAACGACAACGCCAAGCGCTTCCACAATCCGGCGCTCGGCACCGAGCAAGACGCCGCCGCCTACGTGCATCGGGAATGGAGCAGAGAAGCCATCATCCGCCGCTATGAGTGGATCTTCACCTACGACGTCGATGCCGTCGAGATATAAGGATGACAGGAATCAGTAATCAGGGATCAGTAATCAAGAACGCGGATTTTCGAACTGCGATGTGCTAATGATTGATCCCTGATCCCTGATCCCTGATCCCTGATCCCTGATCCCTGATCCCTGATCCTGATGACTGATCTTGATGTCATTCTGCGCCTCGGCGCCGCTACACTGATCGGCGCCGCCATCGGGCTCAATCGCGATCTTCACGGTAAGCCGATCGGAGTGCGCACCCTCGGGTTGGTGGGGCTTGCCAGCGCCATCGCGGTTCTCGCGGTCGCGCCGGGTGGCGGCGAAGGCGTTCGTTCGGTCGAGGCGACGAGCCGTGTCATCCAGGGGGTGTTGACCGGAATCGGCTTTCTTGGGGCGGGCGTGATCGTACGGCGCAGCATCGGCAAGCAGGTCCACGGCTTGACCAGCGCCGCCTGCGCGTGGACGACCGCGTGCCTCGGGCTGGTCTGCGGCCTCGCCGCATGGCCGATCGTCGCAACCGGCGTCGTGCTTGTTTTCGTGCTACTTATATTCGGCGGACCATTTGAGCGCATGTGCCAGCGCCGGCTCGAACACTTCAGGCGCGCGCAAGAGCCCGAGGCGGAAGCCGAGGCGTCTCCACAACGGACTGAAGGCCAGTCGTAAGACGGCGCGCTTGAAACGATCGCCCGCACCTGCTCTCATTCGCCACAAATGGCCCATCGCGGCAGAGGAGGATTTTCGAGGATGCCGTCCCTGAGCGATTGGAAGGTCCCGCCGAACGACCAGCCGCGGCCCGCCGACTACGCCTTCGACCTCGAGGTGGCGATGGGCGCCGTGGTGGGCCTGCGCGCGATGATTCCGGAGGATGCTTTTACCGCGCAGATGCTCGGAACCGAGCGCGCCGGAAACGGCGTGGTGATCCGGGACAGCGGGCTCGTGCTCACGATCGGATACCTCATCACGGAAGCGGAAACGATCTGGCTCAGCCCGGGCGCCGGCCCCCCGGTCCAGGGCCACGCTCTTGCGTATGACCAGGAGACCGGCTTTGGCCTGGTGCAGGCGCTGGCACGGCTCAACGCGCCGGCGCTGCCGATCGGCAGCTCGGCCAGGGCACGGGTCGACGATCGCGTCATCGTGGCCGGGGCAGGGGGACGCCAGCGCTCGGTCGCGGCGCGCATCGTCGCCAAGGAGGAATTTGCCGGCTATTGGGAATACGTGCTCGACGAGGCGATCTTTACGGCGCCGGCACACCCGAATTGGGGCGGCACCGCAATGATCGGAGCAGCGGGGGAATTGCTCGGCATCGGCTCGCTCAAACTTGAGCAGGAACGAGACAGCGGGTTCGAGCCGCGGCGCGAAACCGCCTCAAGCCACCTCAACATGATCGTGCCGATCGATCTTCTCAAGCCGATCCTCGATGACCTGCTGCGGTATGGCCGGCCCAACCGGCCGCCCCGCCCCTGGCTCGGACTCTACGCGGCCAAGATCGAAGACCGGATCGTTGTGATCGGGCTTGCAGATCGGGGGCCGGCGCAACGGGCCGGACTGCGTACCGGCGACGTGGTGCGGGCCATCGGCGGTGGGGAGGTTCGCAGTCTCGCCGGGATGTTCCGGCGCATTTGGTCGCTCGGCCAGGCCGGGGTGGAAATTCCCGTCATATTGGATCGTGACGGCGATACGGTCGAGCAGACGGTCGCCTCCGCGGATCGCAGCAAATTCTTCAAGGCGCCACGCTTACACTGATCAGTAATCAGTAATCAGGGATCAGGTATCAAGATTTGGCCCTCGCCGCTTGCGCGGTCTGAATCTTGATTACTGATTACTGACCTCTGATTACTGTCTCGCCTGCACCGCGTTGCCGACCAGCGTCTTGCCGAGCGACCATATCGCACCCGGTACCCGATGGGTGGCGGCAATGACGTCGTCGAAGGCGTGCTCGATGAGGTCGCAATCCTCGTCCGTGATGATGAGGGGCGGCAGCAGCTTTATGGTGTGGCTCGCGTGTCCGGCCACCTGAGTCAGCACCTTGTGGTCCTTGAACAGCGGAATTGTGACGAGCTGGCAGAACAGCCCTTTATTCGCAGTCTCCAGAAGATTCCAGCTTGCCTTGAGCTTCAATGAGGTCGGCGGCCCAAACTCGATTCCGATCATCAAGCCCTTGCCGCGCACCGCGCGCACGAATTCGTAGCGCTCGAACAGCCGCTCGAATGTCAGCCGCAGCCGTTCGCCGAGCCGGTCGGCCCGGGCCATGAGACGCTCATGCTTCATGACCTCGAGAGTGGCGATGCCGGCCGCCATGGCGAGATCATTCTTCGCATAAGTCGATCCGTGCACGACGGCGCGGTCGAGGCGATCGAAAACCTTGTCATAGACCCGTTTACGGGTCAGCACGGCGCTTACCGGTACGTGGCCGCCCGACAATGCTTTGGCGAGCAGCACCATGTCAGGCTCGACGCCCCAATGTTCGACGGCAAGGAACCGCCCGGTGCGGCCGAGCCCGGTCTGAATCTCGTCGGCGACAAACAACGTGCCATGACGGCGGCACAAAGCTGCCGCCTCGCGCAAATAATCATCGGCCGGCACGTTGACACCTTTGCCCTGGATCGGCTCGACGATGAACGCCGCAATGTCGCGCGACGTCAGCGCCCGCTCAAGCGCGGCAAGATCGTTGAACGGCACGACGCGGCAATGAGGCAGAAGGGGCTCGAAACCGTTGCGGAAGACGCCATCGCCATTGAGCGACAGCGAGCCGTTGGTCAGGCCGTGAAACGCGTGCTCGCAATAGACGATCCCGGGACGGCCGGTGGCACAGCGGGCAAACTTGATGGCCGCCTCCGATGCCTCAGTGCCGGAGTTGGCAAAAAACACCTTGTCGAGATAAGGTACGAACTCGAGCAGCCGCTTCGCCAGGACGCCGGCGAGCGGCGAGACGTCGAATTGGACCAAATTGGGCAAATCCGCATCGAGGACGCTCTTGAGCGCTTCGCGCAACGCCGGATGATTGCGCCCGATCGCGAACACGCCGTAGCCGCTCAGGAGGTCGAGATATTTGTTGCCCTCGCGGTCGAACAGATACTGTCCGGCGCCGCGGCAGAACCCAACATCATATCCAATCGTGCGGAGGACACGAACCATCTGCTCGTTGAGATGGCGCGCATGAATCTCGTATCGGTCGGCTTCGTTCTGCGCATAGAGGTGCGCGATGTCCATGCTCTTTGACGGGCTATCGCTCGCGTAGATCAGGTGGGGCCTATGGCTCAACGGTTCTCCTCCTACCTCCGCGATTCGGCGGCTGTCGAAATGCCGCCGGAAACGATCGGTAAAGCTCCAGTTCGTTATAAGTTGGATGGTAAACTGATCTAAAGAGACATCATGCGCTCGATTCCCGCGATCTGGGGTGCGACATTTTTGCTTGCAGGTTTTGCCGCGGCCGCCGAGCCGCAGCCGATCGGCGAATGGCGCACGGCCGACGGCCGCGCCAACGTTCGCATCGACGACTGTGATGGCGTCCTGTGGGGCATTATCTCGTGGGAGAAGGAGCCCGGAGGCGTCGATTCGTATAACCCCGACCCCGCCGAACGCAGCCACCCGACTCTCGGGCTCCACATTCTTCGGGCGATGAAGCCGACCCCCAAACCTGGGCTTTGGCAGGGCGAAATCTACAACCCGGAGAATGGCAAGACGTACGATTCGCGAGTGAGCCTGGCCTCACCGGACGTCCTGAGAATCGAGGGCTGTGTGCTCGGCTTCCTGTGCGGCGGCGAGAACTGGACGCGGATCAAAGCGGCCGAAGAAGCTCTCCCGCAGCAACGCGCACCGGCCTCGCCACGCACCAGTCGGCCGAATCGCGCTCCTCCGCCGACGCTTTCTGCCTGCTCAGGTATCGCGGATGGTCCGGGGACGCCCCATAAGGGCGGGCTGAAATAGCACCGCCGCCGCGAGCGTGCAGCAAAGCGACAACGCCAGCAACTTGCCCATGCTCGACGTTCCGGGATGGCTCGACAGCCACAAGCTGCCGAATGCCGTTGCGGTGGTGGCGGCGCTGAAGATGACAGCGCGCGTCAGGCTCGACTGCAGGAGCTTGGTGCGGCCGGCGCGCCACGACAGGATATAGTAAATCTTGAAAGCAACGCCGACGCCGAGCAGCAGG